>Ga0209530_1001392_pt1 | contig 10986 bp, 10 predicted proteins | sample BlaSpr_A8_Ref_O1_FD_187987 | JGI IMG/M metagenome (GOLD analysis project Ga0209530, IMG submission 187987) | Forest soil microbial communities from Thunder Bay, Ontario, Canada - Black Spruce, Ontario site 2_A8_Ref_O1 (SPAdes) (version 2) | ecosystem: Environmental > Terrestrial > Soil > Boreal...
GCCACCATGGCAGGAGATGGATCTGTCAGGAATATATCGAATCCACGCTCTGCCAGGAAGCTGGCGTCTTCTCCCGTACCGCCGCCTAGTTCCAGGATATTACCTCCGGCCGGAAAGGCACGCAGTAGTGCGCCGCGTACGGCACGGCGCTGCGCTGCTACGCTGTGCCAGGCACCGAAGCGCGAGTCGAAAGCTGGCGCAATCGCGTCGAACGCAAGGGCTGCGGGCCGCAAAGAAGGCATCATCGTGTAACGCGACTCATGTGCTGCCGCCAACGATAGAGTTCTCGAAAATAGCGAAGTCCCTCCACAACATGAAAGCGAAGTCGGAGCAGGATAAAGTAAACCTGCAATCGATAACGACTTATCCTCACGAGTAGCGTCTCATTTGCAGACGACCGCACAACAGGTGGCGGCAAATGCGAAGGCAATAATGCCTGCCGTAATGAGCGCTTCGGTGAAACATCTTCGGACTCGAGCTCCCGCTGCAGCAACAGGTGTAGCTTGCTGCCCGGAGCGTTTTCGAAAGCAATGCGATGGCCATACAGTTTTACCCAGAGTCGCGCCGGCTTAGGAAGGCGACCTACAGTCCAGCTCGTAAACGCTTCCGGCGCGAAATCGCCCATGACGCTCGTGATCAGCAGCGTAACGATGCCAAGCCCCAAGGTGGCCTTTGAATTTCCTTCGGCCCTGGATTGAAGCTCCTTCCAGAAGGCGTCATCATCGCGACGACTCAGTACATGACGACGAAATTCGAGAAGATGTGACGTCCGCGAGAACTCACTGCAAACATGCTTGTACGCGTGAAGCCCCTGGCCTAAAAAGAGGTCGACGGGCGAAAGCACGGGCATGCTAATGCCCTCAAAATCCTGCTTATCCAGACGTTCGAGCAACGATAACTGCCCCGGTATCTCGACCTCTATATGCAGTTCCACAGCTCTGCTCGGCAGATTCTTGTACAGATCGTTGATCGTCATGTTCGGCGTTTCGTTTATCTTGAACTCCCAACTCTTGCCGCTAATAGCGTACAGACGATAGCCTCGGAGTTCGAGAATCTTCCGAGCATCTGCAGCGCTCTTCTGCGCTACGAGAAAATCAAGATCAAACTGATGACGCAACTCCGGTCTTGGCACAGAATGTGGACTTAGCGAAAAGCCTTTCAATGTCGCATAGGAGAGATTCGCTTCCTGAAGCTCCTGTTGTATCGCAACGGATTCGGCAATCATGCCTCGTGTTCGTTCGTTATTGTCCCGCAGATTCTCTTCCAGACGCGCCAGTACCCTGGTCGGCAACATCTCGCACAATTGCAGCTCTGTCATTCGATCAAGAAAATACAGGGCCAGTCCGCTGATATCCAGCCAGTGCAATAATCCGATCCACTCCTTTTGGGAGAGATTCTGAAGTCGCGAGCATTTCTCGGATACGGAATCGCAAAAGGTCAGCAGCACAGCCTCTCGAGTCAGCTGTTCCTTGCTCAGGGAACTCTTTGCAATGTTGGTATTTCGAATGAGTCCCAAAATCGGAGCGGGCATTTCTCCAGATTGGGGTAGCCGCCGCCGAACAGCCGATGGCGTAGCCCTAATATCGGTTTCAATAGAAGGTGTCCTGCTGGAAAGCTGTAGCAATGCGATATCACCTCTCTTTGATCCCCGTCATGCGGCGGCAGTTTGCCGCTAGTGCTTCGGGAAGCGGCAACAGGATCTGAAATGAGCGTAGCGAACCTTCAGCTGAGGATTGTCATGTCGAAGTAAGGAAATTGTCACCGTCTTGTGGGAGTACTGCTAAAAACTTGTCTCCTGGAGGTGTCTGCGGAGGAATACTGCCTCGCTTGCCTCTGCACAAAAAGACATTTGTTTGACTATTGCCTGACAGGTGATCTCTTTGCCCTGCGGCTAAATTGGTTGGCGGGTCTTCCCCTCAAGAGAGGGCCACCTTCGCTCAAACGAGGAAACGTAATACAAAATATGAGAACGGTCAGTAAGCGACATCAAACGTCCGGTGGACCGCCGTTCCTTTATGAAAGGGCGGCCTACTGGCAGTGCCCCCTCCAATTGGAGAGGAGGACTTCAAGCAGCACGCAGATGGAATCTACGCCGCACTTCTGCGCCGGGCACCGACTCCTGAGTAGCGGCGGCCTGCTTGATCGCTTCGTTGCTGGGCTTCACCTGCTGGACACAACCACTCAGGGACCTTGCGGCCTCTTGAGGCAGGTTTTGCCAGACACGGCCTGGAATCTTGGCCTCCACATCGCGAAAGTCTAAGGGGATCAGATTCTCATCAACGACGAAACCGAGTCCTGGCTGTTCTTCTGAAGCCGACGGTATCGGAGAGCAGTATCTTGCGGCGTGAAGGAAGCCGCAGCTGCCGGAGTTTGGATCAAGGGTAGCGAACATGCGGGCCGATTCGAGCACTCCGGCCTCGGTGAGGGCATTGGAGAGGGTGCTCTTGCCGGCGTTGGTATACCCGACAAGGGCGACCACCGGGACCGGGACTGCCTCGCGGCGCTGCCGCTGCTGATGGCGGATGCGGTACCGAACGCAATCGCGCTGCTGTACGGATATTTCTTTGACTTCCAAGGCAGCAGTTGCGCTGTAGTCGAAGTGCCCGGCATCAAGGGGGACGGCATCCTGAGGAGATGCATTCCGAAGCAAGAACAGTATGAATGCAGCTGCGACAAGTATCTTCGAATGGGTTCCGGCTGAAGAAATTCGCAACTTTTTTGGCTGCTCCATAAGTGACTCGGTGATTTAGCACTAGCTTTGATGGCTCATGCAGGCTAAGCCTTATCAATACCCGCAAGCTGCATAGCCTTTTTTGGCTCTGGATTCGCCATGAACCACTTCCAAACGTTACCGCTTCTCAGATTCTCCGCGCTCAGCAGCGTTATGCCCACATCGAGACCGAGGGTGTCGGTGGAGACCCATCCGGTCTCCGGATTGAAGGCATCTACTAAGCCGTATTTGCCCCAAATCCTGTCACCATATTTGTCTTTCAGGGCGTGCATCGCCGGAATGCAGATATCCGGAGTGATCATGAAGGACCCTCCGGCAGCGCACGGCACGACGCTTCCATCGATCCTGGATTGGCGTGGAGGGCCGCCCCATGCGGTGTAACCTTTGGGGCTTGAGGAACTGGTAATACCCCAGATCGTGGGAGTGTAGTCGGGGAACTCCTTTGCCAGGTCGGTGTAACACCATTCGCGATGGGCGCGGGTCGCGGTCTGGCAATTTGCCCACCAGTCGATTTTGCCGCCTCGGTTCTCGCGGCGGCCGCGGAAGTCGAACCAGGCGAAGGGATACTGATAGGTCCACAAAAGAGATTTCCCAATGTAGGAGTAGTTCAAGTAGGAGTTTGGATCGCGCTCCCATGCATACCAGGCATCGGGCGTGAGCGCATGCGTCGAAGAGCCAATGCCGAGCAGGTACATTGCCGCAAGCTGGCAGTATTTGTCGTAGCGGAACTTGATGAAACCTTCGGGCCGCCAGCCGTGCGAGAGCAGTTTGCCATCTCCGTTGGTCATCCAGGGAAAGTCGTAGCGGCTGTAAAGCAGCGTCGCAAGGTCAGATATCTCATGGTCATCATGGAAGTACTGCCGGCAGGTCAACGCAGCGGCAAGGAGCCAGATGCAATCGCTGGTCGAAACCTCGACGTCCTTCCAGCGTGACCGGTATGCACGTCGTTGAAGTGATAGAACCATCCCTTGATGGCAAAGACCGTGCCGTTCGTGTAGCTGCGAAGTGCGCGGCGGACGCGGTCCCTTGCCTGGTCGCGAGGGATCCATTTGCGCTCCGCACCGATGCAGAGTGCTGTGAGCGCAAAGCCAGTGACGCCAGTGCTACCGCGCGACTCATCGCCTTTTTTTGCGTTGTCTGCCGGATCGCCGTGGATGAGGTCTCTGCATATTCCTGTCTCAGGATCGATCCCATCCCAGAAGTACCGGAAGCAGCGGCGAGAGAGCTCATCGAGGAGCGCATCGTCATTATGATTATGACTTTTGGCGATGGCAAAGCATCGTCCATAAACTGCCGCAGCAGCTGCGCATGCCGTGCCCTTTAGAAAGGCGCGGCGATCGACGAATGTCTTGAACGCGTTCATATCCTCTCCTGGGTAAAAAGTTCAGAATTCAAGAGATGGTCAGAGCAACGTGGTGCGCGTTTTGCAACCGATTATGCGGCCCGGAGGCGGCGCTATCATCCACTGGAATAGATGATTTCCAACAACGCCCAGTTGCGCGCAAACTCGAGTGTCGTTGTTGCTGGTTGACTGTCAAGCCAGAAGGCTCACTGTCGATTGCCGCGAACATAAACAGGATGAACAAAATGCGCAGACTGCCAGGTCTTGCCGATTGCCGACTGAGCGAAGGAGATCGAACTCCCGAGGCTCTCTACGAATTGTTTCGGGACTGGCAGAGAACACAAACTCAATCTTCTGTGAGAACCTGCGGAGTCTGAGACAGCAAATGGATGTCTGGTTCTGCCGAGCGCATGAACCGATGCCAAGAGGCTTACTGTGCGCGTAGAACATCCTGGAACTGTTGACTTGCACGCTCTCCAGAGCGATGCCCGGGCCTCCACTTGATAGATGACTTACATGGACGGCGGCGATCCGGAAGTTATGCCCGATCGGTAATAGGGAAGACCGTTTCACAGCTGTTTAGGCTCTGAGACTCTCGGTGAGTCCGCGCCGAAGGCCGCCAACAAAGCCGTCGCTGCGAACAGTAAGGTATCGCCCACGTAGTTGACCCCTTCCACCGCGAGCGGAGAGTGAATCTCCGTCAGGAGGATCGGAATGTAGAAGAAGATCGTGAGTAGCAGAAGCACTGTGCCCGCACTGGCGGCGGCAATGCTGCGAGTGCGGCGAACCATCAACCCAACGCCTGCAACGAGCAAAGTTATTCCGACGAAATAGGCAATCAGCGTCGGTGCTGGCATCCAGGCCGGTGTCACCTTTTCCAATGGAACACCGGGCACGAACCGGGGGAAGAGAAAGTGCTCGATCGCGTAGAAGATGAAGACACACGCGACCAATAACCGGCCCGCGACAAGCAGCGCGGTGCCGGCCGATCGCCCGCGTGGCCATAGGCTGCCCGCCAGCACCATCGCTCCCCCGGCAAAGGACATCTCCCGCACCGTGAGCGTCCAGAACAGCCGCTCATGTATTTGCTGCGGCAGGCTGGGCAGGTCGATTGTGGCGACGATGATCAGGAACAGTAGTGCGAGTAGGGACGCTGACCAGCGCACATACCGCCAGGTGATGAAGCTGAGGGCGCCGCCAGCAGAGCCGCACCGACGAAATAGGTCCAGAAAACAGAGGTCCCGGCAACCAGCGTGGCACGATGCCCATGAGATCGTGTGCTGCCAGAAAATGTTCTGCAGCAAAGATCGCCAATGCGACGGCTTCAAAGGCGGGCCCGAGCACCAGAACCCTGCCGGCGCCGGAAGCTGCCGCGAACCGCGCCCGGACGAAAAAGAGTCCAGCGACCAGCGCGGCGATTCCCGCTCCTATCATCCTCCAAGTCTCTACAGACACATAGACGTCTCCTATGATCGAGGATCGAACAGAGGCCAGACCGGAGCCTGTCCATCCGGATCCATCGCGGTCGCGCCGCGCACGAATGCAGAAGAATACTACAGCGAGGTTTGCGTTGCTCGACTATTTTGACGATCAGTACCGGAAAGCGGCTTGGGTTCACCAATGCTCGATGCGTGGCTGACGAGAAGCCGGCTTCTCTCAGATAACTTCTGTATCGCCCGTCACTCGCCCGAAATTCGGAAAGATTCGAGTTTCTACGATGTGCGTGGAGCGCCGGGGTGTATCGGTGATTTTCGTGCCAATTGGGCCAGAGCAGCAATCGTATGCGATCATAGTTGGCATTCCATCGCACCGCGAGGAGCGAATATGCTGACGTTTCTTCAGGATTTACGTTACTCACTGCGGCAACTCATCAAAGATCCAGGGTTCGCCCTGACGGCGATTCTCTCCCTGGCCCTGGGCATCGGCGCAACCGTCTCCGTCTTCAGCGTCATTTATGGCGTTCTGATGCATCCCTTTCCGTATGCGAATGTCGACCGGCTGGCCAACCTGAGCATCAGGGAGCCGCGCGGCGACCTCTCCGATGTCTGGTTCTCAGGGTCGCAGTTGCGGGAACTGCGCAACGCGCACACCTTCGCAAGCGTCGCCACCTGGAGCGCGCGCGACCTGATCGTCACCGGACGCGACATACCGGAAGGCGTTATCGCTTTCTTCGGCATCGGCGAGACCTTCCCGACGCTGGGCGTCTCGCCCTTGCTTGGCCGCAACCTCGGCCCCTCGGATTCGCCAGACGGACGGGAGCCGCAACCAGTCGTGATGCTCCATTACCGGTTCTGGCAGCGCCATTTCAATGGCGACCCCACCGTCGTCGGTAAGATCATCGAGCTGGATCACAAGCAGTACACCATCATTGGCGTTACCCGTCCCAACTTCACTTGGGGCTGGGGCGCGGACGTGTATCTGCCACAGGAGATTGGCAGCGCTCAGGGTGGCGGAGTTGTTGTCAAATTGCATCCAGGAATTAGCCTCGCCACCGCAGATGCTGAACTGGAACCACTCCTTGATCAGTTCGCAAAGGAACAGCCGCGCGAGTACCCCTCGAAATTCAAGGTCGACATCCGTCCGCTCACGTACGAGACCACTCGCAATATGGGTTCCACACTGTACCTCCTTTTTGCGGCGGTTGGCATGTTGTTGGCGATCGGCTGCAGCAATGTCTCCATACTGCTGCTGGCTCGCGGCACGGCGCGGCAGCATGAGTTTGCTGTACGATCTGCGGTTGGTGCTAGCAGCATGCGGATTGTGCGGCAGTTGCTGACTGAGTCGCTTCTATTGGCTCTCACCGGGACGGCTTTCGGCATCGCGCTGGCCCACTGGCTGCTGGCCCTGATCGTGACGTGGCTGCCGACTCACATGTTCCCGCCGGACGTGGCCATTCGCATCAACGTACCCGTACTGCTTTTCAGCGCAGCCCTGGCCCTGGTCACCTCGGTGTTCTTCGGACTGACTCCTGCTTTGCAGATGGCGAGGCCGGAGATCATCCAGGTCATGCAGTCCAGCACAAGTAGAACGGCTGGCCGCGTCCGCGGTCGCCGACTACATGGCACGCTGGTCGTCGCACAAATTGCGCTGACGCTGCTTCTGTTGACCACTGCGGGTGCAGCCATCGACCGCTTCGTGCGCATCATGCGCGTGCCACTCGGCTACGATCCTCACAATGTCGTCGCGGTCGGCATTCCCCTGCATGACAACACTTATACGACCTGGCAGGCGCGGACGAGCTACTTCGAGCAGCTGCGCGCCAGCATTGCTGTGTTGCCCGACGTCGTGTCTGCGTCCATCGAAACCGGCGGCACGCCTCCCAGCAGCGGTTGGGATCAGCGTTTCGAACTGCTCGGCAAATCGGCGCCTTCGGAGGCGCAGACCGCCAGAATCAGTCTCGTAGATTCCGACTATTTCCGCACCTTACAAACGCCACTCATCGAGGGACGCCTCTGGACCACTGCCGAAGTCGCTCGCGCCGCTTCCTTCGTCCTGGTCAATCAGACCTTCGCCAAGGAGTACTACCCGAACGGGGACGTCGTCGGCCATTCCCTCAAGCTCCCGCTCCTCAGCAGCAGGCCGCCCAACGTCCTGGCAGCTCCCGGCGCCGACGGCTGGATGCAGGTGATTGGCGTCATTGCCGACCTCCGGAACAACGGCCTCGCTCGGCCGGTCCGTCCCGCGGTCTTTGTCCCGTACAGCACGCAGCTGTGGATGAGCGCGGAAATCCTTGTTCGCAGCCGCATCCCGCCGGAATCCATTCTGCACAGCATCCGCAGGCAGATCGCAACGGTCAATCCCGACCAACAGACCTTTGACACGATCGCCGACCTCGAAACATGGATCAAGGACGAGCCAGAATGGGCAATAGGAAGGCTGATCTCCGGCCTCTTCGCTGGATTTTCTATTCTGGCCCTCGTTCTGTCGGCAGTCGGACTTTACAGTGTCGTTTCGTACTCCGTCGTTCAGCGAACCAATGAAGTCGGCATTCGCGTGGCTCTGGGCGCGGGACGCTCTCATGTTCTCAAAATCGTGATAGCCTCGGCAGGCGTGAGCGTTGGCCTTGGCATCGCTGCCGGACTTGCCTTAAGCCTCGGTCTGAATCGCGTCATCTCGGGCTGGGTGGGAAATACCGATCATCATCTGCTGATGGGGCTGAGCGTTTCGTTTCTGCTGCTCATCGTTGCAGCGATGGCCTGTCTTATGCCGGCGCGCAGGGCGTTGGCAGTCGATCCCATGGCCGCACTACGGCGCGAATGATTCAGGGGACCCTTGCGCTCATTGAAGTGGCGTTATTTATTCTTATTTCCGAGTTTCTGGTGTGTTGTCGACAACCCTTCCGTTACGCGCGCCCGAACGGCCAACGAGGGGTAAGGTACGGGTTGACCGTTACTCCGGCCTTACGGTGACGAACCTTGCAACGGGGCATTGTGGAATCAGTTGAAGGAATCCGGTTGTCTGCACTCTGCTCCGGTCGATCCTTAGGAACTAATGCACCTAGAATGGCATCCATTGCCTCATGAGAACTCCTTGCGATGAAGCCGTAGTGCGATCAGCAGGTGCCGGAGTTCCCTGTGAGCCACAGGCGAGAACCTGGATACTCGCCGCGACCATTCTCGGATCGAGCATGGCTTTCATTGACAGCACGGTGGTCAATGTCGCCATGCCTGCAATCCAAATGACCTTTCACGCAACAGTGGTGGATGTGCAGTGGGTGGTCGAGTCTTACGGACTGTTGCTGTCTGCGTTGATTCTGGTCGGCGGCTCGCTGGGCGATATCTTTGGCCGCCGTCGCATGTTCGCGGTGGGTGTGGCGATCTTCGCTGTGGCTTCGGCGGCTTGTGGCGTTGCTTCGAATATTGATCAATTGATCGTTGCGAGAAGTATTCAGGGTATCGGGGCTGCGTTGCTTGTGCCAGGGAGTCTTGCGCTCATCAGTATCTCCTTCGATGAGAAGAGTCGTGGTCAGGCGATCGGTATATGGTCGGGCTTTACGGCGATCACCACCGCGGTTGGGCCGGTTCTTGGCGGCTGGCTGGTTGAGCATGCTTCCTGGCGCTGGGTCTTCTTCATTAATGTCCCGATTGCGGCGGCCGTGATTATCGTTTCGTTCTGGCGGGTTTCGGAGAGCCGCAGCGCCGTGGAAGCGCGCGTCGATTGGTGGGGAGCGCTTCTTGCCACGGTTGGACTAGGTAGTTTGGTGAATGGGTTCATCGAATCGGCCAGCCTGGGTTGGAGAAATCCCTTGGTGTTCGGTAGTTTGATCGTTGGCCTGATCTGTATTGTTGCGTTCGGATTGGTCGAGGCTAAGGTCACTGCACCGATGCTTCCGCTCACTTTGTTCCAATCACGTAGCTTCAGTGGTGCGAACCTGATTACGCTATTTCTCTATGCTGCGGTTGGAATTTTCTTTTTCTTGTTCCCGTTGAATCTAATCCAGGTTCAGGGATATTCCGCAACGGCGACCGGCGGCGCCATCCTTCCCTTGATTCTGCTTATGTTCCTTCTTTCCCGCTGGTCTGGCGGGCTTGTCGCCCGGTATGGCGCAAGAGGTCCACTGATCCTTGGCCCTCTCATTGGTACTTTGGGTTTCGTTCTGTTCGCGCTTTCCTCAGTTGGAGAAAGCTATTGGAAGACGTTCTTCCCAGGGGTAATTGTTATGGGGTTCGGGATGGCGGTGACTGTGGCACCTCTCACCACAGTGGTTATGAGTTCAGTCAATCAAGACCACGTCGGTACGGCTTCTGGAATCAACAATGCTGTGGCGCGCGTAGCAGGCGTACTTGCTATTGCAGTTCTTGGGGTTGTGATGGTGAAGGCGTTTGGTTTTCGACTCGATGGCGCCTTGGCTCACCTACCGCTGCCGTCGGCTGTTCTGCAGGAGCTTCATGTAGGCGAGATCCAACTCGCTGGCTTACAGGCGCCCGCCGGTCTCGATCCTGGTATGAAGACTGCGATCAAAGAATCCGTTGGGGAAGCATTTGTCTTCGGATTCAGAATTGTGATGTTGATTTGCGCAGGTCTGTCTCTGGCAAGTGCTGCAATGGCGTGGTTCATGATTCCTGAGGATCGTGAACGCCCTGGGCTGGCGTGAGACTTTAGGGCAGACGCCACGTGATGGCTTCTCGATGGTCGCCACTCCTTACCTTGGGATTACTTCAGGTTTACCCGTGACTCAGGCGTAATCGTCGATGAGTAGCGCCAGTGTGAGCAGATTACGAAGTCCCCATACGGCCGATTCACACCACAGCACGCGCCGCAGTAACGCGGTGGCGACTGCTCTAGCTGCCGCAAGAGCGCCACGATATGCAAAAACATCGGGTTTTACTGGCCACCTGCAAGCTCTTTGTCTGCGTTTTGCGCCTCGTATTCCGGGTCAATTCCAGCACCTCCCATGGCTGAGCGAACCGAATTTATCAGTCTCAATGGACTGCCCGTCAAAATCACTTCCGCATCGCTGACGCCTTGGAAAATATGCTAATTGCTCAATACAAAGGCGTTTCGCGTCCAAACTCATTAGCTCATCGGAGTATGACGTTATATTCAGCAGATACTAAACTGAATCTCATGCTGCGTCGTCCACTGGCGAGCGGAATGATTATTGGTCTGTTTCTGGTTTGCAGCGCTGCCAGTGCGCGGGGCCAGACGTTGGCATTCCATGCGCCAGTCGTCCTTACTGTCGTGGACGAAAACGGACTGCCGGTTTCAGAGGCCCACGTTACAGTTTCCGAGCAGGGACGCTCAGCCCTTCAGCTACAAACCGATTATGCGGGCCGCTGCACTTACTCGCTGCATCGGGATGCTCCGTATCAAATTCGCGTGGAGAAGCCTGGCTTCTATCAGACCTTCGAACCTCACGCAGACGCGCATCTTGGAAGTATAGAAGTCGCGCTCGCCTATGAGCTGCTGTCTC
>Ga0209530_1001393_pt1 | contig 10983 bp, 11 predicted proteins | sample BlaSpr_A8_Ref_O1_FD_187987 | JGI IMG/M metagenome (GOLD analysis project Ga0209530, IMG submission 187987) | Forest soil microbial communities from Thunder Bay, Ontario, Canada - Black Spruce, Ontario site 2_A8_Ref_O1 (SPAdes) (version 2) | ecosystem: Environmental > Terrestrial > Soil > Boreal...
ACGAGCCACTCATTACACACATTTTTCGGGGGGAGGGACCGTACCTTGATTCGGATGCGGTGTTCGGGGTCCGATCGTCGCTAATTGCGGATTGGGAGCGACATGACACGGGGTCGTTGCTTGCGGATGGAACCTCATCAAGTGCGCCCTTCTACACGCTGCGCTACGACTTCAAACTGTTCCGCGCAGGAACCCGCGCGATCCTTCCGGAAGGCGCGCGATCCTCGTCCGACCCCGCTGACCCGGCGCATGAATAAAAGCCTCTCCGAATCCAAGGATCAACCGCATCCAGGGGTGGACGTTCACGCCTTTACCTACAACGCGCTGCCGTCACGGGTGTTGTTTGGTGTCAACCAGCTGGATCGATTGTCCGACGAGATGACTCGTCTGGGCGGCCAGCGAGCGCTGGTCGTGTGCACGGCTCGGCGGCGCGCCGAAGGTGAGGCGATCGTGAGCCGCCTGGGGCGTGCAGGGGTGGGACTTTTCGCCGGGGCTCTGACGCATGTGCCCATCGAGGTTGCCCGCGAGGCGCGGACTTACGCCCGGCACGTTGGCGCGGACTGCATCATCGCGATCGGCGGCGGATCCACGATCGGCCTCGGCAAGGCGATCGCCCTCGAGTCTGAATCGTCTGTTCTGGCCATACCCACCACTTATTCAGGCTCGGAGATGACGCCGATCTACGGCATCACCGAGATGGGGCTCAAGAAGACCGGTGTCGACTCCCGGGTGCTCCCCAAAACGGTCCTCTACGATCCATTGCTTACGCTGGGATTGCCCATCGCCATCTCGGTAAGCAGCGGAATCAATGCGATTGCGCATGCCGCCGAGGGGCTGTACTCGAGGGACGCCAACCCGATTACGATGTTGATGGCGGAGGAAGGAATCCGCGCGTTGGTCGGCAGCCTGCCGATCATCTATCGGGATTCCGGGAACGTTACGGCGAGGACCCATGCTCTGTACGGCGCGTGGTTGTGCGGCACGGTGTTGGGACAGTGCGGCATGTCGCTGCATCACAAACTCTGTCACACGCTGGGCGGTAGTTTTGGACTGCCGCATGCAGAAACTCACACCGTGATCCTGCCCCATGCGCTGGCCTACAACCATCAACACGCGCTTCCTGCCATGCAGCGAATGTCGCGGACCATGCACGGCGAGCGGCCGCCTTCGTTCCTACATACATTCGCCGCGGCCAACGGCGCGCCGACGAGCTTGCGACAATTGGGTTTTCAGGAAGCCGACATCGAGCGCGCCGCGGATATTGCGCTCGCGAATCCGTATTGGAGTCCGCGGCCGCTGGATCGTGCGGCGATCGTCCGACTCCTGCGTCGCGCATTCGAAGGAGTTCCTCCCGAGATCGATTGAATGGCCTCGCAGCCCGCTTCAGGACAGTCAGCCTAGCCTAGTTGCCGGGTGGCGGCTTCCATCGACGCAGGGAAGTGGTGCTTTCGTACGCTTGCGCGGACGGGTAAGTAATCAGCTCGAGCAAGCCGCCGAATGGCATGCTTAGAAAGCAAAAGGCACCGCCATCGCCGCTTTCCGCATTCATCAGGCTCCACGCCGGATTGAGCCGCTCGGCGCCGGCCGACACGGCACGTGCGGCGACCGCTTCCATATCATCGACGTACAGCGCCACGTGCTGCCATCCAAAATCGCAGCCTCGAGCGGGTGGACGCTGATCGTCGGTCGTATATTGGAAGAGCTCGATTCCAGGGCCCGTACCCATTTTGTACATGCGAATCACGTTGATCCGCGTCTTGGCAGGCAGGCGAACCAGCCGTTCGACCTCGGGCCCACCCAGAGGCGGATCGCGGACCGACAAGGTCTCATAGAGAAATTCCGCGCCGAGACCATCGATCAGAAATCTCTCGGCCTCTTGAATGTCGGGGACCGTGAGCCCTACGTGATCCACCCCCCTCGCACGATGCGCGATCGGCGGGCTCCGTGGTGTCGAGGTCACGCTTTATCCAAAGATTTAGCTGGATTGCAATTCATACGATCCCCTCCGCCTGAGGCTATTTCAGCGCATTTTTTGCCATCCGTAAAGGACGGGGATTCCGAAAAAAACCGCGTCGAGGAGGCATTCCACGCAAGCATTCGCGTCATTTCCCGGGGTAATTGGTTTTTCATGAATGGACGATCTACTCTGCAATGTCGCCAACCAAGCGGATACAGGCATCGTGATGAGCAGTCAGCCGGCGGGATCGGCGCAAAAATTCGATCCGCTTTCGCGGGCCTATCTCGCCGATCCGGCCCCCTCGCTCAAGGAGCTCCAGAAGAGCAGCCCGGTCTTCTACTACGAGCCGCTCAAGTGCTGGGTCATTACCAAGTACGAAGACCTGCGAGGGGCCTTGCGAGATGTCGCTACATTTTCCTCGCGTGCCACCGGTTTCGTGCGACCGCCCCCCGATTTGCTTCCGCTACTGCCTGATCTGAGTGTCGAAGAAATCATAATTACCATCGATCCGCCGGTTCACAGCGTGCATCGCAATACCATGGCGCGCGGATTCCTCTCTTCGGTTATCAGTCGGATGGAAGAGGCCGTCAGGGCACACGCCAACGCACTGATTGACGATTTTGTGGATCTAGGCCGCGTCGATCTCATGGCGGCCTACTGCGTGCCGCTTACGATGAACAGCATTGTCACGATTCTCGGCGTTCCGCAGGAGCACAAATCTTTGTATCGGCAATGGAGCGAAGATTTCTTTTTTTTGCTCACGCCGCGTGTGCTCGGTGCTACGGACGTCAATGAGTTGCGCGTCGTCGCGGAGCCCGAGCTGCGCACGCGGTGGGGCCGGCTCGCGCAAGCGAATCGCTTTCTTGCCGAATACGTCGAGCGGCGTAAGGCCGCGCCACAGGACGACGTCATCTCGGCGATGCTGCAAGTCACCGCGGCGGACGGCGGTCCGGCGATCGACCAAGGGGCTGTCGTCCGCCACCTGATCTCGCTGATCGGCGCGGGTCACGATACCACCGCGAATACCATTGCTCATTTGGTCAAGAATCTTTCGGATGCGCCTGCCGAGCGCGATCTTTTATTGGCCGAACCCTCGCTCATCGGCAACGCGGTGGAGGAGGGATTGCGAATGCGCGGCTCGGTGCCGGGGAACTTTCGGGTGACCACAGTCGATGTCGTGGTGCGTGGAGTCACCATTCCGGCCAATTCGCTTGTTTATCTTCTGATAGCGGCCGGAGGTCACGATGAAGAGATCTTTCCGGAGTCACTCATGTTCGACATCCGCCGCGAGAATGCGTCGAAGCATCTAGCCTTCGGTTTCGGGCGTCATACGTGCATCGGCAATGCATTGGCGCGGCTGCAGGCGAGGATCGCGGTCGGGGAGCTTTACCGGCGGATTCCTTCGCTCGCCGTCTCTCCCAATTTCAAGCCGGAGTACTTGCCGCTGATGACGGTGACCGGGCTTCAGGGTCTCGATGTTCAATGGACCGTAGGCGCCTGAAAAGGCCTCTCCCAAAGGAATGACCGATGTTGAAATTCTACTTTAATGCCTCGCCCAATCCCGCCAAAGTGGCCTTGTTCTTGGAGGAGTCGGGCTTGCCTTACGAAGTCATCCCGGTCGATACCCGGAAGGGCGAGCAATTCAGCGCTGAGATCCTCGCCCTCAATCCCAACGCCAAGGTGCCGATCATCGTAGACGGCGACGTCCGGGTATTCGATAGCACGGCTATCTTGCTGTATTTGTCGGAGAAGACCGGCCTCTTTCTTCCCGGTCATAGTGGGCACGCGCGCGGAGAGCTGCTTTCGTGGCTCATGTTCGTCGCGAGCGGAATCGGACCGTACTCCGGTCAGGCGGTGCATTTCAAGCACTTCGCGCCGACGGGACAGGATTATGCGTTCAATCGCTATCAATACGAGGCGCGCAGGCATTACTCCATATTGGACGCCCAGTTGGCGTCCCGGCCTTTCTTACTGGGAGAGGTGTACACCATCGTGGACATGGCCGCGTGGGGCTGGGCCAGAGCGGTTCCATTCATTCTGGGCGACACGGCTTGGAGTACGATGCCGCATCTACGACGCTGGCTCGACGCGATCAGTGCGCGGCCGGCGGCCGTCCGGGCCGAAGCCCTGAAGGATCGCTTCACGTTCAAGGCCGATATGGACGAGGAAGCCCGCCGCATGATGTTTCCGCACACCGTGAAGACGTGAACTTAGCGACTTGCGCACTGCAGCAACATGCTTGTCTCGTGGATGCGCCCATATGTCGGTAGTGGATTAAACGTATGTCGAGTTTTCATTCGACGGTCCCATTTGCGGGCCGTAATGTCCTGAAACTGTAAGTGGGGGCGTCAAGGAGCAAGGGACGATGATTTCTCTAAAAGATATTCGCTATGTGCGCTTGGGCACTTCGAATCTCGACGATGCAGTGCGCTATGCCACGAAGGTGCTGGGCCTCGAATTGGTGCGCCGTGACCGCAGCAGCGCCTACATGCGTTCCGACAGCCGCGATCATACCCTGGTGTATACCAGCGGCGATGCGCGTGATCATGCCGTTGCGTTTGAAATCGGATCGCTCGCCGAGCTCGATACCGCGGGTGCAGAACTCGATAACTCCGGCTACATCGTCAAAGCAGCGACGCGAGCCGAATGCGAACAGCGCTGGGTGGATGCGGCCATCGTGTTTGCCGATCCGAGCGGCAATACCATCGAACTCATCGCGCGGCCGGCGCACAGCGGCCGCCGCTATTTTCCGACCCGCGACGCCGGCATCACCGGCTTTTCGCATATCGGATTGCATTCCATTTCCCCGCGCAAGGATGAGGAATTCTGGACTACGCTATGTAACGCGCGTGTCAGCGATTGGATCGGGGAAGCGCCGCTTCTTCGGATCGATCCCGTGCACCACAGAATGGCATTGTTCCCGTCGAAGCGGACGGGCGTTCAGCACATCAATCATCAGGTCGAGAGCATCGACGATATCATGCGTTCGTACTACTTCCTGCGTGAGCAAAACGTCAAGGTCCGTTTCGGACCCGGCCGCCATCCCACTTCCGGCGCGATGTTTCTTTATTTTGATGGGCCGGATGGGATGATCTACGAATACTCGTCCGGCGTCAGCCACATCACGGATGAAGCGGGTCATCGGCCGCGGCAGTTCCCCGCGGCAAATTCATCGTTTTGCGCGTGGGGTTCCAAGCCGGATATTCCAGAATTCGAGGGCGCCAAAAGTTTTGCCGAAACAGTCGATGCCTGATGCGGCAGCGATCAATCCGACGGTCACCGCCTCCCGCGTTCGGGTAGCGGCCCGTACGCTTGCCAAAGCGGGGCTGGTGCACGCCTACGGCCACTGCAGCGCGCGCCTGGGGGAGCATCAATTCCTGGTAAGCCCGCCCAAACCTCTGGGACTGGTCGCGGCTGAAGATACTCCGGTGGTCGTTGCGACAACCGGCAAATTGCCGGCGGGCGCGTTGCCCGAAGTCATTGCGCATCAGCACATCTACAGGCGCCGGCCGGAGGTGGGAGGGGTTGTGAGATTTCAATCGCCCCATGTCATGGCGCTGTCGGCGATCGGACGTACGCCTCGCGCACTGCATGGATTCGGCTCCTACTTTGCTCCATGTCCTCCGCTGCACTCGGACCCGCGTCTCGTGCGCGACGACGCCGGCGCCGCTTCCCTGGCTGAGCGCATGGGCGGGGCGAGAGCAATCGTGATGCGCGGCAATGGCGCCATCACTGCGGGCGCGTCGCTCGAAGAGGCCGTGGCTCTGGCCTGGTATCTCGAAGATGCGGCCAGGGTCGAATTGGCCGTGCTGAGCACCGGGCTCGAGCCGCAAGTATTCACCACAGAAGAAGTGCGCGATCGGGCCATTGACGTGGGATCGATGCTGCACCGCATGTGGAGTTGGATGTCAGCGAACGATCCGGAATTATGAATAACTCACGGGGGTTTTTATGAACGACGCCACGACAGAAGCTGGAAAGGTCGAGCAGCCGAAGCCGGCGGAAAAAAAGCAATCGACACTCAATCTCAAGTTCCTATCGCACGGGACACTCGAGAGCAAGGATCTGGATTTTACGCGGAGATTCTATGAAGAATTCATGGGGTTCGAGGTCATCCGGCCGGCGAAAATAGCGCTGTGGATCCGATTGGGCGGAAACAATATCTATGCCGTCGTGCAGGTGATGGAAGGCCGCAAAGGTGAAATGACTTTCCTCAACCATAACGGAGTGGATGTGGAGACCGAGGATGACGTGGACGAGGCCCATCGGCTCGTGGTGCGCGATGCCGAAAAATGGAAACTTCACAAAATCAGCAAGCCGGCAGTTCAGCATGGCACGTATAGTTTCTACTTCTGGGACTGCGACGATAACGCTTGGGAAATTCTGGCCAATCCACCGGGTGGCTATAGCTGGATGTTCGAGCGGGGCGATCAGGAAGGGCTGGGGCATATGAGCCGCAAATTCGACAGGCCGGAGTCGACCAGGCGCCGGACAAAGACCGAGGGATAATCTTTTATGATGACTGAAGAACAGCGCAAGCAGGCCATCGCCAGCCTGGTCGAGGCGCACCGTACCAAGAAGCCTTGTATGCAGCTGTCGACCACGTTCCCATCGATCGAGATCGCGGATTCTTACGCGATCTCCTCGGCCATGGCCGAGCTCAAAGTCGCAAGCGGCTCGAGGCTCATCGGCCACAAGATCGGATTGACCTCCAAGGCGATGCAGGCCTCGTCACAGATCGACGAGCCGGATTACGGACATTTGTTCGACGACATGTTGATTCAGGATGGCGCCAAGGTGCGGCACGCTGATTTCTGCGTACCCCGGGTGGAACCGGAGCTGACCTTTATCTTGAGGGAGCCTTTGAAGGGACCCAATGTCGGCCTGATCGATGTGCTGCGCGCCACCGACTATATTGTGCCGTCCATCGAGATCATCGACGCGCGCGTGCAGAATCCGCGAAAGATCTTCGATACCGTCGCCGATAACGGTGCTGCCGCGGGTTTGGTACTCGGGGGCAGACCGGTGCGCCCCCAGGATGTCGATCTTCGGTGGGTGGGAGTCTTGTTTTATCGAAATGGGGAAATTGAGGAAACCGGACTCGCGGCAGGCGTGCTCGGCCACCCGGCGATGGCAATCGCCTGGCTGGCCAACAAGCTCGCGCCGTTCGACGTCACGCTGGAGCCGGGGCACATGATGCTTTCTGGCTCGTTTACTCGGCCTTTATGGGCGCAGAAAGGCGACACATTGCATGCCGACTTCGGGCCGCTCGGCGGCGTCGCCGTGCAGTTCGTGTGAAGCCATGCCGTTGCCGCACAACGCATTCAAGAGCGCCCTGAGTCAGGGCCGCCGGCAACTCGGCATCTGGAGTTCCTTTTGCAGTCCCATCGTCGCCGAGATACTGGGGAAGTCCGGGTTCGATTGGATTCTGTTCGATTCGGAACATTCTCCGGTGGAAATCGCCGGGTTATTGCCGCTGCTGCAGGCGGCGAGCACCGGGCCGGCCGCTTGCGTCGTGCGGCCGGCATGGAACGACCCAGTACTCATCAAACGCATATTGGATATTGGGGCGCAAACCGTCTTGCTGCCTTTCGTGCAAACCTCTGAAGAGGCGCATCGAGCCGTGCAAAGTTGCCGCTATCCCCCGGATGGACGGCGGGGCGTTTCGGGAACCACGCGCGCCAGCGATTTCGGCCGGACCAGCGATTATCTGAAAACCGCCGCGGAGCAGATCTGCGTTTTGGTGCAGGTAGAGACCGGAGAAGCGCTCGGACAGCTCGAGCAGATCGCCGGCGTGTCCGGGGTCGACGGCGTCTTCATCGGACCCTCGGACTTGTCGGCCTCCATGGGGCATCTCGGCAATCCCGGCCACGCCGACGTACAGGCAGCCATCAAGGCGGCGGTTGAGCCCATACGCGCCGCTGGAAAGGCCGCCGGCATCCTTGCCACATCCGTTCCCGATGCCAAGCGCTATCTTGAATGGGGCTATCAATTCGTCGCCTGCAATGTCGATGTGCGCATCTTCGTGCAAGGTGTCGATGCATTGCGCGCCGAGATGAGCAAATAGGGCGCTAAGCTTCCCAATATCTTTCCCGATTCGGCACAATTGTTGTTCCAGTTCGGGGCTTGTAGTACCTCCCTATGAACGGTAGCTTTATCTGTCGGCTTGACGCGTCGCGTGGGGAGTGATCATGAGCACTGCAGTTGAAAAAGGTGTGACCGCCGGTCTCGTTGCCGCGGACGGCGCTGCGCCGGCCGGATACGTTGAACTATGGAGCCGTGAAGGGTATGTGGGCGTCAATAACGTAGGCGTCCGGCAAGGCTATACGGCGGAGTTCAAATCGGTATCGGGACCGCACGTTCCCTGGCGCATGGCGCTGGCGAACCTGCCGGCCCTCGATCAGCATTCGCCCGAGGCGCTTCCGCAACCGATATTGACCGCGCGCGACGGGACCATTCTCAGCATCTCCAAACTCGCCGTGCGTATGCCGTTCGTGCTGCGGAATGTGGATTTCGACGAGGTCCACTTTTTGCAAAACGGTAAGGCGCTATACGAAACCGACTGGGGCAGGCTGGAAGCCGGGCCGGGCGACTTTGTCTTCGTACCCAAATCGGTCGCCTATCGCATCACACCCACCGATGGGGTCCTGACGCGATTGGTGCTGGAGAGCCCGCATTCGCTCGCGTTCGATACACCGGCGCCATTCGGCATGATCGATTTTGGGCGCGCGGTTCGCCGCGCCGTGGTACCCGCGGCGCAGGCAATGGGCTCGTCGGATCCGGGGACCGTCCTCCTCGTCAAATCGTACGACGGTGTGACCCGCTATGAGTACGCGACGGACGTGTCGGTGCTCGTCGCAAGGATGACGCCACAGGCGCCCGTGTGGGCTTTGAATCTCAAAGATATCAACCCGGTGACCTATGAGAATGTCGGCGGACCGCCGCAGCATTTTTTCGCCTCGCGCGACAAGGATGTTCTCCTGTACACGCTGAGTGCACGCCGCACGAGCGGCCGTCCGCCGGTCCATTACAACGCCGATTTCGAGGAAATCATCCACTATTTCAAAGGTCCCGGCGCGTGGGGACCGATCGCCGAATCCGGTACGCTGACTTGGGTTCCGAAGGGGGTTGCGCATCACGGCCCGACCGAGGATGTGCCGGCCGGTTATCTTGCTTTCCTCTTGGAGTTGCGATCGACGCCCCGCATTACCGAATTCGCGAAGAAGCACGCGAGCATCATGACCGGCACCTACGAAAAATTCGTCCCCAGCAAGAAATAGCCGCGATCAACGCGTGGGCGGCCATCGCCCGCGAAGTGTGCGTGATCAGTACTGACCCTTGGGCTCGAGGCCGAGGGCAAGCTGGCCGTACATGCTGCCGACCGCATCCCAGTTGAAGCTGATGTGGCGTCCCACCGCGTTGGTATCGCGCCATGCGCGCTGCACCGGGTTGGCTGTGCTGAGACCGAGGCCACCGGTAGCGGCATTGAGCGCCTCGCTGGCCTGAACCGCGAGCTTGACGGCGTAGGCCTGGCCGCGCCGGCTTTCGATCCGCTCTTCCACGCTGACCTGGGCGCCGGCGCGGGTGGTCGCTGCGCGCCGCCGCAGATCGCGCAGCAAAATTTCGCGCGCGGCATCGACGGCCGCCGCTGCCTCCGCAACCCGTATCTGTATGGTGGGGAATTCCGCCATGCGGCTTTGGCCGCCGGCGACGGCCCCGCGGGTGATGCGCTGCCCGGTGACGCCGATGAAATGCTGCAGAGCCCCGGCCGCCGCTCCGACGCTGACGGATGCGAGGCAGGAGGCGATGTTGGTCAGCATGGGCACGCCGAAAGTCGGATTATGGCTGTAGTGCTTGCGTCCGGGTGTATCGCCGGAGGTGGTGCTCGCGAAATACAGCAACCGGTGAGCGGGGACGAACACGTCCGCCAGCAGCAGGGATTTGCTGCCGGTTCCCGCGAGGCCGGTGACGTACCAATCATCGTCGATGTGGTAATCGGCCGCCGGCACCAGCAGAAACGCGGGCTTGGCGGGCGCCTCCGGTTGTTCAGAGGGAATGAAGGCGGCGCACACCGCCCAGTCCGATACATCGCAGCCGCTCGCAAAAGACCACCGGCCCGTTAGACGATAGCCGCCGGCGACGGCCACCGCTCGTGCGACCGGCGCGTACGACCCGCACACCAGCGCGTCGGGATTGCCATCCCACACATCGTGCTGGGCTTCGATGCAGAAACTTGCGACCAGCCATTGATGCGCTGCCTGCAGGCCGCACACCCACGCCGTTGAGGCGCATGCGCCGGCAATGTCCTGAATGGCCTCCGCGAGCACATCGAAGTCCAGCTCCAACCCGCCGAAATAGGCCGGCTGAACGGTGCGAAACAATCCGGTCTTGCGCAGGCAATCGACGTTCTCGCGCGGCACGGTTCGCGCCGCTTCGGCGGCTTCGGCGCGCGCACCAACGCTGGGCAGCGCTTCGTGCACGGCGCCGAGCAGTTGGCGGCGATCTACCGCAGGAGCAAACGTGTCGCGGTGCGGCTGTATATGGATAGAAGCCATTCGCGATCCCCCCAACGTGATCCGGCACGGCGTCAGCCGGCATCCGGTAATTTCACCCACAAATGATAGTTGCATTTGCAAATGTTGTCCATGCAAATATATGGTTCAATCGGCACACATGCCGGGAGGCCAATATGTACCGTTTGACCACATCCGTGCCCTTCTTGCTGAACCGACTTGGCGTCAGGTTGGGTGAACTCTTCAGCCGGCGAATCGAGCCGTACGGGTTGACGCTGCACATGTACCGCGTGCTCGCGGCGCTGTCGGAGCGGCCCGATCAAAAGCTCGGCCACCTGAGCAGCATGACCACCATCGACTTGTCGACCATGTCGCGCCTGATCGGGTCCATGGCACGGGCGGGCTGGGTGTCGCGGATTCGGGTGCCCAGCGATGAGCGCACGGTGCGCATAAACCTGACGGAGAAGGGCGCCGAGCTGGCGGCCACGCTGATGCGGGAGGCGCAGCACTACG
>Ga0209530_1001395_pt1 | contig 10973 bp, 8 predicted proteins | sample BlaSpr_A8_Ref_O1_FD_187987 | JGI IMG/M metagenome (GOLD analysis project Ga0209530, IMG submission 187987) | Forest soil microbial communities from Thunder Bay, Ontario, Canada - Black Spruce, Ontario site 2_A8_Ref_O1 (SPAdes) (version 2) | ecosystem: Environmental > Terrestrial > Soil > Boreal...
GAATCGAGTGTATGACACTTTTTTGAGCGAAAAAGGAAAGGCGGTTTATATCCGGCGGCCAGGGCCAGTGGCGATTGGCCTCCTTCAGCGACTCATGGAGCGTACGGCGCGCGCCAACCGTCGAATGGCTTCCTTGATTTCGTTAGGATCCGCATGGCTGTAGCAGAGCCGGACGTGATTCTTGGGCGCCCCTCGCCGATTCGGTCCCGCGCCCGCGAAAAACTTGTTTCCGGAAATGACGCCGACTTTTTCATTCAGTGCGCGTTCGGCAAGTTTCTCACCGTCAACCTCTGCCGGAAGGGTAAGCCAAAGATAATAGCCCCCGCGGGGAATCGCGAACGCAGCCTCCGGCAGCTCGCTCCGCAGTGCAGCTAACATGGTGTCACGGTGCACGCGATACGTGTCCTGTACCCGCTTCGTATGTGCCGCCAAGTGCCCGGCATCGCAAAACTCGAGGATCATGCGCTGCGTCAACGGGCACGAACCGGCGTCTGACTTAAGCTGAGACAGGCGGGCCACCATCTCCTTTGAGGTCCCGACCCACCCAATGCGTAGGCCCGGAGCCACGAGCTTGGAAAAAGTCCCCAGCACGAATACGATGTCTCCACGATCAAAACTCTTGACCATGGGCTCTTGCTCGCCTTCAAACCGAACTCTGCGGTAAGGGCTGTCCTCGACGATGTATATGCCGTAAGCGTCCGCGAGCTGGACTAGAGCCTCGCGACGCTTGCGCGACATGGTGACACCCGATGGATTGTGGTAGTCGGGCACATCGTAAATCAGTTTGGGTACCGATTTTCCCGCGTCCTTACGACGCTCCAGAGTCTCCCTGAGTTCGCTGACTACCAGGCCTTCGGAATCCTGGGAGACCTCGATGAACTCTGCTCCGAAGCTTCTAAAAATTGGGATGCAGGTGAAATAGGTTGGGGCAGAGACAACAACCGCGTCACCCTCGTCCAGCAGCAGACGGCAGATAAGGTCTAACCCTTGCTTGGCGCCATTGACCACGAGAACATTTTCGGCGGAGAAATTCAGGCCGTTCTCGTTCATGTAACCAGCGATCCATTCCCGCATTGCGGGAAGCCCCAAGGCAGGACCATACTGAAGAGTCTCTGAACGATACTTGGTTAACGCTTCCCGCGCCATCTCCGTCAGGTCGGGGAACACTTCCGGAAAGCCGTGGCCCGACCCCAGCGAAATCACGTCGGCTGATTCAGGAGCCGGCCGAGTGGTCATCAGGTGCGTCGCACGCCGCGCCAGAGCTACGCGTTCCACTGCCGTCCCCACTTCCATATTTCACCTCGAAGGATAATGTTGCGGCTAATACTTACAACGCAACGAACGTTGCATCGCGTTCATGCCTAGTAGATATCAGGTAGGAAGCGCGTGTCAACACCAACGGGCTCCTGGGGCTCTACGGAATAAATCGAGACTCCAACCCAATAAACCCGACCTCACGCAATCTCGGCTTCTCCTCTCGAAGGGTCCAGTGGGCCCGAGCTTCGCCACGAACGATAAAATATCAGGCCGGATAAAATCACCGCGAGACCAATGGAGCACCGCACAGGTCGCGCCAGCCAAAGACTCGCGGCCACCGCCCACGCACCCGCCACAAACAAAACCGGAACAACCGGATAACCCCAGGTACGAAATGATCGCGGCAGATTTGGCTCGGTTCGGCGCATGCGCATCATGGACACTACCGCCAAGCCATAAAAAATCCAACTGCCAAACATTACCAGCGAGGTAAGATCTTCGAAAGTTCCGGTCATCGCCATCACACTGCCCATGCAGCATTGAAAAATCAGCGCCAATCCCGGACTCCGATACCTGGGATGCACCTCGGCGGCAAACTTGAAGAAAAGTCCGTCCCGCGCCATGGCGTAGTCCACTCGAGCGCCACTTAGAATCGACGCGTTCAAAGTTCCGAGGGCTGAAATTGCCATCACCGCGGTAATGGCTAACGCAGCTGCTTTGCCGGCGAAGCTGGCGAAAACATCGGAGGCCACGTGCTGCGAGGCGGCAATCAGATCGAAAGGCAGGGCTCTAAAACACACGAAATTAAACAAAAGGAACAGAACAATCACAAACAGAGTTCCTCCCACAATCACGCGGGGAAAGTTTCGCTCCGGATTCTCCACTTCCGAGCCGACCAGATTCAGATCGTTCCATCCGTCGTAAGCCCAAACCGCTGCTGCGATTGCCGCAAACAGGCCGCTCACCGTGCTCCAGGCCAGATGCGATGGCCACAATGGTTGAAAGGTTCTCGCCTGTTTCTGGCCATGGAGAAGCGCGAATCCAGCAACGATAATCACCACTAAAGAAAGGACCTTCAAAACCGTCAGACCGATCTGAAACCTCCCTCCGACTCGAACTCCGAGGTAGTTGATGAATGTGATTGCTACCAATGCCATCACTGCCAAGGGCTGCATCCAGGTGAAAGCAAAATCGAGCGGATGGCCAGCGTCCAGCGGGGAATGCAGGTGGAAGACATGGATGGGCTCTGCGATTCGCGGAATCAGGAAGGCTGAGAACCTCAGCAATCCGGCAGCGATCGCCGCTACTGAAGCCGGCCGAGCTACGATCGAATGCATCCATCCAAAACAAAAGCCCCACACCGTGCCCAGTCCCCGACGCAGGTAGCTGTATTCCCCGCCAGCCTCTGGAATTGATGCGCCGAGTTCCGCATAACAAAGGCCGCCAAATAGCGAAAGAATGCCGCCAAGAATCCATGCGGCAAAAACCACGGATACCGAACCCGCTTCGGCCGCCATTTCGCCGGGCTTAAGAAATATTCCCGTCCCCACCATCGTACCGAGAACGATTGCGGCGGCCGCGGGCGCGCCCAGGCCGCGCACAAGTCCGGGGCGAGCGCAAAACTTCGCTGCGTTTCTCTTCGCGCCTGGTAAGACTCGTGCATCGCGATCAACGGCGCTCGGATCCATAGCCAGGGATTTTGCAACGAATGTTTCAGTTTCAATCTGACAACCGAATCCGTTGAGAGTATCTTAGCTTTTTCGTGGGCGCAAGCGAATGGAGGAAAATTTGAACGTCGAAGTGCGCCTCCGCGCAAATCACCAATCACGGAGAAATTTACCGATCTGGGATGATCTGTGATCAATCGCTCGCATGTTTGTAAACGGTCCCGTGCTTAATGGTAAGGCTAACCTTCTCAACGGCCGTGACATCTTTTAAGGGATCGCCCGACACGGCAATGATGTCGGCAAACTGTCCAGGTTCGAGCAATCCTGTGTCACCGCTGATTCCCATGAGCTCGGCACCGGTCCGAATGGAGGTCTGAATGGCTTGTTGCGCCGTCATGCCAAGCCCGACGAAAGTTTCCATTTGCTTCGCTGGCGTAATCTGCCAGTCAAATCCTCCGATATCGGTGCCAAATGCAATCTTGACGCCCGCTCGCATCGCACGCATCACAGTTTGCTGTCCGATCTCAAATTCTTTGTCGAGTCTGGGGCTGTGTCGCCGCTCGGCGGAATACTCTATATCCCACAACGTCGGAACATAGTAAATGCCTCGCTGCTTGATTTCCGCCAGTTGCTCGTCGGTCATGGAAAAACCATGCTCAATGGTGTCCACGCCCGCCAGCAAAGCGGTTTCGACGCCTTCAACGCTCACCGCGTGGCAAGCGACGCGGTGTTTTTCGCGGTGCGCTTCGTCCACGATGGCGCGAGCCTCGTCCACGGTAAAAGTTGGAATACCGTGTAGCGTCTCTCCCTCGATTTGAACACTACGATCCGCATACATCTTGATCCAATCAACCCCGTAACTAATCTGTTCGCGAACCGCCTTGCGAGACGCATCAACGCCGTCCACTACTTCGACTCCGTGCGGCAGTAGAGGTTCCACTTCCGGAGCATAGCCTTCCAATGGATAAGCTCCCGTTACATCCAACGCTCGTCCTGCAACCTGCATAGAAGGGCCGGGGATAATGCCTGCGTTGATTGCGTTTCTGAGATCTACGTCAGCATAGCCTGCTCCCTCCGTCTCCAGGTCGCGGATGGTTGTGAAACCGTGGTCAAGAGCTAGCGCCGCCGAACGAACTGCGCGGATGGTGCGAAAAGCAACCGATTCTTTCAATAATTGTTCGTCATAATCCGGGGAGGTCGCATCTTGTTGGAGAAAAGTATGCGTATGCACATCGATCAATCCCGGCATGCAGGTCCCTTCGATATTCACGACAGAAGAGGCTGCTGCCGAAGGTTTCCCTGCGTTAACAGCTTTTATTCTCTCGCCGGCGATGATAACGGTGACGTCCGACCGAATTGTGTCGGAACGCCCGTCCCACAGGGTTGCGCAGTGCAGAGCAATCTCGGATGATGCGCCATCCGATAGGGTCGAATAGGAAACTAGAACCATCAAAATAATGAGCGTTCTAACCCCTGCATTTGTCACCTATCGCCTCCCCGAACCAGGATGTACTTTATAATTCCGCGCCGGAGCGCCAAGGTCGCACTCGGCATGAAGCGAGCAAATTGTATCACTTCCAAAACAAGAGCAAACCGCTTGACACCAACTGCCTCGTAGCGTAAGTTCCAATCCTGATATTTGCCTGCAACATTTGTTGCGATGCATTCACATGCCGCCCGGACCGTATAACGCTGTGGAATCTTTAGTCAAGGGAAGGATTAGCCGATGGACCCGAAAAGTAAGACGGAATTGCGCATCCTGAAAGCTTATGCCGCAGTCTCATCAATATTATTGGCGGTGTTGATCTTTTCCGCCGCCAAAACAAGCCGTCGAGCGAAGTTCGAGGAGATTGATGTGGAACGAATCAATATTGTCGAGAACGGCAAATTGCGTCTCACCATCTCTAACAATGAGCGCTCTCCGGGAAACATCATGCACGGACAATACATGAAATCGCGGGAAGGCAAGCGCGGTGCCGGTTTCATTTTCTTCAATGATGAGGGTGACGAATCCGGTGGCATGACGTGGAAAGGAAGCAAGCAAGGCGACCACATCAATGCCGACGCAAGCCTGATGTTCGATCAATACGATCAGGACCAGACCGTGGGCATCACCTATTCACAGTCTGACGACAAGCGCTCATCCGGATTACGGGTGTGGGAGCGTCCTCTCACTCCGATTGCGGATCTGGCAAATAAAATTGGCCAACTGGAGTTACAGCCTGACGGCCCAGAAAAAACCGCGGCTCTCAAGAAAGTGAGTGAAGAGGCCGTGGCGAGCGGTATTCTTGGGGTTCCTAGAATATTTGTTGGTCGATCGACGAAAAACGAGGCGGTGGTCAGTTTGTCGGACACCAAGGGTAAGCCGAGGATTGTGATGTCCGTGGACGGTTCCGATGTCCCATCGCTGCAATTCCTCGGTGCTGACGGCAAAGTTGTATACACATTACCAGTGCCACCGCCGACGCATCCGTAGCTAAGAACCGGCGGTAACGCGCTAACGGGGACTAGGCGCCATCCACATACCAGCGGTATCCAGTTCGCTGTTCTTGCGCCACTTTTTTCAAAACCGAAACATTGGTTCGACGGTGTACATTTGCGCACGCCGTAAGGAGAGCGCCCAGCAGAGACATTCCAGCGACGTACGAATCGGCAAAGGACACATGTTGCGCAGAGGCTAGAAAAAATTGGCTGGCAATCCTCGCTAGTGGTGAAACAAACGTATCACTGATTCCGACGCAGAACGCCCCATTTTCCTTCGCGGATTTGAGGCCCTCCACCGTTTGGTAAAGACCCCGGCCGTAGCTTATCGCGAAGACAACATCCTTTTTATTCACGTGACGCGCTCGATGCACGATTTCGCCGGGACTTAAAGCTACTGCCGTGTCGAGTCCAAGCACCGCAAGGTTATAGTCCAGATACATGGCGAGGCTGCTCGCCATGTCTCCTGCGATGACGAGGATGCGGCGCGAGGCATGAACCTTGTTTGCAACTGCCACGAGTCTGGAACGATCGAGGTTGTTGCGCAGTTGTTTCAAATTGTCGAAATCCCGATCTAACGATGTCCCTACAATTGCTTCGACGCTGTTCTTCCGATCCGCGCTTGTCTCCATCGAGTCCATCGCCGTTGAAAAAGCAATGGAGCGGTCGTGTAAATATTGTTGAAAGTCATGGTATCGTTTGAACCCAATTGCCTGCACGATCCGCAAAAGAGTGGTAGCGTCGATCTTCAAATGTCGAGCGCTGCTTCTCAGGCTCAAGAGCACGTAGGTTCTTGGTTCATCGAGGATGCGGCGAATTATTTCCCGGCGCTGAGGCGCGAGCCGATCGATAAACAAACCTGGTCCATTGCCAGTCGATGCTGCGTAGTCTTTAGGGCACATATCTCTCTCTTAACTCTCGATCCGCCGTCTTACACTGTGTCACTCCGGCTCTTGCGACACGCGAGATCGCCAACAGTTAATCGCCAAGCTTAAGGTTACAGGGCACACTAGGAGTTACCACATACGCTGCCGTTTGACAAGGGAACATCTATCGGTTGCAGCCTAGATTGAATCCATCACCTTGTACTTCAAGCCTTCCCTTTAGCACGTGCGTCAGACCTCGTACACATCGCTTTCTACGAAATGCGCGGGCCCACTTTCTATTGACATGTTAGCCAAATAAGGCATACGCTACGGATCGTGGAGCCGGTCGCAACGTTCGTTGCAGGCAAGGCAAGTCGACTGGGAGCGACTGGAAACCGGGTTGGGTAGGCCGAAACGGCTCGGCAGCACAGATCGTAATTCGGCGGGCCATGAACTCCCGGCAAAGGACCGATGTACAGGGATTCGCGCAATCTTGCTGTGACCGCGTCTGCTCCAGCGACAGTTGAATTGCTGGATGCTGCCGTGGATGCATACCTGGGTATGCGTAAGGATGTCGCCGATCGAACCGCAAACCTGGTTTCTACCGACCCGGAGTGTCCGTTGGGACACTGCCTCAGTGGATATCTTAGTATGCATGCAGGCAAACACGAGGCACTGGCAGGTGCCAGTCGAGCTCTGGAACGAGCAAAAGTGGCTGGCGGAGGGCATGCAACTGCACGAGAGATCCTTCATATCGGAGCATTCGAAGCCTGGTTGAATGGAGACCTGGTGGGCGCTCTGGATCGCTGGGAGCAATTGTTATCTGACCATCCTACCGACATTCTGGCTATCCGGCTCGCCCAGTTCATTACCTCTTATCTCGGCAGAAGTCAGGGCATAAGGGATTCGGTTGCGCGCGTCTTGCCAGCCTGGGCGCCTGAGATGCCCGGCTATGGATTTCTACTCGGCTGCCAAGCTTACGGCTTAGAAGAGGCAGGCGAGTACGAGGCCGCAGAGCGTGTCGGGCGGGCTGCTCTCGAGGCGAATCCGGAAGATCTCTGGGCCAGTCATGCGGTCACTCATGTGATGGAAATGCAGTGCCGGCCTCGAGACGGAATTGCCTGGATACAATCCGGCCAAGAACAATGGCACGAGTGCGGCAATTTCATCCGTCATCTTTGGTGGCACTCCTGTCTGTTCCACTTGACGCTTCAGGAATATGACTGCGTCCTTGAGCTGTACGATCAAGAAGTCCGCGCGGAATCCACTGACGAGTATCTCGATATTGCCAATGCCACCGCGCTGTTGTGGCGGCTTGAACAATCCGGGATCGGCGTAGGCAATCGCTGGGAAGAACTCGCCACGCGGGCACAGTCTCACATGGGCGATCATCTTTTTGTGTTTGCCGATCTGCACTACATGCTTGCCATGGCAGCGCGATCTTTGCCAGCAATCGCAGAATCGTTCCTCGACTCCTGTTCTGAATACGCGAGAACAAAGAATCGTACCCAAGCGCAAGTGATGCAACAGGTCGGTCTTGCGATAGCCCAGGCAATGGTCGCACACCGCAACCTCCATTACTCTCGTGCAGCCGATCTCCTACTGCCGGTTAAAGACCTGATTTGTCGTGTTGGTGGTAGCCACGCACAGCGCGATCTGTTTGAGCACCTGCTAATCGACTCGACCCTACAAAGCCATCGGCTTCGGTTGGCCCACACCCTGCTGTCGGAGCGAATCGCCAAACGCCCACGCGATCTCTGGGCATGGCGACAACTGGAGTCTGTTTCCCAAACGCTCGAAGATCGCGAAAACGCAGCGTTGGCAAAAAGCAAGATTGATAAGTTACTCGCTTCAGCAGCCGCGAGTGGATAAGACATGGTAATCAAGACCGCAGGTTCTAGGCATAGAAGTATTTCTATTGCCGCACCCTGCAAATTCCGAATAAAACCGGAGGGTTTCTAGCGCGATGGAGAGTCGAACTGTCAAGGTGCGAGAGGTTACGGCCGAACCCGGCGAGATCGCCCAAGGGTTTGTGGAGGTCGGCGAGACCATCACTGGCCCCATCAGATTTCCTCTCGTGATCATTAACGGAGAGAAGCCTGGGCCTAGGCTGTGCCTCACGGCCGGAGTGCATGCGACTGAATATGCTCCCATTGAAGCCGTGCTACGCATCTTGTCTCAGCGAGCGCCGGCGCATCTAAAGGGTGCGATCATTGGCGTTCCCATTGTCAGCATGCATATGTTTGCCAGCCGTTCTGGCTTTGTTTCTCCCATCGACGGATTGAACCTCAACAAGATCGCTCCGGGTGGCGACGGTTCCATCTCTGAAATTCTGGTTAGGATCCTGTTGGACGAAGTCATTGCACAGTGCCAGTACCATGTTGATCTGCACGCTGGCGATCTAGGTGAAATGTTACTGGCATTTGCGGGCTATCCTATGACGGGGGCCGCCGATCTTGATCGCCAGGGAGAAGCGCTGGCCCGGCTCTTTTCGCCGCGACTGATTTCGCTCGCTAGGGACGGCACGACCCTGCCGCCGTTTCCCGGTTCCATCGTCCACTCGGCAACTCGCAAAGGAGTCGTCTCAATTCTGGCCGAGTCGGGAGGCAATGGTACCCTCGAAGAAGCTGACGTTCAGGTCCATGTCGACGGAATTACAAACCTGATGCGCTATCTCGGGATGATCGACGGCGTTCCTGTGACTCCCAAATTTCAAATCCGTGCCACTGGCCGCGCGATTACTCGGGCCTCACGGGCCGGCCTGCTTCATTTGAACGCGACAATCGGCGACACAATAGCAGAAGGCCAAAAGGTGGCGGAGATTTGTGATGTATTTGGACGTATTGTCGAAGAAGTCAGGGTAGCTCGAGGTGGGATCGCGGGCTTAGTGTGGGCGCACAAAGCCGTCAACACCGGTGACCCTATCATTCGCTGTTGGTACACAGAACCGGCCGGCGCCTTTCCGCCGACCGATCGATTCCGGGCGGCGGACTGAACCGCCATCGACGGGAGCGCGCGAGACTGATTTTGGCGGCTCGCATATTTCTCCAGATCACTCGCGCGCGATCTGGGGATGATGAAGCTGACGCAACGTTTGTTGCTATGCTTTCCTCCTGCTGTGGGGCAGCTTGACATTTCACAAGAGCTCTACTAGATTGTCCTCTGCAACATATGTTGCATTACGTGGTTAGGTTAGCCGCCATCTAGCTGACAGGTAAGAGGCGATCGGACGCGTAAAAGAGGGGGGAGCCGGCATTGCTGGACTTATCCTGCACTAAGAGCCTGCCAAGAGAATATCGAGCTCATTTCCCCATTACGGAAACCTACATCTACATGAATCACGCGAGCGTCTCTCCTCCGTCGATCGAGGTGCGCGATGCCATGGCGCAGATGTTGGACGGCGTTACTCGCTACGCGTGCGCGAAGTTCCCTGAGTGGGAGCAGAGCAACGAGTGGACACGGTGTGTCGCCGCCCGCTTGGTCAATGCTCAACCGCGGGAGATTGCTTTTCTCCGCAATACTTCCGAAGCGCTTTCTATAGTTGCCAATGGAGTAACCTGGCATCCCGGCGATAACGTCGTCGGCATTGCAGTCGAGTTTCCAGCGAACATATATCCGTGGTTGCGTATAAGCCAAGAGAGAGAAGTCGAGCTTCGCCTGCAGGAGGCACATGACGGCTGGATTGATGTTGACGAGCTGTTGTCGCGAATCGATGAACGCACACGTCTGGTTACGGTCAGCTGGGTCGAATACGGCAGTGGTCAGAGGCTCGACATCCGCCGTGTTGGCAGGTTTTGCCGCGAGCGGGACATTCTATTCGTTGTCGATGCTGTGCAGGGACTGGGCGCGCTGCAACTCGACGTCGAGCGTGATTACGTTGATGTATTTGCGGCCAGTGCTCACAAGTTCCTTCTCGGGCCGAAAGGTGTGGCTCTGCTTTACGTCTCAGACCGAGTTCTCCATCAGATCTGTCCCACGGTAATAGGCTGGACCGCGGTCAAGAATTACAAAGACTATCTGATCCACGACCTTGACTTTCGTGAAGGAGCCGCTCGGTTCGAAGGAGGCACATTGAATGAAGTGGGGGTCTGTGGCCTCGGACACTCCATCGACCTCATGTTGACGGCAGGCCCAAGCCGAATTGAGCAGCATGTCTTGTCGCTGAGCGAGTATATATGTCAAAGGCTGACGGAGAGAGGCTACATAGTCTGCAATTCCGGAAAGGCAGATGAGCGGTCCGCGATCATTGTTTGCCAACACCCGGAACGGTCAGCCGAAGAAATCTGCGACTCCATCAAGGCGCGCAACATTATTATCTCGTCTCGCCTTGGACGGCTGCGCATTGCTCCGCACTTCTATAACTCACAAGATGACGTTGATACAATGATCGACGCCTTGCCGGCTTGATCTGGTTCCTGGCGAACTCTGTTGCATTTTTTTTAACTTACCGCCCCTTCCTCCTCGGTGAGCAGGCCCGAGCTGGAAGCGGCGCAGAGTTCCAGGAACTCTTTATGGGTTTCGGTTCGAGACAACGCGCCGGCTCCTCGGAGCAGTGACGCCCACTATATTACTGCTCGATAAGCCTCCCGTTTACGGCTAAAGATTTGCTTCCGCAGCTTCTCCAACCCCCGGAAATAGTGGTGCTTTACGTTCCCTCGGGTCTGGTCCAACTTCACGGCGATCTCTTCAAAGCTGTAGCCCT
>Ga0209530_1001396_pt1 | contig 10971 bp, 4 predicted proteins | sample BlaSpr_A8_Ref_O1_FD_187987 | JGI IMG/M metagenome (GOLD analysis project Ga0209530, IMG submission 187987) | Forest soil microbial communities from Thunder Bay, Ontario, Canada - Black Spruce, Ontario site 2_A8_Ref_O1 (SPAdes) (version 2) | ecosystem: Environmental > Terrestrial > Soil > Boreal...
AGCCGTTCGATGGCTGGATATATCCAGCTATCGAGTTCCACGAAGGGCGACCCAGTCGGCGTCGGTCGTCGCGCGGGACTCACATCGCTCGATTCCGCGAAGGTTTCCCAATCTCCGCCGCCAACTTCAGGATCGTGATGGTGGCGGTACACTTGCTGCCCCACAAACCATCCGATCGTGCTTCCGATCAGCACGTCCGTCGGGAAATGTTGCTTGCCATCCACGCGCGCCGCGCCAATTGCCGCCGCCATTCCGTAACTCACAAGACTCACGTATGGGCTGGGGTATTCGTGCGCGATCACGCTGGCAATGGCCCATGCCGCCGTGGAATGCTCGGAGGGAAATGAATCGCCACCTTTCCAGAAGGATCCGTGATAGTTGTCGTTCAGCGGTCGTTCCCGTCCAAACGCGTATTTCAGCGCGTACGTTACTGCCAGGCTGTTCACCGCCGCTTCAACCGCGAGAAACCCGGTCTCGCGCTTGTGATCGTCGTGCGTAAAGTGGCCCCAAAGATAGAGTCCCCCGGCGGCCGCAGCCATCGAGCCGATTCCATAGTTCGAAAAATCATTAGCGTGCTTTAGCCGGCTCGGGGAATTCGACAAATGCTTGCTGACTTCTGTGTCCGTCGCGAGCGTCACGCCGGTCGCAACGCCAAGCGGCAACAGCCAATCTACATCCACCAATCGCAGGTGCGCAGGCGCCGTCCAAATCCCTTCTTGGTCCTTCGCAAACCGCCAGAAGAGGTGCGGACCTATCGTGGTGTCATAATCCCGGGTGGAGTCCGCCGAGAAATTCTTCGTATAGTCTGAGGTCGAATCCGTCCCCGCGTTCGACGTGCTTGACGTATTCGACGCGTTTTCTGCGTTCACTGTGACTCCCGGTGTAAAACTGGACGCCGCGACCGGCGCAGCGTCCGCCGCATCCACCTGCGAATCGGCGGAGCTTTCTTGCGGCTTGACCTCTGGAACTGGCTGCGCGACCGCGGCCTTCGCTGGTTTGCTCGCAGCGGCTTCCTGCGGCGCGGAGTGCGCAAAACAAATCGTGCTAGCCATCGGTGTGATCAGTAAGAAGGAACTCAACACGTATCTGCACCATCCTCGCCTCATTCCTGGCTCTCGCTAATAGTGCGCGGCGATGAACGCCGTGGAGGCGATCGACGACGCCACCTGCGCCGCCAGGAACACCGTCTGCCACTGTATGCCGCCGCCCACGGCCTTCTCCGGAACGACTACCGTGTCGCCAGGACGCAACTCCGCACTCAGAGATTCTCCGCTCCATATTCCTTGGCTGGAACTCAGGACCGAGCCATCTGCACGAATCACAAAAATTGCTTTCTTGTTGGCTAATTGCGTGGGCCCGCCGGATTGCCCCAGATACCACTGCGCACTTTTTCCGGGCCGATAGGAAACAGCCGTCGGGTTGTAAACTTGGCCGGTGACCATCACATAGCTAGGCTTTTTAGGAATTTCGATCGAATCCCCCGCTCTCACCTCCACATCCGAGATAGTGTTTTGCCATTGGTGGATGTCTGGCGAAATCCTTATGGCTACCCGGCCCGTGGGTGGATTCGAACTCAATTGTTCCAGCGCGGTCTGCCACTGCTGCAACGCCAGATCTTTCGCTCTTTTCTTATCCGGATCGGTTTCCGGCAACAGTTGCAGATTGGACTGTTCATCTTTCACGCGCAGAATCATTTGGTCCTGGTCTTTGGCCTCCAGCTCGCGCACTTGCACGCGACGCAGCACCGCGCCATACGGGTAAGAGTCAGACTGGAAACCACCGGCCCTGTCGATAATCGAACTTAGCTTTTCTCCGGGACGAATTCCGTACGTTCCCGGGTTTTTCACTTCGCCCTTTACGCTGATCGATGCCCCCAGGTCGTTCCAACCGGGTAGCTGACGAACGGTGAGCACGTCTCCGTTGTGAATAGCAATCGCCGCTTCTGGCCCCTTAGAAAGGACGCTGGAAATCGAAATTGATTCGTGCTGCGCCGTCAAAGAGGACTGATTGGCATACTGAAAATGTGTCAGGTCCGCGGTGGTGGTGTCGGCGCTTGGCTTTAGACCGCCGCCCACCTGGATCAGATCCGCGACGGTCATATTGGTGGTGAGCGGGTAGCGCCCCGGCCGCGCCACTTCGCCTTGAACGTAGACTGTCGCCGGGTCCGCTGCATTCGCATTGCGGTGAATCAACAGTCGATCGCGCGGCTGGAGCAAAATGTTCTCCGTGGGATCCCCGGCCAGCGCTTCACTAAGATTCACGCTGAAGATTTTGAATTTGCCGTCGGGCATATACCTGAAAACCTGCGCATCTTCTTTCTGTGCGTCAGGAGATAGTCCGCCCGCCAGATGAATCGCATCCCCCAACCGGATCTGACCGGATGTCCGGTAAGTTCCGGGCGCTCGCACATCTCCCCACACCGAGACAATTGGAGGATTCTCGAAATCAAAACGGCTGTAAATGCGTACGGTGTCCATCGGATGCAACAGCGGCGCCTGCGCGGGATTTGCCAGCGAATCCGCCAGATCAAAACTCTCAACCGTGGGATGAAAATCCGGCGGGTTCAGGCGAATAATCTCCGCGTAGTTCATGGAAGGCTCGGGGAGCAGATCCTTGTAGGTTGCGATCACATCCGTCACGCGCATATTTTCGCGATACGAATAACGGCCCGGACGAAGCACGTGGCCATCCAGATAAATCGCGTCCTGGTTGTACGAAGCGATCGGAAAAATCCTGATGCGATCTCCGTCCTTAATTTCAAACGCCTCCAGCTTCTTGGTCACTTCCGCGGAGTCGCCGGCATCAGGAATATCCAGGCTCAGCATGGTTTGTTTCTCGTGGGCCACCAGCCGTTGCACTTCGATGTGGCGAAGCGCGGCCGTCGGCAGCAGCCCACCAGAGAGTTCCAGCACCGCCGCCAGATCTTTTTCATCCTTCAATTCGTAAACAGCAGGCCGCCGCACCATCCCTTCAACCGTCACTTGCGGACCCACCGGCGGCACCAGCACCGTATCGCCGTTATCCAGCCGGGCCATGTCGCTCTTCACGCCGTGCAGGAGCAGGTCGTAAAGATCCACCTCCTCCACCAACTGTTTGCCGCGATAATGTTTGACGATTCGCAGCGAACCCTTCGGGGTCGGTCCACCGGCGGCGAAAAGCGCGTTCAACGGCGTCGAAAGCGAACTGATGTCGTACGCACCGGGGTTCGCTACATCTCCAACTTCATAGATACGAATCGTTCGCAAACGTGCCAGCGAAACCTCGGCAGACACGTCGCGATACTCCGTTCGCAAAATCCGTTGCAAGTCTTGCTGCACGTCCGCCAAATTTCTGCCGCTTACCAGCACGGGCCCCGCTTCGGGCAGGCTGATCCGGCCTTCCCGATCCACGGTTCGGAAAAATCGCTGCGAGACGCTGCCCCACAAATCGACCGAAAGTCCATCACCTGGTCCCACTACATAATCAGGACCTACCGGAAGATCCATGGGAATCATCTGCGGATCGCGAGTTCCGTTGTCGAAGACTTCGGAACCGAAGCGCCGCGGCGTAGTTGGCCGAGGCACCGCCTGAAGGTACATGTCATAAAGTGACGGAATATCTGTATAAGGACTCTGCTTGCGCGCCATTTCAGCTGGTTGTATCAGCGCGTTTTGCCGGGCCCTTCGCACCGAAGGTTGCACCGGAACAACCGGTGACATGCCCATGCCCGAAGACGGTGGACCATTCATGTCGCGGCCGGAAGAACCCGAACCCAGACTTGCCATCGCAAGCGCCGCGGCTGCGGAGTCCATTCCCATTCCGCCGCCACCCATATCCCCGCCATTCCTGGTTGTCGATCCTGCGCCGAAATCTGAACCGCCCTGTTGGTTATCGCCGCCGGCCAAAAGCTGTCCCAGAGAACTTCCCGATCCCGATCCGGATCCGAATCCAGTGTCGGCCCCTGATCCGGATGAGTTCGAACCCATTCCGCCGAACAATTGCATCCCGTCAGAGCGATCTCCGAGCTGGTTCGTTGGATAATTGTTTAAGGGATCTCCGTTTGTCTGCATCAACAGCCCGCGCTCCAGAGGATTTTCGCCGCCGCTCGGGAAGTTGGGAGGAATCGATTGATATTGATCAGGAGCAGTGAGCTGAGGCGATTGCATCGCGGGGCCCTGTCGTCCCTGCGATCCTTGATTACCAGCAGGCAAATTGGGCTGGGCGCTGGTACAGTCCATGTCCGACTGCGGGTCGCAAGCGCTCGTAGTCTGCAGATTTTGTTGCAGATTTTTTTGGTGCGCTGCTGCACGTTCCTCTTCTTGATGTTGCGCCATCCATTTCGTGCGCTCTTGAACCAGAAGTTCTTGCTGCTTGCCAAGTTCCGATTCCGGATTGAGTCTTGGTACAAGATATCCGTATTTCTGCACGATGGTTGTCGCGACCGCCCGGAACTGGATGTCAGTCTCCAAACGATCAAAAATGGCGTCGTTCGTCAGGTCTGAATCGCTGATGATTTGGCCGTGGTCTGTGGCGTCCTTGGCCACCCAGCGCTTCAATTCCACCATCAGTCCAACTTCTGTGAGCAGAACCGACTTCAGCTCGGTCGCTGACGCTGCAACACGGCTCAAATTATCGCGCCCGAGATCTGAGCCAACCGTCGGAGACGGACGCTGATTTTGCGCACTCGCCGCGTGACAGCCTAATGCGCAAGCGATCAACATGCAGGCAACAAGTACCTGGTGTCTTCCCAACTTTCGATTGGTCGCGGGGTTCACGGCTGTGGGTGCGTGGTTCATCGCAATCACTGGACCCTATTGCTATTGAAAGTCTGCAGCTTTCCGCGGATGGCGCTGAGCACGCCGGCTTCGGAAGCCTCGATTGGATTCGACTCGATGCGCAGGGACGTCCAATAAAACATCGAACTGTTCCGGTCAGAGGCGATCGCAATCACTCGTAGCTGGGGATGATTTCGCAATATAGATTGGCAAATAGCCGGCAGAGAGTTGGATCTTTCCAGCGCAACAATCAGGAAGTCCGGGTGTGTTTCTTCAATGGCTCGTTCCAATTCGGTTTCCTGCTGAACCTCGCCGACAACCTCAATGTCTGGCTCATCGGAAATCGTGGCGGTCACCAGTTCACGGATCAGCCGTGGTCGATTCGCGACGAGCACTCGGATGGGGCTCATAAAGATCCTCCGCAAAGCCGGGAATATTTACGGAGCAGTATGGGGATGGATGCTGACAAACGTAAGATTCAATTAGGGTTCACGCCAGCGTACCAAATGAAGTTCACGAGAAAGTCGGCGGATGCTGGCATGGTACCAAGGCGCAATCGACCGCGTACCGGGTCGGTACCTAATTGGAGTGGTCAGTCATTTGGTACTGGAAACGACGCAGCTGTCTCGCAAGTCATTGAGCTCTTTTGGCCAAACCTATCAAACCTACAAGGAAATCTGTACGTACCTGTAGGCGCGAGATTTTCTCGTCCACAGGGAGGTCCCGAAACCCACAGTTCGAGTTTGAGCTTGGCGCTCGGTGGATCGTTATTCGACTTCCGTTGAGTTGGCGCCTGCCGGGAAAAGGCAATTGTCGGGTAACGCGACGCCGCTCGATCGAAAGCCGATGCGAACAGGCCAATTACAAAAGTCAACGCCCACAGCCATCGCGCTCAGTCGCGACAAAATACTCAGTTTGGATTCCCGTAACTTGTCGTATCCTTCGTGACCTAAAACTGTGGGTGCTGAAGGCCCAGCAGCGATGAATCGGGAGGCTCGATGCTCACACGACGAAACTTTCTTGTCACCGCAGCTGGCACCCTAGCTGCAGCGCGTCTTCATGCGCAGGGCCAAAGCAATGTCCGGGTTACCCTCGCCATTCCCAGCGAAGCGACAGGTCCGCACATGCCGATCGATTTTGTCGGCCTGTCGTATGAGGTGCAGCAACTCACGGACTCGAGTTTCTTTTCGGCGCAGAACAGCGGCTTGATTCGCGAGTTCAAAGCGCTTTCGTCCACTGGCGTTCTGCGCCTCGGAGGCAACACCAGCGAGTTCGCGTACTGGAAACCCGCGCCCGATTCTCCCGAACCAGAGCATCCTCAAGTCCGCGAGGTGGTGGGCGAGCCGAAGGCTCATTATTACGCGGTGACGCTGGAGGCGGTCAGAAACCTGGCGCAGTTCCTCCAAGCCGCCGGTTGGACTTGCGTGTACGGCATCGGGATGGGCACGAATACGCCGGCACGCGCCGCCGAAGAAGCAGCTTTTGTGGCAGCGACGCTCGGCGACCGCCTGCAGTACTTCCAGATCGGAAACGAGGCGGATTTGTTTAGCCATCACCTGCGCGATCCGAAGACATGGTCGGCCAAGGCGTACCTGGAAGAATGGCTCGCGCTGGCGCGGGCCATCGCAACGCGGGTGCCCGCAGCGAAGTTCGGGATGCCTGATGTTGCGAGCAACGCGTCATGGCTGACTGAGATTGCCGATCAATGGCCTTCCATCCAGGCCCCACCCCACGTACTGACTCTGTCTCATCACTATTACTTTGGCGGCCCCGCGACGAACCCCGAGGTCAACATTCCGAACCTGCTGAAACCGGCAACGATGGAGAAGGTGCAGAACACGGCGAACATCGCATCGGCCGCAGCCAGCAAGATGAGTGCGCGCGTACGCATGACCGAAGGCAACACCTGTTATCGCGGCGGCAAGCCGGGTGTCTCCGACGTGTTTGCTGCCGCGCTTTGGTCAGCCGACTATTCCCTGCTGCTGGCCAGTAATAACTATTCGGGCGTCAATCTGCACGGGGGCACGGGCAAATCTGTGGCCAATTCCGTCGGCGGATCTCTGCCCGGCGACGCGCTTCTCGAAACAAGTGGCGAAACTCCCGAACAGATTGCCGCGCATCCGCATCCTTTCTATACACCGATCGCGACATTTGGTTCGGACTATGTGTTGGAGCCCGTCGCGTATGGGCTGAAGTTTGCGGGCTCGTTCAGCGGCGGAACACTTTTGAAGACCGACTTCTCAACGAAGCTGCAGGCTGCAGGAGTCAATGCAACGGCGTACGCCTTGAAGCTGCCCGGCGGCCAGACATCGGTAATCATTTTGAACAAGGATGCGGCGGCGGACCTTGATGTGGAGCTCGATTTCGGTCGAGGCATCAGCGGAGCGGTCCAAACCGAAAAACTGCACGCGCCGGCACTAGACAGCCGCGAAGCGCACATCACAACCTCAATGAAAGCCGACTCGCTCCAGCAGGGCAAGTGCTCCGTCACCGTTCCCCACGCGACAGGTTTGCGGCTGACGCTGAATTGAGACGCTGGCACATTCCATTATCTTTCCATCTATCTGTGGGCCTGCTTGCGGTCGAAGTAAGCGAGGTTCATGTTTCCGCCAGTCAATATGTGTACGGTGAGAACGTTTTTCTCTTTGTTGAGGCGAAACTGGAAGAGTTGCGAAGCCAGATTCCGGTGATGCCATTGACGCGAAGCCAGCGGGTCTGCAGGATCATTTGTTGCGGCGAACTGTAGAAGTCCGGTCGCGCCGTTTCCGTTCACATCGATTGATATTGTTCCGCCGCGATTCGACGTGTAGAGGAAATCGGCCGCGCATGTTCCCGCGTGCGTCACTTCTACAGTGATGTTGAACCACTCTCCCGGTTCGGTACAGCCAACATAGAGCAGGTCCGCGGGAGGAACGACCTTGTCGAAGGGGTTATCGTCAATCGGATCTGGCTTCCGCAGAACCTTCGTGTAGGAAGTGTCCACTCCTTCGTTGATACGAAGTTCAGTCAGGCAAGTTCCATCGGCCGGATTCGACTCTCCGCTGCCGTGATGCTTTGGATCGCCGTCGCGATACGCGACCCCTTCGCCGCCCAGGTCATAGTAGGCGCACAATACTCGTCCCGGTATTTTTTGTGGCCCGCCACTGCAGCGCGTGTCGTGATAAGGCAAGCCTTTCTATTGGCTCAAGAATGATTGCGAAAACGCAATTGCCGGTAACATCGATGCCGCTACGAAGCATATGAAAAACGAATGCGTCCAGTGGGGTGAGGGTTAAAAGCTGAACCGCGCCTGCGCTTCGATCACGCGGCCCGCTAATGCAAATTGGGCCTGGTCAAACGTAGTGCTTCCACTCACCGTCTGGCCGGTGGTGGTCAGCGCAATGTTCCCGATGGTTTGGTTGCCGAGCGGACCAAGATTGACCTGGTTGAACAGATTGTAGAAATTGGCGCGGATCTCCAATCTCGCATTTTCGCCAATCACCTTCGCGCTGGGCAATCCGAAGCCTTTGGCAAGCGTAAAATCTACGGAAGAATAACGCGGACCGCGGAACGAATTGCGTGCGACGCCTGGCACGGGCGGAATGCTGGTCGTCGTGAGGGTCGGCGGCGTGAAATAGGTTGTCGGGCCGTTGGGGAAGTTGCCAAGTTGCTGCTTGAAAGTCGAGTTGCTGTAATCGGTGCCCGCGCCGCCCAGGTAAGCCGCTGGCCTTACCGAGCAATAGCCGCTGTTCTCAAAGATCAAACTGCAGGTGTTGGGGTCGCCGACAACTTGCACGTTATAGAGCGGCGTCCACGGGAAGCCGGAGTGCACGTTCCAGATGCCACTGAACGTCCATCCACCGATTATCTTTTCCTCCCAGCTGTGCTGGTCCTTGAAGATTTGCGGTGTCCACAATCCCCAGAGCTTGAAATTGTGCGTGGCATCGTAGTCCGAAGGACCGTATCCCGCTTTGGCGTTAAAAGGAAAAGCGTCAAAATAGAAGTTGGTTGATGCGTCGTCCATCGCTCTGCTGAACGTGTACTGAGCATCTAATTGGAAGCCGTGCGAGAAATGCTTCTGAAATTCGGTGAGGAGCGCGTTGTAGTTGCCGTTAACGTCGTCCGTCCATAAACGAAGGTTGTTAACCTGGGGATTCTGAGGCTCAAACAGGATTTGTCCATTGAAATTCCATCGCAGGAGGCGATGGGATGAACTGCCCTGGTAACCGACCGTGGCAACCATACCGTGCCCCAAGTCGTATTGGGTTTCAAGAGAGTAGCGATAGGTATAGGGAGACAGTAAGTTCCTTGGAAGTGCATTCAAAGTAATCGGCGCACCGGTTGTCGGGATGTTCGTAGTCGGGTCAAAGGTGAGCACTGCGTTCGTGTTGGCTGGATAGGGAGCAAATTGATGCGGATCAGCCGGTGCAGCATAGACGATATCCGAACCGGCGAGGATGCCAAAACTTGCGAAGATCGGAGAAGGGTTCGTGAGGGCGTTGAGCGGAACAGAGTCCTCCGTCCGGTTATAGCCGATACCGAAACCGCCACGCACCACCAGCCGATTCTGGAGGTCGCGGTGGAGAAGAGGCAAGGAATACGGACTCCACGCGAAGCCAATTTGAGGACCAAAATTGTGGTAATCGGCATTGTAGAGGTTCCCGCCCAACCTAACGCTAATATCCGCGAGCTGGTTAGGAGGTGCTCCGAGCACCGCCACGCCGAGATTGTTGTCCTTCTCGTGGAAGGGGCCAAAGTACTCCCAGCGCAGGCCGAGATTGATGGTTAGATTCGGCTTCAGTTTGTAATCGTCCTGGACGAACAGGGCAATGTCGTTATCACGAACGTAACTCGTGAGGGTTGTGGGCACGCCGGTCACAGGGTTGAAGTTGCCGCCTTCCAGGACCGGAGCGTCGTTGGCGAAGTCCCAAAGGTCGTTGAAGTTGTAGGTTGGACGTGCGCCCGATCCTTGGACCTGCGTATTCTGTTCCTTGTAGATATCCACGCCGAATTTCAGGGACTGCCTGTTCAGAACTTTTGTAACCGTATCGCGGATATTGTAGCCAGTCTTGAAGAAAATCCCTGGAGGATTGGCACCGTAAACGATCTGGTTGATATTATTGACGCCGCTGGGTAAGCCGGTGATCGTGCCTTCGGGCAGGCCCCAGGGCTCCTGCGGGTTGCTCGCCAGTTCGTCGAAATACCAACGCGAAACGTTAAAGCGTGCTTCATTGATCAAGGTTGGACCGAAGGTATGGTTCCACACCAAACCTTCGGCGTAATTGAGCGGATTATGGTGAAACAAATTCGCCGGACGGATATTGCCGTTGAAGCTGTTGGTCTCCGTAGGCACCCAGTAAATGCTAAAAGTCACCAAATCTCGGCCGGTAACCTGGTAATCCACGCGACCATTGTATTGCGAGTCGGTAATCGTCGTCGGATTCGTGGCTTGCACAAACTGGATGTCCGGAACACCGTCGAGGCCGTTGCCCACACCGTTGGGCGTAGCAGCCGTTCCGAAAGTTGGATCAAGCGTTCCACGGGGACTTGTTGATAAAGAACCGATATCCAAGCCCGTACCCGCCGGCTGACAGTTCGCTGCGGTCGTGAAGCCAGCCTGCGAACAGGTGGACGGAAGCACCTTATTGAAAGACGCACCTTCACCAGGAAAACTCAGAATGGCCGACGAGAGAAACGGTGACCCCAGGGCCTGCACCGCTGCGAGGTATTGTGGCGTTTCCACCCACTGGTTGGAAGTTTCCACCGAATTGTTCCTGAGCGTTTCGTATGAGAAGAACACAAACAGGTGATTCTTGATGATCGGTCCGCCCACGCTGCCACCGAACTGATTGAACCGGTTGTTTACGCGCTCATCCGCACTCGGACCGCTCGGGCCGTTGAATGCCTGGAAAGCATTCAATCCCGGCCGATCAATCTTGATGAAGGCGCTGCCGTGATAGCTGTTAGTGCCATTCTGCGAAACGACTTCAACTTGCGCACCGCTACCGTGTCCGAGTTCCGCATCGTAAGAGTTAGAGGTAATCCGGACTTCCTTAACCGACTCTTCGTTGGGCGTAATGATCGCGGCTCCGCCCCAGTCAAGGCTGTTCACCGAGACTCCGTCAATCTGAAAGCTGTTCGCTTCATTGCGCTGCCCACCGGCGAACGCCTGAGCCTGATTCTCAATCTGGAAAATGCTGGTCGTCGCGCTGGTGCCGCCGGGTCCGGCGCTGCCGGG
>Ga0209530_1001398_pt1 | contig 10965 bp, 13 predicted proteins | sample BlaSpr_A8_Ref_O1_FD_187987 | JGI IMG/M metagenome (GOLD analysis project Ga0209530, IMG submission 187987) | Forest soil microbial communities from Thunder Bay, Ontario, Canada - Black Spruce, Ontario site 2_A8_Ref_O1 (SPAdes) (version 2) | ecosystem: Environmental > Terrestrial > Soil > Boreal...
TGGCTTACCTACAGCGTGTAGAAGAGGTAAGCGGCCACAGTCGCGATAGCACCGGTGCCGAAGTTCAGCACGCCAGTGGTCCGGTAGGTGACGACCACAACCCACGCCGGCCAATGCGTACACCGAGCCGGCGGCGAGACCGTTCGGTACGGCGCTCGGCCTCATCTTGGAACCTTTTGGGCGGCGCGTACGCGCCGCGCCGCTCACCTTCCAGGTCGCCGGCACCGTTGGCATTCTGCTTGCGATCGAGGCCGCGTCCGGCCATCGTCGCCGGGTTGCAGAAGGTGTTGGCCGGCTGATGCCCAACCCGGCGGTCCCGGCCTGGCGACATCGGCGCCGGGACCGCCGGTCTAACGCCCGTTAGCATGGATGGTGTATCTTTACGTCTATGACGGCGAGTGATCGGTCGTTGGCTGAAGAACTGGCTCCAGGGGATGCCGTCGCGGGTGCGGTGGCTGAGGCTGGACCGCGTCGGGTCCGGTTGCCATCAGCGGAGCGCAGGCGAGAGCTGATCGCAATAGCAAGCGATCTGTTCCGCCGCCGCGGCTTCCACGAGGTAGGGATGCGCGAGATCGCGCTTGCGGCGGATATCCGAGCCGCATCGCTCTACCACCACTTCGAGTCGAAGATGGATCTGCTGCGCGCGATCGTCGACACCGTCTCGACCGACTTCATCAACGCTCACGCTGCGGCGCTCGACCCCGGGAAGAGCTGCACGGTGCAGCTGCGCGAGCTGCTGCGCCTCCAAATTCTGTACCTCGCGGCGAACTCAGATGCTCTCTTTGTCGCTGACCGCGAGATACCCTCGCTGCCACCGGCCATGCGGGATGAGATCCAGGGTCGGCGACGGCAGTACCAGCACCTGATAGGTGAGTTCATCGCGCGCGGCGTAGAGGGAGGGGAGTTCCGAGTTCGGGATCCCCGGCTGGCCGGCATAGCCGTATTGGACATGGTCAACGGCCTCAACCGTTGGTTTCACCCAGAGGGTGAGAGCAGCATCGACGAAGTTGCCGACCAGTACGCAAATATGATCGTAGGGGAGTTCCTCGGCGCGGACTACGTGCCGCGTTCCAGGAAACGTCGGCCGCGTCCGGAGTGAGAAGCCGCGGTGGAGGACTGAGGGCGGAGCGGTCCGCCTCCCCTCCCACGCCCGGTTCAGACACGGCCGTCATCGGCCACGCGCCCTGATCAGGGCGGATCTGCCAAGGTATGAAACGTCGGCCCGGTCCGCTGTTGACACGTTTATCTAACGCGTGTTAGGAAGAGGTAGCGTCAGCTCGTGGTCGAGGCGCGGCAAGGCACTCACCCGGCGGCTGGACATGATTCGCACCAGCCCGAAGATGGGGGGGCGCCCTGAAGTGGTTCGACAGGAACGATGTCAGAACGATCAGGTTGACGCATCGTGCATGAACCGGCTGCGGTTCTGGGCTCCCGCCCGGCCGTCAGCTCACATTTGAACCGGATCAGATCATTGGGAGATGCTACGTGAAAGCCGCCGTCCTCAGTGAAAGAGGGGGAGCCTTCCAAGTTGCCGACCTTGCCATAGACGATCCCCGTGCCGGCGAGGTGAGAATAGCGCTTCGTGCCAGTGGGGTGTGCCACTCGGACTTGTCTGTTGCACGCGGCACTCTCGGGGAGGGGCACCCGATGCCATGTGTCCTTGGCCATGAGGGCGCAGGGATTGTCGTCCAACTCGGTCCGGGCGTAGGGGGAGTGCGCGTTGGCGATCATGTGGTATTCGCCTGGGTGAGTCCATGCCGCGCGTGCCGAACCTGTCTTGCCGGCCAACCCAACCTATGTCTCGCGCCGGTAGGCGCGCGCAAGAACTATCTGCGAGATGCTGAAACGACAATTCACGCGATCAGGGGCGCGTTCGCGGAGGAGATGATCGTACCGGCCGCGGCCGCGATCAAGATCGACGACGATCTGCCGTTGGACGTCGCTGCACTAGTCGGCTGCGGTGTGTCGACAGGTGTCGGCGCGGTCATCAACACGGCACGGCTTGTACCGGGTTCCTCGGTCGTGGTCTTCGGTTGTGGCGGGGTGGGCCTCAATGTCATTCAGGGTGCACGGCTCGCTGGTGCAGCAGAAATTGTCGCGGTCGATCCGCTCGAATCCAAGCTCGATATTGCCAAAAAGTTTGGCGCCACCCACTTCGTTCGACCCACCGATCTTGCCGACCTGGTCCAGGACTTGACGAAGGGCGTCGGCTTCGACTATGCATTCGAGGTCGTCGGGCGGCCCGAGACCATCCGGGCAGCTTGGGATGCTTCCCGCCGAGGTGGTGACGTCATAATTGTCGGAGCGGGCAGCGCGGACGCGCAGGTCAATTTCAGCCCCGGCGAGATCTTCCGCATGGAACGTAAGTTGGTAGGTTCCTGCTACGGCTCGGCTGATCCAGTGCGGGACTTTCCGCGCCTGCTTAACCTGTGGCGCCTGGGCAAGCTCGACATCGACAGCTTGATAAGCAGGCGCATTACGCTGGATGAGGTCGATGCTGCGGTTGCCATGCTCGACCGCGGGGAGGTTATTCGTTCGGTAATCGAGTTCGCATGACTGAGAACTTCCGCGCAGGCTGAAGTTCCCAGAATAGTCAGGAGGGGATCGATGGATTTCGAGGGCGTCAGCGACCATCTCGTTGCGGCGGTCATGGAGCGGGCTCGGAGTTTCTCATATACGAGCCCGTCACTGACAGCCGATGACTACTATGCGTTGTTCGGCGACCTGCGGGTGATGTGCCCTGTGCCGAGAAATGAGGCAATCGACGGCGGCGGCTACATCGTTGCTCGATACGAGGATGCAAGCCAATGCCTTCGCGATCCCCGATTCTCGAGTGCCGTGACCAGGTATCCAGGCGAGCCAAAGCAGTTCCCGTTGGGCGAGGATCCACCCACGCATACAGATGCGCGACGCAACCTCAATCCACCTTTCTCGCCGGCCAATATACGAAAACTCGAGAGCGAACTCACGGCCAGAGCAATCGGTTACCTAGAACCCATTGCCGCAAGAGGCGAGGGTAAACCGTGCGGGAGTTCACAGAACCGTTCCCGTGCGTTAGCTTCATGCTTCTGCTTGGTGCGCCTACTGAGGATCTCGATCAGCTCATCGAGTGGAAGAACCTGCTATTTGCCGCATCCAACGGCCATGAAGATCAGCGCGGCGAGGTGCTGGAGACCGAACCCCGTGTGCAACTGCTAGCAGAGGCGGGTGAATGAAAGGTTGCGCGTAGGTATTGTAGGCGGTTCAATCGCTGGCTGTGTTACCGCAGCGGCCTTGCTGCAGCATGATATCGACGTTGAGGTGCTGGAGCGGTCGTCCAGCGACCTTGGTGAGCGCGGAGCCGGCATAACGTTGCCGCAGGAACTCGTCCGAGAAATGAAGAGGCGGCGGCTTCTCGACAGTGACTTCGACGGTGCTAATGTCAGCGCTAGGGAATGGCGAGTGCCAGACGGCACTGAGGACCTCGGGCGGCTTGCCTTCAAGCAGGCAATGCACGATTCGCAGATGCAGCATTGGGGTGTTCTCCTGAACAACCTCCGCAAGCGGGTACCGGAGGCGCGCTACATCCGTGGTGCGATGATTTGCACACTCCGACAGGACCAAGCGGGCGTCACAGTCGCTTCCGCCGCGGGAGATGTCCGGCGTTACGAGTTGATTATAGGCGCTGACGGCTACCGCTCGACAGTGCGTCGGCTTGTGTTGCCGGGGGCTATTCCTACCTACGCTGGGTATCCAGCCTGGCGCGGAGCAATCGAAGAGAGACTGATTCGGAAGCCCGAGGCTGTGGCGAAGGCCGTTCAGATGGTGGGCGTGCCCCGCGGGCATGCGTCGCTGTACATGATCCCAGGGGTGGACGGCAATGTCGCGCCGGGCAACAGACGCGTGAATTGGCTGATCTATGATGCGGCGGCGCCGCCGGAGGTTACAGGAGCACGACAGAGCGCAGCCGAGGGCGCTGTCCATGCGGTCCCTCCCGGCGGGCTCACGAAGCTTCAGGCCGAGTATCTCCACGCTCTCGCCCAGGACCACTTGCCACCCTGGCACGCGGACGTCGTCCTCTCAACAACCTCCCCGTATATGCAGACCATGCACGACCTTCTGCTAGACACATCCGTTGTCGGACGGGTCTGCCTCGTCGGCGATGCCGCAATGATTGCGAGGCCGCATACGGGCAGCGGGGCGTCAAAGGCTGTCCGGGACGCGTTGTGCCTGGCCGATGCCTTGGCGGGGACTGGATCGGTCCAGGAGGGCCTTGGTCTGTATCGCGATGGGCGAGTCCCGTCCGGCAACGCGCTGGTCCGGCTTGGCCGGGATCTCGGCCGGGAATTGGTCCTCGACGCACCTGACTGGCGCAGTCTCGACGAAAGCGGTTACGCGACTCTGATAACGTCCGGCGCGACGAGCCGCACATACTTTGCAGGTCGAGGCCGGGTCTTGTGACCGAGAACGCCATCCTCGCCGTTGCTAGCTCTCCATGCAAAGTAATGGACTTTTTCCTGACCAACACAGGTGACCACATCGGCCGGGTGCATGACCTGCTGCCCGAACCCCACGAGCTAGCTCCGGATCCGGGACGCCGACTCATCTATGTTGCTCACACCTACCGGCAAGGTGGCTATGATGCCGGCGAGGAACCGGCGCACGAAATCAGCGTTGTAGACGCCGACGCTCTGCTTGTGCGAGACGTGATCGACATCTCCCCATATATTTCTCCGCACGATATCGAGTACTGCGCAGCGAGCGACATCATCTACGCGTCGGTGGAGAGTAACAGCGCGGGTAACGGCGTGGTGCTGATCGACGCGTCATCTCGTCGCATTCTCGGCCATATAGCAACCCCTGGCAGGAACTCGCACTGGCTGTCCGTGACGCCAGACGGTGCGCGGGCGTTCGTCAGTCACAAGGAGGGCACGGTGCTTTCCGTGCTCGACCTGCCACGGCGCGCTCTGCTCGATACGATCCCTGTTGGCGGGGGGGCTGAAGAAGTCGACTGCTCAGCTGATGGGCGATGGGTCTACGTGGTCACACCGCTTCAGACTCGACCAGCGCCGACCCGGACCGACAGCGCTCGTCTGCTAAAGATTGACTCTCACACGTTGAAAATCACGGGCGAGCTCGAGCTCGAGCCTACGGTGGTGGCGGTCCGCGCCGCCGCCGGGGACCGCGTGCTCGTGTCGCAGATGTATCCGACCGCCACTGGCGATGCGATCAGGACGATGTACTCGGGAGTGGGGCAGGAACACGTTCCCGGAAAGCTCCTGGTGATCGACAGCGCGTCGATGTCCATCGTGCACAGTGTAATCGTCGATCGCATGGCCTTTACTATCCGGGTGAGCGCAGATGGCTCAACTGCCTATGTTGCAAACCTAGGTGCCGGCACGGTGAGCGTGATTGACCTGAATGCCGGATGCATCAATGGGACGCTGATGTGTACGCCGGACGAGCGACACGGCGGTACGCATGGGTTGGCCTTGCTACCTGCCACCGACGCATTCGGCCAGGCGCGGCCACTAGCTCCAAAAATGTGAATAACCGCCAAGTTACGAGAAAAAGAACTCCTCAATTATCCGGCTGAGCGTCGCGGGCTCATCGCTTTGCACCGCATGGCCGGAGCGAGCCACGACCTTGGTTATGAGCGACGGTCGGCGCGTAGTCATCGCGGCTAGGTCTTCGTCCGAAACGAACTTACTCGCGCCCCCCTTAACCAGCATCGTGGGCATCGTCATCGCCGCAAAGTCGGCCCACAAAGAGTCGGGCTCCGCTACGGAAAGGTCACTCAGTACGTCGTATCGCCATGTCCAGCTGCCGTCAGGCAGCTGATGGGAATTGTGCATCACGCCGCGCCGGACAGAGACTGGCGAACGACGCGGCGACGCGCGTACCGCTGCTTGAACCATGGACTCGAAGCTGTCGAAATGCCTCGGTCCGCGAACCAGTTCCACCGCACCGCGCTGCACTTTGGTCATCTGCCTGCTTGCTCTCGCAGAGCCCGGAGTGACATCGACCAGGACCGTGCGCCGCACGAGATCTGGGCGCATCCGGGCGAGTCGGATGGCCGTGAGACCACCGAGGGACATCCCCGCAACGCCAGAGGCGCGCCCGGCCAGTTGATCGACAACGTGCATCACTGCGACGGCGTTTGCGCCGGGCCCATAGTCGCGGTCCTGGCGCCACGACGAATGACCATGACCGGGAAGATCGATCGCGATCGCCGCGCGTCCGAGGCACAGCGCCACTAGGTCCCATGTGTGTGCGTTCTGCCCGCCGCCGTGGAGAAACACGACCTCGGGGTCTGCCTCCCCCCAGGCCAGGACACTGAGAAGCTGGTCCCGGCCGACACGAACGTGCTTCCGCGTCACGCGAGGTACGGCACCGCGATCGAGCCCGAGTTCCGCGGCGGCTTCGACCAGTGGCGCGAACTCGTCGCCGGAGCCTTCAACCATTGACACGACCATGATTGCCGGGCGCTACGCCGGTCGTGGACGCGCGCGATCGGCCGCTGGCCGCCCTTGGCGTCCTGAAAGGTGTACAGCCCACGTGGTTTCCTGTGGGGTTAGCGCAGCCGGAGCCAGCGAACTTGGCCTCACAGTTCACCGGCATCTGTCTTACAGGCGCTCAATGATGGTGGCGTTGGCCATGCCGCCGCCCTCACACATGCATTGGAGGCCGTAGCGGCCACCAGTTACCTGCAAATAGTTGACCAGTGTCGTGAGCAGTCGGGTTCCCGAGCTGCCCAGCGGGTGACCTAGCGCGATGGCCCCGCCGTGGGGGTTGAGTCGGTCCGGATCCGCGCCCATCTCGCGCTGCCACACCATGGGCACGGGGGCGAACGCTTCGTTAATTTCGAAGGCGTCAATATCGTCGATCGACGGCCCGGCGCGATCCAGAGCCTTACGTGTGGCCGGGGATGACCCCGGTGAGCATGAGCAGGGGGTCGCTGCCGGTGACGGCAAAAGTATGGAACCTCGCCTTGGGCTGCAGCCCTAGAGCCGTGGCTTTGGTTTCGCTCATGATCAGCACGGCAGAGGCACCATCGGTCAGTGGCGAGGAATTACCCGGGGTGATCATCCAGTCGATCTCGGGGAATCGGGCTGCAACCAACTCGTCATAGAAAGAGGGCTTAAGCCCTGCTAGCCTTCGAGAGTAGTAGAGGCCCGGATGGTTTCGTCTGTCATGACATTCTGCTGGCTACTTTCCGGCCCGAAGACGCTGACGGGCAGGATTTCTCTGGTAAACCGGCCAGCTTTGGCGGCGGCGGCGGCCAGCGCATGGCTGCGCGCGGAGAACGCGTCCAGCTCGCCACGGTCAAGTTTCCATTTGGCCGCAATGAGTTCAGCCGACACGCCCTGACCAACAAGGCCGGCCGGGTAGCGGGCAGCAACCGCCGGACCGGCTGCGTCCTTGCCCGCGGCTGGCGAGCCCATCTGCACTCGGCTCATTGACTCGACGCCGCAGGCGATGACAATGTCGTAGGCGCCGGCCAGTACGCTCTGAGCGGCGAAATGCACGGCCTGCTGACTGGACCCGCACTGCCGGTCGACAGTCGTTGCTGGCACCGACTCCGGAAACCCCGCTCCTAGGACCGCGTTGCGACCGATGTTGAACGACTGTTCCCCTGCCTGGCTGACGCACCCGGCGATCACGTCGTCAATGAGCGCCGGATCCAGTCCGCTGCGAACGGTGAGCTCACGCAGCACCCGGGAGAGCAGATCGGCCGGATGGATACTCGACAAGGCGCCGCCTGGCTTGCCCTTCCCGGAGGGCGCGCGTATCGCATCGACGATGACGGCGGTAGGCATTCCTGCTCCTAAAAAGCTCGTATATTCATGAATTATCGACGGATCGGTAAGCCAGCCCTCAGGCTGGGCTGCGAGTTCAGCCCACGGCACAAGAGCCGGCATCGGGCAGGTGCTTTGCCAGGGCGGCCACATCTGTAAGCGATCGCATTTGGTCATTCAGGTGAGTGCACGTCGAGACACCGCGGAACTCTGCTCGGATGAGGGGGCGCAGATCATTCAACGTGCGCCCGACCAAACGCTGTGCGCTGTCGGCGGCGGGTGGGCACTCAAGCCAGGGGAGTACTCGAGGGGTCGCTGCTGCGCGAGTGATGCGCCAATCGGTCGGCTCGATTTCCGCCGTCAGCTCGTACTCGTGAATGACCGACTCGCCGCCTTCTGCTGAGAGATAGCTATCACGGAATATGGACCGGGCGACGATCAGCTCCTCGCTAGCGCGGGCTACGTCAATCAGCCTTCTGCGACGCATGCTGTTGACGGCCATGGCCGGCATTGCGTGCCATGCCTCATCATCATCGCTCTGCTCCAGTGACGGAGCCTCGGGGCCGGTCACCATCGGTGAGCGGCCCGAATCCGCCACGCTGACCATGACTGTGCCGCCAGCCCGGAACCCTGAGCACAGGTCTGCCACCCAGCCAGCGGGAGGACCGGCGCTTGCATCTTGTGGTCCCGCTATTCGCAGAGCGTAGCCCGAAAGAAGTGTTGCCCCTGGCACATCATCAAGGAGGCGGTACAGCAGCGACCAGCTGTCTGGCGCATCCCTCATCGAGTCGTCCAGCCGGGCGCGAAAACCAGACGCCGCCCGCGCTCCGGTGAGTCCAAGCGCCTCTGGCACATGTGGCTCGGTGGTGACAGCGCGGACGACACGACCGGCTGACCAGTCGACCGACATCTCGAAAGCAGAGGTACCCAACACGTCAGCGGAGCTGCCGACGGTACGGATGTCGCGGGCGGTGCCGCGCAATATAAGGTCGAGATCTACGCCGAAAGGCCAGCTGGCATCAATCGACGTCGTACGCCTGATGGTTCCGGGAAGACGCTGTGGCGTTGTCCGGAGCGGTTCATGCGGCCCATGCCGCAGGTGAAAGCTAGCTCCGCTCACGGACGGCGCCGCCAGATCCGGTGTCGCAGCAAGGTTCACTCGCCGAGCGAACCGATAACGACATGCAGATGATCAGGCGTGAGGATGTGCGACATCTTCACCTGCGGCGGCGGGTAGCGGTCGTCGAGGTAGTAATCAGGCATTAGATCGAGCACCGCTTGGATCCCGATCTCGAGCTCAATTCGAGCGAGGTGCGATCCCAGGCACCGATGTGCACCGGTCCCGAAAGCCAGGTGGGCGACGTGCGGGCGGCGGAAATCGATTACGTCGGCGTTCTCGTAGACGCTTTCGTCCCGCCCAGCCGATGGCAGCGAGAACTCAAGGCGTTCGTTGGCCCGGACGAGGACGCCGCCGACTTCGACGTCGGTCGTTGCGATGCGGTATGGCGTTACAGTGGAGAAGTACCGCAGCATCTCCTCGACTGCATCAGGCACCAGCTTCCGATCCGCGAGGAGTTCCCGGCGATGCGCGGGGCTCTCCGCGAGGAAGCGGAGCATCCTGGCCAGCATCCCCGTGACCGTGTCGAGACCAGCCTTGATGAGGAACCGGCAAACCGAAACCTGCTCCTCGAGACTGTACGGGCGGTCGCCGATCTGCGCTCCTGCGAGTGCTGTTAGCAGGTCATCCGGCCGCTCGTCGGCCGGGAGCTTTTGGCGGTCCAGGATGAGCCCTGTGAAGTAGGCCGTCATAGCCGGCTGAAGTTCTTCGACCACGTAGCGCCGGTGCTTAGGATCGTGGTTGTCCCCGGCAGAGAACAGGATATTCTTCCACTCGACGAGCTGATCAAGGTCGGTCAAGGGCGCGCCGAGCAAGACCATGAAGCTCACGCAGGGGAATGGCTCCGTGAACTCCTTCTGGAGATCGCCTTCTCCTCGCGCAACGATGGGCTCGAGGTAAGATCGAGCGCGCTGCGTAAGTTCGTCCGCGTGCTTGCGCACATTAGGCAGAGCGAAGGGCCTGTGAAGATCCTTACGGGCAAGCGTGTGAAACGGAGGGTCGATACCAACCGGTATCTCCTTCGGTTCCCCCGGGTAGCGGCCTTGCGACGAGACAAAGGTCGCGGGATCGCGAAAGCAACGCTGAATGTCGGCGTACCGTGATACCAGATACGTTCCGTCATCAATAGCATCGCTCTTGGCGACCGGGCACACACCTCGCATTCGCTCGAACAGCTCGTGCATCTGCGCTTCAGTGACGGTCTGGCCTTCGAACGTGAACTCGCTCGCCAGTCGCCTGACTTCCTCGGCCTGATCGCCGACATGGACTTCCTTACTCATCGAGCCCTCCGGAACCGAACCAGTGTTAGGTAGCAATCTATGCCGACGGCCGCGCCCAGTCAACGGGCTGGACGTAGGATCCAGGCCGTCGGGGGGTGTGAGCTGCCGTTGTAGTCGGCGGGCGGCAGCCATCGACAAACTAACCGTGGTTAGGTATGCTGCCATCACAACCGGCTAACGATTGGAGCGAGATGGAAGGCGAGGCCTTTCCGCACGACGGTGCGATCTTTGCCACCGAGGTCGCCGATCCGCTGACATCCCTGGATGATGCCTCGATCTGGCGCTCCCTCGGGCCAGGACAGCAGTGGGCTCGGTTCATACTCGGTGGTCGCGACGATACTCACGCCCCCCAGGTCTGGATCATCGAGCTTCCGCCGCATTATGTAATACCGCAGCACTACCACGACGTCCACCGTATAGAGATCATGCTCAAGGGCAGCTACCGCCTTGACGGGCAGGAGCGCGGACCTGGGGCGATAACGTTCTTCAAGGCTGGGGAGCTGTACGGCCCTATCGAATACGGTCCGGAGGGCGGCACTTCGCTTGAGGTATTTTCAGACAGCGCTAACCTCCGCCCGATCTTCGCCGAGGAGCCCGGTCCGGAGATCGTCGCCAATCTGAGTGCTATCGGAATGAAGCCGGTCGTCCTGCACTGATAGACACTTTAGCCAGTGAAGGGCATCATCATCCGCCAACGGCCCAACGGCCCAACGGCCCAACGGCCCAACGGCCCAACGGCCCAACGGCCCAACGGCCCAACGGCCCAACGGCCCAACGGCCCAACGGCCCA
>Ga0209530_1001399_pt1 | contig 10955 bp, 13 predicted proteins | sample BlaSpr_A8_Ref_O1_FD_187987 | JGI IMG/M metagenome (GOLD analysis project Ga0209530, IMG submission 187987) | Forest soil microbial communities from Thunder Bay, Ontario, Canada - Black Spruce, Ontario site 2_A8_Ref_O1 (SPAdes) (version 2) | ecosystem: Environmental > Terrestrial > Soil > Boreal...
GGGGACATCACGAAGATGCCGTACGTAGTAAACAAAGAAGCATTCACCAAAGCGTAGGCAGAGGATAAACCGCGACAGACGCGATCTTTTCTGTTGCTTCGTGGGAAAACGTACCGCCTGTTCCCGGATTCTCCCAAACAGCGACTCAATGAGTGACGGCGATTTTGCGCCAGCTACGATTGCCGTCGTGGTATTCATGTCAGGAGTATTTCCGGAGTATACTGGTGGCCGCCTAGGAGCTGGGTCACCTCCCCGGAAGCTTTTCTTTTCTGAGCTTAACCCCGCTTGGAGTCCGCCAAGTTTTGAGGAGGCATCTATGCTACGCAAGAAGGCCCTGACCCTGCTAATAGTAATCTTGTTTGCGGCTATTGGATTTCTGACCACAATAGCTCCTGCCTTCGCAGCCAGCAAAGAGAAAGTGCTATATAGCTTCGCCGGAGGAAGCGATGGCGGATACGCTGCCTCTTCCCTGGCATGAACGCAGGGACGGACGGGATGTTTCACGATGTCTGCGGACTTGGCGGGCTGGCCCAGCCTTGCCCGCATGGATATTCCAAACGTGTTCTCCAGAGCTAAGGAACTCTGCTCCGCTTCGACGGGCGGGACGCCCGTCTCATCAAGTTCGAATCACTCCGAGATGGTGTGCTCTTCGCTGCTCTGCGCGCGAAGCAGCCGGTCCACGGAATACGGTGCACGGCGTGTGGGTTCGTGGTAATGCCGTACTTGCATTTCACCCAACAAGCCGACTGCCAACAGATTCAATCCAGCCAAAAGCATCACGGCAGCGAAAATCATGAGTGGGCCATGCTGGGTCATGACATCGGAGTGATGCAGAAATTTCTCAACCAACAACCAGCCCGCCACGCCGCTTCCACCCACGATGCTCAACATTCCAAGCGTGCCAAAGAAATGCAGCGGACGCGCCAGATAGCGCAATAGAAAACGAATCGTAATCAGATCGAAAAATACTCGGAACGTCCGCGAAATTCCATAATGCGAAGCGCCGCGTTCGCGGTTGACGTTACGAATCGGCACTTCAACAATCGACGCTCCATACCACGAGGCCAACGCCGGAATAAAGCGGTGCAGTTCACCATAGAGCGGCACCTGTTCCAACACTTCCCGACGATACGCCTTAAAGGTAGTTCCAAAGTCATGAATGCTGACACCGCTGAGTTTGGCCATCAGCCAGTTCGCGCAGCGCGAAGGAATTCGGCGCAGCCAAAGATTATCAATGCGGCGCTTCCGCCATCCGCTCACGATGTCGTAGCCCTCGGCAATCTTCTCGAGGAACAGCGGGATATCGGCAGGGTCATGCTGCAAGTCGCCATCCATCGCGATAATATATTCTCCGCGAGAATGGTCGAACCCCGCAGCCAGCGCCGATGTCTGGCCAAAGTTACGACGCAACTTAACCACCGTGACCCGGCTGTCAATCGCCGCAATTTCGCGCAACAGGTGGAAAGTTCGATCGCGGGAACCATCGTCGACCAGCACAATCTCGAAAGTCTCGCCATGCATCTCCATGACCGCCTTCAGGCGATCATAAAGATCGGTGACGTTCTCCTGCTCATTGTGCAGCGGCACAACAATGGAATATTTGGGCATGAAAAACCATTATAGCCTGCGCCGAAGCGATTTTGCGCGTTTCATTCCAAGCGCACGGCGCTGGTTACGAAACTAGAATGCTAACAGCGGACCCGGGCATTTTGCTGTATCTTTTTGGAACACAGTACTTCCGGTTGGTGTATAAGTCTGAATCAGTTGCAAGGCCCGGCGGGACAGGAGCCCGCGCCAATGGACATAAAGGTTATCATCATGATGGGCTGCGTTCTTTGTACGACTTCCGGACTCTGCTTCATGGAACTTCGGCGCATACGAAAGAAGCTGGAAGTGAAAACGCGGGTGTGAAGTCCCATCTGAAAAAAATCAAGTCGTGCCGCTCCGGCGCACCTCCTCGCGCTAGTCTGTGTTTTCTCGTGCGGAATGTTATTCCTCCCGCCATCTCGTTTTTGACCATCCCTCGTAGATGACAAGCCCGTTCGACCCATCGCCTATAATTCCGTTTCGTTAATACCAAATTGCAGCCAGGAGGAAACGGATTGAGTCAGGACAATGCAACCATCGATTGCACTTCCCTTCCGCGGCGGCGGTTTCTGCAAACCAGCGCGTTAGCTGGGGCTGGCGCTGCGATTTCGCCCACGCTGGCCGGCGCTCGCGACCTGGCTTGTCCTGCTCAGCCGGCCGACATCAAACCATTCGAGTTCGACGAGATCACCATCGCTGACCTGCAATCCGCAATGGCTTCCGGAAAATTTACCGCTCGCTCCATCACCGAAAAATATCTGGCCCGGATTGAAGAAATCGATAAGCAAGGTCCAGCCATCAACAGCGTAATCGAAATCAATCCCGACGCTCTGGCCATCGCCGATGCGCTCGACCAGGAACGCAAAGTAAACCATGTGCGCGGACCTATGCACGGAATCCCGGTTCTGATCAAAGACAATATCGATACTGCCGATGGAATGCAGACGACAGCCGGCTCGTTGGCATTGCTCGGCTCGAAGCCGACTCGGGATTCGTTCGTCGTACAGAAGCTGCGCGAGTCCGGTGCCGTGATCCTGGGCAAGACCAATCTGAGCGAGTGGGCGAATATTCGCTCCAGCCACTCCAGCAGCGGATGGAGCGGACGCGGCGGTCAGACTCTCAATCCTTACGCACTTGATCGCAATCCTTGCGGCTCAAGTTCCGGTTCAGGAGCCGCGACTGCAGCCAGTCTCTGCGCCGTCGCGGTGGGCTCAGAAACCGACGGCTCGGTAGTGTGTCCTTCTTCAGCCAACGGACTGGTCGGCATCAAACCCACGCTCGGCCTTATCAGCCGCGCCGGTATTATTCCCATCGCGCATAGTCAGGACACAGCAGGTCCGATGGCTCGCACCGTACGTGACGCTGCGATTTTATTGGGCGCGCTGGCCGGTGTCGATCCCCGCGACAGCGCAACCGCAGCGAGCGCAGGCAAAGCCGCTACTGACTATACGAAGTTTCTCGATCCCAACGGACTTCGCGGTGCGCGAATCGGCGTGGCCCGTAAGTATTTCGGTTCCAATGAAGCGCAGGATCAGTTGATAAACAACCTGATCGCAGCCATGAAGCAGCACGGCGCAGACATCGTCGATCCCGCCGATTTGCCCACGCACGGAAAATTCGATGACACTGAACTTCTGGTTCTGCTCTATGAATTGAAAGCCGACCTTAACGCCTACCTGGCCGCGCGTCCGGGAGCACCGGGTTCGTTGAAAGATGTCATCGACTTCAACGATCGCAACCGCGAAAAAGAAATGCCCTACTTTGGTCAGGACCTTTTCATCAAGGCCGAAGCCAAGGGCCCGCTCACCAGCAAGGAATATATCGATGCGCTGGAGGCAAATCACCGTCTGTCGCGCAAGGAGGGCATCGACGCGGTTATGGACCAGTTTCATCTCGACGCCATCATGGCTCCGACGGCCGGCCCGGCATGGCTTACTGACTTTGCTAACGGAGACCACGCGGTGGGAGGCAGTTCAAACGCCGCCGCGGTGGCTGGCTATCCCGATATCACGGTGCCCTCGGGATTCGTGTTTGGCTTACCGGTGGGAATTTCTTTCTTCGGTCGCGCATGGAGCGAGCCCACGCTACTGAAGATTGCGTATGGCTTCGAGCAAACCATCCAAGCCCGGAGGCCGCCGCGATTCGTACCCACCCTGAAGCTGGCGTAGGGCTAACACTCCTGCCCGCCGGCATCAACATTTGTCCCGGACATCCACCAAAAAGCCTTTCTTTTCCCAAGTTCCGCGATGACTTCCGTAACATTCGATTGATGCCGTCTGCCCCTAAAATCAAGCTGTGCGCACCACCGTCACCTCGCGGGAGAAGTGTTGGATTTTCGCGTCTGCTCTCGTATCCCTTCAGGCTGTCGTTGCCTTTATCGTTCCGCGTAGTGATCAACTGACCGCCGTTGGCGATCTTACGCAGTGCTTTCTTCTTTCGTTCGTTGTCCTCGCCATCCTTGGCAACATCAGGGGAGCCGAACCCCGTGCCCGGCTGTTCTGGGCGCTACTGGCTTTGGGTTGCGGCATGTGGCTATGCGTGCAAATGCTGTGGACCTACGTTGAAGTTTTTTTGCACACCGAGGTTCCAAACCCCTTTGTCGGGGACGTAGTTCTGTTTCTGCATCTCGTCCCCTTGATGAGCGCGCTGGCCGTACGGCCTGACTTGGAATGGGACGAGCCCCAAGTCCGCATGGGCGCGCTTGATTTCCTGCTGCTCGTAACCTGGTGGCTTTATCTTTACATGTTTGTGGTTATCCCCTGGCAGTATGTGTCGCCGCAGCCAGACCTCTACGGACGAAACTTCGACTCTCTATACTTTCTAGAGCATTTTGTTTTCGTCGCTTGTGCCGCGGCCGTTTGCTGGCGCAGCCGAGGCGCATGGAAAATTATCTATGGCAACTTATTTGGCGCGAGTTTGTTATACGCCGCCAGCTCAGTCATCGCTGGAATCGCCATTGATCGTGGCAAATATTACACCGGCAGCGCTTATGACACCCCGTTGCTGATTTCCATTCTATGGTTCTGCGCCTTCGGACTAATCGGGCGCCGCTTGGCATCTCGCGCTCATGCCAGCAAAACCAGCGGAGGCAAGAATGGTGCTTGGATCTCGGCGCTCGCCATGGTTGCCATTCTCTCGCTGCCGGTTCTGACGGGGTGGGCCCTGTATGTGAGCGATGCGTCCTCCCGGGTGCGGAATTTTCGTGTGATGCTCACTCTCAGCACCATGATGTTGATGAGCGCCCTGCTTTGGATCAAACAGCACGGCCTGGACAAACAAATCGCCCGCACCCATGAGGAGTTGCGGGAAGACTCCTACACCGATTTGCTTACCGGATCGAAGAACCGCCGATACCTTACCGCCACCATTGAAGCCGACGTGCGCCGCGTGGTGCAGGGCTATGCCACCGGCAAGAACTCATCCGGACAACGCAATCCCGATCTCGTTTTCTATCTCATCGATTGCGATTATTTCAAAGAGGTCAACGATCACCACGGACACGAAACCGGCGACCAATTGCTGATCGAGATAGCTCGCCAAATCAGCTCCGCAATCCGGCATTCCGACGTGCTCATTCGATGGGGTGGAGACGAGTTTCTGGTGGTCTCGCGTTACACCAACCGCGAAGAAGCCGGCGTCTTGGCGGAACGGGTTCTGCAAGCTGTCGGCGGCGAACCGTTGCCGCTCAAAGGAGGACAGCGCTTGCGATGCAGTTGCTCCATCGGATGGGCGGTCTTCCCCTGGTTCGTACGCGAGCCCGAGGCAGTTGCCTACAGCGAAGTGCTGCGCTTGGCCGACTGTGCGCTCTACGACGCAAAAAAAGCTGGGAAAAACCAGGCGATTGGAATGCTTCCCACTTGCGAACAATCTCTCCCGTTCATGGGAACAGTCACCGCCGGAAAAGACGCGAGGTTGACCGAACAACTTGCCGCTCAAGCCTTGAAGACTCCCGGACCACTACAGGATAAAGTCACTTCCGGCGAGAGTGTACCAGCCGCCAAAGCCGTAGCCGCTGCACAAAAAGTCTGATCTCGCCTATAGTCCCGCCGTTCAAAAGCAGCTCATCGTGATCAACGTGACTATGTAAAGTAGCTCACATGCGACGGGGGTCTAAAACGCGCATTTGCAAAAGTAGCGAAGCCCGGCAACCGCTGCGCTCAAAAAGAATCCGCCATCCGCTTCATCGAATGGATGCCGCACGCGCTCGTTATGTACCAAGCCCATGAATCTTGTATAAATGGATTGTGGCCCCGTAGCTCAGTTGGATAGAGCATTCGTTTCCTAAACGAAGGGTCGCCAGTTCGATTCTGGCCGGGGCCTCCAGCCTTTCAACCCTTGAATAGAAGTGATTGGTTACGCCAATCGTCGAATCCCGCGGCTCCAAAACGAGGACGAGCCCGGTAGACGATTGAGGTAGCAAAATCCACTGCATGGCGTGATGCGCCCGTGAACCACCTTTGCTACACTTTCCTGCAACGTTCGGTGATCTCTATCCGAAACAGCCGCCGTTCATTCATGATCGGTTTTCTGTTTTGCCGGACGCTGGTCTTTGCCTCAAACTGCAACACAAACAAGCAAATCTGAATCTAGTCAAGAGGAGGCAGTCAATGACCCAAACCAGTAATCCAGAACCAAGCCAGCAGGCAGGTGACAAGAATGCAATTCGTCCGTTTCCTCATGTGAACGTCCCAGAAGCGGACCTGATCGAATTGCGCAGGCGCATCAACACAACCAAGTGGCCGGAGCGGGAAACGGTCACGGATGCATCGCAAGGAGTACAGCTCGCGACCACTCAAGCGCTCGCGCGCTATTGGGCGACAGAGTATGACTGGCGCAAGGTCGAAGCAAGACTGAACGCCCTGCCGCAGTTCATCACCGAGATCGATGGGCTGGACATTCACTTCATTCACGTCCGTTCAAAACACGAAAATGCCCTGCCGCTCATCGTCACTCACGGATGGCCCGGCTCGATCATCGAACAGCTGAAGATCATCGATCCGCTAACCAACCCTACGGCGCATGGCGGAAATGCATCGGACGCTTTCGACGTCGTAATTCCGTCAATGCCGGGGTACGGGTTTTCAGGCAAGCCGACGACGACCGGCTGGGGCCCTGAACGGATCGCGAGTGCCTGGACCGTGTTGATGAAGCGGCTCGGTTACTCAAAATTTGTGGCACAGGGCGGAGATTGGGGCGCGGTCATCACCGATCTGATGGGCGTGCAGGCGCCGCCCGAACTTCTCGGTATCCACACCAACATGCCCGGCGCGGTTCCTGCGGATATTTATCGAGCGGTTTTGTCCGGCGCGCCGATGCCGTCCGGTTTCTCAGACGACGAAAAGACTGCCTTCGAGAGGCTCCAATTCGTGTACAGCAAAGGCGTCGCCTACGGCTACCAGATGGGTTTGCGACCACAGACGTTGTATGGAATCGCGGATTCCCCCGTTGGCCTGGCCGCCTATTTTCTGGACCACGATGCGTGGAGTTATGCGCTGATCGCGCGCGTTTTTGACGGCCAGACCGAAGGTCTCTCGCGAGACGATGTCCTCGATAACGTTACGATTACCTGGCTTACGAACACCGCGCTTTCCGGAGCACGACTCTACTGGGAGAATAAATTTCCCTATTTCAGCATCAAGGGGGTATCTGTCCCGGTTGCCGTGAGCGCGTTCCCTGACGAGCTCTATCAATGCCCGCGGAATTGGGCAGAAAGCGCGTATCCCAAACTCATCCATTACAACAAGCTCGACAAAGGCGGCCACTTCGCGGCATTTGAGCAGCCCCAACTTCTTTCCGAAGAGATTCGCGTGGGCTTCCGATCGCTGCGGTCGCATGCGGCGAAAGCGGCAGCATAACTTGCGTTCGGAAGCGCGAAGTAAGGAGAGCTTCCATGGTGAAGGCTCTCCTGCTTCGACCCCGAGGAAATTCTAATCGCTGCATTGGAGGGAAGAACATGGCAAATCCAACGTATGACGTCCACGCTTCGCAGTTCAACATCGACCGCACCCATCCGGGCCGGTGGACGATCACGTTCAGCAACCCGCCGATCAACATGTTTGTTCCCACAACGATTGTCGAATTGGGAGCGCTAATGACCGACCTCGAGGCCGACCCGTCCGTGAAGGTCGTAGTGTTCCAGTCGGCGAATCCCGATTTTTTCGTCGCCCATCTCGACGTGGCCAAGGCAGCAGAACGGCCCGAGGCGCTGGGCCTTTGGCGCGAATTTGTGCTGCGCCTCTCGTCCACGCCAGTCGTGAGCATCGCCAAAATTCGCGGCCGCACTCGCGGCATCGGAAACGAGTTCGTGCTGGCCTGCGACATGCGCTTCGCCAGCCGGCAAAGCGCCCTTTTCGGCAACCCCGAGGTCGGCGTCGGACTGGTCCCGGGCGGCGGAGCGCTGGAATGGCTGCCGCGCTTGGTCGGCCGCTCTCGCGCACTTGAGATCGTCCTCAGCGGCGACGATTTCGATGCTGATATCGCCGAGCGCTATGGCTGGGTGAACCGCACGCTGGACGATGCCAACCTCGACTCATTCGTCGACGCGCTCGCCTGGCGTCTGGCCTCGTTCGACCGTGAAACGCTGGCCGCGGCGAAGGCCCAGATCAATCGGTTCGGGACGCCGACAGCTGCCGAGCTTCAGTCGAGCAACGACTTGTTCTTCCCATTGCTGGCCTTGCCCGGTGCACAGGCGCGCCGTGCCAAGGTCCGCGATGTCGGTTACGGCGTTCCGAGCGACTTCGAATTGAACTTCGGCCGCTACCTCCCTTCGTTCGGGCGGGCGGACGACGATGCCGAGGGACAGGGGAGGTAGACATGAAACCCTGGAAAATAGCTTTGCTGATTCTGTTTGCTCTTGCGGTTGCAGCCGCGGGATACGGGTTGATTCTCGTGCGACGAGGCTTCAGCGCGCTTGCGACACCATCGGCAATTGAGGAGTTCGCCGCCACAACGGCACGCAAATTGGCCGTACCATCCGTGTATCGCCAACTTCGCAATCCCGTCACGCCTTCAACCGAGAACATTCGGGGAGGCATGGAGCATTTCGCCTATCATTGCTCCCCGTGCCATTCGAATGACGGATCGGGCCACACGGTATACGGCAAGGGCCTCTATCCGAAACCGCCCGACTTGCGCGCTGCCGCGACGCAGAACAAGAGCGATGGCGAGCTCTACTACACAATTGAAGATGGAGTTCGTTTGAGCGGCATGCCGGCCTTCAGCGGAACCCACACTGTCCCGCAAACCTGGCGCCTGGTTTTGTTCATTCGGCACTTGCCCCAGATCACGCCCGAGGAACTCAATGAAATGGAGGGGTGGGACCAGAAGAATGAAGCAAATCCAGCGCATTTCTGAAGGGCGGGAAACCGCCCCAGAATCCTGCCGGAGAAACACACCACCACTAAATTGCTAGAGCGGGGTTGTTTCGATCTCCTCAATTCTGTGATCCCGACCGAACTCCTACGAGGGCTCGAGCTTTTCGCAGAACGCTTGAATGCGCGCGCTCTGCTCGGGAAGCGCTCCGATGAATTCAAATCCGTGCAGAAAACCCATGCGGTGCCGAACCACCGACCGCATCACGAAAATCTCGGGAACATCCGGAATCGAAAATTCCAGCGTAACCATTTCTCCCGCGGTCAATTCGCTGGTAATCACGGCGCCCAATCCGGCCGAGGCAATCTCGAAGCAGCGGCCGTGAATGCGGACGTATCCCTCCGGCCCCAGTACCTTTACCATCACCGGTATCTCCGTGCGATAGCGGGCATAACGTCGGGTAGCAGACTTGTGCATGCCTCGAACCTTAGACAATCAGGATCAAATCTTTCCGCGAATCCGATTCCGTAGAATAATCGATTGTTCGCAACTCCGACAGTAACTTTCGGACGACTGCTCCAACCCGCCTCCCGTTTTTCAACACGAATCTCGACTTGGCACTTGTATTTTTCAGCTTCCGGGAGCACACTGTGCTCACCGATCCAGAAGGGAGAAGTGAATGAATATGAAATCCTTCCGCCGCCTGTGGGCGGATGAACAGGGCCAGGACATCGCCGAGTACGCCGTCATGCTTGCCGTGATACTCGTGCTGGTTGTGGGCACCATCCGATTAATCGGAGGCAGTTCAAATAACGTATTCTCCTCCGTTGCCAGTTCGATTGGCCAATAGCTGCAGCCGGTTTCGCGTGCAGAGCCAGACCGATCAAGTCTGGCTTGATTTTTTTCTTGCCCTGAACCAGCCGTCGTTTCGTACCCACCCCCGCTTCGTAACCTGCCGGCCCTCCCCACAAGTAACCTTCGACGGCGGCCTTTCCTCTGGTATGATCTTTCGCATAGTCGATCTGGCCAGTTGGACTTGACCATGTTCATGCCGCATCCCAATCTCAGCGACGAAGTGAACGGCAACATTGTCCGCTCGGAAATCGAAGGCGGGGTCTCGCTGGGCGACCTGCCGCCGTCGACTGTGCTTGAGATCCAGACGCAGCATCATCGTTACACCGCAGTGTTCCTTGGAGAAAGTCAGGCGCTGATTTCCGGCCATCCGGAATTCTGCCCCGAGCCCGTGCTGGTCGCGATTGCCGGCTCGACTTGGGGAGGCTCCATGCTCAAGCTGCGTTACATCGGACGCGGCATGCACCTGGAATTTTGCCATCCGGAATATCGCACGCCGATCATCACCTCGCGCATTCAGGAAGTCCGCGAACGCATCGATCTTGGATTCGAAGACTCTTCCACCTCCAACCAGAATTCAGTGACTTCCCCGCAGCCCATGCCCGCCAAATCCACGCCAGCGCCGAGTATGTTGGCCCGCGGAACATTTACCAAACCTTCCTGAACTTTTACCGTGTCCGCAGTTTTCCGCAAAACCCGCTTCCGAGCCAAATCTTGTCAAGCCCCCCGACTGTGACTTTTCGCCCTAACTCACTCATTCAACGAACAACATAAACTTTGAAAGTTGGCGGGTTTACCCCCTTCAACCTGCTAGTCTGGAAACAGATTGAAATGCAGGCGCGGATTTATCCCGCGCCTTTTTATTTTCCGCTCAATGTGCGCACTGTGGTTCGCAGGTTTGGAACCCTCCATTCGCACCCGAAAGCCGAAACCCAAGCTAAATCTTAAGGAGGAAAGATTCGGCGCGCCTAACGGCTGCACCTTTTCCTATTTGAGCCATGAAAAAGCGATCTGTGGTTCGCCTGCATCGAGGCGCGGCGTTACGCAAGGGTGAAAATCTTCTCGGATATCGCGGTCATACCAAACGGAAGGGTGAACTCTCCGAACTGGCATTCGCATACAAGGCGGTGAGCATGGGATTCGGAGTGGCCAAGCCGTACGGAGACAGCGAGCGCTTCGACTTCATCGTGAGTTCGGGACGGCGC
>Ga0209530_1001400_pt1 | contig 10952 bp, 9 predicted proteins | sample BlaSpr_A8_Ref_O1_FD_187987 | JGI IMG/M metagenome (GOLD analysis project Ga0209530, IMG submission 187987) | Forest soil microbial communities from Thunder Bay, Ontario, Canada - Black Spruce, Ontario site 2_A8_Ref_O1 (SPAdes) (version 2) | ecosystem: Environmental > Terrestrial > Soil > Boreal...
ACCGCACAGATTCAAAATCTAGAAAATACTGTGACACAAATCAAGGCGGCACTGTGAAAAATTATACCTTTGTAAGAGAACATCCAGACCACTTTTTGTTGCACAACGGCACGGCGCATTTCAAGGTTGCTAAAGAAGGTCTTTCTGAACCAACGGCAGATAAAATTCGCGCCTTGGCAAAAGGTGGAGAAGCAGAAGATTCTGCCGATAAAACTGACCAACTTAAAACTTATAATACTAATTCCTATGATCCCAATAAACCTTATACAGATAATTCTGGTCATGGGGATGTCCGATATAGAATGCCCTCAGCACGCCCAGAAAATCCAAATAAACAATATAATATTGCAGCTGGCGGCCAGGTAAAAAAGGATACAGCCCTTGAGAATCCTCCTCCCGCAGATCTAGACTATACACCAACTCCACTTCCTACTCCAGAACCCCCACAAAAACGCCGACAAATTGAATCTGAAATGCCAGAACCGCAAGCAAAGGCCAATGGTGGTGAAATTCAAAATTATGACGAGGGAGGTCAAACTCAAGCACCTCCAATAGATCCAGATAAAGCCCAATCTGCTCAAGATTCGATGAGAAAAGCTTTTGGCTATAGCGAGGGTGGAAAAATGGGTGCACCCCAACAAACTTCTTCACCAGACCCAACCCCAACTCCTACGGCTCCTCCAGCCGCTAATCCACAAGTTACTGATATGTTTCACGGCGCCTTTGGAAACAGACAACCCGCTAGTGAAAATAAAGCAGGTGGTGGTCCTGTAGCATCCAATGCGGTTAAAGATATTTCACATGAAACTCAAAAACAGGCCATTGGTCGCTATGCTGCTGGTAATCCTGCCAATATGGCAAAGGGTGGTGGAGTGCAAAACCATTTTCATTTTTATCAAGGTGGCGCCCCTGGCCCAAGCCCTTTAGACCAATACGAAGGTGATGTTCCAAATCCTGGTCCCGCACCAACTGCATTAGATGATTATACTAAAATGGCTCAAGGGGGTAATCCTCCTCCAACCGCATTAGATAATTATGTAAATTTGGCTGATCCTTCTGGAACGGTGGGAGATGAAGCTGCCCTGCAACTTAGCGCTAAGGACGTAGATCCAAGTGCAGTAGTAAATCCTGATTATAATAAACCTACTGAACTACAACAAGAAATGGATGCGGCATCTCAAGGAACGGCAACAGATCCAGAATCATCGGCCAAAAATCTTGCTGGTGCCGCTACTATGGCAAATTCTGGACCCGTTTTAGCCTCTTCTGCAGAACAAGTTGCACCCAGTAGACCAGAGGCTGGTAATGGTTCAGTTGTAGCACCACAAAATCAAATTTCTTTGTCTGCTAAGGCCGCAGTTCCTGGACAAGATAAAGGTCTATTGGCGCAATTTGATGCAAACAATACGATTATTGCCGACGCAGTTAAACAAGGAGATATTAATACTGCACGGGGATTAGAAGCCCAAAATGAGGTATTGAAAGATCAAGCAAATAAACAGCAAAAAATGTATGAAGATTATAGATCTGATCAATATGAAAATACTATGCAAAATAATGAATTATATAAAAACATTATGTCCAATAAAGTTGATCCAAGTAGATATTGGAATAATAAGGGGCCTTTTGGGAAAGCGCTTGCGGGTATAGGTTTAATTTTAGGCGGCGCATCTTCCGGTCTTACGGGTAGGTCTAATCCTGCACTAGATGTAATTCAAAATGCCATTAAAGAAGATATAAATGCACAAATGAATGATCGATCTAATGCCAATAATCTTTATAAAATGGGACTTGAAAGATATAAAGATAGAAATTCTGCGTATCAATTTGCCCAAATGCATTTAAATACTACCGTATTAGGACAACTTCAACAACAAGCTAATTCTACTAATAGTCAGGCCGCTAGATTAGCGGCCGGTTCAGCTGCAGCTGTTTTAGGAAATCAGAATGCGCAATTTAGGAATGAGTTATCTCTTACTGATGCGGCCATGAAGGCAATGAGCGGCCCACAAACTTCACAACAGGGTGGAGTCGATCAAAATAAATCACTACTATTGACCAAGGCTAGATTTATTCCAAAAGAAGAACAGAGTGCAGTAGATAAAGAAAGTGATGATTATGAGAAATTGAGCAAGGTATTAAATCATACAGACGACGTATTTAGTACACTTTCTCAAAATGCGAATTATAGACAGCGGACATCTGATGCACTACCCTTAGGTTCACATATACCCACAGTCACCGCATCCAGTAAAAACTATGAGGCAGTATCTAAGGATTGGTTAGGTAACATTACAAAGGAAACAGAAGGACGTGTTACACCTGCTGACGTTGATTTGATGAGACCCAGTTTACCCCAAGCAGGAGATTCTCCAGAAGTTGTACGAATTAAGATTAATAACATCAAAGATCAAATTCGAGAAAAATATGCCTTTAATACATTATATAAATATCACCTATTATCTCCCACTGATTCAGTTTCTTCATTAAGTTCTGCCAGAAGAAAACGATTCAACGAAACTCCGGTAAAGTAATATGGCAGATACTATCAACTCTGTTGGGGTACCCTTAGTAAATACCCAAACTTCTAAAGTTGAAAATATTCCATTTGATGATGCGCATGCTGCACTAACTTCGGGTTCTCATAATCTTCAAGCAGGTCAGCAAATTCATGTAATAAATCCGGACAATGAACTCGTTACAATTCCCAGTGAACAAGTGCCTGATGCTCTTCAAAGTGGATATAATCTCGCTAAAGCGTCAGATATAAACGAATTCAATAATCAGCAGACATATGGCGAAGGTCCTGCAAACGAATTAAAAGCCGCTGCTGCCGCCGCCGCTAGAACTGCCACATTTGGCGGATCTGATGTAGCATTGACAAAATCTGGTCTTGTTGCACCAAATACACTTCAACAATTACAACAAAGAAATCCAATCTCTGATGTGGCTGGAAGTTTTGCGGGCGTAGCCGGTGCAATGGCACTTCCTGGTGTAGGAGAAACTTATGCAATGGAAGAGGCCGCTGCAGCCGCAAGAGCCGCAGATTTAAGTGAAGAAGGAGTTGCTGCGGCTGCTAAACAAGCCGCACAACAATTTAGGGCCGGAGCCGCGAAACAATTTGGGGCTGGAGACTTAGTAAATCCAGTTCAAGCCGCGAGTAAACTTGGCGGTCTTATAACAGATGCAGCCGCACCCGTAGCTCAACGTATAGCCTCTAGTATGGCCAATCCTGAAACTTCTCCAATTGTAGCCAAAATTCTTGCAAAGGTTGGAGATGTTGGGGCAAAAACTCTTGGATCTGCAGTAGAAGCCAGTGCTTATGGGCTCGGTAATGCCGTTAGCGAACACATATTAGGAGATGCAGATTTAAATGGAGAAAACATACTTCACAATGTCGGATATGCGGCGTTATTTGGTGGCGCTATTGGCGCTACCCTTGGTATTGGCGAAAATATCTATAAAGGAGCATTTGCAAAAGAAGCAGGAGAAGCGGCGGCAAAAGACGCAATAATTGAAAATGCTGCCAACCATCCAGAAAATCCAGAATATGCAAATACACCTGGTGTGCCAAAATCAGTCGCAGATATACAAGACGCAATCAAAAATGCACACCAACTTGGACTATCTGATGAACTTCCATCAAAAGCCAGACTTCTTGAAACAAATGATTTGCTTGCGGGCGAAAGTAAATATCCTGCTCATGAACTACAAGTTGAAAGTCTTTCCTCAGGTGAAGCCCGAGATAGATTGAAGGGCGCAATGGAAGATCCCAATAATGAAATTGGACAAGATTTGCGCACATATCAAGATATTCAAAAAAATGAGGGCACCCAAGTAATTCTTCCAAAATTAATTAAGGAAATTGCACCAGATTATAAAGCAACTGCTGATGCAGTAGATGGGGGAAATCATGCTGCCGAACTTCTTACAAAACAATGGAAAGATGAAAATAATGCATTAAAGCCCCTATTTAAACAATTTGATAGCGCTGCTATTGAATCTCTTGATCAACCTCATGATCTTTTAAACATAATTGATAGACAAATACCTGGCGCAGCTAAACATATTACTGCGGATGATACAGGTCTTAGACACATAGCAAAATATGAACCTACCATGAGTTTTAGTAAAGACGCCCATGGCGCAATTTCAGATATTTTGGAAGCTTTTAACAAACCCGAAGTTAGTATTGGTGAAGTACGCAATTTACGTGAAGCTCTACGAGATAAGATAAATTTTCTTTCTTCTCCACGTTCTTCTTCTGAAGTCGCAGGTCTACGTAAAGGTCTAATGGATGTCATTCAAGATAGAGTGCAACAAATTACACCAGATTTGAATGTGCGAGATCTCTTTAAACGCTATGCAATAAATGAAGAAAATCGTGCAACCATAGAGCAAGTTCTTGGTGGAAGTATTAAAGATGTTAAAAAGTTTGCGCATGAAATCAAACCTGAAGAAGTTGGTGAACGTATTTTCGGCAATACAATTTATGTAAAAGCCGTGAAAGATCTTGTTGGTGATGATAAATTTAAAGAAATTTTAGCAGATTATATGTCAAAACGCATTGGAGATAATACAGATGTAACTACCAATGGTTTCTCTTCTCGCAAATTCTCTAATTTTCTTAAAAAAGAAGGTGGTGGAAAGGGTCATGAATTAGAAGAAGCCTTTTCAGATCCAACTATTTTAACAAGATTGCGCGCAGTTACCGATAAAATGAAGATTTTACCTGACGCACCCAAACTCAACCCTTCTGGCACCGCTAAAGCTACGGCTCTTCAACGAATGGGCGGAATTAGAGGTATGTTAACTCCTCATGGACTAATGGAAATTCCTGGAAAAGTTCTAGGTGCACTTGGAGAAAAGTTTCAAGGTTATAAACAGCGAGAATATTTCGATTCTATTCTTCGCGGGAAGTCAAATGTTGATTCTGAGGAGCAATTGGCTCAGAAACAGAAAATGTACGGTGCCTATAGCAAGATTGAGCGAATGGGACTGGCTACAACTCGCGCAATAAGTCGCGGTGCAAGTGCTTTATTCAAAAATACAGAAGAATTTAGCGGGGTTGCGGCTCAAAAAGCTATTCCTAAAGAAGAACAATCCAAAAAGTATGATAAATTATCTGACCATCTTATTGAAATGACTAATGATCCTCAAAAATTCTCAGATACGCTTCAAAAATCTCTAGCGCCACTTACGGATATTGCTCCAGACATTGCTGGAAGTATGTCTAAAACAACTGTAGTTGCCACACAGTTCCTTCGTTCCAAGATGCCCGTACTAGGACAGTCATCTCCCTTTACAGAAGCCTATAAGCCCTCTCAGAGCGAAATTGCGCGGTTTAATCGCTATGTACAGACTGTAGAAAACCCGCTTAAGGTTATGGACCAACTCAGACGTGGAGATTTGACCAAAGAAAGCATGGAAACGCTTCAAACCGTATATCCCAAACTTCTATCTCAGATGCAAAATTCCATTATGGAAAAAATGAGCGATAAAACTATTGCCAAGATGCCCTATCAACAAAAACTGTTAGTTTCTGCATTCTTAGGCACTGATCTTACAACTTCTTTGAGCCAACAGAATATTGCCGCAGCTCAAATTGCAGGATCTCCTCCACCTCAAGCACCGGCACCGCGTCCTAAAAACAAAGTTGGGCCATCTCAAAAGGGTTTAGGTAAACTAGAGAAATCACAGGCTTTATTGACACCACAACAAGCCGCAAATCAGCGGGCTCAACAATGACCGATCAAATCCCATATAAGTGACCACACTAGCGGCCATAACCGCGTATCTACTAGAGGTGTCCCATTCCTTCAAAACAATGTACAAAATGTAAACAACTCAAAGAAGTGTCTGCCTTTCAAGCTAGACCCAGTAGAAAAAGCAAACTTTATTCTTGGTGTAAGGATTGTAGTAATGAACGCCGTCGATTTCTTTGCTTATCTAAACCAGAACAAACCAAAAGTACTAGATTAGCTAAGTTTGGTCTTACATTAACCCAATACTATTTAATGTTAATAGACCAATCTAGTTGTTGTAAAATCTGCGGTGCCCATAAAAATAACGTGTTTTATGGACTAGTTGTAGATCATGATCATTCATGTTGTCCTAAAAGACAATCCTGTGGAAAATGTGTTAGAGGATTGTTATGTTCCAATTGCAATACTGGAATTGGTATTCTCAAAGAAAATCCAGAGGTTTTAAGAAAAGCAGCAAAATACATAGAGGATAGTTTACATGGCCGCTAAAAATCGTTTACAGCCCTATAATGTAATTCCTCCCATAGCAGGAAATATGCTATCTACATTACAGTCAAATCCTACTAATATTTCTGGAATGGATGATGTTGGATATTCAGGATCTTTTACTGGTGCTCCAGTAGGGACGTTTTCCGTACAGGCTTCTGTAGACTATCAACCAGGCCAAAATCCTACTGATTATCCCATGAACGCAGGTACCTGGACAACTCTTCCATTAAACGGCACTGTAACAGCAAGCGGATCTCCGGATAATTTTTTTATTGATGTTACTCTCATAAGTGCACCTTGGATTCGATTAGTCTATAATCCTACTTCTGGAACAGGTACCCTTTCAGTTTGGGTCTGTGGAAAGGGGCTATAAACTTTGTCACAATATGCGCGCTATTTTAGTCTTTCTGGTTCCGGCAGCGGTGTAACTAGTATAAATGGCGCAACTGGCGCGCTTAATATTTTGCCTGGCACTGGTATAACAATAACCACAGTTGGCCAAAATATAACTATTTCGGCAATAAATGCAGGCACTGTAACATCAGTAGGATTAGCAGACGGTTCAACAACTCCCATATATGCAATTTCTGGAAGTCCCGTAACATCCGCAGGTACACTCACATTTACTCTAAATACACAAACAGCCCATACATTTTTTGCGGGTCCTTCTAGCGGCGGTGCAGCGCAGCCAACATTTAGAGCAATTGTTGCGTCTGATTTACCTGCAGGAACTGGTACGGTTACATCTGTTTCAGTTGTTAGTGCAAATGGTTTTGCAGGTACTGTTGCAACACCAACTACAACTCCCGCAATAACTCTTTCAACTACAATAACTGGTATATTACAAGGTAACGGCACGGCAATTTCAGCAGCAACAACTGGAAATTTAACTGATGCCGGAACGGATGGTATAGTAATTACTGGCGGAACTGGTGCAGTATTAGGTTCTGGCACTTCTATTGCACAAACGGCCTCCAGTGCATCCACAAATGGCTATTTAAGTGCAGCAAATTTTGTAGTCTTTAATAGCAAACAACCTGCTGGAAATTATATTACAGCATTAACTGGTGATGGAACTGCTTCTGGTCCAGGATCAGCAGTATTCACATTAGCTACAGTTAATTCTAACGTTGGATCTTTTACAAATGCTAATATTACAGTAAATGCAAAGGGTCTTATAACCGCAGCCTCTAGTGGAACTAGTGGAACTGTAACAAGTGTGGCATTGACTGCCCCTTCAATTTTTACAGTTTCTGGTTCACCGATAACTTCATCTGGCACATTGGCGCTAACTTATAGTGGAACTGCATTACCCGTAACCAATGGTGGAACTGGTGATACGGCTTTTACTGCGAATCAAGTTATACTTGGTGGAACCACATCAACTGGAGCCTTACAGCAAGTTGCAGGTGGAACATCTGGATATGTTCTAACTTCTACTGGTGCAACCTCTGCACCTACGTGGCAACCTAGTTCTGGCGGTGGAGGTGGAAGTGTAGTAACCTTTAAAGCCATGGCCGTTGGAACACCTGCACCTGGTGCTAATAATCCTATTATTTTTACTAGCGTTTATGATACCAATTCTGGGTTTAACGGATCAACTGGCCAATATACCATACCCGCAGGCCAGGGCGGTTATTGGAGATTTGGCGGAACTTTTCAAGTTACAGGTTCCGCACCTGGTAACATATATATAACTCAAAATGGAACAAGCGTTAACTATATTTCTACACCAGGTGCCTCTGCAATAGTTGGTAACGTAGTTTCTGGTTGGACAGAGTTTGATGTATCAGCTGGGGACGTAATAACTTGGCAAGATGATTCAACCGATACATTCCTTTCTACATCGTATTATATAGCTACTAAAATATCAAGTGGAACAACCTCTCTATCCATAGGTGCTCTTGATAGCGGCGTTGCAAATTCGACTGGATTATATTTAACTGGAACTACATTATCGACACAATCTGCCTCAAGTTCAAGTCCTGGGATGGTTAACAATACCAGTCAAACATTCTCAGGAAGTAAGAATTTTACATCTCCTATTGGATATAATAACACGACCCCAAACTCTGCTACATCTTTAGATATTATTAATACCACTGGCGCTACTCAGAGAATTGTCCAAACAGGCTATGGTGGACAAGTTGGTTTACGTGGACGTTATGCAAATGGCACCTTAGGATCTCCCACCGCCGCTACTAATGGCAACATTTTAGAATTTATTTCTGGTATGGGTTATGGATCAAGCACATTTCCTACTTCATCTACTGGAGCAATAAACATCGTTGCTGGTGAAACTTTTACCAATGCATCCAATGCAACATATTTACAATTTTCTGTAACTCCTACTGGCTCTGTTACTACAGCAGAAGCCATGCGCGTTAATTCCACCGGTAATGTTCTTATTGGAACAACTACGGATAGCGGCACTCAAAAACTCCAAGTCAATGGTAATTCAAATGTCGGTACGGTTACAGCGGGTCTATGGAATGGTACAGCAACTTCAGGCCAAAGTTTTTTAACTACTGGAACTACCTATACGACTCCTGCGGGAATAACTACCGCAACAATATTTAAATTTACGCTTATTGGTGCAGGTGGTGGCGGCGGTGGAAATACCGCTGTAGCTAGTATTAGGGGAGCTGGGGGCGGTGCCGGTGGAGTTAATATAGTTTATGTGACCGGTCTTTCTCCGTCTACTGGTTATACAATAACTATAGGTACAGGTGGAACAGGTGTAAGTGCATCAACTGGAAATGCTGGAGGAAGTACTTCTATAATTATCGGTACTACTACTTATACTGCAGGCGGAGGTTCGGGCGGTGCTGTTGGGCCACTTGCAAACGGCGGCATTGGAGGAACTACAACAAATGCAACAATTCCTATAACTGGAGGCCAAGGTGGCGGTGTAGGAGCTACGGGTACTCAAGACGGGGCAGGTTTTGGTGGATCAAATCAATACGGACCTATTACTCCTGGAGCTACATTATCAGGAGCTGCAACTGTTAATGGACTAAATGGTAATGGGTATGGCTCAGGGGGCTCAGGTTCTTCAGGTGGAACTACTGCATCCGCAGGTATTGGTGGAACTGGCGCACCTGGAGCAATTTTGGCGGAGTGGAAGAATTAATGAATATTTGGGCAATGATTTTAAACGGCATAATTACAAATACTGTGTATGCTTCTAATACAGATATCAAAGATTCTACCTACATTTGGGTTGATATCACCAATTATAATCCTAGTCCAGGTGTTGGATGGACTACTACGGACAATATAAACTTTACACCTCCTACAGGAAACTAATGAAAATGCCTCTTGGTATTATAGTAAATGAAAATCAAAATCCAAATTCTGCGGATACATGGGCATTAGTATTAAATGACATGGTCATTAATACTATTATAGCTACAGGAAATCAGGTTGTAGGTTCTTGGTTAATCTCGTCTTATGACTATATTGTTGATTTAACTATACAAGGTCAAAATGCTGGAGTTGGATGGACTTATAGTCCTGGAGGCAATACCTTTACAACCCCTCCTCCTCCACCTATAAATTGGCAAGATATAGTGCAAGAAGATTTTGATGGTATAATGTCATGTTTATATCAAATTATACAAGATGCTGGTTCCAATGGCGGATCCCTTACTACACAACAAATTACTGCTGCATATAATGCAGCACTAGAAGATCAAGGCGGTGCCATTACCCCTAATGAGCCCGCATTGTTAAATTCTTTACTTAATTTTGTACAATCTGGCGGATAAGTATGGATATAGATCAAAAACTAGATAAAATATTAAATGATGTCGGGGAGATTAAAGTAGTACAAGCCGCTCAGCATGTAACATTACAAGAACACATTCGTCGCACCGAACTTTTAGAAGAAGATATAAAACCTATAAAACGACATGTTTGGATGACTGAGGGCATTGTTAAATTTATAGGTTTAATGGGCGTATTTGCAGGAATAGTTGAAGTAATACTATGGATAAGGAAATAAAATGTTACATATAATTAATGAACAACTTTTACCTAGTTCCAGTGTAGGTACCCCACTTACATCAGCACCAGGTCTTTTAATGAACATGTTTGGATATTGTATCCAAGCCGTATTTACTGGTGCACCGGTTGGTTCAATACAACTTCAGGGTTCCAATGATCCTGGACCAAATGCAAGTTATACAACGGCACCAGTAAATTGGTCTAATGTGGGAACAGCCACAGCTATTTCGGCTGCTGGGGTTTATCTTATTAATATGCCGGATATTTATTATAACTGGGTTCGAGTTATATATACACCAGTTTCTGGAACTGGAACACTTACACTTTTATTTAATGCCAAAGGCTTTTAATATCCCATTGTAATTGCACAACACCAACATGCAAATTTTCTAAAAATCTTGCAATTTGATAAATACCCGAATATTTTTTAAATCTAAAAGACCACCATCTCATAGGTCTATATAAGCCATATTGAAGTTGCCACATACCTATAAGCACTCCTTGGATTTCTTCATCTCCCATGTCTTTGTGTCTCTTTTTTAATTTATTATGAGCCTTCCAATATTTTGGGGAACATACATAATCATATTCTTGTTTACGAAACAAGTTTATTCCAAAATATTGATAAATCTTTGATCTAATCTTCTCCGAATAAGACATCTATATCTTCTCCATTAGCACCAGGGTCAA
>Ga0209530_1001402_pt1 | contig 10935 bp, 10 predicted proteins | sample BlaSpr_A8_Ref_O1_FD_187987 | JGI IMG/M metagenome (GOLD analysis project Ga0209530, IMG submission 187987) | Forest soil microbial communities from Thunder Bay, Ontario, Canada - Black Spruce, Ontario site 2_A8_Ref_O1 (SPAdes) (version 2) | ecosystem: Environmental > Terrestrial > Soil > Boreal...
TAACCGTAGAAGCACTTTAGTGCGGCGGTTCAGAAGTCCGCATCATTTTTGCCGGCATCTTATCATGCGGACTTCTGAACCAAAGCCACACTAGATCAATAGGTTTGCTAGCGTCCCTATGATTCCGAAGTTCGCACATGGAGTTGCCGCCTGGTTATGCGAACTTCGGAATCGGGACACTAGCTGAGCGCTCCGCGAAAAATCCATCTGCGAATTCCGGCCGCCGATTGAATTTCATCTTGCCGCTCGCCATCTCAAGCGCGGCGAGGTAAGAGAGCGCCTCTCTCTCCTTAAAAACCCCGTGGTCACTCACGCACCGTCGGTGCCAGCGTTATGCTTCGGATCGAGAACCTCATCTTTGACGCCTGGGGCCGGCGTTTCTTTGATTCAGCGAGCGTGTTCATTCCAGCCGGCACTAAAGTCGGGCTGGTGGGACGCAATGGGGTGGGGAAATCGACCCTGTTCAAGCTCATCGTCGGCGATCTTGTTCCGCTCGGCGGTGAAGTCTTGTTGCCGAAGTCCGCGCGTATTGGGTCGGTCGATCAGGAGCACCCGGCGACACCGACAAGCCTGCTCGACACAATTCTCGCCGCCGACGTGCGACGTGAAACGCTCAACGCCGCATTAGAGGTCGCCGAGCCCGAACAGCTTGCGGACATCTACCAAGAGCTCAACGCCATCGACGCGGACCGTGCGCCGGCGCGGGCCGCCGAGATCTTAAGCGGCCTCGGTTTTTCCAATGCCGACCTTGACCGCCCCATGTCTGAATTTTCCGGCGGCTGGCGCATGCGCGTGGCTCTGGCGGCGGCGCTGTTCGCGGAGCCCGATTTGCTGCTGCTCGACGAGCCGACCAACTATCTTGATCTCGAAGGCGCCTTGTGGCTGGAGGCGCGGCTCAAAAAGTATCCGCATACCGCGTTGATTATCAGCCATGACCGCGAGCTTCTGAACAATTCGGTGGACGCCATCCTCCACCTCAGTCACGGCAAGCTCGATCTCTACACCGGCGGCTATAACGACTTTGAAACTCGCCGCGCGGAAAAGACCCGACTGCAAGCGGCGACCAAGGCGAAACAGGACGTCGAGCGGGCGCATCTGCAACGCTTCATCGATCGATTCCGGGCCCAAGCCAGCAAGGCAACGCAGGCGCAGTCACGCATCAAGCGTCTCGCTAAATTGGAGCCGATCGCGGAGGTGGTAGAGGAACGCGTTGCGCCATTTACGCTGCCGTCGCCGACGCGACCGCTGGCGCCGCCGCTGCTCCAACTCGAAGGCGCCGCGGTCGGCTACAACGGCGCGCCGGTCCTTCGCGATCTCAATCTGCGGCTCGATGTCGACGACCGCATCGGATTATTGGGCGTCAACGGCGCCGGCAAGTCGACCTTCGCCAAGATGATTGCCGGCGCGCTGCCGCTACAGGCCGGCCAAATGAAGCGCGAGCAGCGCATCCGGGTCGGTTGGTTCCATCAGCACCAGATCGAGGCGCTGGACCCCGAAGACACGCCGCTCGACATTCTGCGGCGCGAGCGCCCGGGCGACAGTGAATCATCGCGCCGCTCCCGGCTCGCGCAATTCGGCCTGTCGTTCGACAAGCAGGAGACGACCGTCGCGAATCTGTCAGGCGGCGAGCGCGCCCGCCTGTTGTTGAATCTCGTCGCGATGCAAGCGCCGCACCTGTTGATTCTTGATGAGCCGACGAATCATCTCGACATCGACAGCCGCCGTGCGTTGCTCGATGCGCTCAACGATTACGAAGGCGCCGTCATCCTCGTCACTCATGATCGCTCGCTGATCGAGCTTGTGGCGGACCGGCTGTGGCTCACTGCAGACGGCCGCATCAAGCCATTTGCCGGCGACATGGACGACTATGCCCGTTTTATCCTCGACCGTGCGAAAGCAGGCTCGACCCCGTCAAGCGGCACGCAGCCGGCCGCGCCCGAGGGCTTTGATGCGGCGGCAGCAGCCCGCCTCGCGGCCAAGAAGGCGGCCAAGAAGCGTCGCCGCCGGGGATATTAAGTGGCCGGAACGTCGGCTTTTTCGGCTGGTAACGTTCAAGTTGCGTCACCGGGGCGGATCGCTATATAAGCCCTACGACTTCACACGCGGACCTTGGCCTTAAAGGCCGTCCGGTGCCCGGCCGAAAGGCTAAGGGCTCAGCGGTCCGCGGCGGATTAACCGGAGAATAGGTTATGGCGCTGCCCGATTACAGCATGCGCCAGCTCTTGGAGGCTGGCGTTCACTTCGGCCATCAGGCCCACCGTTGGAACCCGAAGATGGCGCAATACATCTTCGGCACCCGAAACAACATCCACATTGTCGATCTGACACAAACCGTGCCGATGTTGCACCGCGCGCTGCAGGCCGTCTCAGATACGGTTGCGCGCGGCGGACGCATTCTGTTCGTCGGCACCAAGCGACAGGCGCAAGACGCGATAGCGGAAGCCGCGAAGAAATCCGCGCAATATTACGTCAATTCGCGATGGCTGGGCGGCACGCTCACCAACTGGAAGACCGTCTCCAACTCGATTAAGCGGTTGCGCGCGCTCGACGAGATGCTCTCGTCCAACGAAGCGCAGGGCTATACGAAAAAGGAGCGTCTGACACTGCAGCGTGAGCGCGACAAGCTCGACCGTGCGCTTGGTGGAATCAAGGACATGGGCGGTCTCCCCGATCTCGTGTTCGTCATTGACACCAACAAAGAAGATATCGCCATCAAGGAAGCGCGGCGCCTCAACGTGCCGGTCGCCGCGGTGGTCGACACCAATTGCGATCCCGATGGCATCACCTATGTCGTGCCCGGAAACGACGACGCCAGCCGGGCCATCACGCTTTATTGCGATCTGATCGCCAAAGCCGTCATTGACGGCATTTCGCGAGCGCAGGGCGAGCGGATCGATGTCGGCGCGCTGGCCGAGCCGCAGGTGGTCGAGGAGATTCCCACCGAGACCGACAAGCTCGGCTTTCAGCCGCTGTCGGGCCCGCGGGGCGTGGCCGATGACCTCAAGAAATTCCCCGGCGTTTCGCCGGCCATCGAGAAACAACTCAACGATCTCGGTATCTTTCACGTCTGGCAGATCGCCGAATTATCTCCGATCGCCGCCCACAAGATCGGCGAAGAGGTCGGTTTGCCGGGCCGCGTTGAAGGCTGGATTGCCCGCGCCAAGGAGCAGGTGGCGACCGAGGCCGAATAGGCCCGCGGTGTTGTTGTGTGGCGCGAGATAGCAAAAAAGAGCAGGCGGCTCCCGCGGCCGTCCGGATGTTTGCTCGGATACACGAATGTATGAGGACGGTTGGCAATGGCGAATATTAGCGCCGGCATGGTGAAAGAGCTTCGGGACAAAACCGGAGCCGGAATGATGGATTGCAAGGCGGCGCTTGGCGAAAGCGGCGGCGATCTCGAAGCCGCGGTTGATTGGTTGCGCAAGAAGGGTTTGGCCAAGGCGGCCAAGAAAGCCGGCCGTGTCGCCGCCGAGGGTCTCATCGGCGTTGCGCTGGCCGCGAACAAAGCGATTGTCGTCGAGGTTAACTCGGAGACCGACTTCGTCGCGCGCAACGACCTGTTTCAGGGTCTCGTGAAGATGATCGCCGACGTCGCTCTGACCGCCGGCGCGGATGTGGAGAAAATTCTGGCCGCGCCCGTTGGCGACCGCACTGTCGCGGATGCCGTCAACGAAACGATCGCCAAGGTTGGCGAAAATATGACGCTGCGGCGCGCGGCGTCGCTCTCAATCGGCAAAGGGACGACGGCGAGTTACGTGCACAACGCGGTATCCGATGGGCTTGGCCGGCTCGGCGTGATCGTCGGTCTCGAGTCCGACGGCGATCCCGATGAGTTGAAAGCATTCGGTCGCATGGTTGCAATGCAAGTTGCCTCGGCCAACCCGCAGGCGATCGACCCGTCGGCGCTCGACCCGGCGGTCGTCGAGCGCGAGAAGAACGTGCTTGCGGAGAAATTCAAGGCCCAGGGAAAAGCCGCAAACGTCATCGACAAAATCGTCGAATCCGGTCTTAAGACTTTCTACAAAGAGGTCTGCCTGCTCGATCAGTCTTTCATTTTCGATGAAGGTGGCAAGAAGAGTGTCGCGCAGGCGCTGAAGGAAAGCGAGGGTAGGGCGCGCGCACCGATTCGGATTACCGGCTTCGTGCGCTATGCGCTCGGCGAAGGGATTGATCGGCCTACCGGCGATTTCGGCGGCGAAGTTGCCGCGTTGGCCCGACCGCAATAGCTTCGCGGCGCAGGGATTGAATCGAGAGGCCGTGGGTTGACGTTCAACCCATGCGAATGAGGGCGGACCATCGATCGATGGCAAAGCCGAATTACCGACGGGTGATCGTAAAGCTCTCCGGCGAAGCGTTAAGCGGTCCGGAGAAATTCGGCATCCATCAGCCGACCATCGACCGTTTCGCCGCTGACATCGCCGTCTGTCATAGCTTGAAGATAGAGCTTGGAATCGTGGTGGGCGGCGGCAACATTCTTCGCGGCGCGCAGATTTCCGAAGACGGGTTGTCGCGGCCCACCGCGGACGCGATGGGGATGCTCGCGACCGTCATGAACGCGCTCGTTCTAGAAGCCGCCGTAGAGCGCTCAGGCGTCAGCGCGCGCACCATGTCGGCGCTTGCCATGCCGCAGGTTTGCGAGACCTACGAACGCCAGCGGGCGCTTCGCCATCTCGATGACGGAAGAGTCATCATATTCGCCGGTGGAACCGGGAATCCCTATTTCACGACCGACACAACGGCGATCCTCCGCGCCGCCGAGATGGGCTGCGATGCCGTGTTCAAGGCGACCGACGTCGACGGAGTCTATACCGCCGATCCCAAGAGGGATCCGTCGGCGAAACGCTATGATCGGCTCGCCCACCAGGAAGCGCTCGATCGCAACTTGAAAATCATGGATGCGACGGCGTTCGCGCTTGCCCGGGAGAACAACATGCCTATCATCGTTTTTTCGATCCGCGAGCCCGGTGCGCTCGAGACCGTCTTGCGTGGCAAGGGTCACTTCACCACTGTCGGCTAAAACCGGGTAGCGGACCGGAAAAGGCCCTGAAAAGCCAGGGGAGGGCGCCGTGGCAACGACGTTTGACATGAATGACCTCAAGCGTCGCATGCAAGGCGCTATTACGTCGCTCAAACAAGAGCTTTCGGGCCTGCGCACCGGACGTGCGTCGTCGGCTTTGCTGGACCACGTCCAGGTCGAAGCCTATGGCAGCCACATGCCGCTCAATCAGCTAGCGACTATCAGCGTTCCGGAACCGCGCCTGCTCAATGTGCAGGTATGGGATCGGTCGCAGCTCCATGCGGTGGAAAAGGCCATTTCGGCCGCCAATCTAGGACTGTCGCCGACCACCGAGGGTCAGGTGCTCAAGCTGCGCATTCCCGAACTCAACGAGGAGCGGCGCAAAGAAATCGTCAAAGTAGCGCACAAATACGCCGAGGCCGCGCGAGTGGCGGTGCGCCACGTGCGCCGCGATGGTCTCGATCTTCTCAAGAAATCGGAGAAGGACCACCAGATCAGCGAAGACGAGCACACTCGTCAGTCCGGCGAGGTGCAAAAGGTGACCGACGCGACCATAGCCGAGGTCGACAAGCTCCTTGCCGGAAAAGAAAAGGAGATCATGACGGTTTGAGTGACGCCGCACGATCGAGAAACAGCGCAAGCGAGCCGCTCCCGGGTGGAGACGACGGCTTCGATGTGCCACGACATGTCGCCATCATTATGGACGGTAACGGGCGCTGGGCGGCCGCGCGCGGGCTGCCCCGGGTCGAGGGCCACCGCCGCGGCGTGGAGGCACTGCGCCGCACCGTGCGGGCAGCGGGCGAACTCGGCATTTCCGTTTTGACGATTTTTTCCTTCAGCTCGGAGAATTGGTCGCGGCCCCCGTCGGAAATCGTGGATCTGATGGGACTGCTTCGCCGGTTCGTCCGAAATGATCTGGCTGAGTTGCACAGGAACAACGTGCGGGTGCGCGTCATTGGCGAGCGCGCCGGACTGGATCGCGATATCTGCCTCCTTTTGCAGGAGGCGGAGGATTTGACGCGCGGCAACAGCGGTCTCACGCTCGTCGTCGCTTTCAATTACGGCGCACGGCAGGAAATCGCGCAAGCCGCGCGGCGCCTGGCCATAGAAGTCGCAGCCGGCCGGCTCTCGGCGGACGAGGTGACGCCGGATCGGATCGGAAGCTATTTACATGCGCCCGATATTTCCGATCCCGATGTCATCATTCGCACCAGCGGTGAGCAACGGCTGTCAAACTTCTTGCTCTGGCAGGCGGCTTACAGTGAGCTCGTTTTCGTTCCGATCAATTGGCCGGATTTCGATCGCGCCGCACTGGAGGGGGCGATCGCCGAGTATCGACGCCGCGAGCGCCGCTTCGGCGGCTTGGCGGCAAACGCTGGATCGTGAAGATCGCATCGTGATCGATGCCCAATCGCAGGAAAGTCGTGCGCGCAACTTCGCCTTGCGCGTCGCTTCGGCGGCCGTTCTGGCGCCTGCTGTCCTGGTCCTGACCTATATCGGCGGTTGGCCTTTCCTCGCGGTGTGCTTTCTCGGCGCGGTGGGCATTCTCTACGAATGGACTTTGCTCGTCGCTCGCCGTCCCGCGCCGGGAATTCTCATCCCAGGGACCATCGCGATCGTGGCCGCGGCGCTTCTCGCTGGAGTGGCGATGCCAAACGCCGCTCTCATCGCGATCGCGATGGGTGCGGCCGCGGCGGCGCTTTCCTCAGCCAAGGCATCCGATGACGCTTGGGGCTTTCGGGTGGCGGGCTGGGCTGCGGGTGGCGTGATCTATGCCGGTGCGGCGCTGCTTGGTCCTGCGCTATTACGCCGTGACGCACAATGGGGTCTCATCGCACTTCTACTTTTGTTCGCAACTGTCTGGGCCACCGACATTTTTGCCTTTTTCTGCGGGCGCGTCCTCGGCGGTCCGCTGTTGTGGCCCCGCGTCAGTCCCAAAAAGACGTGGTCCGGCGCCGTAGGCGGATTGGCCGGGGGGGTAGCGGCCGGGCTCGGGGTCGCTTATACGGTCGGGGTCGGCAAGCTGGGGATCATCGGGGCCATGGCGCTGTTGTTGTCGGTCCTGGCGCAAGCCGGCGACCTGCTTGAATCTGCAATCAAACGCCGTTTTGACGCGAAGGATTCGGGCGCGTTTATTCCCGGCCATGGCGGCCTGATGGATCGGCTGGACGGGTTCCTGGTGGCGGCTTTTTTCGCTCTTGTTATAGGCGCGCTGCGGTACGGTACGGCTGCGCCGGCCACCGGCTTGCTGGTATGGTAATCTGATGACGCGTAAGCAACCGCTTGCCAGAGTTGGATTGGCCCCTGTGCCCAGGACTGTGACGCTTCTCGGCGCCACCGGCTCCATTGGCGCGAGCACCATAGATCTTTTGCGGCAGGAGGCCCCCCGCTACCAGGTCGAGGCGGTGACCGCCGATCGCAATGCCGCGGCGCTTGCGCGGCTTGCGCGTGAGCTCGGTGCGCGCATCGCCGTTGTTGCGGATCCCGCGGCCTATGGCGAACTCAAGGCCGAATTGTTCGGGTCGAATATCGAAGCGGCGGCTGGTCCGGAGGCCGTCGTGGAAGCGGCCCAGCGTCCGGCCGATTGGGTCATGGCTGCAATCACCGGCGCGGCCAGCCTCAAACCTACGCTCGCCGCCGCCGAGCGAGGTGCTTTCGTTGCGCTGGCCAACAAGGAATGCCTCGTTTGCGCCGGCGCCCTTTTTATGCGCAAAGCTGCCGCCGCCGGCGCTACGGTGCTTCCGGTTGATTCCGAGCACAACGCAATTTTCCAGGCGCTAGGCGCTGGTCCACGCGAAGATGTCCGCCGGATTGTGCTTACGGCGTCCGGCGGCCCGTTCCGCACCTGGTCGCTCGAAGCCATCCGCAAGGTCACTGTCGAGCAAGCATTGAAACATCCGACTTGGTCCATGGGGCCGAAAGTTACCATCGACTCGGCTACACTCATGAACAAGGGCCTGGAGCTGATCGAGGCTCACCACCTGTTCGGGCTGGCGCCCGAGGAGCTCGATGTCGTTGTCCATCCGCAATCGGTTGTTCACGGCTTGGTGGAATTTCGCGATGGATCGGTCGTTGCCCAGCTCGGTTCTCCGGATATGCGCATTCCGATCGCGCACTGTCTGGCGTGGCCGGCGCGCATGGGCACGCCCGCAGCGCGGCTCGATCTGGCCCGCCTCGCCACGCTGTCGTTCGAAGAGCCCGACCAGGTGCGTTTTCCCGCGCTGGCATTGGCGCGCAAAGCGCTCGCCGCCGGCGGGGCTGCTCCGACCGTGCTCAACGCTGCGAACGAAATCGCCGTACGCGAATTCGTTGGGCGCCGTCTGGGATTCGGCGGCATCCCCGCGCTGGTTGAGGCGACGCTGGAGGCGGCGGAACGACAGGGCTCGATGGCGGAGCCGCAATCGATCGAAGACGCGCTCGCTATCGATCAAGGCGCGAGAAAGCTCGCGATTAGCCTTTTGCCCGAAATTGCCGCAATGGCATCTTAGCTTAGCCGATCGGGGAATGGGCCAAATCAAGGCGTTGAGGGGCTGGTAACGTCATGGGGTCGTACGTTTTGTCGCATTTGCACATGCTTGGCGGCGGCGTCCTTAGCTACGTTATTCCGTTTCTTTTTGTCCTCAGCTTGGTCGTCTTCTTCCATGAGCTCGGACACTTTCTGGTTGCACGCTGGTGCGGCGTGCAAATTCTGGTTTTTTCGATCGGCTTCGGCCCCGAAATCGTTGGCTTTAACGACCGTTACGGGACCCGCTGGAAAATCTCGGCCATCCCGCTTGGCGGTTTCGTAAAGTTCTTTGGCGACGAGAATGTCGCCAGCGTCCCGGGCCAATCGCCGGGGGATCTGGATGCTGACCAGCGCGCGCGGACTTTCATGTTCCAACCGGTGCTGAAACGCATCGCCATTGTCGTTGCGGGACCGGCGGCGAATTTCGTCTTGGCTGTCATCATTTTTGCCTGCGTGTTCGCGCTGTACGGCAAACAGACCATGAGCGCCCGGGTCGATACCGTACAGGCCGGCAGCGCGGCGGCTACTGCCGGCTTTCAGCCCGGCGACCTCGTGGTTGCGATAGATGGGCACGCAGTCGACAGCTTTGGCGACATGCAGCGCATCGTCAGTACGAGCGCCGGCGAAACGCTGAATGTGACCGTTGAACACGACGGCGTGCAACGCGTGCTCAAAGCCACGCCAGCGCTCAAAGAGGTCAAGGACAACTTTGGCAACGTGCAGCGGATCGGCATCCTCGGCATCACTCGGTCGATGGCCGCCGAGGATTTGAAGCTGCATCCGGTCGCTCCTCCCGAAGCCGTGTGGATGAGCCTGCAGGAGACTTGGTCCGTTATCGACCGCACGCTCAACTATATTTTCGGGGTGCTGAGTGGCCGTGAGGCGGCCAGCCAGCTCGGCGGCCCGATTCGCATCGCTCAAATGTCGGGGCAGGTCGCCAGCTTCGGCTTCATCCCGCTCATTCAGCTGGCGGCCGTGCTATCGGTTTCCATCGGGCTCCTGAACCTCTTTCCCATCCCGCTCCTCGATGGCGGTCACCTTCTGTTCTACGTGATAGAAGGTGTTCGTGGGCGTCCCCTGTCGGAGCGCGCCCAGGAGGTGGGCTTTCGCATCGGCCTCGCTATCGTCCTGATGTTGATGATATTTGCAACTTTCAATGACATCGTTCATCTGACGACGTCGTGAGTCATATCCGCCGGGGTACCCCCATTATCCTGGCGCGGGGGCGAGGATAAAAAACCGAATAGGAGAAACGTCGTCTTTAATAGACCGAGGGAGACTAGGAGCAACCCGCCACTTTTGGGGGCGGTCACGAGGGGAATAGGGCGCTTTGCGCATGGACATGTGTGTGCAAGTAAGACGAGGGCTTGTCGTGGCCGGCTTGCTCCTCGCCGGGGTATTATTGAGTCTTGGGTCCGGGTCGGCTGCGGCGCAGCAAGCCGATGGCGGCGCGGCCGCGACTTCGATTGTTGTCGAAGGCAATCGCCGTGTGGAAGCGGAGACAATCCGCTCCTATTTCAAAGTTGCGCCCGGCGAACGCGTCGATGCGGCGAAGGTCGACAGCGCCCTAAAGGCGCTCTACGCCTCCGGCTTGTTCCAGGACATTCGTATTTCGCAGCAGGGCGGGCGACTCATTGTCACCGTCGTCGAAGCCCCGGTCATTGATCGCCTCGCTTTCGAGGGCAACAACAAGATCAAAGACGAACAATTGCAGCAGGAAATCCAATCGAAGGCGCGCGGTACGCTGTCACGCGCCACCGTGCAGGCCGACGTCCAGCGCATTATCGAGGTTTATCACCGCAATGGCCGATTTGACGTTTCGGTCGTTCCGAAGGTCGTGGAGCGGCCCAACAATCGCGTCGACTTGGTCTTCGAGGTCCACGAGGGCGAGAAGACCGGCGTCAAAACGATCATTTTCGTCGGCAATCACGTCTATTCCGACTACCGGCTGAAAGAGGTCATCAAGACCTCGACCTCGAATATCCTCAGCTTTCTGCAAACGACCGACGTATACGATCCTGATCGCATCGAGGCCGATCGCGATTTGATCCGGCGGTTCTATCTCAAGCACGGATTTGCCGACGTGCAGGTGGTTTCGGCGACATCCGAATACGATCCTGCCAAGAAGGGCTTCATCATCACCTTCTCGATCGAGGAAGGCCCGATCTATCATTTCGGCAATGTGGAAGTGCAGTCCAACGTCCGCGCCGTCGACTCGCAATCGCTAAAGCCAATTTTGCTGACCCGGCCTGGCGACGTCTACAATGGCGAAGCGGTCGAAAAGACCGTCGTAGATCAGCGAGCCCAGGAACACTTCTGGCGAGTGGGGGATCCCGAGGAAGTCCTTTGATCGGACGTTCTCGCCACCGCCCAGACCGGTACCGGCAAGACGCTCAGCTTCATCGTTCCCATC
>Ga0209530_1001403_pt1 | contig 10929 bp, 4 predicted proteins | sample BlaSpr_A8_Ref_O1_FD_187987 | JGI IMG/M metagenome (GOLD analysis project Ga0209530, IMG submission 187987) | Forest soil microbial communities from Thunder Bay, Ontario, Canada - Black Spruce, Ontario site 2_A8_Ref_O1 (SPAdes) (version 2) | ecosystem: Environmental > Terrestrial > Soil > Boreal...
ACCGACCGAGTTCAACAACCCGGCACCGACCAAGGTCGACGACGACGACTAAAAGACGTTCCGGCTGCAGCGGCCCTCTCCCCGATGATCGGGGAGAGGGTTTTTTGTGCGTGCCGAGCAGTTTGACAGCTTGGAGGTGAAAGTTCTTTTCACACCGTGATGAACGTAAAGTGATAGCGAAGCGCAAAGGTATGATGTGATGAGCCAAGTCATGATTGCAGCGCAGTTCCCCATCGAAGACATCTCCGACCTGCTCACCCGCGAGGCGCGCGATCACGAAGCTTTTGCCGAAACCCGCCGCCGGGTTTACATCGGCCGGCCCGACTACTTTGAGACTCTCGACCGCCATGCGTCAGGCGATGGCGCGCCGCTCGTGTTGCGCGGCGACTCCGGCAGCGGCAAATCCGCACTGCTGGCCAACTGGCTCGACCATTGGCGCAAGGCGCATCCGAGCGATTTTATTTTCCAGCACTATATCGGTGGCACTCCGGGCGGCGCCGAGCACTGGCAGTTGATGACCCGGCTCATCGCCGAAATCAAACGCTGGTCGGGTGTTTCGGATGAAGCGCCCCCTTCTCATGACGATCTGCTCCGAGACTTCCCGCTTTGCTTGGCCAAGGCGCGACTCAAGGCAGAGCGCGACAGCGTGCGCTTCATCCTCGTGCTGGATGCACTCAACCAACTTGAAGACCACGAACACGCTCGCTTGCTGGGCTGGTTGCCGTCCCAGCCATTCTCTGGTCCGCTGCGCCTGATCGTTTCCACGCTACCGGGAGACACACTGGAGGCGGTAGGGAAGCGCAGCTGGGGCTCGCTCCGCGTCGAGCCGCTCATGCCGGACGAGCGACGCCGCATGATTGCGGATTACCTCCAACGCTTTGGGAAGGCACTCGATGGCCCATGGTTCGATGGCCCATGGTTCGATCGCCTTGCTGTCGCACCCGCAGCCGGTAATCCGCTCTATCTGAAGATCCTGCTCGACGAACTGCGCGTTACCGGCACGCATGCTCTGCTCGACGAGCGTTCAGACGATTATCTCGCCGCGCAGGACATCCCGAGGTTGCTGCAACAAGTGTTGGCGCGCTACCAGCGCGACTACGAGGGCGACCGACCGGGGCTGGTGGGCGAGGCGCTCGGATTGATTTGGGCGGCACGGCGAGGACTCAGTGAAATGGAACTCTTGCGCTTGCTCAAGCCGGCGGACCTGCCACAATTGCCGCTCGCCACTTGGTCGCCGCTGCGCGCCGCGTTGCAGGAAGGGTTGGTGGACCGCGGCGGCATCCTGAACTTTGCGCACGACTCGCTGCGCGCGGCCGTCGAGACTGCCTTTCTGCCAAACGAAGACCGGCGGGACGAGTTGCGGTTGCAGCTGGCTGATGATTTTGAGCGGCAGCCCATCTCCTCCCGCAGTTGCGACGAACTCCCGTGGCTGCTGTTTCGGACCGAATCCTACCAGCGTCTACGCCACTGTCTGTTGGACGTAGATCGCTTTCTGGAAATCAACAAACGCGACCAGGAAGAGCTGAGGCGCTACTGGGTGGATCTCGGTGAGGAACGGACGATGGGCAGGCTTTACCTTGCGTCGTTCGAGCAGTGGTCAAAGCTGGCGTATCGCGATGAGAACCGAATCTCCTACGCTGCGAATGAGCTGTGCCTTTTTCTCGATCATTCGGGTCTTTATGCAGAGGCCGAGCCTTTGATCCGAAGTGCATTAGACATCGACACGAAGAATCTTGGTTCGAATCATCCATTCATTGCCATCCGCCTCAGCAAGCTCGCGGGCCTGCTGGAAAGCATGAACCGGCTGGACGAGGTGGAGGGGTTGTATCGCCGTGCCTTCTCAATCAGTGAGCAGAGTTTCGGGCCAGAACATCCCCAGGTCGCTCTATGTCTCTCCGGCCTCTCAGGATTTCTGCTAAAGACCAACCAGTTGGACGAGGCCGAGAGGTTGGTTCGCCGTGCGTTGGCAATCGATGAGAAGTGTTTCGGACCCGACCACCCTCATGTCACCATCCGCCTCAACATCCTCGCGGGATTAATGCAACGCACGAACAACTTGGCTCAGGCCGAATCGCTCATTCGCCGTTCACTTGTGATTTTGGAGAGTAGCTTCGGCCCCGACCATCCAAATGTTGCAGCAGGCTTAAGCAATCTTGCTTTAGTACTGCATGAAACAAACCGACTGGCCGAGGCCGAGCCGTTGGTACGCCGCACGCTGGCGATTGACGAGAAGAGTTACGGACCGGACCACACCGCAGTCGCTCGAGATCTCAACAATCTCGCTGGCTTGTTGGAATACACCGATAGATTGGCTGAGGCTGAACTGTTATATCGTCGTGCACAAGTTATCTTTGAGAAGAACCTGGGCGCAAATCATCCGGACGTCGCAACAGTCTTCAATAACCTCGCGCAGGTTCTGAAGAAAATGAACCGGCTGGCCGAGGCCGAGCCGATATTGCTCCGAGCAGTCCAAATCCTTCTCAATCGCACGCGGACCACGCGCCAACTGGATCCGCGATTACAAATGGCCATCAACAATTACGGCAGATTGCTCGATGCGATGGGGCGCAGTATGGCACAAATTCATGCTGCACTTCACGAAATTGCGCCAGAATTGTACAGGCCAATGAACCAAGAAACTCCATAAACGCGCGATTCCACCCTGTCGCCCGCATCGTTGTCAGTCCGACGTTCAGAGATTTGTTGGAAGAGTACAATGCCGGCAATCATGGGCTGAGGGCTGCCATATTGGGGACAGAACCAAAGCGGGGTTGCGGGTTGGACTAGGCAAGAATCTGGTTTGGTCTGCGGCGGCGCCACCACCGAGTAGTTGCAAGCAAAGGGGCAGAAGAGCAGCACGTTTGCGGTTGGGCAAGAAACCGAAGTTGCGGATGCGCACGAAGCCTTTGGGAAGCAAGTGCAACTGGAACCGGCGCAAGAACTGGTCGAGCGGTACTACACCAACACCAATTGAATATGCATAATCGCCTCCCTCCGGGCGGCTCCCTTCAAACGGCTGCATCGGACGCGCGCCCCGCAGCACCCAGCCTACCTGCACACCCATATTGCGAGGCACCTCCGATACAGCTAAGGTTTATGGATAGTTCCCCCTGTTGCGCGTTTCTCAATACTATTCTGGAAATGGATATGGTGAGTCCGATAATCCTGGCTATCTCAGCGTCCTTTGTATTTGGACTGGACTGCGTACAAGGAGCTACGCGCGAGAATAAACAACAATCTCCCGTCGCTCCCACCGAACAATAATTGTGACGGCCGCTCTGGAACTTTTATGGTATCGATCAGTTGGCCAGATGGGTCGTATACGTATACTTGGCCGGCCGAAATGTATACATTTCCCTTTTCGTCCACAGCCAAACCTTCGCCGCCTTGCTCTGCGAAAAGTCTTAAGTTCGAAATCGTGCCATCCACGCCGACATCACCAGCGTAGGTTTTCTCCTCTTCTTCATCGGTAAGGTAAAATGCATCGCCCGACACGGCAGGCGCCATACCGAAGGCTCGCAATTCGTCATTCAGCTTTGAACCGTAATAAAGTTTCCCGCTCACAAAGTTATCGCCCGCAGGGATGAATGTGCTGCCGTCCGGTGAGATGAACTGGTAAGGTTTCGTGGTCGATTCCGCCTCAAGAAAGTCATTCTCGTTTCGCCAATAGTCCACGGGCAGGACAACCTTCATGCCTGGACGCAGCGCCGAGGGTTCTGCTTTTATCAACGTAATTTCGTCACTCTCTGAATCGGGCCTGAAACTGTAAACTGTGCCATTTGCAGAATATGAAATCACCATCAAGTCGCCTGCTTTATCAAAAGCCAGTTGCACAGGATCAAGCGGATTGTCCCGGACAATGGAAAGTTGGTGCGTTGCCACTGACCAGCGGTAGATCGTCTGCCCCTTGCTGTCGACGAAATAGGGATTGCCAGAGGAATCGACGGCTCCTCCCGAAATATTGAAGAACCCGCCCACCACTTTTTCTACTTTCGCACCTGGTGCAAGAACCAGAGAAGCCTTTTCCGGGACGATCTGTGGCGCGTTTCCGGAAACATCGAGCCACGCGAATTCACGCTGCCTAAGCTCGATATTATGGGTTACCTCGTATACAGCGTCGTCGAACGATACCTTGCTGTCGCTGTAGCAATGCACATTGCGGAAATGAATATCTCGCGAGTCCATGATCTTGATCGCGTAAGGAAAAGGTTGATAGCTACTGACGACTCGATAAATATGCAGGTTTGCCACGGTGATGTCATGGGAATCCCGAATCTCGAGTGGCAAGGCAAAACCACCTTCGCCTCGTTCCTCTTCGGTTTGAAGCGCATAAATTCGCCAATTGGAGACATTCCGAAACACCACCTCATTTCGCACGTGGTGTTCGCTCGACAGTTCGTAAATTCGTCCTTCCGTGGATGTGTTCGAGACGTAGAGACCAGCTTGGGCAAAACTGCTGGGGGTCCAGATGTCAACGAAAGTGCCACCACCGCTATTGGTGACCCACAGACTTGGATACTGTCCATCCCATCGGCGCTTCAGATCGGAATCCGCCGTATGAGTATTGTTGTAAATCTGCTGCCATACTTTGGCGTTCGCTTCCACGGTAGCCCCAGGCTCGACCGTGCCATGTCCACCCAGAAAGCGGACGTCATTCATAAGCGAGTTAGTACCTGCCATCCATTTCGCGGCGACGGCCCGCGGATTTATTCCGTTCGTGTATAGGCCAATGCCCGACACGATATTCGTTCCGCGCTGCGGGGTTTCAAGAAGCGCTTTCGGGCTGCCTACTCCCTGGAATGCAGCCGTCGAGTCACCCAGGAGAATTCGTGTGACGCTCGGGTGGAGACCGATAATCACGGTATCGGGCTTTAACCTGATAGTGTCCGTAACCCGATACTGTCCCGAGGGGAAATAGAGTGTGCGATGCTCTTCAACCGCTTTCTTGAGTGCTTCGGTATCGTCCGTTGAGCCGTTCCCGAGCACTCCGACGTGGTGAACGTTCACCCACGTGTCCATCGGCGGCAGATCTGGAATGTCGGACTTCACCGGCTCCGGCAACGTTCGCAACGGCATTGTTTCATAGACGTCGCGTATCGCTGGAGTCGAACCGATGTCGTCATAATGCAGTCCGTGGGAGAAAGTCTTCACCGCATATATTTCTTCAGGTCCGACCACTTGCTTTCCGCTCTCGCGATAAGAGACGAAAACCGGAACCCCGCGGCACACGATGTTTTCCACGTTGATCTCTGTCCGGGCATTGTTCTCATTACTGACCACTATCGCCGAACCGCGAATGTCTTCGAAGCGCCCGTCTTTTATCCAAAGCTCATCGAAGTATCTCGGATCAATCGATATTGCGGTTGGAGCATTTTTGAATTGCGGACGAATCAGCGTGAGACCGGCTTCGTGTTCTCGAATCGCAGCCTCGCGCTGACCCTCGAAGGTGGCATCGATTACAGTGAACTGCCAACCTGGAGAGGGTTTTCGAGTCCAGATGCCGTACTTGCCTCCGTAGAAATGCACGTCTTGAGCCACGTTACCGCCATCGTGAATCCCCGCCAGGCCCGAGCCGATGCGAAAGTCCATGTGGGCAAGGAAGCAATGCTGAGCATAATGGGCGCGGACGCCCACGGCTCCAGGGTTCCCCGATTGAATCTCGAGGTCAATATTGCTGATCGCGGAATAGAAGGTACCGGGATTCGCATCCGGCGGGGTCGCATTATCTTTCGGGCGAGAGCCGGCGAAGAAGATCATGTACGCGGGCCCTTGCTGAAAGCCTGGCGTGTTAGCGCCCAAGACAAATGTCGGTCGGGCCCTTCCGTATCCGATCAGCCGGATTCCGGGCCAGACGTAGATCGTCCTGGTCAAACGGTAGCGGCCCGGGGGAACGAACAGGATGCCCTGATTGGTATTCTCCTGAATCTGATTGATGGCTTGCTGTAAGACAGCGGAATCATCCGCGATTCCGTCGCCCTTCACCGCAAAATTCTCCTGCGTCAGGTAGATTGCTCTTGGATCATCCAGGCGGGCAGGGTAGTAAGAGCTGGCTAGCAGTGGAACAACCGATGAAAATATTGCCGCCGCAAGAAGTGTCTTCCTCATCGCGATGCTCTTTGAAACGAAACCAATGAGATGAAACCAATTCCTGCAATTGCCGGCGCCGCCCAACCGCCTCTTGGCTGTCTCTTGGCTATTTCTCGGGATTCGCATCGACGTTTTCGTCCACGGCCTCGTCCTGATGCAAATCGTGATAAATCTTCCGAAGCTTCTCCTTCATGTGGTTGTACTTCTGATATTCCTCGAGTTCGTGTTTCGCTTCGGCGGTGCGTCCCTCCTGTCGATAGACCCTACCCAGGCGGAAGTGAGCCACGGCGCTCGTGGGGTCGAGTTCAATGGCGTGCTCGAGCAGCGGCTCGGCTTTTTGCGGTTGATCCATCGCCATCAAAACCTTGGCCAAGCCGATGTTTGCCTCGGGATCGCCTGGTTGCAGCTTGACGGCCCGGGTGTAACGCTCGAAAGCCTCCTTGAAATCGGATCGTTGAAAAGCGATGTCTCCAAGCCTGCATTCAGACTGTTCATCAAACGGATTGGCCTCCAAGGCCGCCTTGTATTCTTTCTCGGCTTCTTCCCGGCCCTCCGCTGTCGACAAAGTCCTGAGCATATCGGCAAGCTCAAAATGTAATCCGGGAAGCTTGGGGTCAATCTTGAGCGCAGCCCGGTAGTGCTCGATGGCTTCCGCGGCGCTCCCACGCTTCGCCAGTTCGTGCGCCATCGCTTGCTGCATGCGGGCGGAATTCGGATCCACAACCGACAAGCTCAGCAGCGACTCGTTGGCAAGATCGGAATAAATTCGATACGCGGTGTAGAGAAGAGCTTCGTTGGTAGGCTCGAGCTTTCGAAGCTCGCTCACGATGGCCCCAGCTTTATCCAGATCGCCCGTCCCGGCGTCGATTTCGATCAGCTCCATCCCCGTCTCGATCCGAATCTTCTCTTCCTGCACGTTTGGAAACGCTTTTTCCAAATCGCCGCGAGCCCGGCTGACGTCGCCCGTGCGTTTCTCGGCGATGCCCAGAAGAGATTGCGTCTTCCACAAGGTAGGCCGCAGTTTTAGCGCAGCGCGGAGCTGCGGAATCGCATTCGTATAGTCTCCCTGGAAGAACAGCAGCGTGCCCAGGTTGCCACGAGCATCCACGTTATTCGGATCGAGGGCAACAATGGCTCTAAATTCCGGCACCGCCAGGTCGGGTCTGTTCTGTTTCAAATATTCTGCAGCCTGACGATTGTGCGATTCGATCTGCTGCTGGCGGCTCGGGTTAGATTGAGAAACAGACGGCAACCCCAGACAGAGAACCACCCAGAACGAGGCAACGACCTGTTTCGTCCTCATGTCACGATTGTACGGCGGACAAGACGTATCCCTGGTTCTTCCGGCGTAGAGCTGAGGACGGCGGCATGCCGCCGTCCTTCTTGGTTACGCGAGCACCGTTAGAAGAATACCCGCGCCCCCAGTTGGATCGTACGTGGCCCGTTCGCGAGGGCCGTGATGTTGGCCGCGCCCGAATTACTAATGTCAGGATTGCCGTTAGGTCCGCCAGTGTCTGGTAGTGAGAAGCTCGGATGGTTCAGGACGTTAACCGCGTCCGCGCGAAGTGTGAGCCCGGCTCGTTCCCTGTAATGCCAGGTCTTCGCCAGAGACAGGTTAAAATCAGACAGTTTCGGCCCGAAGAGGGTGTTTCTGCGTCCAAGCCCGAACGCCCCGTTGCCCTGCTCGGTTGGGGTCTCAAAGGCTGCAGGGTTGAACCAGCAGGTCACGGTGTGTGTTCTCGCGCCATTGGCGCAGGTGCCTGAAAAGGGGGAGACACCTGGAATGGGGTTGGCAAACGCCGTGCCGGCCTGCGAATAGTCGTTATCACCGGCGTTCTGCACCGTGAACGGAGTGCCGCTCTGGTAGATAAACGTCCCCGCCAATCGCCATCCGCCAAGCACACCGTCGAGGAAAGCATTGTGGTTCATAAGGGGCTTGCCCGCGCCAAACGGCAGCTCGTAGACCGCAGTCCCTTTGAGCGCTTGCGGGATGTCAAAGTTCGAGTTGCCGTAGTTAGCGGCGGGATTGTTTCCGATTTGCCAAACCTGAGCCCCGGCCGTGCTGCCCCATCCGGCCGAGTCCTGGTCATCCAGGAAATGCGACCAGGCATAGTTGACATCGAAGGTCAGCCCGTAGGAATAACGCTTCCGCAGGTCGAGTTGCAACGAATTGTAGTTGGAGATGCTGTTGAAGTTTGAACCAGAAAGGGCTCCAAACGCCGGAAATGGACGCGCGCAGGGAGGGGTGAGGGGGTTCGTGCTTGATAAGGGTGTTGCGGGTGTTGCCCCGTTACAGCCCGATATATCGTTCGAGGCCAGCAGGGCCGGGTTGGTGATTTGGTTCCCGTCGGTTTTGTATTGCAGATTCGACCCGTGGCTGCCGACGTAAGCAGCCGACACCGCAAAGTCCCTCGCGAACTGGTGTTCGACGGAGAGGTTCCATTCCCAGATCTCTCCCGGCCTGATGTTATAGGGTTCGTAAGGTGGGCTAAAGACGGGATTGGTGGTGTAGGACGCCGGGTTCTTCGAGCCCTGAACGTACGGCAGGGCGTTGGCCATCATCGCAGCGCTCGAGCTCAAAAAGAGCGGGGTAGTGTTGCCGGTGCCGGAAATCCAACCGGTGTCCCCGGTGGCGCTGAGAGGGTCGCTGATGTTGCCCTGAGAGGTCGCGCCGAAGCCCATTTGCGCACCACCCTCACCGCCGTAGAGATCCATGCTGTAGTTATAGGCGTAGAACCCTGCACCGCCTCGGACGACGGTGTCGTTCTTGAGCGACCAGGCAAAGCCTACCCGCGGGAGGAAGATGTTCCAAACCGGCTTCTGCAAGGTCGTTCGGTTATCCTGAGGGGCAATCCATATCGAGCCCAGGGTGCCTGCGAAGGGGCCGGTGGTATTGACGAGATTCGCGTCGAAATCGCCAAGTTTATTCTCTACCTCGCTCATGCCCGTGTTCCCCTCCCAGCGCAAGCCGAGGTTGAGGGTGAAATTCGGCTTGATTTTCCAGTCGTCTTGAGCGAAGGCCTGCGGGCTCTTCAGCCGCATGCCCGTCAGGCCCTGATTGTTCGCGGACCATTGAGCGACGTTGCCGAGCAGGAAATCCGCGAAGCCCGAGCCCGTCGCTCCCGTATTCAGCGTTGCTACGCCGTTGGTGGTTTGTACGCCTGCGGTGTATTGTCCGGTAAAACCGTAGTTGCCGGCGCTGTTGGAGCCCCAGGCCGTGGTGTTGCCCTCGGCCATCAGCACCTCAATCCCGAAATGCAGAATGTGCTTGCCCTTAACCAGAGTCACCATATCGGAGGGGTCAAAGGAGTTCTCAATGTAAATGGCGTCGGTGGCGGGCGACAAGGTGCTTACGTTGTCCGGGCCGCCGAAATTGCCATAAATGCTTGAGTTGCCGATGAAGGGGAATTGGTTAAAATGGGTACCTTGCAGGCCAAATGCCGTTGCCGGGTTCAAGCCGAGGGAGTCGGAATTGAACCAGTTGCCTTGCTTGGTATAACCCATCCGTATTTCGTTGACGATCGTCGGAGTGATCATCCAGGTTTCGGTGACCTGCGTGTTCCAACCGTCCACGTCCCCGCTACCGCAATTCAGCGGGCAGGTGAACAGGCCGTTGTCGACCCCGGGGTTATCCTTCTGGCTAATTGAGAACATGATGCGGTGCTTCGCGCTCAGGTCGTAGTCTATCCGCCCAAAATATCGGTGAACCGGGGCGGGAGTTTTAGGCGCGTTGAAGAAGTTACTTGTACACTCGTTCGGGTTCCCACTCGTGCTGCATGTTCCTGCCCCTTGCGGTGCGGTGGGCCAGCCATACACAGAAGCCATAATGGCCTTCGCCACGGGGTCGATCCGGTTGGCCGGGATGATGTTGCCGGGGAACTGCGTGCGATTAAGGGGACCCGTGGTGACTGTACATCCTCCAGCGGCAGGACACCCGGTTGTGGTGAGCGGGTCATAAATGGGTTGCATGCCGGTGAAATCACCGGCCTCCATGGCGGCCGTAGGAACGGTAGCGAAGTTGTTCGTCCCGTTGTTATACACGGTGTTATTGACGATCCTGTCTACATCGAAGAAGAAAAAGAGCTTGTTCTTGATAATAGGCCCGCCGACCGAGCCGCCAAACTGGTCGTACCGCAAATACGGCACTTGCGCCGCTGGGTTCGGAATTAGGGGGCCCGTGGGGTTCAGGTTGTTTGTAGTCAACTTAGGCTGCTGATCACCAAAATAGGTATTGGCATTTAGAAAGCTCTGCGAGAAAAACTCATAACCGGACCCATGCCAACCGTTGGTTCCACTCTTGCTGATCTGGTTGAACATGACGCCGCCCATGCCGTATTGCGCCGAGAAGGAAGAGGTGTTGATCTGAACCTCTTGAATAGTCTCGAAGATCTCATCGTCGTTGTTGTAGCTCGCCGGCAGTAAGGTGCTGGCCCCGTCCTGTAGGAAGTTGCCGAAGTTCGGCAGGTTGCCGTTGATCGAAACCGCGTCGCCGGCATTCCAGGAGCCCCCGGCCTGCGAGACCCGCCCGTTTGTAGTGCCTCCGGCACCCGGCAGATAGATGTTAAAAGAAGCCCAGTCAGCGCCGGTGATGCCGCCCCCCGACTGGGGCAGCTCTGATATGGTTTTGAAATCCATAACCGAACCCTGCTGGCCGGTTTCGGTCTCCACCAGCGGCGCGCCTACGCCCTCCACCGTCACCGTTTCCGATACCGAGCCAACTTCCAGGCTGGCATCCTCGGTGATCACGTCCACCTGCAGCGGGATAGGACCGCGCACCAGCTTCTTGAATCCCTTGGCGGTGAAGCTGATAGTGTAGTTTCCCGCCGGGGTCGAAACCGTGTC
>Ga0209530_1001404_pt1 | contig 10924 bp, 9 predicted proteins | sample BlaSpr_A8_Ref_O1_FD_187987 | JGI IMG/M metagenome (GOLD analysis project Ga0209530, IMG submission 187987) | Forest soil microbial communities from Thunder Bay, Ontario, Canada - Black Spruce, Ontario site 2_A8_Ref_O1 (SPAdes) (version 2) | ecosystem: Environmental > Terrestrial > Soil > Boreal...
CAGTCCGTATCGATCATCGGCCGCCCTTGCGCCGGCTCAATTTTGGCCCGCATCGCGTCCATATTGTCGGGATCGGCGACGTAGACCTCGATCACATTCGCCTGGCCGTCCTGATTGAAGAAGGTCTGAGCCTCCCCAAGCGGCATGAAGATGAAGGTGTTGTCGAAGGTCGTCATGCCGATCTGGAAAATCGCCGCGACCGTATAGCTCTTCATGCGTGGCGTGACGCCGAACGGCGTCTCCGCGCCATGGGGCGCAATGATCGTGATCTTGTCGCCTGTCCTGAGACTCAAATGCTCGGCGAGCTTGGAGCCGACCGCCACGCCCTGGCCGGAATCAAAGCCGTCGAGCGAGCCCTGGATGATATGCCCGGCGACTCCGGGCAGCCGCGCCAGATCGCCGCCTCGAATGCCACGCACCAGCGCGCCGGACGAGCCATAAGGAGAACTCGCGAACGCCTGGCCCTCGACCAGCGGCAGCGCCAAGGTGACGCCTGGAACCTTGCTGACGCGCTGCGTCACCGCATCGTAGTCGGTGAGCGGCGTCTCGACCCCCTGCAAGAACATGTGACCGTTAAGGCCGATCATCTTGTCCATGAGGTCGTGGCGAAAGCCGTTCATCACCGACATGACGACAATCAGCGCCGCCACGCCAAGCACGATGCCGAGGAACGAGAAGCCGGCGATGACCGAGATCGAGCGCTGGGCGTTGCGCGCGCGCAGATAGCGAAACGCGACCATCCACTCGAAAGCGGAGAAGGCCTTGGTGGCCGGGGCCGACTGGGTCGCGGGAGCGTCCAGCGCGACGGCGGTCAACGCGCGCCTCGCTGCTGGGCGACTTCCCTTCTCCCTCGGGGAGAAGGTGGCCGACGAAGTCGGTCGGATGAGAGACCGCGCGGAACATGGAAGCGCGCCGAACCCTCACCCCCAACCCCTCTCCCGTTGGAGAGGGTAGTCCCGCCTCTCACCCCAACAGGAGAGGGCGCCCCTGCCCTTCTCCCCCGGGGAGAAGGTGGCGCCATAGGGCGTTCGGAAGGACGCCCGTCTCGCGACGGGCTATGGCGCCGGATGAGGGTCACGCCTGCCCACCGAGCCGCGCGATCGCCGCATCGACGCTGATCAGTTCGCGCTCGCCGCCGCGGCGGGTCTTGAGCTCGACCTTGCCCTCGGCGACGCTCTTGGGACCGACGATCGCCTGGTGCGGCGCGCCGACAAGATCCATGGTCGCGAATTTCGCGCCAGGGCGGTCGTCACGGTCGTCATAGAGCACGTCGACGCCCGCTTTGGCGAGCGAGGCGTAGATGCGGGAGCAAGCCCCGTCGCAGGCTGCGTCGCCGACTTTCAGATTGATGAGACCGACCCGAAACGGCGCCACCGCTTCCGGCCAGATCGGACCGTTGTCGTCGTGATTGGCTTCGATCAGCGCAGCGGCGAGCCTGGTCGGCCCGATGCCGTACGAGCCCATATGCACGGCGTGCTCCTTGCCGTCCGGTCCGTTGACGACCGCCTTCATGGGATCCGAGTACTTGGTTCCGAAGTAGAAAATATGGCCGACCTCGATCCCGCGCGCGGAAATCTGGTCCTTGGGATCGAGCCGCTCGAAGGCGGCCGTGTCGTGTTTGTCGGACGTGGCGGCGTAGAGCGAAGTCCACTTGTCGACCACCCCCTGCATCGTCTCCACGCTGCCGAAGTCGATGTCCTCGGCCGGCGTCTTGAACGAGAGATAGTCGCGGTGGCAGAACACCTCGCTCTCGCCGGTCGACGCCAGGATCACGAACTCGTGGCTGAGATCGCCGCCGATCGGGCCGGACTCCGCCCGCATCGGAATGGCGGTGAGGCCAAGCCGCGCGAACGTGCGCAGGTAAGCCGTGAACTCCTTGTTGTAGGAATGGCGCGCGCCGGCCTGGTCGAGGTCGAACGTATAGGCGTCCTTCATCAGGAATTCGCGCGAGCGCATCACGCCGAAGCGGGGCCTCACCTCGTCCCGGAACTTCCACTGGATGTGATAGAGATTGAGCGGCAGATCCTTGTATGAGCGCACCGAAGCGCGGAAGATCTCGGTGATCATCTCCTCGTTGGTCGGCCCGTACAGCATGTCGCGGTCGTGCCGGTCGCGGATGCGCAGCATCTCCTTGCCGTAGTCGTCGTAGCGTCCGGATTCGCGCCAGAGATCAGCCGACTGGATGGTCGGCATGAGAACTTCGATCGCGCCGGCGCGGTCCTGCTCCTCGCGGACGATGGCGCAGATCTTGTGCAAGACGCGGACGCCGAGCGGCAGCCAGGCGTAGCTGCCCGCCGCCTCCTGGCGGATCATGCCGGCGCGCAGCATCAGCCGATGCGAGACGATCTCCGCCTCTTTCGGCGTCTCCTTCAGAATCGGCAGGAAATAACGGGAAAGACGCATGGAAGCGGGCTCAACAGGCGCGAATCGAGCCGGGAGCCGTTACGCTTCCCGACGGAGCGGCCTTATGGCCGCAAAGATCCGGCGGAGCAAGCCGCTGAACCCTCACCCCCAACCCCTCTCCCGTAGGAGAGGGGAGTCTAGCCGTGCGTCCGGCTTCACGGGCTGGAACCCTTTCCCAGCGGCATCCCCGGGCGGCTCCCCTCCCCCCGAGGGCAGTTTTTCATCCAGCCATAACGAGAGTCTTGGGTTGATCTGAGCCTTGGTCGGCGTGTGTTGAAAGAGGCCGGCGCGGAGCCGTCAGGTTGCGCAGCGGGCCGGCCGGACTCTCCGGATATGGCGCGGGCGTAGGCCTCGGGCGTCATCCAGCCGAGCTTGGAGTGCGGGCGCGCCTCGTTGTAGTCGCGCCGGCAGCTCTCTAGCACCGCGCGGGCGTGCGGCAGGGATCGGAAGGGGGTCTCGTTAAGCAGCTCGTCGCGCAGCTCGCCGTTGAAGCTCTCGTTGAAGCCGCTCCGCTGGGGTTTGCCGGGCGCGATGTAATGCCAGTCGCCGCCGGCCTCGTCGGCCCAGCCGAGGATGGCGTTGGAGGTCAGTTCGGTCCCGTTGTCGGTGACGATAGTGTCGGGCCTGCTGCGGTGGCGGATGATGGCGTCCAGCTCACGGTCCACCCTCAGGCCTGACTGCCCCCACCGGCCAATATGTCATTCGTTCGCTTTCGACGACTGTCTCACGCGGAACGTGACGGATCAGATTTCTTCGTTTTGGCGGCCCAGGCTTCATCGTCCGCGGCGATGGGCGCGCCGATCGCGTCGAGAAGCTTACTTGAGCGACCGCGCGGTGCGCCTGCTTTTTCCGACCCAAGTCGGCTCTCTTGCTTACCGCCTGGCTACCGATGGAAGATCTCGCCCTCAACGGCGGTGATTTTGTCATTGAAGTTATTTGGTAATTTGGTCGGGGCAGTAGGATTCGAACCTGAGCTAACCCATTGAGCTAACCGACAGGCGTTCCGACGACCCCGGACAAATGGCCTTAGCGACCCGGCGATCAGCCGAAGGCGTTCGGACTTGTAGCTTTGCTCCGCTTTCGTCCGCTGCTCGGACGTGTTGACAGCGTTGCGCCGAGCCGTTGACGCTGATCAACGAGGGTCTTGCTAGCGGATATCCAGACTGCCGCCGCTGCGCGGGGGGTGGAGGGTGGGCAGGATGGACCCGTGGCCCTCCTATACGCTCGGTGGGTCAGGGATGGCGGCAGGCTGGCGAGGATGGTTGAGCCTATCCCGCGCACCGAGCTATCGGCGAGGGAAGGCCGCCAGAAGGCTTCTGTGAGGCTTGTAACGGGCGACCTGACGTGGGAATTGCCTTCGCGGCAATGCGGATGATCGCGATCCGGAGCGGCCAGGATCCAACTAGCAAATCGGTCCCGCTGCGCGGGTCCACTTCAGGTTACCCCAGAACAGTGCTCCAGGACCATCGATCGGCGACGACGCATTCGAAATATCCATGTGGGAGAGCGCAATGAACCGAAGGGAACTTATCGCCGTGACGGCAATTGCCTCCTACATGGCGCCTGGCCTTGCGCCGGGGCGCGCGCAATCCGCGCGATCCAGCCCTGGGGCGTCGCTCAACGACATATTGACGCCGTACCTGTCGCGTTACCAGTTGCCGGCTGCGGCGGCGGCAGCAATTCGGGAGGGTCAGGTGGTCGCCAGCGGCGCGGTCGGCGTCAGGCGCGCCGGAACCGATACGCCCGTAAAGATCACCGACGCTTTTCATATCGGCTCGGACACCAAAGCGATGACCTCGCTCCTGGCCGGCATGATGGTCGAGGAAAGCAAGCTGCAGTGGAGCAGCACGATCGGTCAGTCGTTCCCTGAACTTGCCACGACCATGGATGCGGGCCTCAGGGACGTGACGCTGGAGCAATTGCTCTCGCACACCAGCGGCATCCCAAGCGACAACGATGCGTTTGGCCGCCTATTGGACGAATCCTTTCAGCAGGAGGACATGAACCTCGACGAGCTGCGCGCCTGGCTTGTGGGGAAGTGGAGCAATCAGCCGCTCGTGGCGAAGCCGGGGACAACATTCGCATATTCCAATCTGGGTTACACGACCGCAGGCGCGATGATCGAGCGCGCGGCGAAGACGACCTGGGAGGAAATGATCGTCGAGCGCATCTTCACCCCGCTCAATCTCGAGACGGCCGGCTTCGGCCCGCAGGCGAGCGTTGGGAGAGTTGACGCGCCGTTGGGACACGCCACTCGTGCAGACGGGACCCTCAAGCCCATTTTGGCGGGGCCGGACGGAGACAACGCGTTGATCATCGGTCCTGCCGGCACAGTCCACCTGTCGATTCTGGATTTCGCCGCATGGGCCGGCTGGCAGGCCGGCGAAGGCCGCCGAAGTCCTGCCCTCGTGCGTCCCGAAACCCTTCAAAGGCTGCATAGCCAAGTCATCGCCATTCCCCCGCATGACGCCCCGCCTGGAACACCGCCAGCTGGATATTACTGTCTGGGGTGGGGCATCGCGACATTGCCTTTTGCCCCCGAGCCGTTCCTGACCCACACGGGATCGAACAACATGAACCTCGCCATGATCCTGCTGCGGCCGAAACAGGATTTTGGAATGGTGCTCGCAACCAACGTCGCCGGAACGAACGCCGACGTCGCGCTGAAGGCGATCGCTGGAGACATCTACCGCGACTTCGGGCCGAAACCCTAAGAAGACACGCTCATCCGCCGCCTCTACGCAATGGCGCCGCGTCTGCGCATCACAGAGGTTGGTTCGTGGAAGTCTGACGGTCAGTTCTTCCGCGCCCCGGGGCCATGGTGAGGCCAGAGCCGACTATAACGCCAACAAGGCTCCGAGGCGGGCGTAAAATTTGACCGTACGTGATCCCCGGCCGGGCAAACGGGGCCCGAGCCGGGCGCAGGAAAAGGGTTGAGTAAGGCGTAACTGTAACACCTGTAATACCAAGGCGGCGTGAAAGGGCGCGTAGCCGGCGAAGGGACTTGAGATCGAACGGCGACCGTACTAGGGGTCGGTTCCACGAGGCTGGGCCGGGCATCAATCGGGCGATGGTTGCACAAGACAATCGCATTCATGCGCTTTGGGACGAGATCGTCCGTTATCGCGCGGACGAGGCGGACGACGCGAACCGGCACCTTCTGCGTACGCTCTCGGGATGGATCGGCGCCACCCATGCGGCGTGGGCAGGCACGGTGCGCATTCTCGACGGGCCGGCCGCCGAGAGCGATCCGCTTTACGGTTGGCGTGGCAAAGCGCTCGTCTTCGAGCCGCCCTTTCCCCTGATCCAGCTTAAGATGGCGAGGATCCTGCTCGCCCGGTACGGCGGCGATCCGAGCCTGACCGCAGTGGCGATGGCGCGGCGCTGCGGAACCTTCCGCGTGAACCGGCTGCGCGACGGCTTCATCGACCTTGCGGCGTTCCAGGCGACGGAACAGTACATTCAACATTACCGGAATTTAAAGGTGAACGACCGCCTCTTTATCGGCTGCCCAGTGAACCCGATGGCGGAATCCTACTACATTTTCGACAAGCGATGCAGCAGTGATGTCTTTACCGAGGCGGACGCCGAACTCGCCGCGGCGGTTGTGCGCGGGCTGACCGGGTTCCAGCTCTCCATGCTGCTCAGCCATGGCATCGGTATTGCCCGCTCGCCGCTGACGGCGATGGAGCGCCGTGTCGTGCAGCTTCTGCTGACCTCGAAATTGGAAAAGCAGATCGCCGCGGAACTCGGCCAGAGCCCCAACACCACGCACGGCCATATCCGCAACGTCTATCGCAAGTTCGGTGTGCAGGGGCGGCATGAGCTAATGGCCCTGTGGCTATCGTTCCGATAGGCCGGAGACCGCTCGCAGCGGGTAGAAAGTGCGAAAACGACCTGTTTAGGGGAGTGGGCGCCGCAGCGTTATTCGCTATGATTCCCATGGGTCCCAACGCTCGGGCTGGCGCGCGGAGAACGGCCTGTCGGACTCAGGGGGTCTCGTATGCTGATTCGTCGGGGGTTCGACGGGCTACCAGCGCGTCGTGGAACGTTTTCTATGAACATTAAAGCTCTTTTCGCTGGCGCCGCTGTGCTCGCGAGCCTTGCATGCGCGTCTGCTGCGGGCGCGCCCGCGAGCGCCGCAGATTACACTCGTCTTGCAGGACGTCGGCGGTCAGGGCGATAGCGTCGCCACCGGGATCAACGCATCCGGCCAGATCGTGGGGTTCAGCGGCACTGACGCGGTCTTGTGGTCCTTCAGCGGGACCCGCAGGGCGTGGTCGGCGTAGTGAGGGGCGCAGAAACTTCCGCGCCATTGTTTTATTGGGAGGGGCTCATGTCGTACTGGAAGTCGATCGGACTCGCGCTTTTCGCGGCGGTGTGTCTACTCAGTGAGACTTTCAGCTCGGCGCACGCCCAAGGCATTTTCGCCACCGAGTGGAGCGGAGGGACCGCGACCAAACTCGCAAGTCCTGGGGACAGCCGCGCTCTCGGCATCAATGATGCTGGGGTGGTAGTCGGAACTGGCGACGTCGGCGACTTCAGGTTCGAGACTGCGTTAGAATGGAACGGTGGCGCCGCGATTGACCTGGGAGGCCTGCCGGGTTCTGAGCGCAGCATAGCTGGCGGCATCAACAATGCGGGGCAGGTCGTGGGGCTCAGCAGTGACACCGCCACCGAGTGGAGCGGCGGCAGCATCATCAACCTGGGAGGCTTGCCGGGTTTCACGATCAGCGCAACTGCCGGCATCAACAATGCGGGGCAGGCCGTGGGGAACAGTCTGGTGGGCCCCAACAACCACCCCACTGAATGGAGCGGCGGCAGCATCATTGACTTAGGCCTGCCGCAGGGTTTCTTGAGTGGGGAGGCTGGGGCGATCAACGATTCCGGCGAGGTCGTGGGAGACGTAGAAAGCAGCTTGCTCGACGGCGCTCCACGCGCAACCGAGTGGAGCGGCGGCAGCATCATCAACCTGGGCGGCTTGCCCGGGTCCACGGGTAGCTCCGCCGACGGCATCAACGACGCCGGCCAGGCCGTGGGAGTGAGCACTGTCGGCGGGGTCGACGTTGCCACTGAATGGAGCGGCGGCAGCGTGATCGATCTGGGAGGCCTGCCGGGGTCCACGGGTAGCTCCGCCGTCGGGATCAACGAGGCCGGGCAGGCGGTGGGATTCAGCATTGTCGGCGGGGTCGACGTCGCTACCGAATGGAGCGGCGGCAGCGTCATCGACCTGGGGGGCCTCCCAAGCTTCACGACCAGCGCAGCCCAGGCCATCAACGACGCGGGGCAAGTGGTTGGCTACAGCGATGGACTCGTTCCCGAATCTTCCACCTGGGCGATGATGCTGTTCGGCTTCGTGGGCCTTGGCGTGCTGGCCCTTCGCCGCAAGCGCAAGCTCACTTCCGAAGCGGCGCATCGCGCGGCTGCGCCTGGTCCCATCTGTCGAGCCGTTCTCTACAGCGGTGACTTCAAAATGTCTCTTAAAGTGACGCCATTTCTTGTGAGCGGGGCTTTTCAGTGAAGCGAAAATTAGCGGCCGCGATTCTCGCATTCTCCTCGACCATCGGGTTGGCGCACGCAGACGTCATCCAGATATTCGACGTCATTGGATTGGCCGCCCAACCAAAGCCTACACAATTCAGCGGCCTTCTTAAGATCGACGTTACGACCGGGGCGCTGCTGGCGGCGGACGTCGTGTTCCCGGGTTTGCCGAAGTTCACAGGCGCTTTTCCGGTGCAGCCAGACTCCGGCGACGTCGAGATGGTGATCACGACTGAGGTCTCTGACCCTGACGGCAACGCGACACTGTATCTTGTGTCGACCTCGGACCAGTCCGGATCTCTCGTCGGCTACACCGGCGGCACGATCAACGGCGCCTATGTCATCGGAGATCCGCTCGACGGGGGGACACAGCTGTATGTCGGGCTTTCCGGCTCGATTTTACCCGCCCTCACTGGCGTCCCATCAACCCCCGAGCCCGCGACGTCCGCGCTCGTCGGAATAGGTTTGACTTCGCTTCTTTGTTTCGCGGGCCCCTTCCGCCGCGCCCGTCAGCAGGCCGAGGTCGGCTGAACGCATAATTTCGGATCGCCAGCGTAAAATGGAGGCATATGATGCGCGGGATCGTGTTCGTTGGAATTGCTTGCGGGCTTTTGTGCGGAGCGAGCGCGGCGCGCGCCGACTACGCTTTCAGCGGCTCCGGCTCGAGCGGAACCCTGGTGAATTCCGGGCAAACCTGGCAGATCAAGCCTGCGACCACGTCAACTCTGGCCAGTTGGTCCAGTAGCCCTTTTGTCTACGACGAGCCCGATGAGGCCTTCGCGATCAAGCTGACCTTCAGCTTTACCGGGCAAGGAACACTCGACAACGAAGCCCTGGCCGTCGGCGAAACCTCCGGATGTAATGGCAATCCGGGGGCGACGGTCTTTTGCGGACTGTCAGACAACGCCACTAGCCAATGGACCACGGATTACTCGCCAACTCTCGATCCCAATACGATCGAGTTCATCACCAGCGAGCCCAGCCAATACGTGACGCCGAGTGGTACTTACGACGTGATGGTCTACTTCGATGGAGCCGCGCCGACCAGCTTCACCGGGCAGTGGTTCACGACCAGTTTCACGGAGACGCCGGCCCCCGAGCCGTCCACGTGGGTGATGCTTGGCCTCGGCTTCGCCGCCTTGGGCCTCTTGCGTCTTCGCCGCGCGGGAGTCTTTGGCGAAGCTTCCCGAGCGGACGTCACCGTTGCACAATAAAATGGAGAATCTGTCGATGAAAAATCGTTTGTCTGGCGTCGCGGCAGCCACAGCGCTGTGGCCCCGAATCGGATCCGCTTGCTCAACCGAATAAGCGTCGAGCACGGATGAGCGTCTGCCCGACCTGCGAGCTATCGTCGCAGCGACAACGCTCCAATCCCTCGCTAAAGAATCGCTGCTTGCCTGACTAACGCGTCTGCAAGCTTCAGCGTGCGCCTCAACCACCAAATCGGAAATAAGCGCTTCCGTTTCGGAGGAAATCGCGAGCCGCAATTCACGTGATAAACATCTTCGAAACTCCTGGCCTCCCGGCCCGTTGACGGACAAAAAGCACGACGCCTCGGGTTGCGCCGTGACTGGCATCACAGCCCGCGCAGCAAAAAGGGCGGCCAAAGCCGCCCAAGTCGAGGAACTGCGGATGATCACTCCGCAACTGGCAACGCACTAAGCCCACACCGCCTGGCCTCCCCTATAGGCGGCCCAAGTTGCTCCGGCGGCTATTTTGGCGTCGGCCAGTCATTTAGCACTGGCAAGACGAACGGAACGATGGCTTCGGGCTTGCCGACAGGGCCGGCCTCAGGCTCGGCGCTACCAGGCGTGGCTGAGTGCGAGGCGGCAACGTGAACATAGGCCGCGGCGAGACGCGTGTTGAGCCCGACGCATTGATCGAGACGCACCCGATAGAATTGGCCGGGCGGACAATGGTCAGCGGCGGCCGGCGTCACCGAGAGCATCGCGACCAGAAGCCCGGCTGATAGGGCGCGCGTCGTTCCGGCCTGCCCGGAGGCGCGTAGCGAGGGCACTTGGGCACTGCGCGTGAACTTACTCTGGAAAAGTCGGATCATTGGCGTCCTCCGGCCCAAAAAGAGAAAAATGCCCCGCGGCAGAGGCGTGAGCCACCGCGGGCCCAGGAGCGCGCCAGCGGGGGGTGGCGGACGCGCTCCCTTCCGCGAGTCGAAAAAGTCTCCGCACCAGAGGCGGTCAGGCACGGGGCAACCCGGCGCTTACGCAGCGCCATACAACGCGCCGGTTGTATCAGAATGGCCTCGCGGATAAACGCTGTCAACCTGCCGGCAAACAAAAGGGCGGCCGAAGCCGCCCCCTCGCTTGAACGATCGCCAATCCTACGCCGCTAGCTCGCCCGCGGAATGAAAGCCGGCTTCGTATGCCTTCTCCAAGTCGCGAACCATTTCCTCGAGGTGCACATTCGCGAATAGCGCTGTCGAGCGCTCGCGATGTTCTTCTTTGGTTTCGCCGACAGGGATCGATCCGAAAGACTCAAGAACGTGGTATCGGGCGAGTTCGGCCAAGCCGATCGGATTGGCGCGATCATCAAGGCCTATGGCGAGCCAATCCGGACCCGCTCCTATCTGAAATGGTTCCGCGAGATCGCAGAGGCTGCGAAGATCCCGGATTCGGTCTGGAGCATGGACGCCCGCGCCGGTGCGGTCACTGAGGCCCTTGAGGCGGGGGCGGAAAAGACCGACGTCCAGCGTGCCGCGACCCACTCCAGCGCGGCCATGACCGAGCGTTACGACCGCAAGTCCGAAGCCGCCTCCCTAGCGGTCGCGGGGGCGCGCCGGAAGGCGCGAACGGGCCGGGAATGATGTCAGAACGAAACGTCAGAACGACGTCAGAACAACTGTCAATGATTTCAAGAGTTTCAATGGTCGGGGCAGCAGGATTCGAACCTGCGACCTGAAGTACCCAAAACTTCCGCGCTACCAGGCTGCGCTATACCCCGTTCTCCAGGCTGTGGGCTAACA
>Ga0209530_1001406_pt1 | contig 10891 bp, 8 predicted proteins | sample BlaSpr_A8_Ref_O1_FD_187987 | JGI IMG/M metagenome (GOLD analysis project Ga0209530, IMG submission 187987) | Forest soil microbial communities from Thunder Bay, Ontario, Canada - Black Spruce, Ontario site 2_A8_Ref_O1 (SPAdes) (version 2) | ecosystem: Environmental > Terrestrial > Soil > Boreal...
ACCGGCTACGGCGTGGGCGTGGAAGGCGAGGGCAATTCCTATGGTGTGGAAGGGTACTCGGCCTACGCGGGAGTGTATGGGTACGGCACCGAGCTGGGGGTGTGGGGTTACAGCTCTGCCGGCTATGGTCTGTACGGCGAGAGTTCGAGCGGCTACGGTCTCTATGGCTATAGCGGCTCTAGTTATGGCGCGTATACCTACAGCGGCACCGGAATCGGCCTGTATTCCTACAGCTCCAGCAACAAGGGTATTTCAGCGGAAACTTACTCGGGGACCGCGATATATGCAAATGACGACACCTCCGGTTACGGTCTCATTGCACACTCCGCAAGTGGGTTCGGTATCTATAGCTCGAGCGATAGCTACTATGCCATTTGGGGTCAGAGCAAGAATGCCTACGCAGTCATCGGGGAGGATGCCGGTTCTGGCATCGGCGTCTACGGATACAGCGCCACAGGCTATGCCGGCTACTTCGGCGGCAAGGTCGGCGCCACTTCTTTCGTAACGGTCAGCGACCGGAATGCCAAAACCAGGATTCGTTCCATCGATGGAAAGAACCTCCTGGATAAAGTCAGCACACTGCCGGTCTCCTCCTGGGTCTTCAAATCCGATCCCCAAAAGAAACACATGGGGCCCATGGCGCAAGACTTTCATGCTGTGTTCGGTCTCGACGGAGACGATGATAAACACATCAATCTGATGGATATCTCGGGCGTGAATCTTGCGGCGATACAGGAACTCAACAAAGAGATGAAACAACGCAACGCGGAGGTGTCTGCGCAATTGGCGAGCAAGGACGCCGAAATTGTCTCGCTAAAAGCACAACTCAGTTCGATGGCTGCTACCTTTTCGGCGCGCATGACGGCGCTCGAGCAGCAACAACAGCGACTTGGCGCAGTAACGCAAACCGCGAGCCTGAAGAAGGAGACCGGCCCGCAAGGCGAGTGAAAATTGCCTCTTGTCGTCGAACCCAGGCGCGGTGCTGTCGACAGCGTTGCGCCTGGGTCGCTGGATGCGAGTGGCCTTGCTTTGCTTGCCGATCACGAGACGGGATTGGGCGCAGTGCGATTGGCCGGCGAACTTGCGCGAACAACTTTCCAACGGCGAGGATTTGCCGATCTGGTTTCCAGCGGCACGCCCTACGCTGTACTTGACGATCCAGAGAGAGCTGGCGCGCCACCCATAGGCCACCCGCATCTGACGCGAGTGCGCGTTCCGCTTGGGCCTGTTGCAATGTTTTCCGCCAGCAATTTTCCGTTCGCATTTTCAGTTCTGGGCGGCGATACGGCATCCGCATTGGCTGCGGGTTGCCCAGTCGTCGTGAAGGCGCATCCAGCGCATCCAGCGCATCCAGCGCATCCTGCGCTCTCCAGGCGAGTGTATGACCTGACAATTGGAGTTCTCGAGAGGCTAGGCATAGCGCAGGCCGTCATGAGAATGGTGGAAGGAGCAACGCACGCGGTGGGATTGCATCTTGTCCGGCATCCGGATATCGCAGCCGTCGGCTTTACAGGATCGTTGCGGGGCGGGCTGGCATTGCAAGCCGCGGTCACTACAAGGCCTCGACCCGTTCCGTTTTATGGCGAGCTCGGGTCGCTCGCGCATCGATCCGCATTGCCGGTCGGGTGTTATTCGCCGGAGTTCCCACCGGCGTCGCTGTGAGCGACGCGCAGCATCATGGTGGTCCGTGGCCGTCATCGACACAGGCGTCGATGACATCGGTCGGCTACTCCGCGCTCGATCGATTTCTGCGGCCTGTCGCGCTGCAGGCTGCACCCGCCTGGCTCTTGGAGCGCGGCGGCAGACCGCTTTGATGTCGCGTTAACACCAGGTGCGCCTGACCGGGCGACGCCCGCCAGTCGCGGCGGCGTGTCAGGACGATTCGACGGCGAAGGATCGCGCCCGGGCGCATCGATTACGGCCAAATGCCCCTGCGGTTCGCTCGAAGAAAACCTGGTCCCGGGCCATTGCCGAAGACTTTCGGGTGCACGTCGGGTGTTGCCCGGGTTCTGAGCCCGGATACGGTGAAGTAACCGGCCCGCTACCCCGCCGTCACCAAAACGGAACCTCGAGAGAACGACTGTCAGTGTGAAAGCGCATAGCCTCTCTGCGGGGGCACGCTGAGCGACCGTCGGGAGGTTGGCTGCATTGGGAGAGCACCATGACTGAATCATCGAAGTTCACTCGGCGTGAAGTCATTGCCGGCGTCACGATGGCCCTGCTGCCGCCGGCGGCAGGCGCCGCTGAAGTGCCGTCCCCTGACGCGACCCTCGAATCCGAGGACATGATCGTGACATTGCAGGTCAACAACCATGTCCACCGGCTGCCGCTTGATCCGCGCGCGACGCTGCTCGATACGTTGCGTGAGCGACTCAGCCTGTTCGGGACAAAGAAGGGGTGCGACCACGGTCAATGCGGCGCTTGTACCGTTCACGTCGGCGGCCGCCGCGTGCTCTCCTGCCTGATGCTCGCCAAGCAGGCCGAAGGTAAGGCGATCACGACGATCGAAGGCATCGCGGGCGAGGACGGCAGCCTGCATGCAGTCCAACAGGCGTTTCTGGATCATGACGCCTTGCAGTGCGGCTATTGTACGCCGGGACAGATCATGTCGGCGATCGCGTGCATCAGCGAAGGACATGCAGGATCTCCCGAGGAAATCCGCGAATATATGAGCGGCAATTTGTGTCGCTGCGGGGCCTATGCGGGGATCGTCGCAGCAATCCAACAGGCAGCGACGTAGGGACCCGTGCGACCCTTCCGCCATCTGACCCCCGCGAGTGCCGAGGAAGCCATCCATTCTTTGGCCACCTCTCCCGGTAAGCCACGCCTGCTCGCGGGTGGTACGACGCTCATCGACCTGATGAAATTGGACGTGGAGCAGCCGGATCTGCTCATTGACATCACTCGCTTACCGGATCTGCGCGAAATCCGTACCGAAGGCGACGCACTCCTCTTCGGTGCACTCGTCCATATGAGCGACGTCGCGGATCATCCGGTGATTAAGCGCGACTATCCGGTACTCTCGGAGGCGCTATGGCGGGGTGCCTCTCAACAGCTTCGTAACATGGCGACGCTTGGGGGCAATTTGCTCCAGCGCACGCGGTGCGCCTATTTCCGCGACACACAGTTTCCATGCAACAAGCGGGTGCCGGGCAGCGGCTGCGCGGCGCTGGAGGGGATCAATCGCGGGCACGCGCTCCTGGGCACAAGTTCGCAGTGCATCGCGACCTATCCCGGTGACTGGGCGGTGGCGCTCATCGCGATGGATGCCGCCATCGATACTTTGAGCCCCCGCGGTATACGGCGTATCCCTGTCGCCGAGCTGCATCGTCAGCCGGGCAACACTCCGCAGATAGACCATGCATTGGCACCCGACGAGATGATCATTCGAACGCGCGTGCCGGTCTCGCCGCTCGGCAAGGCCTCGACGTATCTGAAAATTCGCGACCGCGAGTCCTATGCTTTCGCGCTCACGTCAGTTGCGGTGGCGCTGTCGATGGACAGCGATCGGGTACGTGAAGCGCGTATTGCGCTGGGTGGCGTAGCAACGGTGCCGTGGCGAGCGCAAAAGGCTGAGCAAAGCCTCATTGGTAAGACGCTTGACGAGGCGGCGGCGCGCCACGCGGGCGCTCTGGCCTTTGAGGGTGCACAAGCACGGCCCCAAAACCAGTTTCGCCTGCCTCTCGGCATCAATACAGTGGTTCAGGCACTCATGATCGCCAAGCGAAGGGCCTGAAACCATGGCAGAAATCGGGATCGGAGCGAACGCCCAGCGGGTCGACGGCCGAGAAAAGGTGATGGGCAAGCCGATATACGGGGCGGACCGACTGCCAGCCCGCACCGTCTTTGCCGTGCCGGTGGCAGCGACGGTCGGCAAGGCCCGAATTGCTGCGATCGACACGGGGGCGGCCGAGCGCGTCAAGGGCGTCCTGGCCGTTCTCACCTATCGCAGCATGGATCGGCTGCAGAAAGTCGAATTCTCCTTTGCCGGCGGCCAGGCGATTCAGAGCCATTTCCCCATGCAGGGACCGGAGGTGCGATATCGCGGCGAATGCATCGCCTTGAGTGTTGCTGAGACGCCCGAATCGGCGTACGAGGCTGCCTCGCTCGTTCTGGCGACCTACGAGGAGCAACCCTTCGCGGTGGAGATGACCGCCGCCGGCGGCACTGAAGTCGTGCAGGCCAAGGCAACTGCTTACTTTCCCGATTTCGTGAAAGGCGATCCGGTGCCGTTGATCGATGCGGCGCCGGTCTCGGTTGATGCGCTCTATTACAGTGCCGCACAGCACCACAACCCGATGGAAATGCTGTCGACCGTTGCCGAATGGCACGACGGGAGCCTGGTCGTGCACGAAGGGACGCAGGCGGCGCAAGCGATGAAGATTGGTCTCGTCATCGCTCTTGGCCTTACCGAGGACAAAGTGCGCGTGATTTCGCCCTATATCGGCGGCGCATTCGGGCAACGTGGCGCCATTTCGCCCCATACGGTCCTGGCCGCGGTGGCGGCGCGGCGTGTCGGCCGGCCGGTCAAACTCACGGTGCCTCGGGCGCAAATCTTTCATGCCACCAGCTTCCGCGCCGCGACCGAACACCATATCCGGATCGGCGCCGATCGCGACGGTCGGTTTGTCGGCGGCTTGCACCTGGTGCGCTCGCAAACCTCACGGTTCGACCTGATGCCGTATACCGGGGAGGAAACAACCTCTCGCACCTATGGATGGCCGGCATTTCGCGGAGCCACGACGCTCGTGCAGCTCGACACCCAAACGCCAGGCTTCATGCGCGCGCCGATGGAGATGGCGTCATTTTTCGCGCTCGAGAGTGCCGTTGATGAACTGGCGGAGAAGCTTGGCATGGATCCGGTGGATCTACGTATCCTGAACGATGCCAAGAGCGACCCGATCAGCGGCAAACCCTTCTCCTCGCGCTATCTGGTCCGATGTCTGCAGCGTGGCGCCGAGCGCTTCGGATGGAGCCGACGCAACCCCGCTCCCCGCTCCATGCAAACAGGCGACGGCACACTGATTGGCTGGGGCGTCGCGGCGGGCGCCTATCCGGCCTACATCACGCCTGCGGTCGCGCGCATTCGCATGCACGCCGACGGAAAGGTCGATCTGTCCGTTGGCGCGCATGAAATGGGACAAGGGATTCGCAGCGCGATTGCGGCTGTCGCCGCGGAGGAGCTTGGCGTGCCGCCGGGCCGGCTTAGGCTTCTCATCGGCGATACGATCGTGCCGCCGCAGCACGTAACCTCCGGCGCTACCGGCGCGGCGACGATATCGATTCCCATCGCCAAAGCATCGCTGCGTTTGCGACACACGCTGGCTGAACTGGCGGTAAGGGGCGGGCGCGCCGCGTTCGCCGGCGTGGATCCCGCCCTCACTCGCCTGCGTGGCGGCCGCCTCCACCTCCCAAACGGCGAAAGCGCGAGCGTCGCCGATATCTTGGCCGCCGCGCGCGTTCATTATGTCGATGGCATCGCAAATGGCGCGGCGCCAGGCATGTCCCAGGATGCCTTAAAGCAGGCCGCTCTCGGCAAAGTCGCGTTTTTCGGCCCGGAATTCCCGACTCACGTCAGCTTCTCTTATATCGCCCATTTCGCGGAAGTGCAGATCGATCCACTCGTGCCGCGGGTCCGAGTCACGCGAATGCTGTCGGTTGCCGATTGCGGCCGCGTGCTCAGTCGGCGCACGGCAGAAAGCCAGCTGCTGGGCGGCCTCGTGTGGGGAATCGGCTCGGCCCTGACCGAAGCGAGCGAGGTCGATCCGCGCTTCGGCGGATTCTTGAACAACAATATCGCCGAGTATCAGATTCCTGCGAATGCGGACGTGCGGTCTTTGGAGGTTGAGCTGCTCGATACGCCCGATCTGGTGTTCAGCGAGATCGGCGCGAAGGGGGTGGGCGAGGTGGCCTGCGTCGGCGCGGCGGGCGCGATCGCGAACGCCATCTACCACGCCACCGGCAAGAGAGTGAGAGCTCTGCCGATTCGAATCGAAGCGTTCATTTGAGGCACGAGACGTTGATGGAGCCATGGGTGAAAATGAATGTTACAGGCCACTAGGGAGGGGTAAAGTTTATGTCAGACTCAGCGCGCGAGGAGCATACAACGGCCTTCGAGCCGAGCAGCTACCCGATGTGCCAATCAGTCGTCGCAGACCCGGAAAATTACACGGATCTCGATCAGCCTCGCCAACGGCCTCATCAAGCTGCGACCGATGACTGGACCGTGCAGGTCTCTCCACCCGATGCCGTCAGCCGACGGATCGCGAGGTGGCCCGGCATGGCGGTCGAGATCGTACAGGCGAGCCGACGTGGGCGAATCGACTACCACTTTTGTGCCCCGGTCCACATGCTGGTGGTACATGATCGCGACGTGCGTCACGACGGTTCCGCCGACATTGAAGGCCTACCGAAATCGACGCTCCAGGATTGCAGCCGAAAGCTCGTCCTCGTACCGGCCGGCCATAGATACCATGACTGGCATGAACCGCGCACGCTCTCGCGCCTGGTGTTTATTTATTTCGATCCCGGCCGGCTTGCGGTGATTCCGGAGCTGGAGCTTTGGAGCTCCTCGCTCGCGCCGCGGCTATTCTTCGAGGACGGTGTTTTGCTCGAGACGGCGTTGAAGCTCGCGACCCTGATCGAGAGCGGCTCGGATCAGCGGTTTTACGCCCAAGCTTTGGGAGTCGTGTTGGCGCATGAACTGCTCAACACCGGGAGGTACGCCGCGCAACCTCAGGCCGGCGGCGGCCTTGCCGCCTGGCAACGGCGAAAGGCATTGGCCTATATCGAGGAGCATCTTGCCGAGTCCATCTCGCTGGAGGCGCTTGCGGAGTTGGTTGGCCTGAGTGCGTGCTATTTTTGCCGCGTGTTTAGTCAATCGCTCGGTATGCCGCCCCAACGCTACCAGTTGAGCCGGCGCATCGAACGCGCCAAGGCATTACTGGCAAAACACGCCGCCTCGGTCACCGACGTTGGCCTTACCGTGGGATACCACGATGCAAGCGCTTTCTGCACGGCCTTTCGAAGGATCACCGGGCTGACCCCGACCGCCTATCGCCGAAATCTCGGCTAGCGCTAGGGGACCGTGCGGTGGCAATTCTCACGCGCAGATTCTTGCTCGAGATGACGGGAGCACTTGGCGCCGGTTCAGGCGGTCGGTGCTGCCGACGCGGACACGGTGCGAGCATTGCATGAGCACTTAGAGAGAAGATCATGAACATCAAGGGAAAGACGGCATTGGTAACCGGCGCCAACAGAGGACTTGGAAGCGCCTTCGCACAGGCACTCCTCGATGCGGGTGCGGCTAAGGTCTACGCCGGTGCACGCGATCCGGGAACGATTAAGGATCCGCGAATGGCCCCAATCCGCCTTGACGTCACCTCATCCGCGAATGTCACCACGGCCGCGGCTACTTGCGGCGACGTGGACATCCTCATCAACAATGCGGGCACGATGCTCGCGAAAACTGTCATGTCCGAGGATTCGGTGGAAATTCTGAAACGGGAGATGGATGTTAATGTCCTCGGCATGCTTGCGATGTGCAAGGCCTTCGCCCCGGTGCTTGCGCGAAATGGGGGAGGGGTGATCGTCAACATGCTCTCGGTCGTGAGTTGGTACGTCTATCCGTTCAATTCTACTTACTGTGCAACCAAGCATGCAGCGCTCGCTGTCACCGATGGGCTGCGCATCGAGCTTAAGGCTCAAGGCACTCGCGTGTTGGGTGTCTATGCGGGTTTTATCGACACTGAGATGGGCGCATCTCTTTCTTCGGGGCCCAAGACTTCCCCGCATCAAGTGGCCAAGAAGACCATCGAGGGGATTCTTGGCGCGCTCGTCTCGCCTCTTCTTGCGAACCGAATTAGAATACAAACGGAACGCCGCGCGAACCACCGTCAGATCGAATGCGCCTAGACTTCGTGACCGAAGGCCCTTGCAGGGTCGAGAGTCAGGGAAAGGAGGCATTTAAGTGGTCATGCAGAGACTCACGCGTCGTTCATTCGTCACCTCCGTCGGTGCCGCCTCTGTGCTTCCTACCTCCGCGGTGCTCGGCGCTGCGCAGGGTACCGAACCTGCCAAAGAGAACGCTGCCAATGCTGCCGGTACCGCGACGCCCGACATATCAGTCGCGGATCGACCGACGTACCTCTTTTTCAATGCGGCGGAGGTGCTTTTCATAGAAGCTGCTTGCGAGCGGCTGATCCCGGCGGACGAAAGTGGTACGGGGGCGCTCGGCGCCGGTGTCCCGAACTATCTTGACAAGCAATTGGGCGGCGCCTGGGGTGCCGGTGAGCGACTCTACCGCAGTGGGCCTTGGGCGCCGGGCACGCCACAACAGGGCTACCAGCTACCGTTCACACCCGCAGAACTATTTCGCAACTGCCTGCGGGCAATCGATCGACAATTGCGTGCGGCAAGTACTCCGTTCCATGAGATGAGCCCGGATCAGCAGGATGCGTATCTGAAGTCCTTGGAGTCTGGCGGACATGACTTGGATGGCGTGCCCTCCGCCATTTTCTTCGACATGTTGTTGGCGATGAGCATCGAAGGCTTCTTTGCTGATCCGGCCTATGGGGGCAACAAGGACATGGTGGCCTGGCGCATGATCGGCTTCCCCGGTGCGTACGCCGATTACTACGAGGCTATCGACAAGCACGGGGTGAAATTCGTCCGGGATCCCTTGAGCCTCGCCGAAGATGGACGCGGACATGTTCACATGCATCCGGATATTCCGGCGAGTCTATAGGGAGACACCATGGCACAGCGTTTGAAGGAAGTCGACGTCGTGGTGATCGGTGTCGGCATGGTCGGCACCATGGTTTCAAAAGAGTTGGCAGCAGCCGGCTATAAAGTGGTGGGGCTCGAGCGCGGCCAAACACGGGAAACCGTTCCGGAATTTCAGAGTCCTGGCATCCACGATGAATTGCGCTTCGATGTGCGCAAGGCGTTGATGCAAGACAATACTCGTGAGCCGGTTTCGTTTCGCAACCTGGCCTCGCAGGTAGCGCTGCCGGTGCGCCGTTGGGAGTCGTTTCTGCCAGGCACGGGTTTGGGCGGGTCCATGGTGCACTGGAACGGGCAAACCTACCGCTTTCATGCGAACGATTTTCAACTCGCCACGCGCACCCGTGAGCGCTACGGTAAGAATTTTCTAGACTCGGATCTGACGATTCAGGACTGGGGGGTCACCTACGATGAGCTCGAACCACATTATGATCGGTTCGAATACTTGCTTGGAACCAGCGGCAAGGCAGGCAACATACGGGGACAGATTCAGCCCGGTGGCGACCCTCATGAATCGCCGCGCTCGCGCGAATACCCGACTCGGCCGCAGAAAGAACATTATCAGGGCGCTCTGTTTCGCAAGGCCGCTTCCGGCATGGGTTATCACCCATTTCCGCAACCCTCGTCCAATCTGAGTGAGCCCTATACCAATCCTGAGGGATTGAAGCTCAACACCTGCGTATTCTGCGGATTCTGTGAGCGCTACGCGTGCGAGCATTACGCGAAAGCGGTTCCGCAGACGGTGCTCCTGCCGGTGCTGCTCGCAAACCCCAATTTCGAGCTGCGCACCGGCTGCCAGGTTCAGCGCATCAATTTGGATTCCACCAAGAAGCATGCCACGGGCGTCACTTACATCGATGCCGTAGGCCGGGAATTCGAACAGCCTGCCGCTCTCGTGATCACCTGCACCTTCGCCATCAACAACATTCGGATGCTTCTTCTGTCGGGTATCGGCAAGCCCTACGATCCGGCCTCGGGGCAGGGCGTGGTGGGGCGCAATTACGCATACCAAACGATGAGCACCGTGGCTTCGTTCTTTGATGAAGATGTCATCGTCAATCCGTTCATGGCATCCGGCGCCTCGGGTACGCTCATCAATGATTTCGCCGGTGACAATTTCGATCACAGCGGCTTGGGATTCATCGGCGGCGCCTTCATCGGCGCGGTCAACACCAACGGTCGGCCGATTCAATATCATCCGACGCCACCCGGTACACCCCCCTGGGGTAAGGCGTGGAAGCAAGCAGTACTGAAGCATTACAACCACACCGTGATGTTCAGCTTGCACGGCAGTTCCCAGGCAGTCCGGCAGAACTACGCGGATTTGGATCCGACTTATCGAGATGCGTGGGGCCAGCCGCTGCTGCGCATCACCTTTGACTTTCCCCAGAATGATTTGAGGATGGCCGAGTACGTGACGTCGAAGGCGGTGGAAATCGGCAAGGCCATGGGGGCCAAGCAGGTGGCCGGTGGTCCACGCAAGGGGCCCTACACCATTACTCAGTATCAAACGACGCACAACACGGGCGGTACCGTCATGGGCGAATCTCCAAGGACCAGCGTCGTGAATCGTTACTTGCAATCGTGGGACGTGCCAAATGTATTCGTCATCGGTGCCTCGAACTACCCGCAGAACGCGTCTTGGAACCCCACCTGTACCCTGGGCGCGCTTACCTATTGGGCGATTGATGCCCTGAAGAATAAGTATCTGAGGAATCCCGGTCGATTGGTGTCAGCATGAAGCGCGCCTGTGCAATTGCAACCAGGCTACTGGTGCTCGCTCTCGCTGCCCAGCCGGGTTTAATCAGCGCCGGAACGGCCACATCGACCTCCAAGACGAGTGCGAAGTCACCGGAAGCGGCGGACACCTCTGTCTGCGCCGCTTGTCACGGCGCCAACGGCGAGCAGCAGCGTCGCCGTGATCCGCTGGCCGATGACATCCAGAACGGGCTGACCCGTGGCGTAGGAATACCCCAGGTTCCCGGTCAGCACATGCCCGAGCCAGTCGAAGTACTGCACGACCAGGGGCCGGTTCAGGCCGAGCTGCTTCGCCATCGCTGCCCGGACCGACGCCCCTGCGGTCGGGTCGACTAGGGCGTTCAGCGGG
>Ga0209530_1001407_pt1 | contig 10887 bp, 11 predicted proteins | sample BlaSpr_A8_Ref_O1_FD_187987 | JGI IMG/M metagenome (GOLD analysis project Ga0209530, IMG submission 187987) | Forest soil microbial communities from Thunder Bay, Ontario, Canada - Black Spruce, Ontario site 2_A8_Ref_O1 (SPAdes) (version 2) | ecosystem: Environmental > Terrestrial > Soil > Boreal...
ACGTGTGGCCGCTCCTCCCGAAGCGCGGCGGCCTTCCGGGTGAGGCCACGCAGATCGGCGGCGCGGACGCGGACCAGGTCTCCAGGGGTGTCTAGCCACGCGCGATCGCCGAGCGCGACGCCGACGCGCAGAGGCCCGGTCGGTGCGATATGGAAATCCGCCATGGTGCCCCTCTGGTGTGTGGTCACTGTCGTCACTCCCTCTCGTAGCGCGGATAGAGTCCGCGCAATCGAACACAGCGCACTGCGGCCCTGCCAGTGTTGTCGCCGAGGCCCCGATGGTGATGGCCGCGCTGAGATGCTGGGCGAGCGCGGCGATCGTGCGTTGAGTTTGCTCATTGAAGCAGATGGAGTTCATCAGCCGACGTCTGATCACCAGGAGTTGCCACCCGAGGCGATAGCGGTCGTCCGACGTCTGCTGGAGCAAACCAATCTCAGCCAGACTGGCCAATAGGTCGAAGGTGGTCGACTTGGGCAGGCCCAGGATCGTCGCGACCTCAGTGACGCCCCACTCGGGCGTCTCAGCAGTAAAGAGGCCGAGCACAGTTCCGGTTCGAGCGATCGTGTTCAGCAAAGCCGCCAGCCTTCCAGAACGGTCAAGCGCAGAGCTCCGCGGCGAACGGTCGCATTATCAGGGCACACGACGGGTCGGGCCAGCGGCGGTCACGACGGCTCATGGCGTGGTGGTGGGTTCGCGCCAGTAGAGGAACAGGAGCGGTGCGCTTGCGGCTAGCCCGAGCCCGGCTGCGATGGTCATGGATCGAAGAGTCGGCAGCCGACGATGGAGTCCGAGTAGGTGATCGATGCTGTAGGGCCCTGGGCCGAATCCGGTTAGCGCGACTGCGGCGGTCCCCAGGGTCGCCGCATACTCCCAGCCTTCGGCGGACGAAAAATCCGTTGCGGACATGCACGGTCCGGGCCGCGACAATCATCGTAGCGACCACGCCGGCAGCCGACAGCGGCGTCGCCGCGCCCACGAGCAGGGCCGCGCCTGACCCGATCTCGACCGCTGCGCTCGCCCGTGCCTGCAACTCGGGCTTTCGGAAGCCGATCGACTCGAACCATCCAGCGGTGCCGGCCAGGGTTCGGTCGTGCTTCACCCCGTGCGCAATCATTGTTGCTCCGATTACGCTCCGTAACAGAAGGCTTGCCCAACCGGCCCGCTGATCGGTACTCATGGGGCACTCGTGTTTGATCTTTTGCTTCGTTCCGGGCCGAAGCGGCAGGAGCGCGGTAGTAACTCGATTAAGAGGGCATCACCCGCGCTACCGAGACCTTCCGAGACCTGGATGCCAAGCTTGCCTCCGGTGGCTTCCAGCGCCGAGAGCGTCGTAGCTAGCGATCTGAGGCCGGCGGCGGGGCCGGGGTGGCCGAGGCCGATCGAGCCGCCACGAGGATTAAGCCGGTCGATGTTAGCGTCGAATTCACGCTGCCATGCGAGTGGAATCGACGGGAACGCCTCGCTGATCTCGTAGTGGTCAAGTTGATCGCGGTCGATGCCGGTGTGCTCGAGCACCGCACCAGCCGCTCGAATGGGACCACACAGTCGCGAGCCAGGGGTGTGCGCACATTCAGCCAAAGCAAGGATCCGAGCACGTGGCCTGAGGCCAAGCTCGATCGCCCGATCATGCCCGACCAGGATCGCGGCGGCGGCACCGATGACGGGGCGGCTGACATTACCCGCGTGCAGGCGCCAGCCGATCTCAGGATACCGGTGAGCGATGTCGGAGTCGTAGAACAGCGGTCCCCCGTGGTCTGGGGGCAGGTCGCCAACAATCGTCTCGTCCGCCTCGATGACGACGCGGGACTCCGGCGACCACGCCACGGCCGGAATGATCTCCGGACCGAACTCACCCATCGCGGCGACCTCGCGGGCGCGTCGCCGTGACTGCTGCGCGTAGGCGTCCACCTCAGCCCGGCTCAATTTCCACCACGAGGCCACCAATTCGGCACTGATTCCGCGCCGGGACAAGCCGCGCGACGTCTCCGACGACCCCGGCTTGGTGGTCCCGAGGACTAACACCACATCGTGGGTGCCTACCGCGCGTGCTGCGGTGTGGATGATGGACTGTTGGGTGCTGCCCGGCCCCAGCGGTGCCCGTGGTCGCGCCGCTACTCCGATAAGAGAACAGGTTTCCCGCGCCACGTCCTCAAAACCAAGTCCTCCCGCGATCAGCACACTGGTCACCGCAGCAGGCTCTAGCAGTGTCCGGTCCAGCAACGCCGACGCCACCTGCGCGAGAAGCACCGAAGGACGCACATCGGTCAGTGACCCACCAGGACCATACCGCCCCAGCGGCGACCGGACCGCATCGGCGATCACGACATCCTCACCCGTGCGGATCGCGTCCGTGGCCTCCATCACGCTCACCGCATCACCTCCCACACCCGATCACCCGCATTTGCCGGCCAGCCCGCGGCCCCGGCGCGATATTCAATTACTCGTAGTGTCAACCGGCCGTCTGGGCTGTCGAGGTACTGGTAGGTGAACTCGGAGCCGACGTTGTTGGTAAATCGGTCGAAGTTCTCACCTCGCACGTCGAACACCTCGATCCGCCGAGGACGCTGCACCCGAATGCAACGCGCGTTTGCCGGACGACAACCCATCACATCTCCGAAACATCCCATCCAGCTGGTATGTGAAGCCTGTCACGGAACGCACAGCGATGTCAACTAGCTCACGGACCATCGGTGTTTTAGACGGGGTTGCTGTGCCACGGCTTGCTGGGAAAGAACCGTCGCCCGGCGTATGTGGAGGCGTCATCCGTTTGAAAGCCATAAAGCTAAACGCGATCAGCGTGGCCGAGCGGGCTGCGGAAGTTCGCAGTTCGAATGGGCGAAGAGCGCGAGTCACGCGCTGGCCAGAGCAGGACGCGCCTCGCCAACCAATCGAGCGTCTGGTGAGCGGAAGAACCGTACTGTGGGGCCGTTCATCGCGACCGCCAACCCGATCGGGCGAGGGGGTAGAAAGACCCGTTCCCGTTCGGGGACCGTTAAGGGGGAGGGCGGGCCCGTCGTGGTCGCGGAGCTGAGGAACCCGCTCGCAGACATAGAAAGGCGGTGACAGGGCCGAGGGCTCAGCGAGATGGGATAAGGGACAAAGAACTCGGGGGTGCCGAGTTCTCCTAAGCTGGACGAAGGCATCTTGACACCGTCGGAAAGCTGCGTAGCATTCATTCCGACTCGGTGGTATGGATAGGGACGGTGGCTAACAACAATGAGTGTTCTGGTGCGTGGCGGCTGGGTAGTTGACGGGACCGGGGCGCCAAGCCATCGAGCCGACATTCTGGCCGAGGATGGAAAGGTCGTCGCTATTGGTTCGGATCTGGACACCCGAGCCGGCGCAACGGTAATAGATGCCGAGGGTATGACCGTTTGTCCAGGTTTTGTCGACGTTCACACTCATTATGACGCTCAGCTACTCTGGGATCCGGCTGCAACGCCATCGATTCAGCACGGCGTAACGACAGTGCTCGCGGGGAATTGCGGATTCTCGATTGCCCCAATTACTCAAGATGCGGCCGAATACCTCATTCCGATGCTCGCGACCGTCGAGGGAATGCCGGTTGAAAGTCTGCGGGCGGGCATCCAGATCAACTGGTCGTCTTTTGGTGAGTACCTGCAACACCTGGACGGGCAACTGGTCGTCAATGCGGGTTTCTCTGTCGGTCACAGTGCGCTCCGACGGATCGTGATGGGCGAAGCTGCAGTCGGTGAGCAAGCATCCGAGGCTCAGGTGGCGGAGATGGTCCGGCTGGCGCACGAGAGCATCGAGCAAGGTGCGATCGGGTTCTCCACTTCAACCGGTGAGGGACATATCGACCACGAAGGCCAGCCGGTTCCATCTCGGCATGCCGCGATGGCCGAGATTCTGGCACTGTGTCGGGCGGCCGGTGAACACCCGGGAACGAGCCTCGAGATCGTCCCTACCATCGAGCAGAGCTACGGGCTGGCCACTCAGCTCCAGCTGGCGGCCATGTCACTGGCCGGGCGCCGCATTGTCAACTGGAATGCACTGACTCTGGAGCAGGACAAGGAAGCCCGTCATAGTCGGCTGATTGCGTCTGACTTCGCGGCTGCCGCTGGGGGACGGGTTGTTGCGTTGGCGCCAAGTATTCCAATGGGAACCCGCCAGCCGCTCGACCAGCCGATTATCTGGTCGAGCATGCCCAACTGGGCGGAGGTGATGAACCTCCCGCTACCCGAGCGCGTGGCGGCGTTCAGTGACCCCCAGGTACGTGCCCGGTTACGTGAAGGCGCCAAGTCTGTCACCAGGCGCTGGGCGGATTTTGCCAACTACACTGTCGGCGACGTACAGAATCCCGCCCTGCGTCACGTGGTCGGACGCCGGATCGCGGACATCGCCGAGGAACGGCGAGCGGACCCATTCGATGTACTGTGCGACATCGCAGTGGCCGACGGCCTGCACGCCGGCCTGATCGCTCCGATTCCCGGCTCCGATGACGATGGCTGGCGCAGGCGCGTGCAAATGTGCCGCGACGACCGGGTGGTAATCGGGGCCTCCGACGCCGGCGCGCACCTAGATATGATCTGGACATTCGCCATGTACACGACGTTCCTGGGCGAGGCGGTACATAAACGTGCGCTGCTATCGATGGAAGAGGCGGTCCGGATGATCACCCAAGTGCCCGCAGCACTGTACGGCCTGCGGGGGCGCGGTACGCTCGCTGTCGGCAACCAGGCCGATATTGTCGTGTTCGATCCCGCCGAAATCGGGGGCGGTACCGTCCAACCGAGAACCGACCTACCAGCAGGCGGGATGCGGCTGTACTCAGAGCCGTCGGGAATTCGATCGGTGATCGTCAACGGTGTTCCCGTCGTCGATGCCGGCAGTCTGACTGGCGCTACTCCTGGTAGCGTGCTTCGGTCTGGCCAAGATACCGATACCCCCGATCTGGCATTCGCTTCCTGACGTATTTTTCCAACGTCTTAGGAAGGCGGTATTGCAGGGGTAGTTCGCAAAGCACTCGTCTGGTTTGTCTCTGCGGCGATCCTGCCTGCCTTAGAGATGACTCGTCTCCTGTAGCTCCGGGTTCAGAGTGGCCTCCCCTCATTACCATTTAGGCCAACTGATTACCGACCCTGCGTAATGGCGCCCTGCAGCGCTTGTGACGGCGCCACGTCGAATACACAGATTCATCGCCCTCGCGGGCTTCCTCACGCATTCCCCCCGCCGATCAGCGTCGTGCCGGCAGATACTGCGGAAACCGCGGACGCGGCATTCGCAAGTTCGATTATCGCCATATCCGCTGTACAAAATAATTACATCACTTGGGGATATGGCTAGGCGTTAGGCTATTAGTGCTTATTCTATTTGGCCGATGAGCTTCGCAAATGACTCGGATTCGCCATCGAGCGTATTCCCGTCGATCGAGTCGGTGCCGCGCAAGCCATCCAGGAGGAGTATTGTATAGACACGACCAATTTCCCTTGCTGTCATCTCTCCTGACGGTGTCCACCATTGATATAGCCATGCGCTAACACCGATCAGCGCGAACACGAGGATTCGTATCGAAGGGACAGGCCGGAATTCTCCGGTCTCGATGCCCTGTTTGACTACGTCGCTGAAGATTCGCTCCACATCATTCCGCAGCTTACGGATCGGCTCGAATGCAGGTTCTTGGAAGGCCCACCGCTCCTGGTTATAAATCGCCATTTCCATGTTGTGTGAGTCATGCTGGGCGATCATGCCCTCGAGCATGAGCGCCAGGGTCACCGAGCATGGCAATTCTCGATCGGCGATCTCCTGGAGCATTCCTAGCTGCAGCTCAGTGGTCCGTCTATGAATCGCAACGAGCAGATCTAGCTTGCTCCTGAAGTGATGGTAGAACGCGCCTTTCGTCGCCGAGGCGCCGTCGACAATTTCTTGGACCGCAGTCGCCTCGTAGCCACGTTGGGCGAAGAGTTTGATTGATGACTCAAGCAGTGCCTCACGAGTGGCGATGCCACTGTCTTTTCTCATGTGTCCTGCTCTCCGTTTTCCGCAGACCGCTTTAAGGTGCACGGGTACTGCGTTGGCGTTGCCGGCACCCGCCAGGTCACAATCATACCAACCGGTCGGATGCTATGACGCACATCTTTGTCGGGCGCCGGTTTTGCCGCCGATGCCATCTCCGAGAGGACCACAACCGGCGGGGCCCCGTGGCTCATCGAGTTGAGGCGGCGTTCTCTCGCACGAGTCCACTCGGCCTCGGCCGATCGGCCGAGAACACCTCGACGTGGCCGTTTGACCGTGCAGGTCGTGCCGCTAGTAATCAGTCGCTAGTAATCAGTTCTGTGCGATCAACGCCCGGCTGGCCGATGTCACTGCGGAGCTCGGGTGTGTCGCGGCAGTGTGGCTCTAGATTTCGAAGCATATTGCTGGATCTCGAATTAGCAATTACCCAACCACGACGGTGAAGAGCATGCCAAGCGCCTCTGAAGCGCAGTGGAAGCTTTTGCATCTTCATCCCGCGATTCTTGACGGTGTTTACCGTATGGTCGTAATCCGGTACCCCGTCGAACTAGGGGGTCAAGTGCTGGCTCGGCCAAGGTTGACCCGACTCGCCAACCCGGGACATCATTTCGCTCACTCAACCGCAGTGCGGCCGCCATCGACCTTCAGCTCGACTCCCGTGACGAAGCCTGCACCGTCGCTCAGAAGGAAGGCCACGGCTTCCGCGATCTCGACTGGCTTGCCGAAACGCCGCAAGGGCGTTCGCTCGATCATAGATGTCCACTCCGGCCGACCCTCGATTTTCGCCTGCAGCGGTGTTTCAATCGAACCTGGAGACACCGCATTCACGCGGATGCCCAGTGGCGCCAGCGACTGCGCCATCGAGCGTGTTAGGCCCAGCACGCCGGCCTTTGCAGTTACATAGGCAGTGCGATCCGGAAAGCTCATCGAGGCAGCGACCGAAGCAATGTTAACCACGGAACCCCCTCCGTGATCACGCATCACAGCGGCCACGCTTTGTGTACAGAAAAACGTACCTGTCAGGTCCGTACCAATCACCTTTTGCCAGAGCTCCGCTGTCACGTCGAAAAAAGGGACGAGATCGCGAATACCCGCGTTGTTGACCAGCGCGCGCGGCGGGCCCAATTCGGAGGTCGTGCGTGCCGTCGCCTCTCTGACGCTCACTTGGTCAGACACGTCCGCGCATATGATGGCCCCAACACCGCCTTTGTCCTGGATACGGTCAAAGACATCCTCGGCGCCCGCTTCGTGTAGGTCCCAAAGCGCTACCCGGTAGCCTCGTTCAGCCAGCAACACGGCGATCCCCGCACCGATTCCTGACCCGGCCCCGGTCACGATTGCTACAGCGCCTGACTCAGTCATCTGTGTTCGTCCTCTCTGGCCTAGTATCAGCTAGGTTGCACTATGATCCTGCTTGTACTGTGACTGCCTGACGTCGCCGTCAGACAATTCTTGGGTTCGCGATTTAACTCAAACCGAATGTGCTTGTATCGCCACAACCTAAATCGCGCGAAGGGCATTAACCTGGTGCAGAGCCGGCGAAACTTCGAATGCGAGCTCGTGATAGTTAATTATGTGGTTATCGGCACAATTGCTGACGGAAAGGCTGAGTCAAGGTGGCAATAGCGATCGCCTATCGTGCCGTAACGACAACTGGCAGCGCCTCCAATGCTCTATGTGTTGTGTGCTTCCATCGCACTTCACCAGCCAACTCGATGTCAAGCTTTTGAGAGAGCCGCTGGAATGCTAGCCTACCTTCTAATTTGGCCACATGAACACCAACGCAGAAGTGGACGCCAGATCCGAATGCGAGATTGGTCAGATCGCGTGTGATATCGAAAACGTCTGGATCGACAAAGCGCTTCGGGTCCCTGTTCGCGGCCCCAAGATGGACTTGTGCGACCGCTCCCTGTGGGATCTCGATGCCCTCGACGACCGTTGGGGCAATCGCAATTCGCGGTCTCGCACGGCCGGGTGGCTCGTAGCGAAGGCATTCCTCCACCGCACGTGGTAACAGTGCCGGTTCTGCGCGCAACTCATTCCAAGGCTGCCCGAAGCGCAGCATGGTGTACAAGCCGTTGGTGAGGAGGTACACGGTCGTCTCGTGGCTTGCCGCGATCAGGAGCTGAAGACTTGAAACGAGTTCATCCTCGTTCATCTTCTGCTGAGCAGCCTCGGAGGTTATGAGGGAGCCGATAAGCCCGTCGCCGGGATTGTCATAGCGGCTCCGAACGAGATCCCGCAGATAGCCGCCCATGCCGATGAATCCCTCTCGCAGGTCCTTGAGGCCATGCCCATCCAGAGTCGAGCGATTACCTTCCATAATGGCATCAATCCAGCTGAGAAATATTGGTTCATCTTCTGGGGGTATGCCGAAGATTCTGCACGTTACTTGGTGGACAAGAGGCCGCGCAAATTCGCTGAGAAAATCAGCCTCTTTAAGGTCGACGAGGCGGTCTATTAGTTGAGCCGCAATCACGTCTACCCAGTGGCTGTATTCGGCAATAATACGTGGCCGGAAGGCTGGGCTGACAAGCAACCGCAGCTGCGAGTGCTTAGGGGGATCCTCATTCAGAAACCAACGTGCGAATAGGGCACCCGCTTGTTGCCCTTTCGCGGTACTGCCGGCGATAACTTCGACTTCCTTTGCCGCCAGAGCAGCTCGGCTAATAGTATCGCTTTGAAATACGCGAGTGGCAGCATCGAAACCGGTCACCACCCAGAAGCCGGGCCAAACCTCAACCGCAGGCCCCAGCTGGCGCGCCTCCGCGAGAAGCGGGTAAGGATCTTGGAGAGCGCCCGGATCCCGCATGTACTGGGCCAATAAGTCCTTTAGCAACTCATGCTCGGTCACTAGCAACTCCTAGGAGGGCTGGATTGTCGCGAGACGCGGGCCGGATCCCGGGCATCGCCATGATACATACCGACCCAACGGTATGATAGCGCGATACCGGGCTCAGTCAAGAACCCGCTGGGGAACGTGGGGATGGCGTCCGCGGCCATTGGCGATGCCAAAGCGGGCTGCCGGAATTCCACGGCGCCATCGGCAACCTCGGCGACAGCTCGAGAGGTTCAGTCTCCAGCTCGCCTCGCATCGTTGCTGGCATCCGTGACATGGTTGTGCGGCGATGACTTTGGCTGCGCTGTCGTGGGATGTAACGGTCCCATTGACCAGCACGCGCCCAGAGGGAGCGATACCAACTGGATGGTATGGTGGTGCGGTTTCGCGTTGGTTTGCATATGAACTGCCCGCAGCCGATAACACAACCGCTGCCCTCACCACGGTGAACCGCCGGGAGGATTTCCATGAAGGTGACTATCGATAGAGACAGGTGCATCGGTGCCGGCCAGTGTGTGCTGGCCGCCGCGACGGTGTTCGACCAGAGCGATAGCGATGGCCGGGTTGTTTTGCTCAACTCCGATCCGACAGCAGATCTGGCGCCAGACGTTACAATGGCCGCCGCGCTCTGCCCGGCTCTTGTCATTACCGTTGAGGACTGATGCATGTTCAGGCGAGTCGTGATTGTGGGCGCTTCGGCGGCGGGCCTAACGACGGCCGAAGCACTTCGGCGCCGCGGCTACGACGGGACATTGACGCTGGTCGGTGATGAACCGCACGCTCCGTATGACCGGCCACCGCTGTCTAAGCAGGTGCTCGCCGGTAAGTGGGAGCCACACAAGGTGGTGCTACGCGATGACAAGGCCCTGGACGACCTGGGTGTTGAGCTGTTGCTGGGCCACGCCGCGGATGGACTGGATACGCTCGGTCGGCGAGTGCTGCTGGCGGGCGGCGGCACAGTCGACTACGACGCGCTGGTGATCGCCACGGGGGTTGTCCCACGCCGCCTACTCGACACCGACCTCATTGGAGTGCACCATTTACGCACCCTCGACGATGCGCTGGCGTTGCGCGCACAGCTGTTGGAGCGGCCAGAGCAGCTGGTCGTTGTAGGTGCCGGTTTTCTTGGTGCCGAGGTGGCCGCCGTCGCCCGGGAAATGGGCCTGGATGTGACCTTGGTCGACCCGCTGCCGGTGCCGATGCTCCGCCAGTTCGGTCAGCGGATCGGCGAGCTGATTGCGCAGATGCACCGCGACCACGGGGTCAGCCTGTGCCTGGGCACCGGGGTTTCGCAGTTTAACCAGGTGGGCGGCCGGGTGACGGCGGTGGAGTTGGCCGACGGGTCAACGATCGATGCCGACCTGGTGCTGGTGGCCGTCGGCGCCGCCCCGGCGACGGGCTGGCTGGTCGGCTCCGGCCTGTCCCTTCAAGACGGCGTTGAATGCGATGCCCGCTGCCAAGCAGGTCCGGGGATCTACGCGGCCGGCGACGTCGCCTCCTGGTACAACCCGCACTTCGGCGTGCGTATGCGGCTGGAACATCGGATGAACGCCACCGAACAAGCCATCGCCGTCGCCGGTAATCTGCTCGGCGACGATGAACCCTTCGCCCCCGTGCCCTACTTCTGGACCGACCAGTACGACACCAAGATCCAGGCCTACGGCGTTTTCCACCCAGACGCCGAGTTTCAACTCCTCTCTGGCGACCCGAGCGAACGCCGGTTCACCGCCACCTACAGCAAAAGCGGCACAGTGACCGGTGTACTCGGCTGGAACAGCCCCCGGGAGCTGCTTACTCTCCGCCAGCTCGTAATCGACCGCACGCCCCTAACGAGCATTACAGCGGTCGGTTGACCCATATCGAGTTCTTGGGTGTGGCCGACGGAATCAGAGAGTGAATTTAGCTCAGCGGCAAGAAAAACTACCGAGCTGACTCCCTTGACGGGGGACTGGCGACGATACCGACTGATTCCGGCTAGTCGGTATGTATGATAGCGTGGTTCGTGGCTTTGACAGTCGCTCGCTTGTCAGACGAGTCGGTGAGGGGAAGGACCGTTTGTGGCTGAGTCGATC
>Ga0209530_1001408_pt1 | contig 10887 bp, 7 predicted proteins | sample BlaSpr_A8_Ref_O1_FD_187987 | JGI IMG/M metagenome (GOLD analysis project Ga0209530, IMG submission 187987) | Forest soil microbial communities from Thunder Bay, Ontario, Canada - Black Spruce, Ontario site 2_A8_Ref_O1 (SPAdes) (version 2) | ecosystem: Environmental > Terrestrial > Soil > Boreal...
TCGGTGTTTCTGCCCTCGTCGGTAACGGTTTCGCCGTGCCAGTGCGGAGTGTGCAGATCAATCTCATTTCCCATCCCCAGCAAATACCAGCGAACTTTGTCGCCCTGCTTCATCGTCAGGCCGGGAAGATTGCCGAAGATCAATCCGTTGATGGCATAAAACAGACCTGCGGGCTTGCCTCCCATTTCATCGAAGACCATGAAACAGGCGACAAATTCGCGGTCGACATCTTTGGGAGATCCATCGGGTTTCGCTTTGCCTTTGGCGGTGACGACGATCGGGCCCAGCAAACCAGCGTTGATCTCAATGGCGGCATCCACGTGGGCGTGATACCACCACACGATCGAACTGGGTTGACCTGGCCCGGGACCGCTGGCTTGGTTGGCAAACCAATGGTAGGTGTACCGCGCACCGGGAGCGACGAAGGCTCCTTTCGCCACGGGCAAATAGAGGGAGCCCTCGTTACTTTTATCGTAGCGCAAGCCGTGCGGATGCATATCGTGGGCGCGTCGGCTGCGATTCAGGAAATCGACAACCACTTCGTCCCCCACCTCGGCGCGAATTACAGGGCCGAGAATTCCCAGCCACTCTGGCTGCCGCTTCGGAGTGGTAAAGGTGTCATCGGTGTATTCGATATAACGAGTCTTCCCCCATTGCACCTTTTGAATCCACGGCTGCGGAATGGGATTTCCATTCAACAGATTGTTGCCGCTGGGAGCGTAATTCCAGTTTACGTCTTCGGCTGCGATGTAGTAGTGGCGGGTGGCTGCCAGACCGGATGAAACACAGAACACGATGATCCACAGACCTAACCCAAACGCTCGCTGGATTCTCACGGAAGTCATTATCCCATTGTGGGGATTGTTCGGTAATAAACCGAGCTGTAATAAACCCAAGCTGCGGGATTTGATTCCGCAGGTCGAGTTCGGCTATGTATCTCCTCCATTAAGGGGTCGGAGCAGCCAGAGAGCATGACCCATTCGTTTGCTGCTGCGGCAGTGATGACTGAGCAGGCGGAATAGCCCAAGGCACGTTCACAAAATCGAAGAAATCACTCGCGCTCATGTCGGTTTGAGCGGCATCGCGAGCCGTAAGTGCAGGCACGTTGAAGCGCTCCTCAATCAGGTGAAGGATGGCGGTGTGATCGTACACCGTATGGGAAACGTAGTTCTTCTTGGCAAAAGGCGAAATCACCATCATCGGGACGCGGTACCCGGTGTAGCCAAAAGTACAGATCGCAGGCTCCGGGCTGAGGCCGTCGCATTCATCGCCCGGCAACAAATCGATGGGCGACAGATTGGTTGTGTCGGGAGGTACCGCCATCTGAGGCGGAACGTGGTCGTAAAAGCCTCCGGGTTCGTCGTAGCTGAAAATCATCGCGGAATCATTCCAGCTTGGGCTGTACATCAGAGCCTCGATCACGCTCTCCGCGTATGCGGCTCCCGCCTGAATGTTGACACCACCCGTGGCGTCGTCGTCCGTGGGATGCTCATCGAGCCCGGCGTCCGAGGCAGGTTCGATCAGAGCAACCTGGGGTAGTTGGCCGGCCGCAGCGTCTTTTTCGAATTGCGCCACGGAGGCTATATGTGGCAGCAGGTCGGTTGCGCTACCCCCGCTGTTGTAAATGGTCGAATAGTATTGAAACATGTTGATATAGGAATACTGGATAAGGCACTGAGAATTCGCGTCTGTGTAATCGTCTGTGCATCCGTTCGTACCCTTGGAATTCACATAGATCTTCCAGCTAATGCCCGCGTTCTGCAGGGCCTGGAAAATAGTTTCGTTCGAAAGCGGTCCGGTCGAATTCTGTGTTGACAGCGGATACGCATGTCCGCCCGAAGTCGCCGCTAACAGGAACATGCGGTTCAGTTGGGTGCGGCTCAACATTGGGGCAAACCAGCGATCCGAGGTGGCGAAGTTGCTGGCCATGTAGTAGTAGAAAGGCAGATCGCTGTCCTGGAAATAACCCATGGTCCGGTAGCCGTTGATATCGTTCACGGGATCGCCGCCGTTCGTAGCAACCGGGTACTGCCGGGCATCAGTGGCCCCGGCGACTACGAATCCGTTGAGGGTAGGAGTGGTTCCTGTTGGGTTGTAGAGGTTCCAATCCCTGTGAGCTTCATTCCAAAACGGACTCAACTCTTCTGTGCAGATCGACGCCATGTGAAAAGTAGGAACCAGAACGCTTGCGTCGGGGGTGCAAACATCGGCCCCATTGGGATTGCTGGGATCACAACCCGGGACCGTAGGAATCGCGCAGGAACTTACCCCGTTGGTGACGGTGCAATTGGCCGTCGGCGTGAACTGCGGCAAACCATCGAAGGTCACACCGTCACTGGCATGAAGTCCGTTATTCGCCCAGTATTGCTCCATGTATCCAAAATAATGATCCAGGGAACGATTCTCCTGGATGAAGATAATGATGTGGTTCAAGCTCTGCAGGCTGCCGGAGGATGGATTAAAGGTTGCGGTCACAGTGCTGGCCGCAGCCAACGGAAAGCTGCACGTCGATGTACCCGCGCACGCACCACCCCAACCGCCAAAATTGAAGTTGGTTCCTGGAGTTTCGCTCAGCGTGACCACGGTATTCTGCGGGAAGCTCGCGGTGCAGATACCAGTGGAACAGCTGATTCCAGCCGGACTGCTGGTGACGGTTCCTGTGCCAGTTACGGATACGGTCAATCCTATGGGAGGAGCAGTAAAGGTCGCGGTGACATTGGTAGCGGAAGCCACAGTCACGCTGCAAGTGGTGTTCCCAGAACACGCGCCGCCCCAACCTCCAAAGGTATTATTCGCTGCCGGAGTTTGGCTAAGAGTAACCGGACTATTCGGGGCAAAGCTCGCGGAGCAAGTACTCGGGCAATTGATTCCGGCGGGGCTGCTGGTAACCGTGCCCTGCCCGCTTCCGATCGTGGTCACAGTGAGTCCCGTGCCTAGATGAAAGGTTGCAGTTACACTTGCGGCGGCAGTGATGGTTAGGCTGCATGCGCTCGTGCCCGAACAGCTGCCGCCCCAGCCAGCGAAGAAATAATTGGTACCGGGAGTTTCAGTCAGGGTGACTTTGGTGCCCTGCGCGAAACTGGCATTGCAGGAGGTAGGACAATCGATTCCCGCGGGACTACTGGTTATCGTTCCCGCGCCGTTAGCCGGAGCCGTAACGGTTAACTGGAAGGCCGACGTGGTTTGCGAGGGTGATCCGAGACCTGCGCAGCTAATCATCAACAGGGCGGATACTGCGCAAAATATTGTTAACCCGAACGAAGTTCGATGCCCCACGGCGCAAACCTCCAGCAGACTGCGCTTTCGATGACACTTCTGGCCGCAGGGGTTGTTTTTGGCGGGGTTTGCAAGTACGCCTAAATCTAAAAACGCTAGGGCAGGCCTGAATCTGTTCGCAAACCATGGGATGACATTCCCTGCGAGCAGGTTGTCGCCGACGACGAAGTCTTTGAAGACGTCTCTGGAAAAGTCACGAGAGTTCGGTTGAAAGGCGATGGTTCATGCGACCAGCGGAACACTGGTAACGCCCGCAGTGCCAAACACTCGCCGGTAGCGTTCAATCTCATCAGGCGGCCCCAGTGCCTTCGCGTAATTGTCGGAGAGCTTGACCGCAGGTTTGCCTTCAGCGTCGGAGACTTTGCAAATCAGACTGACGGGATCAAACCCGCTGCCGCCGTCCGGATCACAGCCCCGGAAATCGTTAGTCAGCAGAGTGCCCCAACCAGCGCTGAAGCGGATCCGGCGGTGTGGCCTCCACTTTTGCTGATCCAAAAAATCGGCAGCAGTACGGAAATTTTCGGTCGTCGTTCCAGGTTGCAGCACCCCCCCAAAATAAGCGTGCAGGCCGAGTATCTCGTCAACGTCTAGCGCGTCGGAGGCGATGATGAGTTTGTCCTGCGGCTCTCGACCCTGCGCTTTCAGCCATTCGATATATTCGTCACCGGCCCCATACGGATTTTTGCTGTCAATGCGCTGCCCTGTCCAATCTGCCGCCCATTCGGGCGCGCCTGCGAGGAACTGGGTTGTGCCGAAGGTGTCAGGCAGCATGATGCGGAGCGCGCCTTCGTAGGTGTTCTGCCACATTTCCAGAACGTGATATTGAGAAGCTTTCAAGGCAGCATCATCCGGTGCCAAGGCGGCGAGAACCATGGGGATCTCATGTGCATTGGTGCCAATGGCCTCCAGATCGTGCTTGTGAGCGAGAAAGGCGTTGGAAGTTCCGATAAAACCGCGACCCAGATTTGAGGCCATCGCGTTGACGATGTACTCCTGCCACAAGAAGCTGTGGCGGCGCCGAGTGCCAAAATCTGCAACGCTGAGGCCGGGAACACCGCGAAGGCGTTCGATCTTGTTCCACAGCTTGGTCTTTGCGCGGGCATACAAGATGTCGAGGCCAAACTCGCTCAGCCTCTTCAAGTTCGCCCTGGTTCTCAGTTCGTCGAGGATCGAGAGAGCATAGAGTTCCCACATTGTCGTCGTCGTCCACAAGCCGTCGAAGGAAAGATGAAACTGACCATCTTTCACTGACAACGAATAATCCGACAGTTCAAAATCGCGTTCCATCCATTCCAGGAATGGCGGCTCAAAAATCCCGCGGCGACCGTAGAAAGTGTTACCAGCCAGCCAAACCAGTTCGGATTTTCGAAATCGGAGTTTGCGAACGTGCTCCATCTGTTGGGCAATATCTTGGACCGGAATCAGCTCCGCCAGACGCACGTTGGATGAGCGATTGAAAAGCGAAAAAGAGGCGTGGATTTTGGGAAAGTGCCTCCACACAAACTGCAGCATCAACAGTTTGTAGAAGTCAGTATCGAGCAGCGATCTGACAACCGGGTCGAGTTCCCAGTTGTGGTTATGCGCCCGCTCAGCAAAATTGACGATCATCGGGCGGTTTTGTCTTTAGAGTCGCGTAGTCACTGTCACTTTGAACCTAAGGTCTTTATTGGAACGGAAGTGAGGAAAACTGTCAATCGCAGCGAATTTGGCTACTCTGAAGGGATAGTAGACCTTCTAAAACGGACGCTGTAACTTGCCGTTTGTCCGGATCCGACCTTAGTGTCGCAGGTACATGTCCGAAAGGCCATCTCTGCCCTCGGATGCCGTTTCCTAATTGTCCAGGCGCGATCCCCCATAGTTTGCACAAGTTAAGGTGCTCCACAGGCGTTTTTTGACAGTTATAGGATGTTTGGCCGTTCGGCCTTTGAGGGCATGTACCTCCGAAACCTGTTCGGACTTGGGCTAGGAGGCCAGACTAGCGGGTATACCGGACGTTCGATAAGTAACCGAGTTTTGCGTTCACGTTTTCAGGGACTCGACTATGCGCAGATGCTTTCTGGATTACTGTTCAGGAGTAGGACTGCTCATCCTGTGCCTCGCTATGGTTGGCTGCCAGGGGTTCAGTTCCGGCAAGCCCGCGACGACGGCCAGCAACGCGAACGCTACACCGGGAGGCTTAGCAGCGAGTGCCACTAGTCTTAGCTTTGGAACCGCGCAAGTGGGCAGCAGCCAACAAATGTCAGAGATGGTGACGAACTCTGGTGGTTCGTCGGTAACAATTTCCCAGATTGGCATCACTGGCGCCGACTTTGCGCTGACGGGAGCCTCCACGCCGGTAACCCTGGCGGCGGGTCAGACGTTTTCTTTTACTGTGACGTTTACTCCACAGACGACTGGTAGCGCCAGCGGGACCGTTACGATCACCTCAAATGGATCCAATCCGTCCTTGAGCATCGCGGCCTCGGGGGCCGGCACGACCGTCGCCCCACAGTTAACTGCTACTCCAGCAACCTTGGGAGTGGGAAATGTGGTGGTCGGAACCTCGGAGACAGCCTCGGGAAGCCTGAATGCCAGTGGTGCGGACGTCACCATCACAGCGGCCAGCGCGAATAATTCACGGTTCACGATAAGCGGCTTGTCTATTCCAGCACTCATTCCGGCTGGACAAAGCGTACCCTTTGTGGTGAACTTCAGTCCGCAGGTCACGGGTGCGGCCAGTGCGACTCTCACCTTTACCAGTACTGCTCAGACTGTCACGGCTACGGCGACCGGCAGCGGTACGGCGGCGCCGACTCATACGGTTAGCCTGTCATGGAGCCCCAGCTCTTCCCCGAACATCACCGGATACAACATCTATAGGGCGGTTTACACAGGCTCCTGTGGCTCTTACTCAAAGATCAACGGCTCTAATCTGGACAGCAATACGGTCTATTCAGACTCGACCGTTACCGACGGCACTAACTATTGCTACGCAACCACCGCGGTGAATTCGAGCAATGAGGAGAGCGGTTATTCCAATGTCCTCGCGGATGTTCAAATTCCAGCGCCCTAAACGGGGCCGCATACGGGTTTAATGCTTTTGGAGTAATCCGGGCACCTCCTGGCAAGTGCCTCTGGATTACCAATTCCCAAATCTGCACTTCTGAGACCTACTCAAACCGGTCGGCATACACGCAGACTGCAGGTATGCGACTCCCCCACTCTATTACCCATCTCCTCTCTGTCCCTGTCTCCTTCGCCATGATTTTCGCTGGATGCCTCAGCCTGTCGTCTTTGGACGCCCGAGCAGCCACGCAACAATTAACCTGCAGCCCGTCCGTGGTTGCCTTTGGCTCGGTCAAAATTGGCGCGTCGAGGACGAAGGTCATTACTTTCACGAATAGAGGAAAAACCAGCATCAAGATTTCGGCGATCGCTGTGCATGGGCATGAATTCAGCACGCATCAATTGACGTTGCCGTTTACCCTAGCTGCACGCAAGAGCATTGCCGTCAACGTCAAGTTCCAGCCGACGGCGGCAGGATGGAGGGAAGCAAAATCCACGGCAACCAGCAACGCTTCCAACTCAACCCTTGATTTTGACCTCATGGGAACTGGAGAGGCGGGCGCCGCTACTTCCAAGACGGGAAAGCTCACCGTGGCCCCGGCCTCGCTGAGCTTCGGTGAGGTGCCTGTCGGGACGACACAGACTCGATCGCTCACGATGAGCGCGTCCGACGCCAGTGTGACCCTGTCGTCGCATGCCAGCAGCAGTTCGCAATTCGTTCTGGAAGGTGTTTCTCTTCCGCTAACCATCGCCGCCGGAAAGAGCGAAACGTTTAACGTGGCTTTCACGCCGAAAAGCAGCGGGGCTCAGTCTGGCTCTCTCTCGTTTGTCAGCAACGCTTCCGACTCGAAAACCAGGGAGTCGTTAAGCGGTACCGGCACCGTGGCCGGGTACAGCGTAAACCTCTATTGGAACGCCAGTTCGGACGTAACCGGCTACAACGTTTATCGCAGCACCCGCGCCAGCGGTGCCTATGCCAAGATCAATTCCGGCCTGGACGCAAATACCGCGTACACCGACGGCACAGTCGTCTCCGGCCAGACCTACTACTACGAGGCCACATCGGTGAATTCAAGCGGAAAAGAGAGTGCCCGCTCGACGCCTCCTGTGGAAGCCAAAATCCCATAGCCGTTCTACTTTCGTCGTATCGTAACTGTAGTTCTTTGCTCTCGCGGGCGCTTTGCGGCCGATCTCCCCCAACCTCAAGATTGAGGGGAGAAAGGGCTTTATGCGCAAGAGCTTGCACGCTGCTCGAACCTCCGTAACCACCGTCCGCACCCAAAGTAATCATTCTACACAGTTTAGTGGCACTTAGGGGCCATATCCCCTGGCCCGGCACATGCGTTAGTACTAGTACAGATGGCCAGTGCTGGGGGCTCACTATCGTTATGCGGATGAACTGGATCAGCTCAGGTATTCCGAAAGCGGCAATTCTGCTAGCGATCTTAGGCCTTTGTCGACCGGGGTTGGCGCAACAGCAGCAAATCTCATTTGCCTTGCTTCAACCTGGGGCCATGGAGCCATCGCCGATGGTGAGGTCCGTGCAATCGGCAGCCATACCGGGAGTTCCGGGCGACCACCGATTTTGGGATCGTGACAATAGCCTTTTGTTTGCTGCAAACGCCGCCTTCAGCGCCGCCGATTTTGTAGTGACCCGGAACAATCTAAGAAACGGCGGCCAGGAGCTGAACCCGGTAACCCGAGTGTTCAGCGGCAGTACGCCGGCGCTGGCAATGAATTTCGTAGGTGAAACCGCAGGAGTGGTGGGACTCAGTTACTTCCTTCACAAGACGGGCCACCACAAGATGGAGCGCGCCATTTCCATGTTGAACATTGGCGGCTCAGCGGCAGCCGTAACATTCGGTCTGGCTCATCGCTAGCGAAGCTAGTTCACCAAGGTTAGTTCGCCAACCTCAAGGCTTCGCGCGATCGATCATTCTCAGACTGCCGCCGGACCCCAGTTTTGGTTTCTCCTCTTCGCCCCGGTGCAAAATCCAAAGCAGCAAAAACGTCGCCGACAACGCAATCAGAAAGTAAATGATTCCGCCCTGACGGTGCAGTTTTCCCGTCAGGTAACTGGGGTCGACGCGGGTTCCCAGCATTGCCAGCACAAAGATCCGAAGCCCGTTTTTGGCGACCGACAACGGAATCGCCACCGCTACCACCAGGGCCTTTCGCCAGAACGTGCGTAAGAGCAGGTGCGCGAGAACCATCACTGTAACCAGTAACATCAAGCTGGATCGAATGCTGCTGCACTCGGGAGCAACCTCAAGAGTTAATCCCGGAATATGCAGGAGCGTGCCGCTTTGTGCGACCGGGATGCCGAATGCCTGGAAGAGCAAATGCGCAGATGCAGCGGAGCCTCGCTGCAGAACACTTACGACCGGATTCAGCAGGACTAGCGGAAATGGAACCGTCCACAATAAGAAGCAAAGAGGAAAGAGCGCACGCCGGAAAGCCCGAGTACCGAAACAAAGGACAAATGCCGCCATCCACCACACCACAAATGCCAGCATGTCCACCGAGAGTTGCGCATCGGGAGATAGCGAAACCGCCTTCCATCTCACCGCGGCAGTCACCAATATCGCTATGGCCAGAAACGCTGAAGCAATTCTCGCGCCCCAGCCGGACGCGGGCTCAGATGATTTCCAATCAATAAAGACAAGCGCCGCGCTGATAGGAAAGATCAACAGGATCTGGGTGTATTGGTCATCGCTCATGGCCAGAGCGAAAGCAGATGTCAACGGACGAAACCAAACTGCCAGGGAGATTAAGCCGAGAACAGAAAATCGCAGGAACGGCGACGACTTCGTCGTCGAATTTCGCATCGATGCGGTTGGCACAATGTAATGGTACGCCACTGGGGTCAGTGCGCCGCCTCGCGGTTTTTCAAAAGAAAATCGAAAGTTATTTATCCGCGACCGGTTCACGGCAGAGTGGCGCTGAAATCGCGGCAGAACTTAGCGGCTTGCGGTTTGGAATCCGGGCCGGCGCCACGTTCGACCTAATACTGCTCACTCCTTTGGCGCTGATTGCCCGCACTACGTAATAATATTTGCTCCCGTTCTCGACAAAGTCGTCCATGCAAGTGATGCCTGAAAAGGGTGCGAAGTTGACCAACTGCGGCGGCGAATCCTTGCTTCCCGTGCTGCGGTAGATGCAATAGCCGATGGCGGCGGTATGGTTGGAATTGGCCGGGGCGCTGGCCTTCCACGACAGAATCACCCGGTGCCCGCCCTGCCCCTGGATAGGCGCCAGTGCTGCTGATGCGCCAAATGTCGGACAAACCAGACGCGCGGCGGGAGGACTCGGCTTACTTATAGGGGTTCCGGCTTGCTTCATTTCTCCCGGTTGCCGAGTCACAGCCGGGCTGCCACTGCAACCAATGAACAGTGCGCTGGATATGGCGAGAGCCACCAGGATCAGAAGGAAGCGAATGTTTGGCTTTACGCGCACCGAACTGTGAACCATTGTTTCGTTGGCACGGGTTTCATTGATTCAGATTTCATCGATCGGATTGCATCGAACCGGATTTCGTTGGCCCGGAATCGCCGCTGCAGCAGCTATTCCGCCGTAATCTTCACCGCTCGAACTTTATTTCTCCGGGAATGTGTCCTTCACATATCGGGTGAGCGCAGCGGCCAGACTCTCGAAGTGTGCCGAGACCATGTCCAGATGATCTCCCGGCACGGTTTCGACTTCGACTACGTCCGCGAGTCTGCCCCAAACGGCGGTCGGATCATCGGGGAAGTAAGAATTGCTCTTGGCACTCACGAACTTTATTTTACCCCGATAAAACTGCGGCCGATAGCATCCCAGCGCAACATAGGCACTCCGTTTGACGCGCTCAGTTGTCTGTGCGAACGATAGAGGGGATGCGGCGGGAGGAAGACTCTTGCCAGGAGTGCGCAGTCCGGCCATCTGCAACCGATGTTCGAGCCCGTGAAGAAAACAAGTCGTCGCGTCACGAATCGGCATTTTTTTCATCTCCTGGAGATGGCGCAGGATGCGCCGTGCGATCAGCCGAACGCGCTGCGGCTTCGACAGAAAGTGGGGATGCGGATACGTGTCTACAAGCACTAGCAACCCAATATTTTCTCCGTTCCTGGATAAGCGTTGAGCCATCTCCAGCGCTACCAACCCTCCGAATGAATACCCGATCAGGATGTAAGGACCGTGGGACTGCACGTCAGTGAGCGCATCGATGTAGTACTGGGCCATATCTTCAACGCGGTCAAACGGTTTCTCGATTCCGTCAACACCTCTGGCCTGAATCCCATAGATCGGATGACCGGTTTGAAAATATTGTGCGAGTTTGGAGAAACTTGCCTGGCCGGCTAGGCCGTGGGCGATAAGAATCGGTGGTCTCTCGCTGCCTGCACTCAGCGGAACAAAGGGCGAAAAACGAGGAAGCGTCGGCTGCTCCAACAGAGAAGCCAAAGCCGCGATTGTCGGAGCACACAAGATCGTGGCACTTGGCAGTTCACGTCCACATTCCCGCGCGATCTCGGCAAACATCGTGTCGGCTAGCGAAGAACTTCCTCCGAGATCGAAGAAGCTATCTTC
>Ga0209530_1001410_pt1 | contig 10867 bp, 10 predicted proteins | sample BlaSpr_A8_Ref_O1_FD_187987 | JGI IMG/M metagenome (GOLD analysis project Ga0209530, IMG submission 187987) | Forest soil microbial communities from Thunder Bay, Ontario, Canada - Black Spruce, Ontario site 2_A8_Ref_O1 (SPAdes) (version 2) | ecosystem: Environmental > Terrestrial > Soil > Boreal...
AGCGGTCTGCAGTACAAGATTCTGACCGCCGGCACTGGACCGAAGCCGACCGCAAGCGACTCCGTGGTCTGCAATTATCGCGGCACGCTGATCGACGGCAAGGAATTCGACAGCTCGTACAAACGCGGCCAGCCCGCGACCTTTCCAGTAAGCGGAGTGATAAAAGGTTGGACGGAAGCTCTGCAACTCATGCCCGTGGGATCGAAGTGGCAACTCGTCGTTCCATCTGACTTGGCTTACGGCGAACGGGGTCAAGGTCAAGACATTGCCCCGAACGCTACCCTGATTTTTGAAGTGGAACTGCTCTCGATTCAGAGTAAGGACCAAGCCCAGGACAAAGGTCAAGACAAGAAGTAGCCGGAGTCGTTAGTCTCCCGGAAAATCGTTAGCTCCTTCCCCTTTAGCGGTTGCGGAAAAAACTGATGGCGTTGGAGCTTTGAAGGGGCACGGCTTCCCAGCCGTGCTCTTTCAAGACTTCAGACACCGGTATCGGGCCTTTTGGCAAGCTATCGGAAGCACCTTCCCGCGCACGGTACATCCGCCGCTCTATCGTTTCTTTCGTGCGGGACCCGCGTTCGGCGGCCGATTCACCACCGGCGCCAGTTCATCGGCTGTAACGAAGAGTGGTTCGATATCGGTCGGGATTCCTTGCAGGTTATCCAGCGCCTTCCGTACAGCGGGGCGCATGACGCCCAATTCGTCAAGCATCTTTTTCGCGCCCGCATAATTGCCTTCGGCCTCGATGGTCAGAAGATCATGATCAAGTGCCGCAATCGCGGACTTTATCTTCGTCATGTCCACCGAAAAAGTGCCGTCGGCGTGTTGGACGAATGCACCTTTATCCGTCAGGTAATTGAACTGAATTGCCATGCCTTTGCCGTGAGCATCGTTCAGTCCGAAGCGGAGAGCGCGGAACGTCGAAGCCAGATAAGTAGTGTAAAGCTGCCGCTGCGCCGCCTCATCGGAAGGCAGTGACGCGCCCAATCCCATTTCCTTCGAGTGGTCCATCATGTATTGCAGAGCAAAAAGTCCGGTGACATCGGCTTTCGGCTCTTCAATCGCGCTGTACAACTCTTTCAACTCCTCGCGAGGCGTCGTGTCGCGCCCCTGAACCTTGATCTGATGCGGCCCCAGCCCGTGCATCAATTCATGCGCCAAAATATGCGTAAAGAAAAGCTCGAAGCTCACATCCACCATGACGGTCTGCGACAATGTCCGGCGCGCAATGGGTAGCAGCACGGTGCGGAACTTCGCCTCTTGCACATTTTTCAGCATCACTCGTTTACTGCCCTTCTGCTGCACCACGCGGTCGTCGTTGGGCAGGTTGTATGCGGCCGTCTGCACTCCGTGAGCTCCGTCCCCCGCGCAGAGAATCTCGTCTACCACGCGAATCGGTGCTCCCGCGCCCAGCTTGGGGTTCCGGTACTGCGGATCGATGGGCAAATTATTTTCGATGTCCTGCAGATGCCGCGTGAAAACCGATAGCTTGGCCGTTTCATCGTCATCGCGCAGGTTCACGTAGGCTTCGAAAGACGCCTTGTAGCCGAACAGTTCGTCGTTGTAGGTTTCGTACGGACCAATCGTGATGTCCAACGGCGCGTCCAAGTCCATCCACGCCATGTCGCTTTCGTAGTAGTCATTGGTAAGAAAAGCGTCCGCTCGCAGGTTCAGAAACTTCTTCAACGATGCATTATCGGTCAACGCTGCCGCCTCGTGAAGCAAGTTTGACGCCTTCGTAAGGCCATCGGCGTATTCCTGGCTGTACGGAACGACCGCGAGCGTATTCGGCGTTTTGCTCCTGTCCAAGTGAATCACGGTGAAAAAACTCTTGGCCTGTTCCTGCTCCTTCGGTGACAACTGCGCAACCCAGCTCTCGAAATTTTCCTTCGTCACATTCTCGGGATAAAAATTAGCTCCCAGTGGTTTGCGTGGCGGAACACCAGGGATGAAGGCCTTGTAGTCGTCCAGATCCGACCACGGTTTCTTGTTGATCCAGAAATAGTGCAGGCGAGCTTTTCCCAGCGGCGTGGTGTCTTTTTGCAAGCGCGCATAAAGCGCGAGGTTGCCGTCCCACATTTGCTGCATGAAGATGTCGTTTAGGACCCGCGCCGCCTCAATCAGTTTCACCAGCGCCTGCCGATCACCCGAAGAGAGCCTCGATGTGTCGACCCTTAACGTGGTCGGCGCGAAACGGTTCGCCATCTGGTCCAGTTGCGCCAGATCCGGTACAGTTCCATTTTTCTGCGCTTTCACCGAAACACTCGTTAATCCCATAAGCAGTACAAGAATAGAACAGGCCGCGAGTTTCATAATCTCTCCTCCCATGCCGGGGTTCTCCAGCGCGGGCCGAAAACCGATTATGATAGCAGGACAAGCGGTAGCGGCGGGCACACATCTGGCGGTACAATTTACCAAAGGCCGTGAGCCCCGAGCCAAAATGGCAATCCAGGCTGCGGTTCCGGCTGCAAAATTCTTATGCGAAAATTTCTCCCATGGTTTCTCCTGGTTTCATTTGTTGCGCTCTCGGTCATTCTTAAGGCAGACGATGAGGTGATCGAAGAGATCGTCGCGCGGGTCAACAACCAGATCATCACTCGTAGCGAGTTCCTCCACAGCAAAGACGAATTGAGGAAGGAGGCGGCTCAGCAAGATCCTGTGAACGCGGACAAACTCGTCTCTGAACGCGAAAAAGATGTGCTGCGCGACTTGATCGATCAGGAATTGCTGCTCGAAAGAGGCAAGGACTTGGGCATTACCGCCGACACCGAAGTCATCAAAAAGCTCGACGACATGCGCAAGGATATGAAACTTGACAGCATGGAGGAGTTGGAAAAAGCCGCCCAGTCCCAGGGAGTATCCTTCGAGGATTTCAAGCAGAACCTGCGCAATCAGATCATTACCCAGCAGGTCATTGGAAAGGAAGTTGGCTCGAGACTCGTCATCGACAAAGAGGAAGAGCAGAAGTTTTACGACGATCACAAGAGCGACCTTGAGCAACCGGAGACGATTCGATTGAGCGAGATCCTGGTCTCAACCGACGCCAAGCCGAACGATTCCAACGATGAAGCTCAGCGGATCAAAGCAGCCCAGGCGAAAGCAGACGACCTGCTTACTCAAATTCGTAAAGGCGCCAAGTTCGAGGATATCGCCAAGAAAAACTCCGATGGACCCACGGCCGCTCAGGGCGGCGACTTAGGCGAATTTAAACACGGCACGCTCGCCCAGCAAATCGAGGACAAGACTTTCACCATGAAGGCAGGCGAAATATCGGATGTAATCCAAGCCAAGCAAGGGTTCATCATTCTGAAGGTCACCGAGCATCACGATGCTGGAATTCCACCCCTGAGCGAGATCGAACCTCGCATCCAGGACGCGCTCTACATGAAAAAATTGCAACCTGCGCTGCGGGAATATCTCACGAAACTGCGCGAGGATGCGTTTATTCATGTGTATCCCGGCTACGCGGATTCTGGCGCCAGCCCCAAACAGACCGAACCCATCGAGACCGCGAACAAAGAGCCCAGCGCCAAGGATCTCAAAAAGAAGAAAAAATTTGGCCTGTTTTAGTTTAAGCTTGGCCTGATCCGGCGGGGTGCGAGGACTGCGGTCTGGCCCGTGGGGTCAAGGCACGTCGTGCGCGTCCCAGAGCAACTGACCATGAAGGAATTTTTCTTATCCGACTGCTGTCACCACGAAAACAAAGTCATCACTTCGACTTTTGTGGTCGTTTCTAAACAGGTTAAGCCGAAGAAAACTGGAGAACCCTATCTGGCGTTGATCCTCGGTGATCGCACCGGCCAACTCGAGGCCAAAATGTGGGATAACGTCGAGGACGCGATTGATGCCTTCGAACAGGATGACTTCCTCAAGATCAAAGGCCTGCTGAATAAATATAAGAACCGTTTTCAGATCACGATTCACAAGCTGCGCCGTCTCGGCGACTCGGAGATCGACTTCTCCGATTACTTGCCGAAGACCACCAAGGACATCGGCGAGCTATGGCAGACCCTGGCTACTTTCGTCGCTTCATTTCGCGACCCTCATCTCAAGTCGCTGGTGGAAGCTTTCATGTCTGACCCAGAGATTGCGGAACCCTACCGCAATGCTCCCGCGGCCAAGACTCTGCATCACGCTTACATCGGAGGATTGCTCGATCACGTGGTGTCGCTCTGCCGATCTTGCGATCTGATGTGCCAGAATTATCCCCAGATCAATCGCGATCTTTTGCTCACCGGCGCATTCCTGCACGACATTGGCAAGATTCACGAACTCACGTATAACCGCTCGTTCTCGTATACCACGCGCGGTCAGTTACTCGGCCACATGATCATCGAACTGGAAATGCTGCAAGCCAAACTTGCGCAGTTCCCTGATTTCCCCGACGAACTTAAGATTCTGGTGGAACACCTCATCATCAGCCATCACGGGGAATATGAATTCGGCTCACCTAAGTTGCCCATGTTTCCCGAGGCGCTGATGCTGCATTACCTCGACAACCTCGATTCCAAGATGGAAAGCATGCGCGCTCATTTCGAACGCGAAGCTGCTTCGGATGGTCCTTGGACCGGCTACAACTCTTCTTTGAGCCGTCCGCTTTTGAACTCGGCAAAATTCTTGCAGAAAAAACAGCCGGCCGTGGCTGCTACAGATGCAGGCACAGCTGCGGCGGATGCGCCCACGTCGCCCGTATCCGAGACGCCGGTGGCGGAGGCAACGTCCGAAGCGCAACCGATCGAGGTCAAGAAGTTCTGAGAAACAAGAACCTGCGAACTGGCAACTGAATTTTCCTGATCTCCCATGCTCGACTTCACCCGCTTCCAAGTCCTGACCTTCGACTGCTATGGCACCATGATCGACTGGGAGACCGGCATCTTCTCCGCGTTGCGGCCCATCCTCGCCGCGCACAACAAATCGATTTCGGACTCTGCGCTTCTTCAGTTGTACTCGGAGCTTGAAGCTGCAGCCGAACAGGGGAAATATCTTCATTATCGAGATGTCTTGCAGTCCGTGGTTCGCGGCTTCGGTGAGCGGCTCGGGTTTTCGCCAACCACAGCCGAAGTTCGTTCGCTGCCGGAATCGCTAGCGAACTGGCCGCCCTTTTCCGATACGGTCGAGGCTCTGCGCAAACTTAAGAGCTGTTATCAGCTTGCAGTGATCTCTAACGTGGACGACGATTTGTTCGCCGCGACTGCACCCAAGCTGGGAGTGGCATTCGACCAAGTCATCACCGCCCAACAGGCCGGCTGCTACAAGCCCTGCATGAGAATTTTCACGCTCGCGGAAAAACGGATCGGCGTAAGTCGTGACCAATGGCTTCACGTCGGGCAAAGTATCTATCACGACGTAATTCCCGTGCAGTCATTGGGCCTTGCGACCGTTTGGGTAAACCGGTCGTCGCCGCGGCCCGGCGCCGGAGCTGCCAAAGCCGCCGCCGGAAAACCGGACTTGGAAGTACCCGACCTGCGGACCCTCGCCGAACATGCCAGTTGAGTTTTTCGTGCGGGCCATCAGCCGTGGCGCCGCACGTATGAGGCTGATGGGTACCAATCGGGCGCTCCGCTGAAAACTGGTGTATCTTTTCTTTCGGACAGCGAATCATATATAAAAGTAGTAATTTCAATCACTTCATGCAGCGGACTTTTCTTAAGATTTTGGGGTTGTGTGTTTTTCTGACGGGATTCGTGACCGCTCAGGCTCCGCTGCTTGCCCAGCCGGGTGGCGATGCGGACTGGTTTTCTTCTGTCTTGTCTCTTGTCCCCACGGTTGATGATCCGGTCCCGGTTCCTGCTGCCATCCCCGCCGCCGGGCATTTGCCTCTGAATGCGACAGCCGTGCTCCCACGCATGGCTCCCGAACTTGCGCTGCAGGTTTGCCATGGACGTTCCGTGGTACAGGCGGGGCAACTCGCTGCATACTCGGCCACAACCGTGATTCGCGCTGAGCTTCCCGACACCTCGCAGTACGGCGAATTCGAAGTGCAGCAGCACTACCTGGCTCCGCGCACGCTGGCATTCAAAGCGGTGCGATTCACGGGCGATACGTTCGTCAAGACAAATGTCATCACCCGGCTGCTGCAGTCCGAAGTGGACCACGTGCAGAAGGATGACCCGGCGCTGAACGCGATCAGCCCTGCCAACTATAAATTTTCTTACAAGGGAACGAACGAGTTGCAAGGCCGCATCGTTCACATTTACCAATTGAAGCCGCGCCAGAAACGCGAGGGTCTGTTCAAGGGTCGCATCTATGTCGATGCCTATAGCGGCAGCCTGGTCCGAGCCGAGGGCCGGCCGGTAAAATCGCCTTCGCTATTCATCAAGAAGGTCGATTTCGTCCAGGATTATGCGGACGTCGGCGCGTTCACTTTTCCTGTGCACGTCCACTCGGAAGCCGTTGCTCGCATCGTCGGGCGCGCCATCGTGGACATCTATCAGCACGACTACCAGCCCGTCCCGAATGCCGTGGCCAACACTTCCGTGACCGCAGAGTCGATTCCTGCTCTGTAGTAGGTTTTCCTTTGTGAACCTTTGCGTCCTCTGTGGGTTGATGAATTTCAAGTGCTGAACCACTAAGGCACGAAGTAAGTCAACGAGCTAATCTGCACGCCACAACGCCCGTCTACGGCTATAATTTCGGTTTCAATCAATGAAGGAGAAATCATGACCCTTTCAGGTCGGGTCGCGCTGGTTACTGGTGCGTCCCAGGGGATTGGTCGGGCCTGCGCTCTTAAGCTGGCGGCGTCAGGCGCGACATTGGCAGTGGCGGCGCGCAATCAGGAAAAGTTGAGCGAGCTTGTGCAACAGATCGAAGCCAACGGCGGGAAGGCTTTCGCATTTCCCGTTGACGTAGCCGACGAAGAGCAAATTAAAACTGCGTTCAAGGCCGCGCTCGGGCAACTCGGCAAGGTCGACATCCTGGTCAACAACGCCGGCATCACGCGTGATCAGCTTGTGATGCGCATGAAACGCGCCGATTGGGACTCCGTGCTCAACACCAACCTCACCTCTGCCTATTTGTGTATTCAGCAGGTGATCGGTTCCATGCTAAAGCAGCGCTGGGGCCGGATCATCAACATAAGCTCGGTTTTTGGGCAGACGGGGCAGGCAGGACAAGCCAATTATGCCGCGTCGAAAGCGGGCCTGATCGGATTGACCATGGCGATTGCCCGCGAGGTCGGGTCGCGCAACATAACTTGCAACGCCGTGGCGCCGGGCTTCATCGAAACCGCCATGACTTCCGGATTCACCGATGACTTCAAAAAGAACGCGCTCAAGATGATTCCTTTGGGACGAATCGGAACTCCCGAAGACGTGGCGGGTTCGATTGCATTTTTAGCCTCCGACGAAGCCTCCTACATCACGGGGCATGTTCTAAGTGTGAACGGCGGCATGCTCATGGGGTAGCGCGGACAATCTCCGGGCTGATATTTGTGCCGGCGGAATCTCCGGCGCAAATCGCCCAGGTGCGCGAACTTTTCCTGGAGTACGAGCAATCACTCGGCGTGAAGCTCTGCTTCCAGAATTTTGAGCAAGAGATCGCCGGACTTCCGGGTCACTATGCGCCGCCCGATGGCCGTCTGTTGCTGGCGGAGTATAAAGAGCAGTTGGCGGGATGCGTAGCCCTGCATCAATGGCAGGGCGAGATCTGCGAGATGAAGCGGCTTTACTTGCGTCCATCGTTTCGCGGAAAAGGGCTGGGCCGCATGATTGCAGAAAAGATTGTTGCGGAAGCGCGTAACATTGGCTACCGGCGCATGCGGCTCGATACCATCGAGCCCATCATGAAAGATGCGGTAGAAATGTACCGCAAACTGGGGTTTCGCGAGATCGCATCGTACCGCCCCAATCCCATTGCCGGGGCAATGTACATGGAGCTGGAGTTGTAGTGTCAGCAAAAAATTGCCGCTACGGAGGACAGTCGTGAAATTCTTTTGCTTAGCTTTCACTTTCCTTTTTGCCTTGAGTGCCTTCGCGGCAACTCCCAAGAATGTTTCCTATAAGAGCGGCGACGATACCGTGCAGGCGATAATTTACACGCCCGAAGGAACGGGCCCGTTTCCGGGCATTCTGGTCATCCACGAATGGTGGGGACTCAACGACTGGGTCAAGGAACAGGCCTCAAAGTTATCGGATCTCGGTTACGTCACGCTTGCCGTGGATCTCTATCGCGGCAAAGTCGCGACCACGGAGGGCGAGGCTCACGAAATCATGCGCGGCGTGCCCGAAGACCGGGCCGCGCGTGATTTGCACGCGGCTTTCGAACTTCTGAAATCGCAGCCGAACGTTAAGAAAGATCGGATCGCGTCCATCGGCTGGTGCATGGGCGGCGGCTACTCATTCAATGTCGCACTGCACGAGCCAACGCTGACGGCAGACGTGATTAACTACGGCCACCTGGCGAGCGATCCCGAATTGCTAAAGAAAATCAACGCCTCAATTCTGGGGATTTACGGTGGACAAGACCGCGGCATCTCCGTGGACGATGTGAAGAAGTTCGAGCAATCGATGAAACAGCTGGGCAAGAAAGTCGAAATCGTAATCTACCCCAATGCCGGCCACGCTTTTGAAAATCCCAACAATAAAACCGGTTACCGCCCGGACGACGCTTCAGACGCCTGGAAGCGAACCGTTAATTTCCTGGCTCAGACGCTGGGAAAATAGGATCATCGGCAGTATCTCTGCACGAGGTCTTCAAAGAAGGCGCAAAATAATCGCCTTGCCTATCCTGGGCAGCGGTTGCTTCCCTTTGTGCCCCGGCAAAAAGGAAATTGTTACGACCCGGGGGATGTCAGTAAGTTGTTATCCCCCCGGATGAAGAACCTTGTGCAGGCTGACATCGTCGCCATCGCCGCTCCTCAAACTGCGAAAAACGCTCGTCGATACGATGGTTACGATCCCGAGAGCGATGAGAGCTTTATGGATTCCATGAATCATTTCGGCCGGATCGGAATGAGTGCTGGGGACGAAAAACGCTGTGGCTAGCCCCGCCGCCGCTACGCCGAAACTGATCGACATCTGCTGCGCCGTGCTTGCGATGGAACTTGCACCGCTCGCGTCTTCTTCCTTGATGTCAGCGAATACGAGCGTATTCATGCTCGTGTATTGCAGCGAAGTGAATCCGCCATAAAAGAGAGCAAGTAAAACGATGGCCCAAACTGGTGTTCGGAGACCAATTGTCGCAAACGCCATCAGAAGAGCACCGAGAATTAAAGTGTTGGAGATGAGCACGCGACGATAGCCGATACGACGCAGAATTCGTGGCATGATCGTTTTCATACCCATGGAGGCGATTGCCTGGGGCATGACGAGCAGACCGGATTGGATCGGCGTGAAGCCCAAGCCTACCTGATAGAGGAGCGGCAGGAGAAATGGCACTCCGCCTATTCCAAGACGAGTAAAGAAGCTGCCGCTTACGGCGGCGCGGAAGGTACGAATGCTGAATAGTTTGAGCTTCAGCAAAGGGAACGGAAGGCTGCTCCCGTGGATTCCGTATCCGGCAAGCAAGGCAATCGACAACACCAGCAATCCGGACATCCCGCCTGCGCTCAGACTATGATCGCCGAATATCTCCAGCACATAAGACAGTAATGCGACCCCAGAACCGAAGAGGATGAGTCCGACAACATCGAGCGGAGGGTTCTGCTCTTCGCGGTAGTCCGGCAAATGCAGATAAACCAGGATCAAGCCCGCGAGTCCAATTGGAATATTAAGGAAGAAAATGAAGCGCCACTGAAGATACCCGACGATGAGACCTCCGGCGATGGGTCCGAGCATGGGCGCAACCAGGGCTGGTATAGAAATAAAGCTCATGGTGCGCAGAAGATCTGACTTGGCAAACGTTCGCACCAGCGTGAGCCGGCCCACTGGCACCATCATCGCGCCGCCGCCACCTTGCAGGATACGAAAAGCGACCAGCAAGTGGATGTTGCTTGATATTCCGCACAGAAAGGACCCGAGGGTGAAAATGCCAATCGCAGACGCGAATACACGACGGGTTCCGAAGCGGTCCGCCATCCAGCCACTGATGGGGATGAATACCGCCAGGCTGAGCGTATAGCTGGCGAGCACCGCCTTCATGCTGAGGGGAGCGACGCCGAGGGCGGAAGAGATGGCGGGAACGGCTGTGTTGAGAATCGTTGTATCCAGCGATTCCATAAACAAAGCGACAGCAACCAGCCATGGTAGGAGACGTTTGGCGGCTTCTGAGGGGCCGGACGAAGATGGAGGAGCGATCGGCGGGCCAGCTGAGTTCATATGTAGGAAACCGCGGAAGGCCTCTCCACTTCAAATATGTTATCTGATGTGTCCGATCGATGGTTTTCTTGTACCGGTGTCCCTTCCCGATCAGCGCAGTTCCGCCGTTTTCGGCAGCTCGGATACAGTCCATCCTCCTCCGAGGGCCTTGATCAGCAGCACGCTCGCGTCCATGCGACGCCTCAGGATGTCGACGTCGTTTCGTTCATTTTGCAGCGCGATGGTTTGTGCCGTGAGAACGTCAAGGTAGGGATCGGCTCCGCCGATATAACGATCATTGAAAATCTGCAGCGATTCTTGCGCGGAGGTCGTCGCTTGCTTTTGTTGCTGCGCTTCCTGGCTGAGGATTCGCAGGGCGACGAGATTGTCTTCCACCTGCTGAAAAGCTGTGAGCGTGCTCTCGCGATAGCCGGCAACGGTTGCGTCATAGTTGGCGCGTGCGGCGGTTGAAGTCGCCCGGCGGCGGCCACCATCAAAAAGAGTTTCCGCCAGCGACGGCCCGACGGCCCAGAAGCGGCTTGGCCAGGTAAACCAGTTCGTGATGGAAGTGCCCTCTAATCCAGCGGACGCGCTCAATATAACGGTCGGGTAATAAGCCGCGCGAGCAATTCCGATCT
>Ga0209530_1001412_pt1 | contig 10829 bp, 8 predicted proteins | sample BlaSpr_A8_Ref_O1_FD_187987 | JGI IMG/M metagenome (GOLD analysis project Ga0209530, IMG submission 187987) | Forest soil microbial communities from Thunder Bay, Ontario, Canada - Black Spruce, Ontario site 2_A8_Ref_O1 (SPAdes) (version 2) | ecosystem: Environmental > Terrestrial > Soil > Boreal...
AACGACTGCGCATGGTGATCAAGGATGGAGCCAGCCACACGGAAGCAGCCTGGGCGGAACGATTTCCGGAGGCGCTGCAGTTTTTGTTTGGGGAGTAGTTTCGCGATGAAATTCATGCTGCGTAGAATCGCTATAGAAGACGCTTCTACCGGGCAATTCTTTCACAGACCGATGTGGATTTTTGTCACCGCGTTCCTTTTGAGGACGGCGGTGATGGCTACATTTTTCGCCCATAGTCAATTCACTTGGGGCGTGAACGAGTCAGCAGGGATCGCTCGTTCGATTGTCGAAGGGCACGGTTTTTCGTCCGCGTTTCACGTTGCGGATGGGCCAACCGCATGGCTTGCCCCTGTGTATCCCGCTCTGATCGCGGCAATATTTCGCTTTCTGGGAATAGAGAGCGTGGCTTCCGCAGGCGTAGCTGTCTTGTTCAATGTGATTTTTTCCTCGCTGACAGCGGTGCTCTTAGTCCGGTTAGGAAGGGAACAACTCGGGGAAACAGCGGGTGTGGTGGCAGGTTGGTGCTGGGCTATCGCTCCTCCATTACTGGTGATGCCCTGGCTGCCCTGGGAAACGTGTCTCTCTGCTCTGGTGCTGATGTTTGCATTCCTGACGACGCTAAAGTTTCCGCAGCTCGTCCAGATTGGCAGACTGGATCCGGTGCGGCATGATTTGGAGTTTTGCGGCGCTGCTAAACCCTGCAATGCTCGCGCCCCTCGTGGTATTGTCCGCCGAAGCCGCGTTACATACCCGGCGACTGAAGGGGCCTGCGGTCATGATTGGAGTATGCGTCCTGGGCATCCTGCCGTGGACAGTGCGGAACTACCGTGCCTTCCGATGCGTTGTGCCGATTCGCAGTAATTTTTGGCCGGAGGCATATTTTGGAAATGTCGGTTTCTCTTTGCATCCTACCGGCGGCGCAACGCTCTATCAAAAGGATCTGAAGAAACGTACTTTAAACTTCGTCCGTTCTAATCCTCGCGAATTTACTCGACTCGTCGCACATCGCATAGCGGCTTTCTGGGGGCGATCTTCGGCCTTGCAGCCCTGTCCAGTCGTGGTCCTCGGGCTCAGTCTTGGGGGAATCGCAATGGCATGGTGGCAAAGAAAAAGATGGCTGGCCTTCGCCTCTGTGCTGGCGGTCTACCCAGTCGTTTACTACGTGACTTATGTGTTCGCACGCTATCGCTACCCGATCGAACCTCTTATGTATGGGTTGTCTGCATACCTTGTGGTTGCTCTATTTTCTGGGCTTCACAAGTGTGATGCCGAGCAAAGCTTAAGAACTTAGCGTCGCTCACAAATCTGCGGACGCTAGCTTTGCGAGGGCGTTGCGCCGTTTTGTCATGTTGAGCAGAAGCAGGAATAGCGGGAAGAAGGATACCAGCAATGAAGCAAAGAAAGGCAGTCGGCCACGAGATTGCAATCGAGACGGAAGAATGAGAAGCGCCAAGTCTGTGATCCAGGTCCAACTTATCACGGCTATGAAAATGAAGCGGGAGAATCGCGACAGCGCTTTCCAATCCCGCAGAACGAGCATGCTGGGCAGAATCAGCATCACCTGATTGAAGGGTATTAGAAGGGGGAAAACGAGAACTGCGCCCATGAGAAACACGGCAAACAGGAAAGTGAACTCAGGCGAACCCGATGGCGCTTTTCGATTTCTCCATGCGAAGAGCAGGAGGGCTAGAAACAATATCGCTGCCGTGATTCCTCCGAGTGCGTCCCCGAGGACGATGCGCAGCAGAGAAGATGTGTGGGCGTATTTCCGGTAGGCAGATAGACCATCGACGAAATACCGGATCCAACCATGAAGGAGAATTTCACCACCTGCGATTAAGGCGGCTAAGGTGGCCACGAATGCGGCGGCGATCCGCCATCGCTTCCTCCATTTGCCAGCCGTCCAGATTGCGAACCAACACAGAGGCATAACGGACATTTGCGGCTTTATGGTAGTGAGTGCGAGCAGGACTCCAACGGCTATGAGGTAATTTTTCTGCGCACACCAGGCAGACGCTACCAACAAAAAGCCCACTACCAATGCCAATTGCTCGAGGCGCAGGCCTTGTATCAATTGCGGACTGCTGAGAATGAATAAGATTAGCGCGATGGTCACGGTTCGCGTTACATGCCAATGCAAGATATCGAGACAGAGAAGCACGCTGATCGCGGTGAAGCCTGCAAGTAGGAGTCGGGCCCACTGGCGTACCTCCAAAAAATCTGCATTGATAGCGGGTGCCAGCAAAAATACCACATAGACGGGATAAGCGAATCGTTGTTCGTTGATTAAAGACTTTGCGGGTGCGTCGTAAGCTTGATGGATGGTATGGCCATAGAAGGCAGTCTGAATTTGTTCACTTACCTCTGGGCCGTAAGGATTGCGGTGGTGGAGGAGGAGTTCGCGGGCGCCCACCCACGGCGAATATAAATCGCCCATTTGTACCTTGACGGCCGCTGAGTAACTCCACGCGTCAGGAGTATTGCGCACGGAAAGAAATGTGATTCCGGCGCTCAAAACACTCAGCACGAGCCAGACTAGAGATTTCATCTAATTGGAGCCCGCATAGGGCCTAATGCTGGGCCGAGGCTCATCTCCGTTCAGGGTCCACGCCATTCTGTTGCGAAAGTAATTTAACAACTCCTGATTCGAAGAATTTCCTAAATCGCGGGCCCAGACTACCTTCGAGCCGTCAATATCCGCGCCGTTATACACCCATTCATCATGCACATCGTGATCGGGTCCGTACTTGACAATCACCAATTGTTCGCCAGGTAACCGCTCAAGCTGACTCACGATTCTGGCCCTATCCAGATTACCGGGCGGCCATGCCTGCTCAATCTGTACGTGTGCCGCCGCTGCGCTTATTCTTAAAACGACCATGGCGGCAGCTACGATCACGGTTGACCGCATGAACTCTTTCCCAATGAGGTTGGGTTTCCGTTGCCAGATTTCCCGAATGCACTCCGTTAACAAAATATAGAGCGCGCCTGTGGCGGGTGAAAAATAATGGGGAAGGGTCCACGTTTGTACGGAAAAGCCGACGATGATTGCCGCGCAAACAGCAAGTGGCAGCAGCATGACCTTTCGGCGTACTACTTGTGGGAGCGCCAACAATGGAAGTGTCAGCAACGGTCCCAAATAAAACTGCCACCATGCGTCAGCTTTGAATAGGCCTCGCTGTAGATAGCCCTTCAGGGTGACATTTTTCTCGAACCCTTGTAACTCCCACCTGTAGAAATCTCGCATGGCTTCGTTATGGTAAGTCGGCTCGGAACGGGATTGCTGCCAAAGGAAATATGGTGCCATCGCGTAAGTCTCACGGTCGACTTGATAGGTCATGCGGAGCGGACTGCCGGTAACTCGCCAGTAATAATAGCCAGTAGCTAGAGCGCCAAAGATTAAGAGTGCCAGTAGTGGAAACACAACTCTAGACAGCGAGAGCTTGAGTGAAGGACGTCGCTTGCCCGTCAGCCACCAAAGCATTGCCGCAGCCACTGGCAGACTCACAACGAAACCTTCATAGGGACGACTGTTGGCGAGTATCACCAAGCCTAGGCCCATCAGCAAGGAGTCGCGTACCCGCGGATGTTTTCGCAGCCGGGGCCACGCTCCAAGAACGAGTGCGCCACCCAATGCGGCTACTGACGCGCACCAGTAGCTGTTCATCCAATAGCTTAGAAGTCCCAGACGCAAAACCGCTAGCGCGGCGCCCAGCAAGGCCCACGACGGCGGCAGCCAGCCTTGCAGCATCCAGCACAAAGCCGAGCACATGAGCGCTGTGATTAGAAGTTGCCCAATCCACGGATTGCCGAGCAGTTCGCCCGCAGCCAAAACGATGCCCTCCGCCGGCGGATACATGGACATATATGTCGGCTTCTGAATAATGTGGAAGCTCTCAAAATGAATCCACATGGGATGTGTGGGATTCGTGAGCCGGCCGTGGGCGAAGGTATCCCCAGCGAGCAGATAGCTGAACTCGTCGTGAAAGCGCGGCTGGGGAATGCCGAGTACAGGAATGAGGGCGACTCGGACGGCGATTACACTAAAGCCCACCAGGAACACGGCCAGCCCTTTGCGCCTTCCCAAACGTGCAAACGCAAGTTCGATCCGCCGGAAACTCTGAGTTTTACTCGCGGGAAGATCATCCTTCGAGTGCAGTAGGATCAGCGTTCCGGCACCCATCATCAGCAACAGCTCAATTAGCGCGATCAGGTGCGGAGCCAGTTCCCGATATAGATTCTGCATCGTGACCAAGGCTAGCTTTTCGCGGCTGTTCGATCAGACTGCTTGTTTTTCCGCAGTTTTCTCGAATAGTCCGTCGACGATCTGGATCATTTCGTCATCCACGACCCGGTTACGCGAAATTGCTTCCTGCAAGGTAATGGAAACGATCTTATTCGAGCGCAGGGCGGCCATGCGTCCGAACTCGCCCCGGTGCACCATGTCAATGGCGCCCAGGCCGTAACGCGTGGCCAGCACGCGGTCAAAGGCGCTGGGAGATCCGCCGCGCTGGATGTGGCCGAGAACTACGGCGCGGGTTTCATAGTTGGTGCGTTTTTCGATTTCGCGGGCGAGAGTATTGGCGATGCCGCCGAGCTTGGCGTGCCCGAACTCGTCCTTGCCCATATCCTGAATGACGGGTGCGCCTTGTGCCGGTTCGGCGGAGGAAAACTTTGCGCCCTCGGCTACGACCACGATGGAAAAATAGAGGCCGCGCTCGTGCCGTTGCCGGATCGATTCGGCGACTTTGTCGACGTCGAAAGGCCGCTCGGGAATCAGGATTACGTCAGCGCCTCCAGCGATGCCGCTGTAAAGGGCGATCCAGCCGGCATCGCGGCCCATGACCTCGACGACCATTACACGGTTGTGCGCTTCGGCCGTGGTGTGCACGCGGTCCAGCGCTTCGCACACGATGTTGCAGGCCGTGTCGAAACCGAAGGTGTAGTCGGTGCCCCCTAGATCGTTATCAATGGTTTTTGGTACGCCTACTACTTTTGCGCCGCGCTCGTGCAATTTCTGGGCAACGGAAAGCGTGTCGTCGCCGCCAATCGCAACCAGGGCGTCGATTTTGTTTCTCTCCAGCGTGGCCAGGCAGCGGTCCAATCCGTCGGGACGCTTGGAAGGATTGGTACGCGAGGTGCGAAGAATTGTGCCGCCGCGAGGTAGAATGCCACTGACGGCTTCGAGGTCGAGCACAGTGCTCTTATCCTCTACCAGTCCCCGCCAGCCTTCCAGAAAACCTACGAATTCATCGCCATAAGTGAAGGTGCCTTTGCGCACAACCGCGCGGATTACGGCATTCAGCCCAGGACAATCGCCACCACCGGTTAACATCCCGATCTTCATGTTCCAATTCCCTCGATCAGTTCAGAATAAAGGTTTTCCTGATGGTGTCCGGAATGCGGGTCAATGGCAACTCCCGCCGGACGGGCGATTCCGCAATCGCCAGGAAGAAATAGATTATCACTAAAGCGGATTGGGTTCGATGGATTACCGCTCGCCCATCAGCCGACGCTGATCATTAATCGGGCAAAAAGCAGGAGCGACAGGCCAATGGCGAGGAAACTATTGGCGCGCAATCCTCTGTAGGTCGCCGGCCAGGGGAACATCAGGGTTTCAAAGATTGGCATAAACTTTTCTGGCCACAATAATCCGGCCACGCCGCCGGCAAGGCACAGTTGGACGATCACGCAAAGTCCCAGGGCATTCATACGATTGCGATCCGAAGAGAATAGAAATTTTATTCATTAAACCCGATCCGGGGCTGAGGAAAAAAGTGACGGAGGTCACATCGGGGAAAAATTGCGGGAAATATTGTTGAGGATTGGCGCGTTGCTGAACGGGTTCTAGTTGCGCAAGCCAATAGCGACTGCTTCCAGCTGTTCGTGAACTTCCGCCGCTCGGCGCAGGGCCGATTGCACATTGTCGCAGATGTTTTGCGCACCCACTACCTCTTCGAACTCTGCTTGATGAATCAGACCGGCTGGTTGCTCACGCGCCCCGCACAGAATCAAAACTCGACCGCTGGCCTGCAGTTGTTTGGCAACCTCCTCAATCGCGAATAGTCCGGTCGCGTCCAAGGCAGTCATGTTGCGCAAACGCAGGATCACCACCGGAGGCAGCGTGTGCAGGTCTTCCGTGACGGCAGTGATTTTATCGGTGGCGCCAAACAGAAATGGCCCGTGGATGCGGAAGATGGTGGCATAGTAAGGGATATCTTTGTCCTGAAGAATATGGACGCGGCCGTCTTCCACGTATTCGTCGGTGACTTGCAAGACGGTTGTAGTGGAAGCGATACGCCCGATGAAGAGCAGTGCGGCGAGGATCATGCCAGCCTCGACGGCGACGGTGAGATCGGCGAAGACGGTTAGGGCGAACGTAACGATCCAAACGCTGATGTCCGTTTTCGTGAGCTTCAGCAGCTGCGGAATCTCGCGCCACTCTCCCATGTTGTAGGCGACCACTATCAAAATTCCGGCGAGCACGGCCAGTGGGACGTGGCTGACCCATGGTGCCGCGAAGAGCAGGATGCAGAGCAGGGTAAGCGCATGAATCATGCCCGCGACGGGTGTCTGCGCGCCAGAGCGAATGTTGGTCGCAGTGCGGGCGATTGCGCCTGTGGCGGGAAGTCCGCCAAACATTGGGGAAATGATGTTGGCCACGCCCTGGCCGAAGAGTTCGACGTTGGGATTGTGGTGATCGTTGCTCATGCGATCGGAGACAACGGCGGACATGAGTGATTCGATTGCGCCGAGCATCGCGACTGTAAGAGCGGGTCCGAGCAGGCCATGAATCAAATCCGCACGAAAGCGCGGAATCGCGAAGTGCGGCAAACCAGCCGGAATTCCGCCGAAGCGCGAACCGATGGTTTCTACCGGCAGTTTGAAAACGATCACCGCCGCCGTTCCTAGGAGAAAAGCGACGATTGCGCCGGGGATGCGGTTCGACAAAGTGCGGCAGAGAATCATGACCAGCACTGTGCCCGCCGCCAAGGCAGTTGCGGTAAAGGAAAGCGTGTGAAAGCTTCCGGCTAGGGCTTCCGCACGCTGCCAGAAGATGCCGGGAACTTTGGCCAACTGCAGGCCAAAGAAATCCTTGACCTGCGTGCTGGCGATTAATATGGCGATACCGTTGGTGAAGCCGATGACTACGGGTCGAGGGATAAACTTGACTGCCGTGCCCATGCCGGCGATGCCCATGATGACGAGCAAGACTCCGGCCATTACGGTGCACATGAAGAGGCCGTCGACGCCGTGCAGGGCGACAATCCCAGAGATGACCACGACAAAGGCGCCGGTTGGGCCACCGATTTGTGTCTTCGAACCGCCGAGCGCGGAGATCAGAAATCCGGTGACGATGGCGCAGTAGATTCCGGCTTGTGGCGTTAGGCCTGACGCGATGGAAAACGCCATGGCGAGCGGCAGCGCCACCAGGCCCACCGTGACGCCGGCGATGAGATCGCGAACCAACTTGTTGGCGTTGTACTCCCGAAGGCAGAGGACAGACTTCGGCAGCCAGCGATCCTCGACGAAGCTACGCCCCATGTCCTGATTATCAGGTAAATGTTGATGGAAGACTATGACTTCAACGCGAACGAGAACAAACGAAGGAACATGGCCGTTGCGAAGCTGGCATGCGACATAGCTATTGCTTCGCTGCTTGGCATTCGGCACAATGCTTGGCTGTGGGAGTGATGGATTCAAGGCGAATCAGACGATGAGGAAATTGCTTTGGGGTGCAGTCGCGATCCTGGGGGCCCTGGCGCTTGGTACGATTGCGCTGCATCGCGGGGAACCGATCAATGCTTTGTGGCTGGTGACGGCGGCGGTTTGCTGTTATTCGCTGGGATATCGCTTCTACAGCAAGTTCATCGCGGTAAAAATCCTGGCTCTCGATGGCCTGCGCGCCACTCCGGCAGAACGACTGGAGAATGGCCGCGACTTTCTCGTCACCAATAAGTGGGTGGTGTTTGGTCACCACTTCGCCGCCATTGCCGGGCCGGGTCCTTTAGTCGGGCCGGTGCTGGCAGCGCAGTTCGGCTATCTCCCGGGGACGATGTGGGTGCTGGCGGGGGCGGTGTTTGCGGGATGCGTGCAGGATTTCGTCATTCTGCTGTTTTCGGTGCGGCGCGACGGAAAATCGCTCACGGAGATGGCTCGAGAGGAAATCGGGCGAGTGGGCGGATTCGTAGCTTATGTCGCGGTCATCGCCATTCTTGTCATTTTGCTGGGCGTAGCGGCGCTGATTGTGGTCAACGCGCTCAAGGCAAGTCCATGGGGAACGTTCACCATTGCCATGACAATGCCGATTGCCGTATTGATGGGCGTCTATCTTCGGCGCATTCGTCCGGGAAAAGTTTTGGAAGTGTCGGCGCTCGGCTTTGTGCTGGTAATGGCCGCGATCTGGGGTGGGCAATATGTTTCACAGAACGCCGCCTGGGCGAGGCTGTTTACCTTCACTGCGCCCACGCTGGCAATTCTGATCATGGTGTATGGCTTTGCGGCGTCCGCGCTGCCGGTGTGGCTGCTGCTGGCGCCGCGCGATTATCTCAGCACCTTCGTTAAGTTGGGCACCATCGCCCTGTTGGGGATCGGAATCATCGCGTTGCATCCCACTCTGCATATGCCGGCTTTGACCCGGTTTGTGGATGGCACCGGCCCGGTTTTTGCGGGGAAAATTTTTCCTTTTGCTTTCATTACCATCGCCTGCGGAGCGATCAGCGGATTTCATGCTCTGATTTCGAGCGGCACCACTCCGAAAATGATTGCCCGCGAGACTCAGACTCGCATGGTGGGTTACGGCGCCATGATGGCGGAATCCGCGGTCGCGGTGATGGCGATTATTGCCGCTTGCGTGATGCAGCCCGGGGTTTACTTCGCGATTAACAGTCCAGCGGGAGTGGTTGGCCAGGCTCCCGCGACTGCGGCAGCCACTATTTCGAGCTGGGGATTTCCGGTGACTGCGGCTGACATGCAGGCCCTGGCCCATGCGGTCGGCGAACAGACTCTTTTCAACCGCACCGGGGGCGCGCCCGCGTTTGCGGTGGGCATGGCGCACATCTTTTCCAGCAGCCTGGGCGGCGAGACGCTGATGGCGTTGTGGTATCACTTCGCCATCATGTTCGAGGCGCTGTTCATATTGACCATTCTCGATGCCGGTACGCGAGTCGCGCGATTCATGGTGCAGGATGCGCTGGGGCATGTATACAAACCGCTGGGGCGGACGAGTTGGTATCCCTCGATTCTGACGACAAGCGGGCTGATTGTCGCGGCCTGGGGTTATTTTTTATGGCAGGGGGTGAAGGATCCGCTGGGTGGAATTAATTCCTTGTGGCCGCTCTTCGGGATTTCGAATCAACTGCTCGCGACGGTAGCCTTGTGCGTGGCGACAACGATCATCATCAAGATGCATCGCGCGAAATATGCGGTGGTAACTCTGGCTCCGCTGGCTTGGTTGGTTGCGGTGACGTTTACCGCGTCATGGGAGAAGATGTTCAGCCCGGATCCGCGGGTTGGATTTCTGGCGCAAGCGCGAGTGCTGGCGGCAGCGCCGCAGACCGGTGCGACCTCCCGGCTGATTTTTAACAACCGTCTGGACGCGGCAGTGACTGGAATCTTGGTGTTGATGGTCACGCTGGTTCTGCTGGAATCCGGGCGGCAATGGCTGGGGATTTTGCGCGGAACCAGAGAAGCACGCACCAAAGAATCGCCGTTTGTGAGGACGCGGCTGGTGGAGGAGCGGGGATGAATCGGGCGAAGACGATTTTCCTGAACGTCGCGGCAACTGGGATTGAAATGCTGCGCGAAATATTCGATGAAGCGGCTTACGCGCGATTTTTGAATCGCGCTGGAACTGTTTCCTCCAGCGAATCGTATGCTGCATTCCGGCGAGAGTTCGAAGAGGCCAAGACGCGCCGGCCGAAATGCTGTTAGGCAGAAGTAAACGTCTTTAAGCCGTACTGAGCGTTACTGCTGAAGTTCGAAGACTCCCAGGGTTAGCTGGTTCTGATCGTTCTCGATTGCCACCGACTTCGTGGGATTCACCAGATAGAAGGTGAACTTGTCGGAAGGCACCGGGTGGGAGGCGATGCCGCTGATATTGCCGGTAAAGACTCCATTCGTGGAAGTAGTCGCGAAAGTTGCCGTGACGGCCACGTCCGGGGTCGGGGTCAATGCAGTGGAAAGTACGCCGCTGAGGTCGAGATATCCGGAGAAAGCGCCGACTCCATCGGCCACGACGATTCCTGCACCATCGCACTCGAATCCCTCGGCACCATCCTGCTGATCGATATTTAGAGCATAACTCCCCAGCAATGAAGCGGCGTTGAATGTGCCAGTTTGCCGAAAACCCACGCCGCTAAGGCCGTTGGGGCCATTCGGGCCCTGGCCACCGTCCTTCGTAGATGACGACGTCATGGATACCACGAAGGCGTTGCCATTGCCATCCACGTACAGTTCGAGGTTGTAGGCAAATGTCGGAGTCGTCGCACTATCAGTCACATTGGTGATGGTGACCCTGCCCGTGTTATCGACTATGTAGCAGGCAGTGGCTGCCGACCCGGAAGAGCACGGAGTCGAGGTTATTTCAACGGCGAGAGCAGTACCACCTTGCGGACTCTGATTCGCGGTGTCATTGAAACTCAAATTTCCACTCACGCTTCCGTCCGAATTGAAAGTCAGTATCCCCGCTATAGTGTTAGTGCCAACATTATCGGCGCCGATGAGACTGAGCACATAGCTCGATCCGGAGATCGAGCTGGTGCTGAACGTTCCAACGCCTGTTTGCAGCAAAGCGTTTCCGCCCGTGGTGCCTCGAAGGTGATCGACGT
>Ga0209530_1001413_pt1 | contig 10828 bp, 9 predicted proteins | sample BlaSpr_A8_Ref_O1_FD_187987 | JGI IMG/M metagenome (GOLD analysis project Ga0209530, IMG submission 187987) | Forest soil microbial communities from Thunder Bay, Ontario, Canada - Black Spruce, Ontario site 2_A8_Ref_O1 (SPAdes) (version 2) | ecosystem: Environmental > Terrestrial > Soil > Boreal...
GTGAAGGCAAGCCCTGGGGCACAGGAAAAGAGAGAAAAGACCAGATCAGCAGGCCCGCGACGCCCGGTAACCAAGCCGCTATGTCAGGAGCCCTGGGGATAGGGGACCTGGAACCTTGACGGCCCTGTCCATACCGCTTCCAGCTCAGAACGGCTCGTGGAGCCGTTTGCTCAGGATTTAGGCGGAAGATTTGTGTTCCACGGAAGAAAAGCGGTCGTTTTTGACGCTTTTTATTCCGTTAAGCACTGATCTTCCGTCTAATGGTTCCCTTGGGAGTCACACTCCTAGCTGCAGTCCCTTTGTGCGCTCTGGTCACCTGGGCGGCTCCGGCGACACCGGACGAACCTGGATCACGCCAGTTGCACATGGGGTGGTCCGCAGGTGGTCCCCCGAGCACCTCACGCACGCGCCCTGGCCGACCCGTCGGGATAGTTCCGACGCACTCCCCCGGATCTCTCTACTGACCGACCCCTTATGACTGCGTGGACCGGTGATCACCAGGTCGGTGAAGTAACTGGTGGGACGGGATCACTCGGTTGTGGTGTCACCGCTGGAGTCACCGGCGTGTATTGCCTTCGGTGCGGGTGCGGGTGGGGGTGCCGCGGGCTCGATCGCCCGGCGTTCGCCGCCGCCTCCGCCTCCGCGTTCGCCTTCGAGGTGACGCCGCCAGGCCTGTTCCCTGGCCGCTCTGCGCTCAGCCTTCCGAGCGCCGTGAGTCTCCGAACGCCGCAGTCGCATCCTGGTGAACCGGGTGTGAGAGGTGCGGATGCCAGTGCTGATACCCGTAGCGACGCCAGTGGTAAAGCTACTCACGCCGGCGGTAACGCCAGTGACCCCAGTCGTAAAGCTGGTGGTGATGCTGGAGACGCTGGGGACGTGAATCCCAGAGAGCGGGACCCGGAGCCGGTTCTGTCCAGGCTGCCCGGGCTGTTTGGACTGCCGGGTGCGGCTCGCACTGGGCGGAATGATCTGAACGGCGGGATGCCTGCTCCGGCCGAAGTGCGTGGCGACAAACCTGATCGCCATGAGCGTCAGCGCTAGCGCGAAGATGATGAGGCCGAGCGTCTCGGCAGTGTGGGCGGGCATCCCGATGGTGAGGGTGAAGGTGCCGGCCTGCGCGCTGCTGCTGGCCGGGGCGGGAATGTCCTGGATGTTGGCGGCCGGGGTGGAGATGACCACGTCCGGAGTGCTCACCGGGTCCGGGGTGATGATCGGCAGCACGCTGGCCACGTTGCCGGCCGGCACCACGGTGGTACTGGCGGCGGGGATGGATGGCGCGCCGCCGAGCGCCGGCTCGTCGCTGGCGACGGGCGGGGCCGGTGCCTGAGAAACCTGGCTCGCCGCCGGCGTCGTGGCGGCCGGTGTCGTGGCGGCGGGCGTCTGGGCGGGAGTGGTCTTCTTGCCGGCCGGGCTGGGCGACGATGCCGGGTGCACTACGGTGAGCGTCTCCCCCGCGGCCGGGTCAGTCATCGCTGCCGCGGTAGCCGCACTGGCGGCCGCGGTGAGCGTAACGGTTCCCGCAGTGGACGACGTGGGCACGGTCAGCTGCGCTTGCAGCACGTAAGAAGACGGCGCGAGCGCGGTCGCCATGTCCCCCACCGTGCAGGTACCGGTGCCGGTGCCGCTGGGGCATCCCGAGCCGAAGGTGGCTCCCAGCCCCGCCGGGGTGGTGGCCAGGCTGACCGTCACCCCCGGCGCGCTGCCGCCCTGCGCCCAGATCTGCACAGTCCAGGTCGCGCTCCCGCCGGGCTTGACGCTGGCCTGGTTGGCCTGCACGCTCACGCACAGCTGCCCCGGAGACGGCGCGGCCGGTGCCGGAGAAGCGGACGCCGACGCGGATGCGGACGGAGATGCCGCGACGGGCAGCGACTGGCACTGGGAGGCGACGCCCACGGCAGGCGCGGCCGCCGCTGGCGGGCTGAGGACAGCCTGGAAGACCGAGCCAGTCATCACCCCCGCCACCACGAGCGCGAGGAACACCGCAGTGCCCAGCCCTATGGCCCAGCGACCCATCCGCGGTCGGCGCATTGGCGATCCCCTCAATCCCAGTCAGTGGTACTCGCGGGCGTACTCGCCAGCTAGGCCGAGGACCTCACTGACGTACCAGCTGGCATGGTTGTAGTCGTAGATGGCCGCCGACAGCCCGGCGGAACCGCTCGTCGCGCCGGCCGCGCACAGCAGCCGCGCGGCAGAGGGGACCGCGTCGAGCGGGTTCATGATGTCGGGCGAGCCGGTCTCACCGAATCCGTCCGTTCCCCAGACGGCCCAGGTTCCGGGCATGAACTGCATCGGGCCGAGCGCGCCGGCCGTCGAGGGTCCCTCGTTGCTGCCGTCGCCGCTCTCGATTTCCCCGATCGCGGCGAGCACGGTCCACGACAGTCCCGGGCAGTAGGCCGCCGCCGAGTCCTGGTAAAGCTGCACCCAGGTGGCCGGCGTGCCGGTCGTGGCGGCCGCGGCGACCGGCAGCGATGCGGCCTGAACGACCGGGACCAGGCTGGTCACGCTGTCAGCGGGGCCGAGGATCGACCGGATCTGCGAGGTCAGCGCCGAATAGTCGGCTCCTGGCGCGTTCACCAGTACCACCGTGGAGGACGTCAGGCCGAGCCGCCCTGCTAGCTGGCTGTTCACGACCGCGTCGATACCGGGGATGCCCAGCGGCGCGGTCACCGTGACCGGGACCGTCACGGCCGCCGCGCCCTGCACCTGGTACGTGTCACCCAGGGAAAAGCCGAGCCTGGGAGCCGCGGAGCTGTCGGCGACCATGTTCGAATCGGCCAGCGCCACCCACACCCCGGTCGCCGCGGCAGTCACCGGCGGAGCCCAGGAACGGAACGCCGGCAGCGGAACCCCGAGCACATTGACCGCCCGCCCGCCGATGCTCACCCGTCCCCCGGCCAGTGGCAGTACCGCCCGGACGCCCGCCAGCCTCGATATCGCCGTGACCTGCGACTGGCTCGCGCCGCCCGGTATCACCGCCGCGAGATCCGGTACCAGCAGCTGCCGGGGCGGCGTCCCCACCACCGCCGCTGAGGGCTGCGGCGCCGCCGGCCGAGGGGTCCGGGCTGGCGCGGGAGAGGAGACGGCCGGCGTAGGTGAGGAGGCGGCCGACGCGGGCGAGGTCAACGCGGCCAGGACTCGTCCCGACGCGAGCCCGGCCTGGCGACTGCCGCTGAGATGACCCGGGGCCGCGTTGACGGTATCCGCGGCGAGCGCCGCGGAGGGGAGCAGGATAAGCGCGACCGCTGTCGCGATCCTGGGTGCGTTCCTGAGCATCACACGGCTAGGACGCGGTGGTCGGCAGCGGGGAGGACAGCGGCCCGGCCGAGCCAAGCCCGCTGGAGGAGAGCGGGTTCGGCTGCGGGTTGCACCACGACGGAACAGGAGTCGGGGTAGCGGTCGGGGTCGCCGTGGCGGTCGCGGTAGGCGTCGCGCACGGATCGGGCCGCCCCGTGGGCGCGGCGGCAGGCGTAATGCACGGCGTAGGCGTTGCCGAAGGCGACGCGGTGGCAGTAGCTGTCGCGGTGGCAGTAGCTGTCGCCGTGGCGGTCGGGGTCGGGGTGGCCGTCGCCGTCGCGGTCGCCGTCGGAGTCGCGCAGATTGTCACCGGGCCGGCCGCCAGGTGCCACAGCTCCTGACCGGGCTGGCACTGGTGCGGCAGCGGCGCCTTGAACTCGAAGTAGTCGACCTTGCCTGTCGTCTCACTCACGCACGCGAATATGTAGGCACCGGCCGGCTGGATGGCCGGGATGTAATGCGGCGACGCACTCGCCTCCATCACGGAAAACACCCCGAGACCGGCCACCAAGATGGCGGCGGTGGACAGGCCGACCTTGAGCTTGGTCTGCATCTGCGGCATTGTCATCCTTTCCGGAGGATTCACTGTCTGGTAGTCACTGATGAGCCGCCGATCGCACACTCCATCTATGCGCCAGCATGGAACAGGCTAGGGCCATATCGGATCCGAAGCTAGCTCTCAGCTTAGTTTTAATTTTGCGGACATGTTGAGGTCACGGCAGAAAATCGAGCCCGAATTTGCTCCACGCCGGCGCGCGACCTTCATTTCATTTAGTGTTACTAGATATTCATCTGGGGCTACTTCCGTACAGAGGCAGACCGTGCGCAGTTTCTTGCGGTCAGCGCTAGCCGGTCGGCTCGACGGGGCCGCAGGTCAGGCCGAGCCCACTGGGCAGCCTGACGGCCGCCGGGCCGCCGCGTCAAGCCTTCCGCTTCGCCAGGTTCACCATGACGGTCTCTGCCTTTTCACGTGTCCGGCGGCCATTCACCTTACGTTTGCCGGGCAGGTAACTACTGTCCGCGACGAAAGCTTCGCCAGCGAACAAGCCGCCTCATTTTTTCCGCCTCGGGGAACAGCCGGACTGCTCTCCTTCGGCATATCCAGGTTGCCGTCAGCCGTCGCATGGTGGAACGTGACCTTAATGGTCGTGGAACCAGTCTTCGCGGCTTCCCGGATCGGCTATATCAGCGACCTCCCCGGCGCCTCCGGGTGATGATCGTGAGTCATACTGGATAGAGACGATAGCTTCACTGTTTCCAGGGAGGGTTACCCGTGTCGAGCAACAGAAGCGGCCTACTGACGAACCGGTTCACTGGTATCGCCGTGATCGGAGTCAGCGGCCTTTTCGTGGCGGCTGGCGCGGGCGTTGTGTACGCAGAGACCCTGCACTCGACGAGCAGTGCCACGGTGGCCTCGACAGCTTGCTCTGCCACCCCCACCCCCACTCCCACGCCCACGCCGTCCCACACTGCGACCCCCACGCCTACACCTACGCCGACCCCCACGCCTACACCTACGCCGACCGCGACGGCCACCGCTACTCCGACCGCTACTGCCACGGCTACCGCAACAGCCACGGCGACCGCGACCGCCACACCTACGGCAACCGCCACCGCCACCGCAACAGCCACTGCCACGGCTACCGCGACGGCCACCGCGACCGCGACGCCTACCGCGACCGCAACCGCCACGCCCACCGCAACCGCCACTCCGACCGCAACCGTCACGGCGACCCCCACGCCTACCGTCACGGCGACCTGCACGCCGTCGCCCACTCCGACGGCCACGACACCGGCCGCGTCGGACAGCACAGCACCGGTGGATAGCCCGGCTCCGACGCCGGTCCCGATCAAGGTCACCATCCCGGTGACGGGCTGAGATCCTGGACGCCCGCGACGCCCGGTCGCCCCGGCGGCTCTGGCGGGCCCTGGCCGAGATAGGCCTGCTCTGCGTCGGCGCCTTGCTGGTGATCGCTGGCCTGCGGGGATCGGAAGGGTTCGGATTCGGGGACGGGAGCAGCGCCGCGGCCCCGCCGGTTGTCGCTCCCGTCGCTGTCTCGCCGGCGGCGGTGGCCAGGCTGCCGATCGCCACGACGTTCACCAGCACTCCAGCGGCGCCGGCGGATCAGGATCCGTTCGCCGTCACCGACGGCGTGGTCGTCCATCCGACAACCCAGCAGGTGCTTTACGCGGCGCCGGGGAAGCAGGCGGTCGCCGTGCTGCCGGCCACCGAGCTGGGCGGGCCGACCTGGGTGCCGGTGGTCCAGAGTGACCCGGGCTGGTATCAGGTGCTGCTGCCGAGCCGCCCTGACCGCTCAACCGGGTGGATCTACACGGGCGGGACCGCGGCCGCCGAGCTGGAGACCCGGCAGAGCGGATACCTCATCCAGGTCAACACCGATGCCCGCACTCTCACGCTGGACGATAACGGGAAGTCGCTAGGGACGTGGACCGTTGCCGTGGGCGCGCCCGGCACGCCGACGCCGACCGGCCGGACCTTCGTCCTGGCGCTGGTGGCACCTCCCCAGCCCACCTACAGCCCGCTGATCCTGCCGCTGGGGGCGCACTCGAACACGCTTACCACCTATGGCGGCGGACCTGGCACTGTCGGCCTGCATGGCTGGCCCGACCCGGCCGTGTTCGGCCACGCGGTCAGCAACGGCTGCGTGCGCGTGCCTCCGAAGGCGCTGCACCTGCTGGCCACTGTCCCGCTTGGCACCCTTGTCGTGATCACCCAGTAGCACGGGCCGGAAGGCTATCCGAACCGGCCGTGAACATAGTCGGCCGTGCGCGGGTCCTGGGGATCGCCGAACATCGCCTCGGTCGGACCATGCTCGACAATGTAGCCGGGGGTGCCCTGCTCCGCGAGGAAGAACGCGCACTGATCCGATACCCGCTGAGCCTGCTGCATGTTGTGCGTGACGATCACGATCGTCACCTCCCGGACCAGGTCGGACATGGTTTCCTCGATCACCCGGGTGGAGGTGGGGTCCAGCGCCGAGCATGGCTCGTCCATCAGCAGGACCCGCGGCCGGACCGCCAGCGACCGGGCGATGCACAGCCGCTGCTGCTGACCGCCGGACAGGGCGCCGCCGGGCTGGCGCAGCCGGTCGCGGACCTCCCGCCACAGGCCCGCCTTGGTCAGGCACTCCTCGACAATGGCGTCCTTTACCGTCTTTCCCACCTTGCTGCCGGTGAGCTTCAGGCCGGCGACCACGTTCTCATAGATGCTCATCGCCGGAAACGGATTGGGCTTCTGGAACACCATGCCGATGTCGCGCCTGGCCTGTGTCAGCCGCTGCGACGGGTCATAGATGTCGACGCCGTCGAGCAGTACCTCGCCGGCCATCGCGGCGCTGGGGATCATCTGGTGCATCCGGTTGAGAATCCGCAGGAAGGTCGACTTGCCGCAGCCCGACGGCCCGATCAGGGCGGTCACCTCACCGGCGGCCATGGTGAGCGAGACCCGGTCCAGCACCATGTTGCTGCCGAACCACGCGGTGATGTCGCGGGCCTCGAGCTGAGCCAGCGCGGCCTGGCCGGCGAGCACCTGTGCCTGCTGCGTCTCATAGGTGTACATGGGGCGCTCGGCAGCGGCGTCCGGAGTTACAGCGGCCACGGCGGGAAGGTCCTTATCTGGCTGCGATTGCGAGGTTGAGGTCATCGGGCGCGCGCTCACATGAGGTTCGGCAGCAGCAGGGCCGCCTGATCGGCTACCGACAGGAAGAGGAAACCCATGACGGGAACGGCGACAATCCAGACCTGCCAGCGCCCCCACCGCTGCCGGAACCAGCTCAGTGCACTGGCTGCCAGCACAAGGCACGCTCCCCAGAGCACCAGCGGAACCAGCGCGGGGGTATCGGTGCCGAGCGGCGCCTCACCGGGTGTGATGTCGGCGGACGTGACCACCATCGCCGGAGCGGGATACGCCTTGCTGGTCAGCTCCGCATCAACCCGCAGCAGCCCGGACGGCGCCAGATCCGGGCCGTCCGCGGTTACCAGCGTGAGGTACCCCTGTCCGCTGATGAACGAGTAAGGGTCCCCGCCCTGCCGCATGTCGACGACCTTGTAGTGGGACACGCCCTGCCCGGTGGTCGCGGTGAAAGTGTCGCCTGGACGCAGTTTTGATATCCCGCCGAACGGCCCGCCGTAGGTGACGCGGCGGCCGTAGATCACGCTGATGCCGTCCTGGCCGGGCAGCGGCGTGTCACGGAAGTGCCCAGGGCCGTTCTCGAGCACCTGCCCGCTCGTGCCTTCGAACACGACGGCGTTCAGGCCGATCTCAGGAATGTTCAGCAGCGCCACGGGCGTGCCCGGCGTCAGCAGCAGCGCGGGGTTGTAGGGCTGAGTGGGGCCGGTAGGTGCGACAGCTTGCTCCAGTGTCGTGCGGAAGTTGGCATAGGAGTCGGCCTGGGCCCGGTCGTAGTACAGCCGGGAAAAGACGACGACCCACACCGCGAACCCGAGCAGGCACAGCGCCAGGATCCACAGCGTCGTCCCGGCCACTTCCCGCGCCCGCCCCGCCGGCCTCATCAGCGGGCCAGGCGGGTCCTGGGCCGGCCCGGCACCAGGAACGGATGACAGTGGCGCGTTGGTCACCGTCATGCCTGCGCCTGCTGCCGGGACCCGACCCCGCGTACCTGGCTTTCGCCGGTCATTCGGTACCCGAGGCGGGGTTGCCCGTGCTGCCGAGCAGCCGGCGCTCGGTTTCGAGGCGGGCGTGCTCGGCCGCGGCGGCTACCTCCGCGTAGTGCGAGCGACGACGCCACCGGAGCATCCGCGCTATGCCGTAGCCGCCGACCGCGAGCAGGATTATCACGACGGTCAGTGACCACGGCACCGCGAACAGGGAGGCGGAACCGCTCGCGATCGCGAGCGGAAGCTTGAGGGGTGTCTCGTCCTTCGGCCATCCGGGGGTGACCGTCACCCGCGCGGTCATCGAGCCGGCCGGGTAGAGGCCGCCGACGGACACCGTGTACTTGATGGAGTCGCCAGGCAGCACGACCGGCAGGGCAGGCGCCCGGACCATGGCGCTGCCGAACTGCGCGGTGACCTTCACGATCTGAGTGCCGGTCAGCCGCACGTTGCCGGTGTTGGTGACTAGGTAGGTGACGTGGGCGGTGCCGCCGCCGAACGGGTTGAGTGGGTTGCTGAGTCCGGCCGAGACGGAATTGACCTGAAGCGATGCGATCAGCTTGCCGGTCACCCGAAGCTCCATCGGCACCGCTATCCGCTGGTACAGCGTCACGACCTGCCCGGCGGCGTTCCGGTGCGACGTGCCCACCGAGGCGATCATGCCGCCGGTGTGGTCACCGGGGGTGGCGTGGGCCGGCACCGCGATGGTGAACGGCTCGATGATGGCCTTGCGGCCCGGGACGATGATGGAGAGCTGGCTGACGTGCCCGGAGAAGGTGACCCAGGAGCCGATGTCGGTTGACCTCGTGTTGGCCGGCAGCAGTGTCAGCGCGCCGGCCGCGGTCGTGCCGGTCGCATCGGTGGCGTAGAGCTCGAACGCGACGCTCTGGCTGCTGTAGTTGTAGAGCGCCAGGTGATCGGAGATCGTGGATCCTGGCTCGATGCTCGTGTAGCTGAACCGGAGGCGGGTATCCGGCGCCGTCGCGCTGGCGGGGCTGATGGACCAGGTGATCTGCCCTGCGGCCGGTGCTCCCGACTCGACCCGTCCCGCTCGCGCCGGCGAAGCATGGGAGGCGTATGCGAGCGGCTTGGCGGCGGCCGCGGGCGCGACAGCGGCACTGGCCGCACCGGCCACCGCCAGCAGCAGGCCACCGGCCAGGACCCGGCCACGGATGGAGTTACGGCGAGAGCGAGAAATGTTCATCAGCGCAGTCGGTCCATTCACAACGGGCTCGGTGAGCCGGGGCTTATCGGGACGGATGATGGTGCCCGAAGGAGCGGGAGGCAGCCAGCGCCTCCCGCTCCCTGTCTGGCACGTACCAGCCTGTTATCCGTTACGGTCCGGTGGTAACACCGGTCACGGTCAGCGAGCTGGTGTACGGGCCTGCCGGAGCGGTGGCCGGGATGTCCAGCGTCAGGTTCGCACCTAGCGCACTGGTCCCATAGCCGCCACCCGGAACTGCCGACGCCAGCACCTCCGCGGTGTCACCCAGGCCCGGGCTGGTGCTGCCCGGAGCCACGGTGGCGCCGAGGACGGCCCCGGTCGCGATGGCCGTGTCGGTCGGCACCCACCCGAGCTGGTCGCCCGGGATAGTACCGCTCGCCGCGGTGCCGGTTCCGGTGAAGTTAGCCACCTGACCCGTTACCGACCAGCCCGGATAGGTGTTCCGGGTGTCAGACACGGTGATCGGGTTCAGCGCGCCGGTGGCGGTGGCCCCGCTTACGGCCAGGTTCACGGTGCCCGGAGCCACAGTCAGCGTGAAAGAGCCTGTCTGAGGAACGGTCACCGCGATCGGCTCAACACCGCTGTTGGCCGGCGCTGCCTGCACCGTCAAGGTGAGATCGCCGGTCGAGGAGTTGTAGGCGGTGTTGGTTGGCGTGTAGACCGCCGACAGCGACTCGGAACCCGCCGCCGCGAATGTGGTCTGGATCGTCGCCACGCCATTGATGGTGTTGGAGGTACCAATGGTGTTGGTACCGTTCAGGAATGCCACCGAGCCGGCCGCAGTGGTGCCGTCGACGTCACTGACGGTCGCGGTGAGCGTTTCCGGGCTACCCGCGGTCGCCGTGGCGGGCGTCGCGGTCAGCACCGTCGCGGTACCCGGGGTGGCCGGCGGGGTGGCGGCAGTGGTGTATGAGCTGCCGTCGGCCGAGAAGGTGATCCACTCATCCTGCTCTGGGTCGGAAGCACCGGTCTCGGACTGAGCCGCGAAGCAGACCACCACAATCTCGTACGTGGTGCCCGCGGTCAGGCCATAGACGCTCATGATCGTCGTCAGAGGTGCCTGCAGCGTCCCGCTGAACGGACTGGCGGTGCCGTTGACAGCGGTCGAAATGCTCGGGGTCGCGCTGGCGGTCACCACCTTCAAGACCGCGGAACCCTGGAAGCCCGACGCACACCCGGTACTGGTTGCCCAGGTGGGCTGAGCGCTGGTAGCGCCACTGGCCGGGCTCAGGGTGACCTTGCCAGGGTCCTTGCCGACAGCGGCGTTGGCGACCCCCCCGCCGAGCACCAAGGCCCCGGCAGTGGCACCGACAACACCCAGGATGAGCACCGTGCGGCCAAGCCGCCCGGCCCTGAGCGATTTCAGTCTTGTACTGTTAATCGGAACACCTTTCATGGAAGTTTCATCTCCCACTTCCTGTGTGTTGCGGACGCGCCCGGTGCGCGCCCGCGACGGTTCGTCCCGGACCATCGAGGTCCGGGACGGTGCCTTGGCGTCTGCCCGGACATACCGGGTCCGGGCAGACGCCAGGCACGACTAGGGGGCCGTCAGACCGGGTTGGTGGACGGGTCGAAGGCGCGCAGCGAAGGACCATCCGCGCCGCACAGGTCGGTCGTGCTCGAGTTGAGCGGCGCGAAGCCGTAGCTCGCGATGGTCAGGCCATCAGAGCACAG
>Ga0209530_1001415_pt1 | contig 10794 bp, 6 predicted proteins | sample BlaSpr_A8_Ref_O1_FD_187987 | JGI IMG/M metagenome (GOLD analysis project Ga0209530, IMG submission 187987) | Forest soil microbial communities from Thunder Bay, Ontario, Canada - Black Spruce, Ontario site 2_A8_Ref_O1 (SPAdes) (version 2) | ecosystem: Environmental > Terrestrial > Soil > Boreal...
GGTCATGCCATCCCTTTTCCTGTGGTTGAAGGGGTGGCACGCACCCGCTGGCCGTCGGACCCGTGAACCCCGGCCTCTAGTCCAGGACGGGCAGATCAGACCGGCACGCCGGTGGGTGCCATAAAATCCTGGGCCCGGCCGACGAATCGATAGCAGGACAACCCGCAAGGGGGCGTCAGCCGATTCGCAGGTCAGGCCGGACCCAGGCTCCCGACACTACGCCCGCACCACCACAAAACCGCGCAAGCCGGGCCGGAAGCACAATCCCCATCCTCCCTGCCGATGGCGCCAACGGGTATGCATCGTCAGGCCGGTTCGCGGCCTGAGCGGGCCCGTTGGCGCCATCGGCATGTTCGGGCTGGGCAGGATGCAGAACGGGCTGTTGCGTCGCGTCTGCGAGGATGCCGGTGCCCCGATTGGTAATCGGACTACGATGCCCGCAGCGTCGCGGCGACGCTGTGCCCGCGCCCCGACCTGATCTCGTTGGCCAGCGCGATGACGGTGACCACGAGGATTCCCGCCAGCGGGAGCACGAAGGATGCGACGTCCGGTCGAAGCGGTACCGGCGCCTGGGATTGCGTGAATACCGACAGGTTGATCGCCGGGGCGACGATCCGCGGCAGGGCGACGGCGCAGGCGACCGCCGCCACGGCGGAGGCGGCGACCGAGGGAAGCACCTCAAAAGCCGCGAGCAGGACCCGCTGCCCGTCCGCTAGGCCCAGCGCGGCCAGCCGCGCCATTGCCAGCTCCCGGTCGGCCGCGCCAAGCGCCAGCTCAAGCAGGATCACGACCAGGGCGAGCGCGGCGGCGTACCCGATGGCCAGGGTGAACTCAAGGAACGTGCCCTGCTGCAGCGGTGCCCCGGCCAGCTCCTGCAATGCGGCCGCCCGGCTGGTGATACTCGGGGCACCCGCAGTGCCGTGCGCACTCGCCTGTACCGCGGCGGTGAGCCCGGTCATGTCGATGGACGGCCCGGTGAGCAGCATCAGGTTGACCGGGGGCGGCCCGCCGATGCCGCGGATCGCGGACAGCGGCAGCACGACGAAGGCTCCGCCGGCCGGCAGCGCCGGGGTGGATTGCAGCTGGCCGGCGACCTTGAGCCGCAGCGCGGGCAGCCCCTGCTGGGAGAAGATCGTGCCGCCTTCCTGCCCGCCAAGGTCGGCGGCCGCCTGCGGGGACGCCAGAACCGGGATGGTCCCCTGACCTCCGGTCTGGGTGAGCAGTGCGGGATTGACCGGGGAGAAATCCTCCGTCGACTTGACCAGGGCCGCGTAGCTGGCCGGGTCGACGGCGATGGCGGATATCTCCTCGCCGCCGGCGGTCCGCAAGGGGACGACGAAGGCCGTCGCGGCATGCTGGACGCCGGGCACCGCGGCGATCGCCCGCACGGCGGAAGGGCTGATCAGCGACTCCAGGGTGTTCACCGAGAAGGGAGCGGCGATGACCGCGTCGGCGCCCGTCGCCTGCCACGACAAGGCGGTCTCGCTGCGAACCACGGCGTCCCTGACCATGCCGGTGAAAGCCGCGACGGTGACGGCGAGGACGATCGTCATGGCCGGGAGCGCGAGCGTGGCGGTTGCCTGGGCCGCGCGGGTGATGCCGACGAACCCGATGACGCCGCGCTGCCGGGCCGATACCCGTGCCAGCCCGCGAAGCAGCACGCTGTACAGCCGGAGGACCACGATCACCACCGGGACCGCGACGAGCACTGGGGCCGCGCTCGCGTACAGGTCACCAGTGCCCGTCTGCGTCCGGGCGATCACGATGCCGCCGATGGCCGCGAGGAAGACGGTGCCTTCGAAGACCACCCTGGTCTCCCAGCCTCTGTGCCGCCGTCTGCGCACGCGGCGTGGCGGGCGGTGCTGCCAGACGGCCACGACCGCTGGACCCACGGTAGCGAGAACTAGCGTCAGGATTCCCGGCCACCAGGCGGCGGGGCCGGCCGGGGCGGAGCCTGGGACCAGGAAGACGGCGGCCGCCCAGGCCAGCGCGGCCGCCGGCAGGCAGACCACCACCGCGCCGCGGAACGCGAGTGAGAAGACCTGTACCAGTGACGCGCCGCGTACCTGGTAGAGGGTCAGTTCCGCGGACCGGCGGGCCGCGACCATCCGGGTCGCGAGGAGCAGCATCACGACGCCCGCAACCGCTAGGCCCACGTAGACCATCCACAGCAGGACGTTCACGTCGTTCGAGGCCTGGACAAGTGCGGCCAGCGGCTGGACCAGGCCGGAGGACACGGTCAGCGCTTCCGCCATCGGCGCCAGCTTTCTGTCGCCGGCCAGCCCGGGAGCCTGGTTCGTGAACGTGCTCACCTGGCTGTCCAGGGCCTGAGCCTGACCTTGCAGCCTGGCTGCGCTTACCGGAAGCACCCACTTCATGGTGAGGCCAGGTACGCCGAAGATCGACTGGAGCAAGGCGGCCTCGCCGGGATCCGCGATGACCGCGCCCTGCCATATGTCTCCGCCGGACAGGTATTCCAGCCCAGGTCTGGGGAGAAGAGGATCGATGTTCCAGAACGAGGAAGCCTGATCGGTGGGCGCCACGATTCCGGTGACGTCGAGCTTGACCGGGATAATCTGGCCCGCGTCCGTGCTCGAGGGGACGCCGATCGCCAGCCGGGAGCCGGGCTGCAGCCCGAACACCCTGGCCGTCTGCGTGGTAACCACGACCCGGAGGATCGTGCCCGATGAGGTGTCTGGCATGGTGCCGGCCACGAGTCGCACGTGGCCGGCAACCGGGTACCGGTAGGCGACCTCCAGCTGCGCGGGGATGCCGTTGAGGATGGGCAGCATGCTGGTCACGGGGTAAGGGGCGGCGGTCATGCCCGCCCAGTCCGCCGACTGTGCTGCCAGCGGCAGCGGACCCGTGCCAAAGTCGCGATGCAGCTGGGTGGTGGTGTCCGCAAGGTCAGCCGGCTCGAAGTTCACGCTGCCCAGTTCGGCTTGCGCGTACGTGGATGTCTCCAGGAGGACGCTGATCTCGCTCCAGTCACCCGAGACCACGATGGTCTTGTCGAGCGACGACAGTCCGCCCACCGTCTGTTGCAGCGCTCGAGTGCCCGTGGCCTGCGCCTGCCGCGGACCGGCGACGGCGGCGAGCACGCTGCCCGCGGTCAGCAGCGCGAGCGCGAGACTGCCCGCCATCCCGATGCCGGTTACCCGGCGCAGCACGCCGATGCCTTTCCTGGCCGCCATGTTCACGCCGCCTCCGCGGCCCGCAGGTCGGCGGCGGGATCGGGCCGACGTGCGGCAGCGAGCGCCGCGGCCAGTACGGGCAGCGCCGCCACGGCCAGCGCGAGCGGGATGACCTGCGGCAGGTCATACAGCGTGAGCGCGGGCGGCGTAGGCTGCTGAGCCGCCCGGGTAAGCGTGACGGCGGGCACGAGCAGCCGGGCGACGACCGTGCCTAGCACGACACCGAGCGCGGCGGACGGCACGCTGAGCAGCAGCTTCTCCAGGCATAGCTGCACCGCCGCCCCGCGTCGGGTCACGCCGAGCGCGGCCAGCAGCGCCGCCTCGGCGCGACGCTCGCGCACGTCGGCGGCTATCGACACCCAGAACCCCGTGACGGCAAGGACCGCGGCCGCCGCAGCCATCGCGAGCAGCGCCATCTGAGGCGCGGCTGACAGCGGGTCGCCCGTGGTGGCCTTGGCCAGCTCCGCCACGCTGGTGATGTCCGTTCCAGCGGGAACGCTCGCCGTCAGGGCCGACGGGATCTGCCCGCCGGCCGTGGTCAGCCACCACTGAGTGACTGGCAGCGGGGGAAGCGACTGCCGGACGAGGTTCTCCTGCACGCTGCTGAGATCGGTGATGAGCGCGCCGCCCGAAGCCGTGACAGTAGGGAACGAGACCATCTCGGCCACGATCCGCAGCGGGAGCGATACCCCGTCCAGGGTCGCTGGGACGACAGAGCCGATCACCAGGTCGCTCGCGTCCATGAATGCGCCGGTCGCGATGGCCGGGATCGCCGCTGGCCCGGCAGCCGGAGGGAGCAGGACCAGCTGCCCAGAGACCTGCTGCGGCCCCGTGCCGCCCGCCGAGGCGATGGACCCAAAGCCGGGATTGAAGACGAACATGGCCGCCTGTCCCGTGACGTAGGCTCCCTCGGCGATCGGTGGCCCGGCCAGATCCTGGTTGAACAGGGGCTGTATGTCGGTGAGAGCCGGCGTGCTGGCCACGCCCGTCCAGCCGGCCAGCCGCAGGCCGGTGAGCGTGAGCCTCAGTAGCGGGGCACTGCGCAGTGGCAGCTGGTAAGCGGCCGTGATCACGGCCACCCGCAGCGGGTACAGAGCCTTATCGCCGCCGAGAGACGCGACGAGCAGATGGGGGCGGCCGTCGGCGGCAAGTGTCCCCGCGGTGACCTGATAGACCGAACCCGTCCGGTCGAGGATGGTCAGCGTCACGGTGACCGGCCCGAGCGCAGCGGCGACCCCGCTGAGTCCCGGCGTGACCGGGCCGAGCGTGGCGGTGAGCTGGATGGTGCCGGATCGCGCGCCCAGCTGGGAGCCAGCCAGCATGACTCCCGGCGGGCTGCCGGATGGCGTGATGGCGCGGAACAGGCTGGCCGGCGGGAGCGGCGACTGATCGCCGCGCAGCCTGACGACCTGTGCTGCCTCGGCGGGGTCGACCGCGACCACCTCGCCGGGACTGGCGTCGATCTCGGCCGCTACCGCCATGGAGTTGGTGACGCCCCTCGCCCCGGTGAGGTTGCCCGCACCGCTCGGATTGAGCTGCCCGGCCAGGTTGACCTGAAGGTCGCTGCCCGTGGCGAAGGCGGCCTGGTCGGAGGCCGACCGGGTCCAGCTCTCGTGCTGCGCGAGCGCGAGCGTCCCGGTGGCGGCCGCCATGACGAGCAGCAGCGCTGCGCTGCCCTGCCGGACTGGCATCCTGCTGAACTGCCAGGAGGCGAGCGGGGCCGTGAGCCCCTTGCCCCTGGCGGCTAGCCGGTCCGCTACCCGGGCAGCCAGGGGAAGCAGGCGCAGCGTGATGATGCTCCCGGCGGCCAGCGCGAGCGCGGGCGCCAGCACGATGACCGGATCGATCCCCGCCGTCCCGCCGCTCACCGCGGAGTACTGGCGAAGCTGCGAGCCGGCCAGCACGGCGAGCACCAGCAGGGCCACATCCAGGCCAATCCGCGTCGCTCCCGCCACGATGGCCCGCCTGGTGCTCCGCTCCTCCGCGACGGCTGTGCTGCCAAGTCCAGGGGCAAGCAGCGAAGCCGCGGTGATGACCGCGACGACGATCGCCGCCGCGAGCGCGTCGGGCCAGGCCCCGGCCCGGCCCGACAGGTGGATGCCGGCCGTGCTCAGTGGCCCGGCGCTCGCCAGCGCGCTGGCGAGCCGGATTCCCGCCAGCGCGCCGGCGACGGACACGACCGCCGCCAGCGGGACCACCTCGGCCGCCGTGAGCCGGGTGAGCTGTGACCGGGTCGCGCCGCGCGCGACCAGCAGCGCGATCTCTGCCTCCCGCTGGCTAGCCATCAGCCGCCCCACCGCGAGCAGCGCCGCGATAGCCAGGACGAGAAGCTGAAGAGCACTGATCACTAGCAGCGACCAGGCAACGGAAAGGTCGCGTGCCGCCCCGGTGAGTACGGACGGCAGGCTCGTGGTCAGCTGAGTGCCGCTCAGCAGGTCCGAGCCGGGCAGGGGGTCCGATAGCGCGGTGATGCTCGCCGATATCGCGTTGAGGTTCCCGTCCGAGAATGCCGCCATGTCTGGCTGCGCGATCCATGACCCGCTGAGCATCGTGAGCGCGGGCCCGAATGCCGACTGGCTCACGAGAAGGGGGCCATACGTGTTCGACCCCCCGCTGGCGGACACGCCGCCGGCCGGGATGTAGCTGAGACCCCAGTAACTATCCGCCGGGCCGGAACCCTGGCGCCGCACGAAGATGCCGGTGATGTCGAAGCTCGCCGGCGCGTTAGTTGTCAGGTCACGCAGCCGAAGCACGTCGCCCACCTGGACGTGAAGCAGTGCCGCCGCCGAAGCGGGCAGGGCGGCGGGGATCGCTCCGGTCCGGTCACTGCCGGGTGCCGTTGGCCACTGGCCAGCGACGAGTGTCGCCTGGCTGGTGATCCCGCTCATCGAGGCCGCCTGGAGGAGCGCCGTTCCGCCCTGGCCGGCATTCGCCGGCGCCACGGGAAGCGCGCCTGGGATGAGCGTGAGCGGATCGGACCAGAATGCCTCCTGGAAGCCGAACGGGACGCCCGGCATCGCCGCGGCGATCCGCGACCGGAGCGCCGTGCTGCCCTGGACAGCCTGGCTGGTGCCGCCGACCTGCGCGGTAATCGACATGGCGGTGCCGGGCGTTGCGACGAGATCATGCTTGACTGCCAGCGGGAGCGCCTGTCCCATGAAAACCGCGATGGCGGCGGCCACGGCGGCCGTGACCAGAGTCGTCAGGGCAGCGGCCGCGAGCACTCCACGGTACGCGGCCATCCGGCGAGTCGCCATGGGACCGCGAGGGCTTAGCACGAGCAAAGCATGGCGCACCCCAGCCAGCGCAATCAATGCTCTAGGCCATGATAAATAGGAAAATTACGCCGGCAAGCCCTAAGGTGAGTAAGCGCTTACAATTGAGGCGGGCTCTGCTCGATCCGGTTCAGGATCGGCGCGACCCGCTCAAGGTCCGCGCCCCAGTGCATCCGCTCATCCCACCACGTCACCCCGAGGTCAGCCAGCGGGCCGGTGACGTCACGGCCGGCGGCCCCGTCGGGGCTCTTGCCGCCGATGACGATGTCGAACGGCTCGTCCCCGAGGCCGTTCTCCGCACGGCAGCCGCGCAGGAATGCCACAAGCTCCCGTACCTCGCCCGCGTCAGGCACCCGCGCGAACTCCATCCCCGCCATGACCGGGATGGCCCCGCCCCACCTGGCCGCCCGGCGCATCGGCGCCTTGTTCGGCCAGAACCCGCCGACTCACACCGGCACCCGCGGGCGCTGCACAGGAACCGGAAGGAAGGTGGCGTCGTCGATCGTCACCTGATTACCCCGGTAGGTCACCGGCTCGCCTGACCAGATCAGGTCAAGTGCGTGCAAGCTCTCGTCCAGGCGCTCGGCGAGCACCTTCGTATCGGTCGTGTCGCCGAACGTGCCGTACTCGTCTTCGACGGGCGCTCCCAGGCCGGCGCCGAGGATCATGCGGCCGCCGGTCAGGCGGTCCAGCGTGGTCACTTCCCTGGCCAGCTTGGCCGGCCGCCGCCTGGGCACCGGCGTGATCGCCGTGCCCAGCCGGATCCGGCTGGTCGCGAGGGCAGCGGCGGTGAGCAGGATCCACGGATCCGCGATCTCCTTGCGGGTGCTCTTCTCCTCGACGACGTGGTCCCAGACAAGCAGCGCGTCCCAGCCGGCTTCCTCCGCCCGGCGGGCCACATCGGCGAAGACCTCCGGCGCCGCGAACTCCCCGAAGTTCGGCACGTTAACTGAATACCGCATGGCGGCATCATGCCACCCGCCACCGACAAAACTGGCCGTCAGGCGTAGTCGCGCAGTGTCTGCTGAAGCTGCTGGGTCTCGCTGTCGACGGAACTGAGATAGCCGGTCAGGCCGCTGCCGTCGTAGATGCTGTTGTACTGCGCCGAGGTGCCTGCTTCGGAAAGCTGGGTGAGGATCTCGGCCGCGTGGGCGGCGTTCTGCTCAAGTGCCTTGGCTTGCGCGGTCGCGTCGGCGGGTACGGAGATCGCGCCGATCGCGGTTGCGAACGTGCTCAAGCTGGTCGCTCGGGCCTTGTCCGCGGTCCTGAGGCAGGACAGTTCCTGACCGTTCTGCTCGCAGGCGGTCTGGGCCGTCTCCGCGGCGGTCAGCTGACCGGTGAGCGCGTTGTACGCAGCGATCACCCGGTTGCTCGCAAAGATCGCGTCGAATTTATTCTTCTGAAAAGTAATATCGATAACGGGCAGCGAGACAAACGCGACCACGCCCAGCGCGATGGTGAGAATGAGCAGCCGTTTCGCGCCCTTGCCGACCGGGAGCATCCAGGAGCCTGCTGCCGTGCCCGGGTCGCGGGTGTCACCGAACGCGTCACTCGGGTAGGCCGGGACGACCATGAGAAGGTACGCCTCATAGCGGGCCTGATACCGCAGCACTGCCGCGAAGGCCTGGTGCAGCGGTATTGGGAGCCTGCCGCCGATCAGCGCGATCAGCCAGCCCACCGGCGCGATCACCGCCAGGGTGCCGTATATGAGGAAGCCGCTGAGAAGCCACGCAGGAATCACGAGCAGCAGCCTGAAGAACACGGCTAGCCGGCTGAGCTTGCCGGCAAGCGGGATCGCTACCTGCGCCGGGTAGCGCCCGCCGTCGGTGAAGTCAAACGGCGGGTACGAGTCGGTCAGCAGCAGCATGTACGCGCCGACCCGGCAGGCCCAGCCCAGGTAGCCGCTGACGAACTCGCGGGCGAACCCGGGCAGCAGTCCCGTGACCAGGGCACCGAACCAGCCAATGAAAGCCACGACCCCCACGGCGATGCCGAGGAAGTACAAGATGATCAGGTGCGGGACGGCGAGGATCACGCGGAATGCGGTGATCAGCCGTCGCTGCCGCGCTGGCGAAGCAACCCACAGCAGAACGGGCTGCGGACTCGTGAGCTGAAGCGGTTCCGACGTCATCGGCACGTAAGCCATGCCGCTGAAGTTACCCAGTGTTACATAAGGTACTCATTCTTCCCCACAAGGAAGGGGACCCGTGTGCCACGAACCGCCACCCGAGGGGGTTCGTGCGCCACTGGTCCCCTTCCGGAGGGGTGGGGCCCGCGAACGTCCGTGTCGCGTATGGCGCTTTCGCTAACATCTGACGGTGGACGTGACCGGGATCGCGGACGCGGTCCGGCCATCGGCCGCTCGCTCGGCACCGCGGCCGCGCCGGGCACTGTGGCTGCGCGTGGCGGCGGTGACCGGACTGGCGGCGGTCGTGCTGTTCCTCACCTACGTGCGGGTGTCCAGCACCCAGCCGGTGAACACCGATGATTCCAACACCATGATGATGGCCTGGGCCATGCTGCACGGCAACGTGCTGCTGCACGGCTGGTGGATGTCCGATGTGTCGTTCTACACCACCGAACTGCCCCAGTACGCCCTGCTGGAGGCGATGCTCGGGCTGCATCCGCACACCGCTCACATCGCCGCGGCCATGACCTATACCCTTGTTGTCCTGCTCGCGGTGCTGCTGGCCATGGGGCCGTGGCGGCCGGGAGCCGGGCGGCGCGCCGCGGTCTGCGCCGTGATCGCGGCGGCGATCCTGATCGGGCCGCAGTCCGGCGCGGGCGTCGACGTGCTGCTCCTTTTCATCGGGCACATCGGGACGTCGGTGCCGCTGATGGCGATCTTCCTGCTGCTGGACAGGGCCAGGCCGCGATGGCAGGTCCCGGTCCTGGCCGCCCTCGGGCTCAGCTGGGTCATGGTTGCCGACAAGGCGGTGCTGCTCACCGCCGTGGGGCCACTGATCCTGGTCTGCGGCAGCCAGGTCGCGCTGGCCGTATGGGCCGCGCGGCCTTCGTCCGCGGCCGCGCTGCGCGACTGCCTGCGGACCTGCTGGTATCCCGCCTCGCTCGCTGTCGCCGCGGTCGCGGCCACCGGCCTGACCTGGATCGCGGACCGGGTCATCCGCGCCCTCGGCGGGTACGACCTCCAGTCGCTGCGCTTCGCGCTTACCCCGCCCAGGCAGTACCTGCCGAGCATCATCACGACCTGGCGGGACCTGCTCTGGCTCTTCGGTGCCAGCTACCACGGGCAGTCGGGGACGGCCTTGCTGATCGCCGCCTGCCATCTGGTCGCCGTCGTCCTCGTCCTGGCTGCCGTGGGCCGCGTGACCGTTCTGTGGATCCGCGGCCTGCTGCCTGGAGGTCACGACCGTGCGCAGGTCCCGCTGGTCGATCAGGTGCTGGCGGCCGCTTTCATCGCGAGCCTCACCGCCTTCACCTTCGATCACGCGCTTGGCAAGGGCCTGCAGGACGTCACGATCGTGGTGCCGTTCGGTGCCGTCCTCGCCGCCAGGCAGTTCGCCAGCGTAGCCTTCGGCCCCGCCCGAATCTGGTCGCGGTGGCATAAGCGGACCAGGGTCGCGGCCTGCGCGGCCGGGTGCGCGCTCGCCGCCAGCTACCTGACCGGGCTGGCGCTGACGGCTGGTCAGCCCGTCGCCCGGCCCACCGACACCGCGCTCTCAACCTGGCTTTCCGCGCACGGCCTTCATCACGGCCTGGCGGGCTACTGGCAGAGCACCGTCGTCACGCTGGTGAGCTCGGGAGAGGTGACCCTTCGCCCGGTGACCAGCGGCCTGCAGGAACGCCGCTGGATGACGGACAGCGCCTGGTACTCGCTATCCGCCCCAGCCGCTGACTTCATCACGCTCGGCGGGGATGGGCTGGCGGCCAACGCCCGGACCTTGTGGCTGATCCGGCGGCAATTCGGCGCCCCGGTGTACGTCGCCACGTTCGGTCCGTACACCGTGCTTGTCTATCACCACAACCTGCTGCCCGAGCTTGCCCGCGCCTGAATCTGAGCCGACCGGATCGAGTTCCCCGCCGGCGCGGGTCGCCGCAACGTCCCCCAACCGCCAGCCCTCCCCCAATACAGGTTGTTTCTCGCGATCAGGAAGGGTTGCGCCGTCATAGGGCTAATGCCGACTCTTTCTAGGCCTGCGCGTCGGCCCGATCAGCGGGCCGCGCGTCTGCCCCCAGCGGAAAACAATCCTGGTGAAATAAAATCACCGAACTCTTTTTCATGATCATGCTCGTAAACTAATTCGAGCAATGGTAGAATCGGGGGCAGAGTCTCATCCAGCAGGACGGGGGCGGTTCATGGACAG
>Ga0209530_1001416_pt1 | contig 10790 bp, 11 predicted proteins | sample BlaSpr_A8_Ref_O1_FD_187987 | JGI IMG/M metagenome (GOLD analysis project Ga0209530, IMG submission 187987) | Forest soil microbial communities from Thunder Bay, Ontario, Canada - Black Spruce, Ontario site 2_A8_Ref_O1 (SPAdes) (version 2) | ecosystem: Environmental > Terrestrial > Soil > Boreal...
ACAACGACCTGATCTTCGCCCTCCTCCGCCTCACAACAGCCCCGTGAACAGCAGAAAGGACTTTGTCCTCAGCCCTGACTAGGAAGCCGCCGTCGATACTACGGGAAGAATTGCCCTTCCGCCGATTCGTAGGCGATCCATTTGACCTCGCCGCTTATCCGCTAATGTTCTCCATCAGCACGCTAACGATCCGCCGCAGCCGCGCCCGCGATACATTCATTCTCATGCGCCGAGGCATGGAGAACGTAGCGATCGCCGGCGGCATGCTCAGCGTCATGCCAACCGGCGTATTTCAGCCTGCATCCATAACGCCAACACATGATTCCCCCGACTTTGACCTATGGCGAAACGTCATACGCGAGTACAGCGAAGAATTTCTCGGCAACCCCGAACACGACGGCGACGGCGACCCCATCGACTACGAAAACCAAGAACCCTTCCGGTCGCTAAATGCAGCACGTCGCGAAGGACGAATCAAGGTCCACTACCTCGGAACCGGCCTAGACGCGCTGAACTTCGTCGGCGACGCGCTCACTGTCGCTGTCTTCGACGCGGAAACATTTGACGACATCTTCCGCGACATGGTGGAGACGAACGAGGAAGGTACTGTCGCCAGGGAGGGCAAGACCCTTGAAAACCACGTGTTTGACGACGAGACTATAGAACACCTGCTTGCAACGGAAGCCATGGCCCCAAGCGGCGCGGCATGCCTTACGCTGGCCTGCCAGCACCGCTCCGCACTGCTGAGGTGAGAGGGTGCTAACCGGTACGTCTGAATCTAGTCCCGTAGCAGGCAACGTTTGCCCCGTTGGCTTTCCTGCGATCGCGGAGCTGTCCAGACTAGGCGGGTGGTCAGAGATCGTACGCAAGCATCAGAGCGGCACCGACCAGGGCTATAACGGCCCCGATCAGGATAAAGAGCCAGCCTACAAGCAAACCCAGCCATCTCTTTATGTCCTTCACCCGTTCGGCATTCATTGCGGCGACCTGGCCGTCGGTCAGACGGATAGATCTTCCTTCTGCCCGCGCGGCCGCCTGGTCGTCGGTCAGCGCGGTCGCTTTTCCGGCGGCCAGTACAGCGGCCTGCCCAGGAGGTAGCGCGGCGACCTGTTCGGGGGTCAGCTCGGTGAGCGGACTAGTGAACAATCCAGCGCTAACAAGAACGTTAAGAGCAACAAGGTTGTATGTTCCGCTGGTAAAGAGGACTGCGACGCGGAACCAGGCCCCGATCGCGGCCACGAGCAGTGGCGTTAGAGAATTCCTAGCAGGGGTCTTCTCGTTGAGCTCGGTGTAAGCCTGCCTGGCCTGGACGGCTGAGCCGACTGCGATCGCGAAGGCGGCACCAAGCGCGAGTCCATCGGTAGTCAAGGACATGCGCTCAGGGTGCCAGGCCTTCCGCAACCCTCCAGCTCTTGGCTGATAACGTGACCACTTCGAGATCGCCTGCACCTTTGACGGTTAGGAGCGCATGTCGTCACGGGTGGCCTGGACCTCCAGTGCAGATCCGTAGGTCACTCAAAGCGGCGTGTGGAAGCGGATCGAGGGGTTGACGCGGAACTTACCAGTCTGGCAGCTATGCACGCATCAGCCCTTATGCGTACATCAGAAGGCCTTAATCGTTCTTACCGGCCCGCCATAGAAGAAAGGAAACCAGCCCTAGCAGCAAAACGATGTCGGCACAGTATTGCCCCATAACCCAAGCCCGCGCTCCATCGCTAATCGGATAAATATTTCCGGTGCCAGCTGTCGACAGGTTTCCAAGAGCAACATAAGCTGCATCGAGCCGTGTGAGCGCCTGCGAAAAGTTACTTGCGGTGCCAATATCATAATAGGTTACAGTAAAGCCTTGGAGGATCATTAGTACTGCGAATATGACTATCGTAACGGCTTGGGCTGCATTGTATTTATGACGCCCAACAACCTTGAATCCCATGAAGAGAATGAAAAGAGTGTCCAATCCTACAGGCCAGATATAAGCTATGATCGGAGACGATCTTTCTCTCGAGGCTGCAAGAAATACCCATCCAACAACCGCCCATATCGCCAGCGCCCAAGGAAATCCTTTCCAGGGGATCTTCACAACCGCCAGACGCTTTCGGGTCGGGTGGCCCGGGGGAATCTCACCCCCGGGCTCCCGCAGAATCCCGGCGTGACACTCTCGCGTCACCGGGCTCTTCTCACCCTCCGGTCTACGATGTTCTCAACGGCAGTAAAGCTCTCTATGATTGGGGACTGACGCATGTCACCGATGGACGGTCTGTCCTTACGGAGTTCCTCGGCATCAGATCGGCGGGCCAGCTCCACCGCGGCAATCTCTATCGGGACACTGATACGGCAGTTGTAGATCGTGATCTTGGCTGTTCAGGCGCTGGTCACAGCGGTCGTCCCGTTGGTGCCACGTCGGGCGGGCGACACGCTGAAGACGGATGGCCGGAGATACGGGAAAGCGGACGCGGCTGCCGTGATCATGCCAGTTTGTGGAACACAACAATCACCCGGCAGCCGCTGAGGCCACGGTAGACCATGATGCGCACCAGGGCCTGCTCGATGACCTGATGGCGCGGGTCGCGCCGTGCTTCGCCCGGCGGGAGACCCCGCATGACCTGCCGCGACATGGTGCGCGGCCTGCTGACGGAACTGGAGGATCACAACTGCTGGACGATGGGCGAGGCCGCCGGTCACCCAGGTCCGTACCGGATGCAGCACCTGCTGTCCCGCGCCCGTGTCGATGAGCAGCAGATGCTGGGCACCGCCGCGGACTGGGCCGTCGGTCATCTGGCCGCAGGCCAGGACGGTGGCGACGTGGTGCTGATCGTGGACGAGACCGCCGACGAGAAGTCCTCGGCCGATTGCGCCGGCGCGGCCCGCCAGTACAGCGGCACCGTCGGCGGCATCGCCTTGTGCCAGGTCGCGGTCACCTTGACTTATGCGTCCCGGGCCGGGCACGCGCTGATCGGCCGGGCCCTGTACCTGCCCGAGGGCTGGGCATCCGACGAGGAACGCCGCGAGCTGGCGGGAGTCCCGGACGAGGTCGTGTTCGCCACCAAGCCGCAGCTAGCCAGCGGACTGCTGCAGCACGCCCATGACCGCGGCATCCACGCCGCCTTCGTCGCCGGCGACGAAGTGTACGGCGGCCTTGACCTGCGCAAGAGCATCAGGGAGCGCGGCACCGGCTACGTGCTGGCGGTCCGCTCCAATCACATGGCGACCCTGCCTCCGGCCGCCGCATCACGGTGAAAACCGCCGCCAGCCTGGCAGAACCCGCCATGTGGCAGCGGATGCGCCCCGGCTCGGCAACCAAGGGAGCCAAGGACTACCACTGGGCGATGATCGAGATCACACCCGATGACACCCCGGACGAGCACGACGACGGGCATGCCTTCCTGCTGCTGCGGAGGCACCGCTACACCGGCACCGTCAGCTACTTCCTGTGCTGGAGCCCAGGCCCGGTCCCGCTGGCGAAGCTGATCGCCGTCGCCGTCGCCCGCTGGGAAATCGAAGAAGATCACCAGCTGGCCAAGCAGGTCAGCGGGCTGGACAGCGGCCAGGTCACCACCTGGACCTCCTGGCACCGCTGGACCGCGATCAGCCTGCTCGCCTACGTCTTCCTCGCCGTCGCCACAGCCTGGCAGCGCGCCCGCGACGGCGGTGCCGGCCTCCTCGAGCTGATCCCTGTTACCATCCCTGAGCTGCTCAGACAGCTCCGTGGAACCGTCATCGCCGAGCCCCGCCGCGACACCGCGACGCCTGGGCACTATGGCGCCGCCGCCACCAGTACCAAGCCCAGCAAGCCCACCAGCGATGGCACGCCTACGCCGATGAACCGCCACGATAACGATCTACAACTGCCGTAACAGTTGCGGGGAGCTGGTAGATGTTCCGGTATGTAGTACCGACCATGATGATTGGGCTACAACGAGACGCGCCATCTCCGCGGAGGTATGCCGTGGCACGTGGCAAGTGTTGCCGAGGCCCTTCGCTGAAACGTGACTATTTGAGCTAGCGCAGCCTATGGGATCCTGTTACCGCCCAGGGCTATGCTCGCTACCAGGACATGTTCGACCCGGGACGCCAGGGTGTGCTTTGGGCAGAGAGGATGGGAATGTACACCAGGGCCCGGCTCGAGAGCGAGTGGGGGTATGTATGACTTTGACTCAGCAGTTAGTAGAGCTTATCGGCGGAATCGTTGCTATTGTCGGTACTGTTATTGCCTCTATTTTCACGATGCTCGGCTACCGGCTTACGCGTGAGGGAAAAGATAAAACGTCACATACTCATTCGTCGGCTGATCAGGTAGCTATCCGGCTTGCTAGCGCCGTGCAGATGCAGTGGCATGACGAGGAAGTGCGCCGTCGAATATCGGACCCGTTCCCGTTGCCTGTAAAATGGACAGCTCCTCCCGAGCGACTTTTTGACCACTGGTCGAATATACTTCTCACGCCGTCTGCGACCTCGCCTTCACCGTTGAATCTTGCAGACGTCTTTAAAAACATCGCAGAGGTGTATGAGCGGATACCTTCACGCCGTCTCGTAATATTGGGCGAAGCCGGCTCAGGGAAAACAATTCTGGCGATGCGGTTCGCCCTGGATTTCCTAGCCCGTCGCAGCCAGAACGACCCGATCCCGGTGATCTTCAGTATTGCGTCATGGGATCCTGCCGATTCATCACTGCAGGAATGGATCATCCGCCAGCTCGCGAACAATTATCCAGGCCTCGGAGCATCAGCACTTCAAGAGCCCACCATCGCTGCGGAGCTTGTCAAATCGGGACGCATCCTGCCCGTCCTCGATGGTTTTGACGAGCTCACCGGTAGACTTCGCAGAACCGCGCTCGCCAGCCTGAATATAACTGACACCCCGCTCATTCTTACCAGTCGCCTTAGCGAATATTCCGAAGCTGTCGATAGCGCTCGCGCACTTAGCAGAGCAGCCGCTATAGTTCTGGCTCCACTGACAACGGAGGATCTTTCCAGTTACCTGCCCCTAACAGCAGCGAAAACCGGTACGCAAGACAACCGGGCAACAACAACCTGGGATGCCGTCATCGAGCGCCTCCGCACTCCTAAAACGGCTGAGGAAAAGCTGCTTAGTGCGGTACTTTCCAGCCCGCTGATGGTAAGCCTAGCGCGAATCATCTACAGTGACTCCAGGAACATGGATCCCGGCGAACTCCTCCAGGGTGAGCCGCTCACAACACGCGAAGCCATTGAAGAACATCTTCTAGACGCTTTCATTCCAGCCGTTTACGAGCACACATTCATCGTTCAGGCAACACCGCGACGGCTGCGGAGATACACATTGCACGCGCAGGCATGGCTCGAAAACCTGGCCGTGCGGCTTGAATACCTTGGAACCACGGATCTTGCATGGTGGCGACTTCGCGACACTATCGCGCTACCTATCCGTATTCTCGCAGCGGGACTCGTGGGTCTAATCGGCGGCGGCTTGCTGCTGTGGCCCATATGGGAATCGGGATTCGGGCTCGGAATCGGTCTAGGATTCGGCATCGGGATTGCGGTGGTTCGCGAAGGGCGACAGCCGCTGTACACAAGCCTGCAATTCTCCGGACGAAAAATCTACATACTACAGGCTACCCTCAGCGGCGGCACAAGCGGGTTGATTGGTGGCGAGCTAGGCGGGCTAGTAGCAGGATCCAATGGCTTTCTGATCAATTCCTTGACCAGCCCATTCAAAGGCATAAGCGTAGTATCCCCGGTCGGCTTCACGATCGGCCTTGCGACCGGATTCCTCTTTACCCAGGTAGCTAAATTCCAGCGAGCCGGACTCGAAACACGGCGCACCCCCAGACATCAGATAATCCCGGAATGGCTCGCACTCCCCCTCAAATGCGCCGTAATGGGTCTTCTCATCGGACTCCTCGGGGGCATAGCGCTTGGCCTAACTGGCGGCCTGGTCCTAGGCACTGCAGGGGGATTGTCCACCGGCCTAGTCACCGGCCTCGAAACGCCCGTCGATGTCAGAGCGTCGCCAGGCCCGCTCGACCTCCTACGCGCCGACCGCACCAACGCCGTAATCGTCAGCCTGCTCTTCGGGCTTACGGCGGGACTCTCCATAGGAGTGGTCACGGGTATCGCCGCCGGGCCGGTCAGAGGACTAGCTCTGGGAGTTGGCAGCGGACTCACCGACACCATCGGCACGACTTTGGGATTTTCCGCTTGGGGTCAATGGCTGGTCTTCACACGTGCTGGGCTAGCTCTCACCGGACAGCTCCCCCCGGCTACCGCATACTTCCTCGCAGACGCCCACCGCAGAGGGATTCTGCGCCAAGCTGGCGCCGTTTACCAGTTCCGCCACGCCCTGCTGCAACGCCACCTGGTAAACCAAGCAACAAGCCGCCACCCAGATCACAAACTCATCAGGCAGTAACGGCATCCCTCATCCAAATACGATCTATCCCCCTGTGAGGCGCAGCACCCTACCCAGCCCAACCGGACCGATGTCATGGCGGCGTAGAACGCGGGTTGACGCCAGAGCACGCCGCTACGCACCCAGTCGCGCCCGGTCTGGTCTCCGTGGCCGAGACACAACGACGAATAATCGGCGATTCGGCCTCCTGTCCGGCGCGCAATCCGGTCACGTTAAGTGAGTGGATTCGGGGCCGGTGTGCCGCTATCCTGGCGCCAGGAGCTTCACGCTCTTCCCTTCCGGGCCGCCTGTTACCTTTCGCCGGGTCCGGGCGGTCCGGCCTTTTGTCCGGCCTGGACCACGCCTTCATGCTCCGATCCTGACATTCGGGATCACCCAGACCCGGTCCAGCCTTTCGGGTCGACCTGTGCCCCCCCACGCATCTCTGAGCAGGCAAAATATCCGCCGTTCGGCGTGACATTGAGGTTGGGTGTCCGCGCGGGCCGACTGCGCGTCCGGAAACGATCGTTATGGAACGCGCGCGTCTTGTGGGCGGGGCGGGGGCGGAGTGCTGGTTGTCCAGACTGTTGCTGGATCGTTTCTGGCTTGCGGCGGCGCGCTCGCTGACCTGTTTCCGCCATGTAGTCGCCTTGGTGCGAAAACGCATAAATCGTGTCGTCGACGTGCCTGGAAACGCTGCTGTACTCACATCGGCGAAGCCTGCGGGGGAGCAACCTGTGGCAATATGCTCATTTCCTACCAGGTTGCTGCGCTGACCACGAACTGTGTTCGCCATGGTTCCTGATGCCACGGATGCTGTGCTTCTGGTCAGTCCTGGGAGAACTCCTCGAGTGGCTTTTGCCGACCTCCGCACCATCTACCTGCTGACCGTCGGCAGACGGTATGTAGTCTTCGAGGGGCCTCGGGAGGCTAAGGTTCCTTTTGTGATTTCCAAATTGGTCAATGCCTTTTCGTCCGTCCGCGGGTGGGTCCGGATTCGGAAGCCTGTGTCGCTGCGCCGGATAGCACGGCGTTCCTACCGTGAGATGGATCGCCGTGGTCCGTTCGCTGGCCGAGTCGAGGAACTCGCCGCGTATTGGGAGGCAATTCCCGCGTTTGCACGAGCATTGATGCTGCCTGTCGTGATAATTGCCGCCACGGCCGCGATCCTATTCGTGCCTTGCCCTGAGCATCTGACGGGCTTGTCGGATGCTAAGAGCGCAACTGCCTTCTTGAGCGTGGCCTGGCCCGTGACCGGCGGCTCGTTCGCCTTCTCGATCTTGGTGCTGGTATTCGCATATCAGACGATCGCTGCCGTGCGCCAGTCAGTCGGCGTTCGCGACCTAGCCGCAGGGACACCGCTTCTGGTCGTGGTCTACCTCGGCATCGCAGCGGTGCTGGCTGATGGGCTGGCTCTGTTGGGCATCGGATACCAGGCGCCAGCCGGTTGGGCTGCTTCGTGGGCGACGATCGTGTCGGGCTCGGCAATGGCTTCGCTGGCGCTGTTGATCGCTGCGTCGCTCCGTGTGGTCGATCCGCAAGTGCAGCAGGCGCGTCGCGTCCGGATGCTGCGCGGCAGAACCATGGCTGTTATCGAGGCAGAGGCAATCAAGCGTCTCGCCCTGACCGGCCTAATCGCCGATGGCGAGCAGTTCGGTTACATCGTGTCACCACTGGAGTCGGCCGGACCGCCGCGACCGTCCACAAAACCTGTCAGCTCCAGAAGGCCAGGAGCTATCGGCGATATCCGCCTCGATCGCCTGCGGCGGGTTGCCCGGACTTGCGCGAGTTCGGGCCTGCCGCAGCCCGTCGTCACCGCGTTCGTCATGCGCGACCTCGGTAGCGGGGCACGCCTAGCCGTGTTCCCGGAAGCACTTGATACGCGGTCGAGGCGCCGCTTGGCCGCGGCCTTCAAGACGACGCGCCGTGCTCAGTCCACCCCACCATCGCTGCTGACGGCTGCTGCGGACGAACTCCACCAAGAGGCCATGCAAGTCATCGACGCCGGCCGGGCGATGGCCTTCGAAGCAGCATGCCAGGCGCAGCAGCAAACCCTGCTGGCTTTTCCCGCGGCATGGGCGAACCTGGGGCAGGCATTCACCAGAGATCTGGCTTCCGGCATGCTGCCGCTGCAGACCGGCCCGCTCGAACGGCTCAGCCAGCACCTGCTCGACCAGGCAATGAAGGCCATAGGCCACGGTGACCGGGAGATAGCGGCCAGCGCGGTCGGCCTACCGCTGAGAGTCGCGGCGGAGGCGGTACCGCTCAGGGCTCATGCTCTGACCGACCAGATGCTGGCGGTGCTGGCCCGTATTACGGCGACGACCAGCGGGTCGCCGACAGGAGCGCTCAGCCGCCAGATGCAGGGGAACGCGCTCAGTCACATCACCAGCTACATGGGCTATGTCGTTATACCCCGCATCGAGAATACTGACCTAACGGAGGTCGACCGGCAAGACGCGGTCACGTTTCTAGCAGAGTCGGCCGGGGTCCTAGCGGACGTACTGAAGAACGCTGTCGAGGTTGGAGACCTGACGTTCTTCGATGAAGCCGCTACGCGGTGGCGCCAGTTCGGGCGGCAGTGGCTCGGCGATGTTGACGTATACCTAGGCAGCGATGTTCCCGAGGACTATCCTCAGCGCGGCAGGAAGGTCCTAGATCGTCAACGGTTCGTACTCGGCGCCTGGCTGCTTGGGCGGCTCTGGAACGACGCGGCCAACAGCACAGCACTACATACCTTCAGCGCGGTCAACTGGTTCGAAAGCGTGCAGCAGCTGTTCGACCTGGCTGAGATGCCACCCGATGACCCGGCATCCGACAGGCTAACGAGCTGGGTGCTCTGGGGTCGGGCCGACAGCCACTCTGGTCCGGTTGATATCTCGATCGACTCCACGACGCCCATTCTGCGCATGCTCGTAGTCATGGCCTGCAAGTCTGGCGTCCAGCCTGGCTTCCGCCTGCGGCCGAGCCAGTGGCTGCACGACAATGCCCGGAGCATCGAGACTGTCATCTCTCAGGTCGAGGCCGCGCATGACCTGACAGCAGCCGTGGGGATCACCAGCGTCGCTGGGCAGGGCGCAGCCTTGCTTGCGGCCATCGATGAGGCTGTGGCAGAGCACGAGAAGATCCTCGAAGAGCAGCTTGTCCAAGCGCGGGTTGATCAGGCCCGCGTGCAGGCGCTTGTCATCGCCGTCCGCGATGCCTGGGGCCAGCGGCGGATCGGCGCGACCTTGCTGCGGCAGGCAGGTACATACGAAGAGGCTGAGGGCAGTAAACCTGAGGCTCGTCTCATCTTTCGGCAGTACGAGCCGAAGGACTTGTACGTCGATGATCGGATCCACGGACTGGACGGTCGCGCCCGGCAGATTGGCTATCTCATGGCTGACGCAGAGAACGGCAAGCTAGTGGAGGCCCTGGCGAAGGCACGGCCATTGCGTTATCGGGCGGGGGATGTCAACCGGAAGCTGGAACTCGCCCTGCAGGAGATGCAGCGCCGGGGCTACCAGCCGACGGCGGTCTTCGTGACCTGGCGGTCCTGGGAGGTGCCCCAGGAGTTCGACCTGCAGCGCGCGCCAGATCAGGCCGGGCAACTCGGCACCTTCGGCGGGCTGCCCGTCATCCAGGCCCGGCCGCTCGGAGGTAACACGATTGTTCTGGCGGATCTCAAAGCACTGGCAGCGTTCCGTCAGTGGACGCAGAGTAGTCAGGCTCTCACCGTGACCGTTACCGGCTACGACGAGCCGTCGGCGTTGGCGGCCACGCGTGCCGATAGGAAACTGATGCAAGCGGAGGGACGGCGGAAACTTGCTGACCGAGCCCGCGAGCTGCGCAAGTGGGTGCTTGTTGAAGTGTGGGAGGAATGTGAGCTGACTGTCAGGGACGCTGACGCAGCGCGGGCCGTATGGCTATCATCCGCACGAGTGCACGCTGATATGGCGATTTAGACGCCGACCTCGCGGTGACCCCGACGTACTACAGCCCACTGGCCTAGTCCTGGCCGCGGCAGCCTGAGTTGGATCTGGCCCTCGTCGAGCGGGATCGCCGACGGTCCGGTGATCACGTGATGACCCCGAAGGTGGTGTCATCGAGGGTGGAGTTGACGCGCCGGTCGCGGGTGCCTCAGTTCGCAAACTGGTAGAGGGATACCACGTCACGCCCGTGTTTGATCGAGACCTGGGCCTAGGGTGCCGCCCGGTGTGCCTGCCTAGGGCCAACTTTAGACACCGACGGTCACGGGTCGGCGGCGGCGAATCACGCGTTACCCGCCGTTATCTGGAGTCCGAATTTGGGTGTGTCCGCTGTAAACGCCGGGCTTCTAGAGCCTCGGCGACACGTTATCTGGTGTGGTATCCACGCCATATCGGAAGTGACGCAATCCGCCTGACCTGCGTCTCTCCTCTTCTCGCTGCCGACTTTAGTCCCTT
>Ga0209530_1001417_pt1 | contig 10790 bp, 8 predicted proteins | sample BlaSpr_A8_Ref_O1_FD_187987 | JGI IMG/M metagenome (GOLD analysis project Ga0209530, IMG submission 187987) | Forest soil microbial communities from Thunder Bay, Ontario, Canada - Black Spruce, Ontario site 2_A8_Ref_O1 (SPAdes) (version 2) | ecosystem: Environmental > Terrestrial > Soil > Boreal...
CGCCAGCATGATCGGCAATCTCACGCTTGCCCAGCACATCGTGCCGGCGCTGGGACCGCTTCGCGTGATCCGAACCTGGGCGGGCATCAACACGACCGGTGACGGCCGCTCAATCCTGGGTCAAGTCGAGGGGACGCCGGGCCTGTTTGTCGCAATCCCGGGCGACGCGGGTTACACCTTGGGCCCGCTCTGCGCGCGGCTCGTGGCAGACGCTGTCATGGGCCGGAAACCTCAGGAGGACATCAGGCCCTATTCGCCGACGAGATTCGCCACGCTCCGTCCTGCAGGGCGAACGTGATCTCCCGCGACGCGGCGAGCACTTCGGTCAGAACGCGGGAGCGCATTTCTTCCGGGGTGATGCGCGCACTGGGGCAGCATATGTTGAGCGCTGCAATGACGGCGCCTCCGCGGTCGCGAATTGGCGCCGAGATCGAGCGAAGCCCGATCTCGAGCTCCTGATCGACACTCGCCCATCCCTGCCGGCGAACCTCTTCGATTTGGCTTCGGAGCTTCACCTTCGAGATCGTCGTGTTCGGCGTAAATCTCTCGAGCTTCACCTCTTCGAGATAGCGGTGCAGCTCAGCGTCCGAGAGGCCGGCGAGCAGCACGCGACCAGTCGACACGCAATAGGCCGGTACCCGGTTTCCGACTCGGATGCCGACGTTGACCAGCCGGTCGGCGCTTGCCCGCGCCACGTAGATCACCGCGTCCTCGTCGAGGATCGCCGCGAAGCAAGATTCCTGAAGTTTTTCCGCGAGCTCGTTCATCACCGGCTGGGCGACGTCCCAAAGGTCCATTGAGGATAGGACCGAAAATCCCAGCTCGAGGAGTTTCGGCCGCAGGCTGAAATATTTGCCGTCGGTCTCGACGTAGCCCTCGCGCACCAGGGTCAACAGAAAGCGCCGCGCCGTGGCGCGGGTCATGTCGGTCCCCTTGGCTACCTCGCTCAACGTCATCTTTGGCTTGTGGCGGGTGAAAACGCGCAGAACCTCGAGGCCGCGCGCAAGCGAATTTACGAAGTCGCGGTCGCTGACCCCGTTCAAGAGAGCTTCAGACATCGAGGTCATTCCCCCCGTCGTCGCGCCACCCGCGACCGCAGACGAAACAGTGACATTTGGCGAATCGGGACACTCAAGGCCAATCGTCACGCTGACAATCGTCAGCTGTTATGGTCTTGTCCGCAAAACGGTCGCACAACGCCCACGTAAACGCAATGCGAACACGATTGAGGCCAGATACATCACGGCCATGGAAAATCCAACCCAGCCTCACTTCCAAGAAAATCAATAATCATTAGGATCTTAGGTCAATTCACGCAGCCCCGACCAGCGGGGCTTAGGGGCGGCTCTCGGCGCGCTGCCTCTTGCCAATCGGGCAAGAACGTGATGAGTTTTGCGAACAGATGTTCGCATTGCATCATATCGCCAGGCCCCAATCGCCAACGACCAGACGGGGGAAATCGCCGGTGCCCAACGAAGTCGTCAGGAAGGCTTCCCCCCCCAAAGGCCAGGGGATCTCGCGCCGCTCCCTTCTGCGGGGAGCTGGCGTCGCCGCCGCGGCAGCCGGGCTCAATCTTTCCTATCCACGGCGCGCCCGGGCAGACGACGTAACCCTGCGCTGGTGGTCCCCGCAATCATCGCCGGGGCAGCTCGCAGCGTACAAGAAGCAGATCGCGACCTTCGAAGCGGCGCACCCAGGGGTGAAGGTGGTCTTCGAGCCGACCTCGGACGAAGGTTACTCGGCTCAACTCGCCGCCGCCTTCGCCGCCAAGCAGCAGCCGGACGTCATCACCCACCTGCCGTCCTTTGCGGTGCAGACCTACTACGCCCAGGGGCTGGTCGAGCCATTCGACGACGTGATCCAGGCGATCGGACCGGACAAGTACTACCCGGGCGCCAACAACGTCTACAAGACCGCCGACGGAAGGTATTGCGGCACCGGCATCGGCAACACCGCCGCCGACATGCTGTGGGTGCGCAAGGACCTCCTCGAGAAGGCCGGCATCGGTGAGATCCCGACCACGTGGGACGCGCTTCGCGCCGCCTGCAAGAAGATGCAGACGGGAGGCATATACGGTGCGCCGCTTCCCTACGGCCTCAACAGCATGACCTCGCTGATCATCGTCGGCTTCATCCATCGCGCAGGCGGCAATGTGTTCGCGCCGAACCTCGAGGTCGCCATCGATAGCGATGCGACAGCGAAAGCGCTCGACTTCTACAAATCGATGAAGGATCTTTGCCCGCCGGGGGCCACCAACTACAGTTGGGGCGAGAGCGTGACAGCCTTCGTCAGCGGAGCGACGGCGACCGGCATTTATGCCGGACGCGTGCTGCAAAATGTGCGCAACCAGAATCCTTCGATCGCCGACTTCATCACCTGCACGACTTACCCGACGATATCGAAGGATATCCCCGCCTGGACGTTCAACGACTTCCCCAGCATCTGGATTCCCAAGGGAAGCGCGCGTCTCGCCGAAGCGAAGCTGTTCGCGGCCTTCCTCCTCGACCCGCCCGGCTATATCGAGCAGCTGTTGGCCGCACCCGGCCACGTGCTGCCCGTGCTGAAGACGATCGCGACAAATCCTGATTATCTCGCGAACCCAATCATCCAGAAGTACAAGAGCGAAGTCGATCTGATGGCCGCGGCGGCTGCCGGCGGTTACAATCTCGGCTTCGAGACGGCAGGCCACAAGCCGAACCCGAAGGCCAACGATATCATCGCGAGCAACGTCCTTGCCGAAATGGTTGGACGCGCGGTGCTCAACGGCGACAATACCAAGGCGGTCCTCGGCGACACGGCGAAGAAACTCGCCGATCTAATGAAGGGCTGATCTCGATAGCGCCGGGCGCGGGCTGCCCGGCACTCCGTTTTCCTGGAGAGTTGAGACTGGAATGGCGAGTATCTCCGAGAGGAATGGCGCCCGGCAGGGCGAATGGACGCTCGCCCTCCGCTACAGCGCGCTCGGGATGCTCCTGATTGCGCCCGCCATCCTGGTGTTCTGCGCGGTGATCGTCTACCCGCTCGTGTCGACGATCCATCTCTCGCTCTTCTCGATTTTCACGCCGACCCTCCAAGGCCATTGGGTAGGCCTCGAGAATTACGCCGATCTTCTGTCCTCGAGCACGTTCTGGAACGCCCTCCGCAACAACCTCATCTGGACCGCGGGAACGCTCTTCGTGCAGGTCGTCGCCGGGGTCGCGCTCGCTCTCCTTCTCAACAACAACAACGTCGTCTTCCGGCCGCTCGCGCAGAGCCTCGTTCTCTTTCCCTATTTCGTTTCGACGGTCGTCGCGGTTCTCGTCTGGCGCTGGCTGTTCAACGACCTCTACGGGATCCTCAACCACTTCATGCTTCAGCTTGGCCTCATCGACATGCCGATCAATTGGCTCGGCCAGATGCCGAACGCCATGATCAGCGTGATCCTGGTGGGGGCATGGAAGTATTTTCCTTTCGTGGTCATCGCGGTGCTGGCGCGGCTGCAGACGATTCCGCCCCAGCTCTACGAGGCGGCGACCATGGACGGCGCCGGACCGTGGGGACGCTTTTTTGACGTGACGCTGCCGCAACTCCGCGGCGTGCTCACGGTGGTGATCCTTCTCCGCACTGTTTGGGACTTCAAGGAATTCGACCTGATCTACCTGCTCACTGGCGGCGGTCCGATCAACGCCACGCAGACCCTTCCGCTTCTGGTCTACCAACAGGCGTTCGGGCTCAACCGCATGGGAATGGCGGCGGCGTATGCTGTGGTCATGATGGCGGTGATGCTCGTCTTCATGTCCCTCTACCTCTATCGCTTCAGGCGCGGCGAGGAGGCTGCCTGATGCTTGCACGCCGCGTCATCGGCACCGTTCTCCTCAACATCCTCACTTGGGCGGTCGTGCTCGCCATCATCTTTCCTCTGATCTGGATGATGCTTACCTCGATCAAGCCGCAGACTGAGCTGTTCCACATCCCACCGAGCTTCTGGCCGCACGAGATCACTTTCGAGCACTACCGCGTTCTCCTCGAAGAGACGCCGTTTCTCCAGTACTTCCGGAACTCGTCGATCCTTGCCGTCTCCACGACCGCGATCGTCGTCACAGTAGGTACGCTTGGGGCCCATAGCTTGGTCCGCTTCTCTTATCCGGGGCGAGAGAAGCTCGCGCTGCTCGTTCTCTTTACCTATCTCCTCCCCTCGGTCGTCCTCATCATTCCGCTGTATCTCCTGATGGTACGGGCGGGCATCGCCAACACGATTCTCAGCCTCGTCATCGCCTATACGACCTTCGCGCTCCCCTACGCGCTTTGGCTTCTGCGCTCTTTCATGCAGGGGATCCCTCCGGATCTCGAAGCGGCGGCGCTGGTCGACGGCGCCAGCCGCCTCGGAGCCTTCGTTGACGTGATCCTGCCGCAGGCGCTGCCCGGAATCATCTCGACCGCGCTCTTTACCTTCATTCTTGCGTGGAACGAGTATCTCTACGCGCTGGTGCTCGTAAGTTCCGACGCGGCGCGGCCCCTCACGACCGGCGTCATGAACATGCTGATCACCTCCTTCAACATCGAATGGTCGCTGCTCATGGCGGCCTCGGTGATGATGAGCCTGCCGCTGATCGTCATCTTCGCCTTCCTGCAGCGCTACCTGACCCGCGGTTTTGCGGTCGGCGGCGTCAAGGGTTGAGGCTCGGATGTCGACCATCGCCTCGAGCCAGCGCGACGGGATTTGGCGTCCATCCGTCTCCGGAACGAGGCGGGGAGACCGACCGCAGCGCGGTGTGTGCGATCCATTGATACAGGACTTGGCGTTGCCGAGAGAACCACAACGTTCGAGCCAATCCTCATCGGCGCGCCCGACGATCAGGGGTCCTCGCCGGCCACGCTCTTCATTCGCGTTCCGAATAGCGTGGAGCGCTCCGCCCGGGCGGAGCGCTCCACGAGTGGCAGAGACCTAGCCATGATCGGAGTCCGGTGCGACAGGGTGCGGAAGACCTACGGGACTGCGGTGGCCGTCGCCGGGCTCGACCTTGTGATCAATGACGGCGAGTTCGTGAGCCTGCTTGGACCGTCGGGTTGCGGCAAGACGACCACCCTACGCATGCTCGCCGGGCTCGAATTCCCGACAGGCGGCGCGATCTACATCGGCGAGCACATGGTCAACAACATGCCGCCGGCGAAGCGCGATATTGCGATGGTCTTCCAGTCCTATGCGCTCTACCCGCATATGACCGTCGCGGAGAACATCGCCTATCCGCTCCGCAAGCGCGGCGTCCCGAAGACCGAACGAGGCGCGATGGTGATGAAGGCCGCGCGTCTTCTTCAGCTTGAGACGCTCCTCGACCGGAAACCGCGGCAGCTCTCCGGCGGGCAGCAGCAGCGGGTCGCGCTCGGACGCGCGCTTGTTCGCGAGCCGCAGGTGTTTCTGCTCGACGAGCCGCTTTCTAACCTCGACGCAAAACTCCGCGCGCATATGAGGGCGGAGCTTATCGAGCTCCATCAGCGCATCAGGAGGACGATGGTATACGTCACCCATGACCAGCTCGAGGCGATGACCATGTCGACCCGCATCGCGGTCATGAAAGACGGCATCCTCCAGCAATTCGGCACGCCGGCGGAAGTCTACAACCGCCCGAACAACGCCTTTGTCGCGGGGTTCATCGGGACGCCATCCATGGCGCTTGCCGAAGGAGAGCTCTTTCGCGAAAACAGCCGACAAGTCGTGCGAACCGAGAGGCTCGGTATTTCCTTGCCGCTGGGCCATGTAGCGCTCGACGCCAGCACTCAGGCCGTGCCCGTGACATTCGGTGTCCGGCCAGAGGATGTGGTGCTCGGCAGCGGCGAGCACGACGCGCTCGTCCGGGTCGTCGAGCCGACCGGCCATGAAAGCATCATCCTCCTCGACGTGAGCGGCATCGTGGTGACCGCGCGCGCCCCGAATGACGTCCGCCTCCGTCCTGGCGAGCCTATCAGGATCAGCTTCCGCACGGAGCGCCTGCACGTCTTCGAAAGGCAGTCCGGGCGGCGAATGAACGCAGACGGGCCGGCAGACGTCGAACGCATCCGCGGCGTCATCGGGTCGCAACTGACCGTGTCCGGAGGAAGAGAATGACTGTCGCCCTTCGCAACTCGCCCGACCTTGCCGACCTCGACCGGCGCTTCCTGTTCCATCCGTTCACGGCGCTCGCCGATCATGAGCGGACCGGTCCGCCGGTCGTGATCGTGAAGGGCGAGGGCGTGTGGCTCGAAGACAGCGTCGGCAATCGCTACCTCGATTCAATGGCCGGCCTATGGTGCGTGAATGTTGGCTATGGCCGTCGCGAAATAGCCGAGGCGATCCGCGGCCAGGCGCTGACCCTGCCCTACTGTCACGCCTTCTCCTCTATGTCGGCAGACGTACCGATTCTGCTCGCCGAGAAGCTCGTCGGCATGGCGCCGGCGCCAATGTCGAAGATCTTCTTCGGCAACTCCGGCTCGGACGCGAACGACACACAGGTCAAGCTCGTCTGGTACTACAACAATGCGCGTGGGCTGCCGAGCAAGAAGAAGATCATCGCGCGGCGGCGCGGCTATCACGGTGTCACGCTCGCATCGGCGCGAATGACGGGTTTGCCGGGCCTTCATGCCGGCTTCGACCTGCCGCTACCTTTCATCAAGCACACGACCGCGCCGCATCGGTTGTGGGAGGGGCAAGGCCTCTCCGACGCGCAGTTCGTCGACAAGCTGGTTGCCGATCTCGATGCATTGATTGCGGCCGAGGGCGCCGACACAATTGGAGCGATGATCGTAGAGCCGGTGATGGGCGCCGGCGGCGTGATCGTGCCGCCGCCCGGCTACTACGAAGCGATCCAGGCGGTTCTCGACCGGCATGACATCCTGCTCATTGCCGACGAGGTGATCTGCGGATTCGGACGGCTGGGACGGTGGTTCGGCACCGATACCTTCGGAATGCGGCCGGACTTGATCACGATCGCTAAGGGCGTGACCTCGGCCTATGTGCCGCTCTCGGGCTGCCTCGTCTCGGAAAAGGTATGGCGGACCATCGTCGCGGGGAGCGCCGAGCTTGGACCGTTCGGGCACGGGTTCACCTACACCGCTCATCCGATCGCTGCCGCGGCGGCGCTCGCCAATCTCGAGATAATGGAAAAGGACAGGCTGGTTCCGGCTGCGGCCCGTGGCGGCGAGATCATGCACGAGGCGCTCCGCACGGCCTTCTCAGATCATCCGATGGTCGGCGAGATACGCGGGCTCGGGCTGATTGGAGCGGTTGAGTTCGTGGCGTGGCGCGCTCCGGTACGAGCGTTCGATCCAGCGCTCAGAGTGGGCGCTCGAGTCGCCAAGGCGGCGATGGCGCGGGGGCTGATCACGCGGCCGCTGCCCATTTCGGACACGATCGCATTTTCGCCGCCGCTGACCATCTCCGACGATGAAATTGCCACCATGGTCCAACGCGCACGCGAAGCGGTCGATGCGGTCGCGGATGACCTCGTCCGCGATGGCGCCTGGCGGCCCGGCGGAGGTCCGTAATGGACAGAACCAGCGTCAACTGGTCGGGCCCGATGCCGGCGCTGACGACGCCCTTCGATCACCAAGGACGGATCGACGAGCGCGCCTATGCCGACAACATCGATCGTCTCCTCCATGCGGAGGCGACCGGCTTCGTCGCGGGGGGGTGCACTGGCGAGTTCTGGGCGTTGAGCCACGATGAACGAAAGCGGCTTGCCGAGGTGACCGTGCGAGCGGTCGCCGGCCGCGGTACGGTGATCGTCGGCACCGGCTGCGTCACGGTCGATGAAACGGTGGCGTTGACCCGGTTTGCTGAGGCGGCGGGGTGCGACGGAGCGCTCATCCTGCCGCCCTATTTCGTCAAACTCACGGACGACGAGATATTCGCCCACTACCGCGACGTATCTGACCGCGTCGGTCTGCCGATCCTTCTCTACAACATCCCGGGCAATGCGGTGAACGCGCTCCCGCCCGACCTGGTGGCGCGTCTGGCGAGGCTGGAGCGGGTCGTCGCCGTCAAGGAGAGCTCGGGCGACTGGAACAATTACTATGCGACGTTCCTCGCCGTTCGCGACCGGCTTCGTGTCTTCTGCGGCCCCTCGTCGATCTTCGGCGTCCCGGCAGTCCAGCTCGGCGCCGATGGCACGATCGACTGCTTCCCTAACATGTGGACGCCGGGCGGCCTCGAGCTCTACTCAAGCGTCGCGCGCGGCAATCTCGCCGAGGCAGGGCGCCTTCAGGCGCTCGGGCGACGCCTTACCGACCTCTGCACGTCCGGCGGCCGCACGCTCTACCCCGCGACCAAGGCGGCGATGGATTTCATGGGTTTCCCCGGCGGCGGCCGTCCCCGCCCGCCGCTTCGGCCCCTGGCGGACGAGCCGCTCGCCGGGTTGAAGCTGGGCCTCGAACAGCTTGGCTTGATCTAGGCCGCCTCGCCGGCGGCGACAGAACGAAGGAGGGAGAATGAGATGACTGCTCACCACGAGATTGACGGCGCAGCCCCCCAGATCGAGCCGCGCAAATACACGGTCAACTTCGGCGAATTCATCGGCATCGGACCGAACGGCAATCTCTGGGCAGACGGCTGCGATGTGAGGGATCTCGCCGATCGTTTCGGCACTCCCCTCTTCATTATCTCCGAGAACCAGCTCCGCTACACCTACCGCCAGTTCCGCGACGCGTTCCGCAAACACTATCCCGAGGTCGAGATCCTCTTCGCCAACAAATCCAACAACGGACTCGCCATCCGCCACATCATGAACCAGGAGAGGGCCGGCGGTGACTGCTTCGGCGTCAACGAGATGTATCTCGCTCTCCTTGCCGGGACGAACCCGAAGACGCTCGTGCTCAACGGCTCCAACAAGCACCCAGAAGAGCTCGAAATGGCGATCTTCAACGGCCTCTGTATCAACATCGACGCGATGGACGAGCTCGATCGGATCGATGCCACCTGCAAGCGGCTCGGCAAGGAGGCTGATGTCGGCATAAGGCTCAAGCTCGACCTTGAGCCGCTGGCTAAGCGCGTCGGCGTCGCCATGCACGGCCCGGGCACTATGAAGGAGCAGAGCGACAGCACGAAGTGGGGCATGACCCGCGAGCAGACGGCCGAGATCGTCAAGCGCGCGCTCGCAATGCCGAACATCCACCTCAAGGAGACGCATTTCCATCTCAGCCGGATGTCGAACGACCCCAACGATTTCGCGGTCATGGCGCGCGAGATGATCACATGGTCTGGTTATTTGCGCGACAATACGGGTTGGACGCCACCCTGCATCGATATCGGGGGCGGCTGGACGTTCGGCAAGTGGTATGGCGCCGGGCCAAACAAGCAGCTCGACGACGCGAAGGCGCCTACCGCAGACGATTATGCCCGGCTCTGTTCCGCGGCGATCAAGGACGAAGCGCAAAAGCTTGGATTGCCCCTGCCCAAACTCCGCCTCGAGCCGGGACGCTCGTTGTCCGGGCCGGCTGGCGTGGCGGTCGGCATGGTCGGCGCGGTCAAGCAGGGCGCCAGGAAGAAGTGGGTCAATCTCGACCTCTCGACCAACCACCTTTCCTGGGCCGCCGTGCTCGACTGGTACTATCATTCGGTATCGGTGGTGAATGCAGGAGCTGACTGCAGCGAGACCGTGGATCTGGTCGGGCCCCTCTGCAATTCGGACGAAGTTGGGCCGCACCGCAAGATGCCGCCGCTCAAACGCGGCGACTATGTCGCCTTCCTCGACGCGGGCGGCTACACGGAATCCTGTGCGGCGCGCTACAACGCGCAACTATTGCCGGCGTCGGTGCTGGTGAGCGGCGATCGCGCTGAGATCATCACCGAACGCGAGCAGCTCAAGGATATCGCCGGCCGCTTTCGTGTGCCGCCGCGGTTACTCGCTGCGTCGTTCGCACCGCGGATTTGAGGTCGGCTTCGACGTGCTTCGCCTTTGGCCGTCCAAAACGAATGCGCTCCGTCCCGTGCAAGGGAGGGGCCGGGGAGGGGTTATGGCCGACATTCTATCCCGAGAGAACCCATTCCCAGCCTCCTTTCAGCGGGAGGGCCAGGTCCCCTGCCGAGCAAGCGGCATTTGCCCTCGACCATGGATTGGACCGTAGGGATGAACTTCGGAATTCAGGGACGCCGCGCTATCGTCTGCGGCGGCAGCAAAGGCCTCGGCCGCGCCGCCGCACTCGCGCTCGCCCGCGAGGGCGTCGAAGTCTACCTTGTGGCCCGGACGCGGGAGACGCTTGAGGCCACCGCTTCCGAGATCGGGCGTGAGACCGGCTCGAAGATTGTTGCGGTGCCGGGGGACATCACGACTGCCGATGGCCGTGATGCCGCCCTCAGCGCATGTCCCGAAGCCGACATATTGGTGACCAATCCGGGTGTGCGACAGACGCCGGGGGATTTTCGCACGATGCCGCGAGAAGAGTGGCTCGGCTGGCTCGACGCGCACTTCTTCTCGGCGCTCGAGATGATCCGCGCGGTAGTCCCAGGTATGACGGCGCGACGCTTCGGACGCATCGCCAACATCTCTGTGAGCTTCATAAAATTCCCGCAGGTCGACTTCGCTCACAGCCACTCCGCCAGACTGGCGCTAGCTGGCGCGATTGCTTCCATGGTTCGCCAATTGATCCCACACAATGTGACGATTAACAGCGTCTGCCCCGGGCTGTTCGATACCGAGGCCCTCAGAACCAATCTTCATGCGCATGCCAAGCGGCAGAACACAACCTACGATGCGATTGTCGAGAACCGCCTGCGCGGTTGTCCGGCGGGCCGGTTCGCCGACCCGCAGGAATGCGGTGACCTCATTGCCTTTCTCTGCAGC
>Ga0209530_1001421_pt1 | contig 10770 bp, 10 predicted proteins | sample BlaSpr_A8_Ref_O1_FD_187987 | JGI IMG/M metagenome (GOLD analysis project Ga0209530, IMG submission 187987) | Forest soil microbial communities from Thunder Bay, Ontario, Canada - Black Spruce, Ontario site 2_A8_Ref_O1 (SPAdes) (version 2) | ecosystem: Environmental > Terrestrial > Soil > Boreal...
TAAATCTGGTTAGTGTGCTATATTAGTGCCCTGGTATTTTTCATGCCTCCCAGATCTATGGTTCTAAAGGTAGTTAGAGGTAAAATCTTGGAAACATTGGAGTTATCGTTTGTCGAGCCAGCTGCGATGCCGTTTGGCCAGTTTGTATCTTACTGAGCGCATGTGACTTCCGTATTTATCTCGATTTGGTTCGCGGAAACCGCTGCCAAGGATTACATCCGCAAGAACCTCTCGATTCCCTGCAAAATCTTGAAAACAAACGATCGGAGATTTTTGTGTCTCTCAGATCTATGGTTCTAGAGGTAGTTAGGGGTAAAATCTTGGAAACATTGGAGTTGTTGTGGCATGCAATCCATTTTGGGTTCCGGTCTGTCGGTTGTCAAAGAGCCTACATTATCTTTTAGATAATTAGTACAGATTGATGTTATCATTGCTGAGGGAGTGCGGTCAAGAACAAAGCGGGCGTTCGGAGGCTCCGCTTCCCGATTCGGGAGTCGACGGCCTCGTTGCGGGTGAGGCCTTGCTGGCCGGCCAGGATGCCGCGGCATTCGTTCACGCACTGCTGACAGAAATTACAGAGATCCTTCGTTGGGGGTTGCTCGCTTGGGTGCGCGACTCCTCTGCCTCAGGATGACAAATCGGGTTTGTTGGATTGGTTGAGCGCGTTGGTCCCTGCGGGGCCTGGGTCGGCTTGTGGCTTTGTGGCATGGCTCAAGCCATGCCCTTCCACAAGAATGCCATCTCCAAGGCACGTCGTTCCGGCAGCATTCCCTCCCCGATAGACAGGCCAAGTATTGCCCTCCGCAAGCCTGCCATCGCCGGGCTTTGTCGGCGACCGGTCCTGCCGACAGTGTTTGCGATAATTGTCCAGCTGCGCTCGACTGCTTGGGGGTTTTCCCACGTAATTCAACGCAATCTCTTAGTAATAGTGACATCGGTAACTCCTGGTTGGAACTTCGCGGGGGGCTGCGGAGTCTATTAAGTGCAGAGCGGGTCGAGGGTTGCGGTTGGGGCCTGGTTGGCGGGTATGGCTCAAATTTTGGCGAAGGCTTGGGGCCGAAAAGCACCTATAATGGAGGTTACGCCATGAGTGCCATGGCAGGAGCAACCACGGTGGGTGATTTAGCGGGAGCAATCGGCATCCGGACGCAGGAAGCGGCGATTGTCGCCGAACTGAAGGCCGGATCGGAGGAAGCGTACGCCTGGCTTATCGGAGAGTTCCATCAGCCGATTTACAGTTTGGTCTACCGCGTGGTGAGTGACCCGGCGGATGCCGCGGATACAACTCAGGAAGTGTTTCTGAAAGTCTTCCGCGGAATTAAGCATTTCCACGGAGAATCCAGCCTGAAGACTTGGATTTATCGGATCGCTGTTCATGAGGCGTCGAATCGGCGGCGCTGGTGGTTCCGGCATAAATCGAAAGAAACGTCGATTGAGCCGATGGGAGGATGCACGGAATCGGGCGTGGCGATGGCGATAAAAGATTCGCTGGTCGACGGCCACGATTCGCCATTCGATATGGTCGCGCATGAGGAAGTTCGGGCGCGAGTTGAAGAAGAATTAAGAAAAGTCTCCGAGCCTTACCGCACGACGCTCATCCTTCGCGATCTCGAAGAAATGTCGTATGAGGAGATTGCAGACGTCACGCAGGTTTCGCTGGGCACGGTGAAATCGCGATTGACCCGAGGCCGCGAGGCGCTGCGGCAACGGCTGACTGCGTATGTGGAGGAAGTCGGATCGGAACTGGGACTGCGGAGACGGGAACCAAAAGCTGAGTCTCGAGTCTCTAAGGGACGGCAATTCGAGGTGGCGTCATGAAATGCTTCGAAGCGAAATCGATGTTCTCGCCTTATCTCGATGGCGCGGTGACTGGCGCGGAAATGCAGGCGCTGTCGCGGCATCTCGAGGCCTGCGGCGATTGCCAGCGGGAATATGTTTCGCTTCGTCAGACTCAGCAATTGCTTACCAAAGTCGGCCGCAGAAAAGCGCCGGATGACTTGTCGCTGAAACTGCGGCTGGCGATTTCGCGCGAGGTAGCGCAAACGCGGCGTTCGTACTTCCACGATTTTCGCGTTCGGGTAGAGAACGCGATTCAGGGATTCATGGTTCCGGCAACTGCGGGACTGCTCGCGGCGGTAGTAATTTTTGGATTCCTCATGGGCTTTCTTGCCTTGCCTTTGCAGGCAGACAACTCTGACGTTCCGACGATGTTGAATACTGCACCGCAATTGCAGCAATCGGCTTTCGGCACGGCTCTCGACTCGATTGCGGATGATTCGCTGGTGATCGAGGCGTATGTCGATTCCAACGGGCGAGTGCAGGATTACCGCATTCTGTCGAGTCCGGATGATGCCAAGGATCTTTCGCCCCAAGTCAAAATCATGCTGACCGAGTTCACGACCTTCCGTCCCGCAACGTCGATGGGCAGGCCGACGGTTGGGCGCGCGGTGCTGTCGTTCTCCATGGTCAGGGTGAAGGGGTAGAAGCTGTCAGCTGTCAGCTATCAGCTATCAGCTTTCAGCCGTCAGCTCTCAGCTACCAACTCTCTAGGCAGGCGGCGATTGCTTCAGGCTGATAGCCTGATAGCTGACAGCTGAATGCTTCCTCCGTTGACCCTCTGCTCGGAACCTCTTAAACTGAAACGGTAACCCGCACATCTCACCGCTCTGCTGGAGGGTTCCTGAGTAATCGGTTTCGGAGTTCGCTGTTTGTGGCCTTGCTTGGGCTCGTGGTACAGGTGTGGGCCGACGATGCATCCAATAAGGTCGCGTTAGATAATAACGAAACCTTGTTTACGCTTCTGACCGCGATTAACTATTGCGGCTACGATTCGGAGTTGAGCGTCTCCGATCCCCTTCGAGCGCAGATCCGCGCTGAGGTTGCGAAAAACATTGACGCTTCCGCCGAGGCGAAAGAGTCCAGCGAGGTGATGTGCCAGTTTTATAAGGAACATCAACAGGCGGATCCGGCTCACACGCTGGCACAGTATGTGTCTCTGGCACTGAATCTCAACCCTCCACCAGAATTCACCTTCAAGGTTAAAGAAGCCGACCTGCCGCCGGATGCCAGCTACGTTTCGGGGATGGCGCCGCTAGCGTTGAAGTTTCATGAGGAAGCCGGACTGCGCGCAATTTGGGCGCGGCATCAGCCGGCTTACGCGCGTTTGGACGCGAGCTATCACGAACCGCTGGCAAAGGTTCTATTCGACACCGAGGTTTATCTGAAGCTGCCGTCGGCGGGATATCTGGGACGCAGCTTCACGGTTTACCTCGAACCGATGGGAGCGCCCGGGCAAGCGAATGCGCGTAATTACGGCACTGATTACTACGTCGTGCTTTCTCCTGGCGTTGGGGCTGAGTCGGAACTCAAAATGGACCAGATCCGCCACACGTATCTGCATTATCTTCTGGATCCCATGGCGTTAAAATATCCGGCTGCCATCGATCGGCTGAAGCCGCTGCTGGCCAGTGTCAAGGGCTCTCCCATGGATCAAAGTTTCAGGACGGATGTTTCGCTTCTGACGACGGAGTGCCTGATACGCGCTATCGAGGCGCGAACCACCGGGACCAGCAAAACGCCGGAAGCTCAGAAACAGCAACTGGTGGAGCGGTCGGTAGAGCAAGGCTTCATCCTGACGCCGTATTTTTACGGCGCGCTGGCGCAGTTCGAGAACGGCCCAGTGGGGCTGCGCGGTGCTTATGGCGATTTGATTAACGGCATCAATGTCGGCAAGGAACAAAAAAACGCAGCGCAGGTGAAGTTTGCCAGTACGGCCGATCAGGAATTGTTGCATCTGTCGCGGCCTGCGCAGACAACGCTGTTGCAGACAGCTCAGCAACATTTAGCCAGCGGGGATGTCGAAGGAGCAAAGAAGATTGCGCAGCAGGCGCTGGACCAGAAGACCGAAGATCCGGGCCGGGCACTTTTTATTCTGGCGCAGGCGTCCGTGTTAAATCGTGATATGCAGGGAGCGCGCAACTATTTTCAGCAGGCGTTGGGCGTTGCTCATGAACCGACGGTAGTGGCATGGTCCCACATTTACCTGGGTAGAATTTTTGATCTCCAGGAAGATCGCGCGTCCGCGCTCGACCAGTACCGGGCGGCGCTGACCGTCGGGGGTTCGCCCGAGGCCAAAGCTGCCGCCGAGCGGGGAATTGAGCAGCCTTATGAGCCGCCGCGCCGTCCGCAGCAACAGGATTCGCAGCAACAGGATTGAAGTGACAGTAACCTGCGAGCAGGAAACCAGGGTCTCAAACTTTAAGGAGAGAGCATGAAGCGAGCAGCCACGGTATTGGGAGTCCTAGCGGTAGCCGCATTCGCCGTTGCGCAGCAGCAAACCTCCGGGCAAGCGAAACAACCTGCGGCCGCAACGCAGCCGGGAGCGCCGACGACACCCCCAGGCAAACGGCCACCGCAAGCGAAGACGCAGCCGGAGTTCGATGCTTATAACGCGGCGATCGCGAACCAGAAGGATCCGGTCGCCATGGAAAAGGCGGCGGATGATTTCGCGACGAAATTCCCCGACAGCGAACTACGCGTGCTGCTCTTCAAGGCGGCTATGCGCGCTTACCAGAATGCGAACAACGGCGACAAAATGCTGGAGGAAGCGCAGAAACTATTGAAACTCGATCCCGATGATCCCGAGGCGCTCATTGCCTCCGCCGAAGTGACCACCGAACGCACGCGCGACACCGATCTGGATAAAGATCAGCGCTTTGCCAAAGCCTCAAAAGATGCGCAACACGCTCTGGAGACGATCGACACCGATGTTCCAATGCCGGCCAACATCCCGCAAGCCCAAATGGATGCATATAAGGGTTTGTTGCGATCCAGCGCATATTCGATCCTGGGCACGATTCAGTACGATCAAGATAAATACGCTGACGCGGAGGGTTATTTTCGCAAGTCGATTGACGCTTACCCTTCTCAGCCGGATCCCGTTGTAGTGTTGCGCTTGGCTCTGGCTTTGGATAAGCAAGCGAAATATCAGGATGCGCTAGCCCAGGCCAATAAGGCTGTCGACTTGACTCAGGAGGGAACCAACGCCGGAAGCACCGCGCGTCATGAGCGCGACCGGTTGATGCAGTTGACAGGCGCCACCATTCCGCAGGTCAGCAGTCCGGCTCCCGCTCCGGCTCCGGCTTCCAAACCGCCAGATTCCGCCGCACCGAATACGACTCCTCACTAAGCAGGAGTGCCGATCGGGCTCGGCGGTGCAATTTTAAGTCGGTGGCGTGCGCGCGACGAAAGTAGCATTCTGACCGACGCCAATCAGGTGTTCAACCAGATCAATGAAGCCGCGGGACATTTCGGAGTTGGAGCGAGCCTTAGGATATCAATTCTCCAAGCCCGAATTGTTGGAGCAGGCTCTTACCCACAGCTCGCAAGCTCGCGAACTCGAATCGCTACAGCCGCAAACGCGAGTTGGCGACAACGAACAACTTGAATTTCTCGGGGACGCCGTTCTTGGCCTGGTTACGACCGAGGAACTGTTTCATCGCTTTCCGCATTTTCGCGAAGGCGAGCTTTCAAAGTTGCGGGCACACCTGGTCAGCGAAAAACATTTGATCCTGGTGGCGCGGCAGTTGGAACTGGGACACTACTTGCGGCTCGGCCGAGGCGAAGAGAAAAGCGGCGGCCGCAACAAAACTGCCCTACTGGTAGACGGTCTGGAAGCGGTGTTGGGGGCGATGTACGTGGACAGCGGGCTGGAAACGGTGCGGCGGGTGATCTTGCAGCATATCGTCACTCCGGAAGTTGAACATCTAGCGCGCAACGGCAGCAGCTTGCCTTTATCCGACTATAAATCTGCTTTACAGGAAAAGCTGCAAGCCACAGGTCGTGCGCAGGCATCTTATGTGTTAGTGAAAGAGCTGGGGCCGGAGCACAGCAAGACTTTTACCGTCGAGGTCCGATTGCAAACGGTCGGCAACCACGGTGAAACTGAGTTCGTAGGCCGAGCCGAGGGGTCCACCAAAAAGAATGCGGAACAGGCGGCGGCGCATCAAGTTCTGGAACATTTGGCTTCGCTGCCGGCGGATTCGGGCGGCAAGTTGCTCGGCAAAGGACGTCCCTAGCCGGAATTGTGATGGGGAAAACTCCACAGCCGGACTGGTTGATTTCGCTGCAATCGCTGCTGACCACGGTCGTAATCGCGGTTTTCGTGATCACATTTATCATCCAGGCTTTTCAGATTCCTTCCGAGTCCATGGAAAACACATTGCTGATCGGAGACTATCTTTTAGTGGATAAATTTTGTTACGGCGGCAGCGGCGGTTTTCTCGACCATATTCTGCCCTACCGCACGGTGCATCGCGGGGATATCGTCGTGTTCCACTATCCGGTTCACCCCAGCGAACATTTCGTGAAGCGGGTCGTGGGAGTTCCGGGAGATCGCGTGCGTCTGATGAACCGGCGAGTGTATGTGAACGGCGTTCCACTGACAGAACCCTACGTGCATTACAGCTCCCAGGTGCATGATGCTTTTCGTGATGAGTTTCCCCGTGTGGATATTCCAGTTCCAGGTTTGGAAGGCGGATGGTGGTTGCAGATGAAGAAATTGGTGGAAGACGGCGAACTCATAATTCCCGAGAAGCACTATTTCGTGCTCGGGGATAATCGGGATGAGAGCCTGGATAGCCGCTACTGGGGCTTCGTTCCGAGGGAGAACATTATCGGACGGCCTCTACTGATTTATTGGTCGGTACGAAGCGCGGAGGAAGACATGCCGGTTTCGGCCTCTCCGGGTGATAAACTTTATCACTTCGCCTACGCAGTCAGCCATTTGTTTCAGCTTACTCGCTGGGACCGGACATTTCGAGTAGTCAACTAAGGGCGAATATCGCCCTACTTAATGGGAAAGAACCTAGTGGCCACGAAAGAAGAAACGCAGGCGGAAAAACCGCGCGAAACTACGGTGGAGTTTCTCGCCTCACTTGCAGCCGTGCTGGTAACCGGTCTGTTCATTATTACGTTTATCGTGCAGGCGTTTGAGATTCCATCGAGCTCAATGGAAAATACTCTGCTGATCGGCGACCACGTGTTTGTGAACCGTGAGCAGTTCGCGCCGCGGACGCAGTGGCTTGGTCCCATTCTGCCCTACCGGCAGATACGCCGTGGTGACATCGTCGTATTTCTCTCGCCTGCGGAACCTGGCCTCTACGTGGTCAAGCGCATCATCGGCATTCCGGGAGACCGCATTCATCTGCGCGACGCCGTGGTCTACCGCAACGGGGAAAAGCTCGATGAGCCCTACGTGATTCATCAAGGCGGCGAGGCGGGTTACAATCCTTACCGCGATAACTTCCCCGCAGTGCCGCCCTCCGAGATGAGCAATGTGACTCCGGATTGGGAGCTCGCCCTGCCGCAGCATATTCAGGGAGACGATCTGGTGGTTCCTCCGAACAGTTATTTCGGCATGGGGGACAACCGCGACGTAAGTCTCGACAGCCGGTACTGGGGATTTATTCCACAGGAAAATGTGATTGGGCGGCCCATGTTCATTTATTGGTCTTTTGAAACGCCGCCGAATCAGTATCTGGAAAGAGAATTCAGCCAACGAATCGGGTTTCTGGTTCACGTGGTCGTGCACTTTTTCGATGAAACTCGCTGGCGGCGGACGTTCAAGGTTGTGCAGTGAAATTTTGGCAATCTAAATTCTGGCGATCGAGATTTTGGCGGTCGAAGCGCGTACTTCTTACGCTGGCCGTGGTTGTGCTCCTGGCGCTGTTTCTCGTGCGTCCTGGTGCGAATCGCCTGCGCACCCGGATTGTCAGTTCGATCAGCTTGGCTTTGGGACGTCCGGTGGATGTCGCGGCAGTGCATCTGCGGCTGCTGCCTCGTCCCGGATTCGATCTTGAGAACTTCGTAATTCATGACGACCCGGCGTTCAGCGCCGAACCCCTGCTTCGGGCTCAGGAAGTCACGGCTTCGCTGCGTATCATTTCACTCCTGCGTGGACGCTTGGAAATTTCGCGGCTGAACTTGACTGAACCGAGCCTCAACCTTGTGAGGAACGCAGAAGGACATTGGAATCTCGAAAATCTTGTCGAGCGCACAGCCCGGATCTCTGTTGCCCCCACAAGCAAGGCAAAGACCGAACGGCGGCCCGGCTTCCCTTACATTGAAGCTGACCGGGGCCGCATTAATTTCAAGTTTGGGGCAGAAAAAAAACCTTACGCATTGACTGAAGCGGATTTCGCTTTGTGGCAGGACTCAGAAAATACGTGGGGCATGCGCATGAAAGCGCAACCGGTACGCACCGATTTCAATCTCAGCGACACTGGCATGGTTAGCGTGAGCGGATCGTGGCAGAGAGCAGCAAGCTTGCACGATACGCCTCTGCAGTTCAGTCTCCTTTGGGATGGCGCACAGCTCGGTCAAGTCACGAAACTCGCCTACGGCAACGATAAGGGCTGGCGCGGAGGCCTCGAAGTTTCCACGACACTGACCGGGACGCCTGCGAATCTTGCGATTGTAAGCTCGGCATCGGTGGAGGATTTTCGCCGGTACGACATTTTCGGCGGTGGAGATTTACGCCTTGCGCTCCAGTGTGCCGGTCACTACAGCTCGGTGGATCGTTCACTCTCCGAAGTTGGCTGCAATGCCCCGGTGGGCGATGGTACAATGGCGGTCACCGGCAGGGTGGACCACCCTTTCTCGTCCCGCAATTTAGATCTCTCGTTAAGCGCTCGGGATCTGCCGATTCGGTCGCTGATTGCGTTCGCGCGCCATGCCAAACAAGGAGTGCCGGATGATTTGACGGCGGCGGGCCGGTTGAATGCCAATGTGAAGCTTCGTCGGACCTCTGATTTCCCAGCGAACCTCGTGGCATGGGAAGGCAAGGGGGAAACATCCGGCTTCGAACTCGGTTCGAAACTCACAAAGACAGAATTGGTTCTGGGCAGAGTTCCGTTTTCTATTTCTGCCGCAACCGACTCGAAATCAAGTGCGAGCTTAAGACAAATTGATACCCCTGCGCTCGAGACTTCCCTTGTAGTGGGGCCGTTCAATCTGGCCTTGGGCCGACCGGCGCCCGCGGTCGTGCGCGGATGGGCTTCCCGTTCGGGATACAGCTTCGCGCTGCGAGGGGACGCACAGTTGCAACGCGTGTTGCAGCTCGCTCGCACGCTGGGAATTCCAGCACCCCAACCTTCCGCTGACGGCTTGTCTAAGATCGATCTGCAAATCGCCGGTGCTTGGTTGGGATTCGCCGCACCCCGGGCCGTGGGGAAGGCTCAACTGCATTCGATTCGCGCGGAGGTGCGTGGGTTGAACGCGCCACTGGAAATTGTTTCCGCGAACCTTTTGCTAACACCCGATCAAATCAACGTGCAGAATGTGACCGCTTTGGCCGCCGACACTTTGTGGCAGGGATCTCTCGTTCTTCCGCGACAGTGTGCCGTGCCCGACTCGTGCCCGATCCGATTCGATCTGCATGCCGACGAGATTGCGACTGATCGGCTGAACCAACTCATCAATCCGCATGTTCGCAAGCAGCCGTGGTACGGTTTTCTGTCTTCGTCAGCCTCCGGTGCTCCCTACTTGCTTGCAGTTCACGCTGTGGGCAAGATCACGGCCAATCACGTGGTGGTTCGAAAGCTGACCGGCAACCGAGTCTCGGCCGACGTAGAACTGAATAAGGGAAAAGTGCGGGTGTCCAATCTTCGGGGCGATGTACTTGGCGGTAAACACATCGGCGAGTGGGAGGCTGACTTCACTGCGAAGCCTCCGGAGTACAGCGGAAGCGGCACGCTGGAGCGGGTTTCGCTCGATCAGCTTTCCACGAGCATGAATGACGATTGGATTACGGGTTCTGCGACCGCAACTTATCGCTTGAAAGCGTCGGGCCTGGATGCAACTGAGTTGTTCGCGTCGGCGGTCAGCACCCTGACGATGGATGCGCGGGATGGCACGCTGCCCCACATTGCGCTGGGCGAAGGAACGGGGCCACTGCAGATCCGTCGTTTGGCGGCTCGGTTGTCGCTTCGAGATGGCAGGTTCGAAATCCAAGAGGCAAAGCTGGACACTACCACCGGTGTCTTTCAAGTGAGCGGCACGGCATCTCTGACTCGTGTTTTGAATTTGAAACTGACGCGCGAAGGCGCTCCCGGATTCAACGTGACCGGCACACTGACTGAGCCGCACGTCTCGCCTACCGTGTCGCCGGAAACGCAAGCGGAGCTCAAACCGTAACTCTGGCAATACTTACCTTGGCGTAGGCCGAACCCTCCCCGCAACTGCGCGCTAGGATTTTTATTCTGGACGGGCCGCCGACTATGATGTAAGATCATATAGTTCATATGAGGATTGCAAAGACCTTCACCGTAGAGGAGTCCCTGTTGGCTGTTGTTGAAAGCACCAAGGGCGACCGATCCATGAGTGAGCGCGTGAACGAACTGCTCAAACTCGCCATTGAACAGGAACAGCGCGACGCTCTAGAGCGAGAGGCAGCAGTGTTTTACTCGACCTCGAGCCGGACTGAAAGGCAGGCGGAGCGTTCCTTCAAAAAAGCTTCGCGGCGTTCGTTCACCAGGGACTAATGTGAAATCCTTGCCGGCTCCAGTTGGCTGGTTTCCGCGTCGCGGCGAGGTTTATCTTATCCGACTGGACAAGGACCGCCCCGCCCTGGTGATTTCAAGCGATGCGCTGAACCGGCATGCGCTTGATGTTTGTGTCGTAGCAATCACCTCCGTTGAACACCGAAGATTCTCCGTCAGGGTAGCGCTTCCGCGAGGCGAAGGCGGATTAGATCGCGCCTCGTGGGCAAAG
>Ga0209530_1001422_pt1 | contig 10769 bp, 10 predicted proteins | sample BlaSpr_A8_Ref_O1_FD_187987 | JGI IMG/M metagenome (GOLD analysis project Ga0209530, IMG submission 187987) | Forest soil microbial communities from Thunder Bay, Ontario, Canada - Black Spruce, Ontario site 2_A8_Ref_O1 (SPAdes) (version 2) | ecosystem: Environmental > Terrestrial > Soil > Boreal...
AGAAGAACGAGGAAGCCCGCACGGTTCCGCTTCCATCGGTGCTCGTCCTGATGCTGAAGAAAATCGAGCCGAAGGTCGGCAAAGTTTTCGCCGCAACGATTGCGAAGTCAGTGGCAGAAAGGCCTGCGCGGCCTGCGGGCTGGGCACATAGACCCTGGTCAAGCTCGAGGACGGGGACAGTTACCCGTGGTATAAATATGAAGGACTCATCGTTCACGACCTTCGCTGGCCAGCCGTCAGAATCCTTGTGAACGCGGACGTACCGGAGCGAGTCGCAATGAAAATCAGCGGCCACAAAACGCGGGCGGTTTTCGACAGATACCACATTTTCAGCACCGAAAATGTGACGAACGCCATGCGCCGACTCGAACTGAATGGTGGAAGTTTGATGAAAGCCAACGGGTCCGGCTCCCGCCGGAAACGTCTAAAGCACTGAAAAATACAAACGCGGGCGCGTAGCTCAATTGGCAGAGCAACTGACTCTTAATCAGTAGGTTGTAGGTTCGATTCCTACCGCGCTCACCATCTTTCCAGGATGTTACTGAGGCCACCTGTCGTTCAGAGGAATCGGGGTTCACCCAAGTTCCAATATTTACGCCCTGGGTCCTGGACGCCAGTGACGCCCCGAACGTGTCCGCCGCACTTTGGCGTCTAGAGGCCGCCGCGTTTTTCCGAAATCATCCTCTGCGCCGAAAGACTTTCCGACAGATCGCCTGAGGTTACGGCGAAAGCGACGGACTTTGGCGCGGTTACCGCACGCCTTCATATCACACCAGCGTCGCATCCCGTTGCGGCTGTTATCGACGAACAACCACGAACAGCTTTCTCCCGAGCATTGCCGAACACTTGTCAACGCCTCTGATGTCAGAAGGTCCGCGGCCGAACGGGCGATTTCTTGGGAGACGCGCTCCAAAGGATGGGTCGCCGCCGGCCACATTAGCCGGTAGTGATTGGCTACTGGATGAAATTCGGCACGTCGGATCGCATTCTGGTAGAAGCTCTGAAAATTTCGGAGTGCCTGCGGCTGGGGTCTCTTTCCTGTTGCCGCCCGGCTGAAGATTTCGTAGAGCAACTCGCGCAGCGCTAAGGCGCGCCGGAAGCGCGCCTGGTCGGCGTGAGTCCGCCCCAGTTTATGGGTGTCCTTGTGGCGAAGCAGTCCCGCCTGGGCTGCCCATTCCCCGAAGTCAGCGGCGGTCTTCAGATCGTCACTGGGATCGGACTCTCCGTGGCTGTGCAAGGTGTTGGTGAAATCGAGGGCCAGATTGCCGCCGAGAAATTCATAGTTCATGTGGAATATTGTAACTCGTATTAGCCCATTGACAAGTTACGCTTAGTAACCATTATAATGGCATTTAATGGTTACATACCAACTCGAGAATGAGCGGAGAATCCATGCCAATCCAGCCTTTTCAATTACCTTATTCCGAGAGTGCGGTTCGGGACCTTCGTGAACGGCTCGCACGCACGCGCTGGCCCGATACGATTCCCGGCTCGGGTTGGGAGTACGGATTCGATCTCGCATCGCTGCAACGCATTTGCCGCTATTGGCGCGAGGAGTTTGACTGGAAGGCGGAAATTGGACGGCTGGCGTCCCTGCATCATCTGCGATACGTCACGGGCGACCAGTCAATCCATTTTGTGCACGAGCGCGGACCGGGACCCTCGCCCATTCCGATTTTGTTGGTCCACGGCTGGCCCGGATCGTTTCTTGAAACGCGGAAGCTGCTTGCCCGGCTCATCGATCCGGCTGCGCACGGCGGGGAACTATCCGATTCCTTCGACGTAGTTGTGCCGTCGCTTCCTGGCTTTGGATTTTCCAGCCAGCCGACTGAACATGGAATGGACACCTCCCGGATGGCGGATCTATTTGCCGAGTTGATGACGGAACTTGGATACGAGCGTTTCGCCTGCCACGGTGGCGACTTTGGAGCCGAAGTATGCAGTTGGCTGGGTCGTCGTCACGCGGCGCGCATCATCGGACTGCACTTGAATTACAGTCCGGGATCTTACCGGCCGGGCCTTCAACCCGGAGCAGTCCTAAGTCGAGAAGAGCAGCAGTTTCTCGCAGACGCGAACCGGTGGTTAGAAGAATCTGGGGCATACGATCATGTTCAATCTCGCACGCCGCAAACCGTTGCCTACGGACTGAACGATTCTCCCGCTGCGCTCGCCGCCTGGATCCTCGAAAAATTCAGAGACTGGGCCGATTGCGACGGCGATCTTGAAACACGGTTCACCTGGGACGAGTTGCTGGCGAACGTGACGCTTTATTGGATGAGCGAAACCATTCACTCCTCGTGCCGTTTGTACTTCGAAGTGAGGAAGGCCCCGCTTCATCTCGCACCTGGCGAGCGGATCGAAGTACCTTGCGGCATCGCGCATCTTCCGAAAGAAGCTCCGTTTCCGCCTCGATCCTGGATCGAGCGTGGCTACAACGTCCAGCACTGGACCGAATTTGCCCGCGGGGGACACTTCGCGGCGATGGAAGAGCCGGAAGCATTGGCGAAGGATATTCGCACCTTTTTCCGAAAATTCCGAAACAACTTTCACAATGACTGACGGTGCTTGGTTACAACAATTGAGGCCTTCCCTTTCGCGGAAATGCTCGGACCGAGTTGTGAAACTCTTCCCGAAGACTATCGGGTCGGAACGCGGATTTTCTTGTATTATTATTGCCCGTGAGATGCGCCTGGACTGCTGGGATTCGAAAAAGTATCGACATCCGGGTTAAGGCGAAATAGTTCAGGATTGCTGGTTTCGTTTTCGTAAGCATATTGCATGGAGGACGCTCTATGAAACACATCACATTTTTCATGGTTGCAGTTGCAACGGTGGCCGCCCTTGTCGCCCTCATTGCCCCTGCGCCCGGACACGCGAACGGGCAATCTGCCCCGGCCTTCGTTACCGAAATCCCTCAGGGGTACCGCGAATGGAAGTGGATCTCCTCGGCCCACGAGGCAGGCAAACTCAACAGTTTAGGCGCCGTCCTGGGCAACGATGTAGCGTTCAACGCCTTCCGGACAGGAAAGCTTCCGTACCCGGACGGCTCGATCATTGCTGCTTTGCATTACCGTAACGTTCCATCGGACGAAAACAACAAAGTCTTCGGCCAAGCCCAATCTTTCGTTCCCGGGGCCCCCACGAACATTCAGTTCATGGTCAAGGACTCAACCAAGTACGCCGCAACAGGCGGCTGGGGGTTTGGTCACTTCCAAGACGGCAAACCCGCTGACGCGGCTTTCATGAAACCTTGCTTCCCCTGCCACGAGCAGGCCAAGGCGACCGACCTTGTCTTTACTCACTATGCACCTTGATGTCTGAAAACCAGAGCAGAAAGGAATGAGGGAACGGCCTCACACAGATCGAATCTAGTTGTGTGCCTCTAAGGATCGGCGCTTTGGGTTTGCGTTTGCCCTTATTGTTACCCCGCACCCAACGGATGCCACGCCAGTATGCGACAGTGAGAAATGTAGTAGACATCTTAAGCGGTTTTTCTTGTTTTGCTAGCCGGCCCGTCGGGACGCAAGTTCTCGACGCGAGGAACCCGCAAAGGCTTGGACCAGTGCGGCGATTTCATCGGCCGCCGTGTCCAACGCGAAATGACCGGCGTCGAGAATGTGAACTTGAGCGTTCGGCACATCTTTGCGGTAGCGCTCCGGTTCGCCGAGATCGAACGACAAGTCATACTTGCCCCAAATCACCAGCAGCCGGGGCTGCTTTTCGCGCATCCATGCCTGCCACTTCGGGTACGAGTCCACGTTGGTTCGATAGTCATAAAACAGGTCGCTTTGAATGTCAGCCTGGCCTGGCTGGTTGAGGAAATGGAACTCGTCGGTCCAGAGGTCCGGATCATATCGTTCCACGTTCGGATCGTTTCCCACGTGCCGCGTGCGCGTGGCCGCGAGCGACAAAAGATTAGTCCGCAGCGCGCTTTCGTTGGCTGCGCGATCGGCCCAAAAGGCGCGTCGCGTCTTCCAGTTCTCCCCTAAGCCTTCGTTGTGCGCCACAGCGTCCTGAACGATAAGGGCTTCGATTCGGTCCGGGTGGACCAGAGCCATGCGAAAGCCCACAGGACCTCCGTAATCCTGCATATAAAGCGTGTAGCGCGAGAGTCCGAGCGTTTCGGTGAAACGATTCATGATCTCGGCGCAGTGATCGAAGGTGTAGGCGAATTGTTTGGGGTCGGGCCAATCGCTGTGTCCGAAGCCAGGGTAATCGGGCGCGACCAGGTGATAACGATCGGAAAGCCTGGCGAAGAGCGGTTCGAACATGCGCGATGACGAGGGAAGGCCGTGCAGCAAAAGAATTACCGGGGCATCCTTCGGTCCTGCTTCCCGATAAAAAATCGAGACTCCTTCAACTTTTACTGTTCGATAAAAGACGGGTTGTGGCATGGGTGTCTTGATCCTTTCTCGGGCTTCGAGACGGTTGGCCGCAATGCCAATTGAGAGGAGCAGCACTGAGCTAATGGCTACCGTTCCAAAGTGCATGACGCTTTTCGTATTTCGTGGCTCCTGCGCTCAGGCCGCTCGGTAATCGTCCACTGCCGTCAGCGCCTGCAAACACCATCACGCAACATTGGCCACGGGGTCGATTTCGACGTTCGTAGCAACTTTGATGTTGCCGTGTGTAGCTTTGGAATATGGACACTCGAGGTGAGCGGCATCCACCAGAGCTTGCGCGGTTTCGCGCTCAATGCCCGGGAGATTGACGTTGAGCCGAGCCTGAAGAAGGTAACCGCCTCCAGCGGTGCCCAAATCCACTTCGGCGTCAACGGCAGCCTCTGGCGGCAGTTTGACTTTCTTTCGGGCGGCCACGATCTTGAGCGCTGATAGGAAGCACGCCGACCAACCGACGGCGAACAACTGTTCGGGGTTGGTGCCGGTGCCTGGGGTGCCGGGGAGCGAGAGTTTGACGTCCAGACGGCCATCGGAAGTGCGGGACGACCCTCCATCCCGGCCACCCGTGGTGTGCGCTCTCGCAGTGTAGATCACTTTTTCGATTGCGGTTATGGTGTGCTTTTCGTCGACTGGATTCATGCTGCGTTCTCCTTCATGACAATTTATCTCGGGATGCGCTGTACAGTCACAATTAGGCCAGAAGCGCAGAGGCGAAACAATTGGACGATGGTATTGTCATGCTTTTCGAGATGGCTAAGCTGATGCAAAGGTTGCAGGTAAATCGAGCCTCATTCTCCTAGTTTCTTCCGGTTGCAAATTTTTGCAGTGTTTGGCGTAAAGCCATCTTTCGTGAGTTCCGAGACCCTAGCCCAGTAAATAATTCACAGTATGTTAATAGACTATATGGTAGTATTTCTTTCTGTCGGCCGGGGGGCGAGATGCGAGGCCATACACTTCCATGATCGCACTTTTCGAAAAGACTTGGTTCCTATGGTGGCTGCTCGCGAGCGTGGTCATTGTGCGCTGGTTCCACGGGGTCGCCGTGGTTGATCCACGGAGTGGGCACGATTCGCCGAAGCACGATAAGAACGAACACACCGTGTCGGGTCCGTTAGCTTCTCGAACCTAGCGAGTCTTGTGGCATCAGTTGGAGACGTGGCTGATTGAAGTAGGAGACCTCAGGCCATCGGAAAAGCGGCCTGAAAAAGTTTTGGTGGGGTGATACTTGCACATGCCATGGGGCGCAGCAGGGATAGGGTTGCTGGTTGGATTTTTAATTGGTCTAACCGGCATGGGCGGCGGAGCCATGATGACACCGCTGTTGCTGTGGACGGGTTGGGCTGCGCCAACCGTTGCGGTCGGGACTGATCTGGTCTGGAACGCGCTGACGAAAGTCGTGGGCGCGGCGGTTCACTATCGCCATAGGAACGTGAATTTGAAGCTGGTGTGGCGGCTGGCGAGCGGAAGCGTCCCGGGAGCGTTGGTCGGCCTCTACCTGTTGGGCTCGTTGAAGAAGCATGCAGGTCTGGAGGTCGTCGATCAATTAATTGTTCGGTTGCTGGGCGGAACGCTCATTCTGGTCGCGGTCGGGATTATTTTCAAAGCCTACATCCACCATTGGCTTCCAGTGACAGCCACCCGGTCCGCAACGGACGAGAACCTGCAAGGCTGGCAAGTGCCGTTGCTTGGATTCATTGTCGGCGTGCTAGTTTCCTTGACTTCCGTCGGGAGCGGCAGCCTCATCGTAACGACTCTTTTGCTCATGTTTCCGGGCGAGAAGTTGAACCGCTTGGTGGGCAGCGATGTATTTCATGGAGTGCTCATTGTTGGTGTGGCTGCGTTGGGGCACTGGCGCTTGGGAGACGTGAATTTGCCGCTGGTATCGGGCCTTCTGCTCGGATCCGTTCCCGGAGTTTGGCTGGGGAGTTTCATCGCCAGCCGGATCCCCGAAGGGACTTTGCGTCCCGCCGTGGCCGCTCTTCTGTTCGTGACCGGACTGAAATTGGTGTAATTCATGCAAGGACCAGTTTTAGCGGCGCTTAAGAGCTTCCAGCTCATCCAGCGTACGCGGCCAGTCCGATCGCAACAGCCGTGACAAACTTCGATCCGCAAGAACTTTTCCTCCAGTCTGGCAGCGAGCACAATAGTTAGTTTCGTTGTCAGCGTAGCGAATTCGCTGAATTTTTTCTCCGCACCTCGGGCACGGTTCCCCGTAGCGTCCATGAACCGCCATCTCTTTACGAAACGCCGTCACCTTCTCTGGAAAGCCGGTCTCTGCCTCACCGCGCAGCCGATCGATCCAGAGGCTTAACGTTTCGCGGGTCGCGGCGAACAGGCGCTGCCATTCCTCCGGTTTGAGTTTTTGGGTCAGTGTGATTGGAGACAATTGGGCAGCGTGCAGAATCTCGTCCGAATAAGCATTGCCAATACCACTGAGTATGCGCGGATCGGTAAGGGCTCTCTTGAGGGTACGGTTTTCCGCGGTCAGTGCCTCACGAAACGAATCGAGCGTACTGCTGAAGACGTCGATTCCCCCAGGGTCGATAGACTGCAAGGCATTCTCGCCGGCAAAAAGATAGAGTGACGCGCGATGCTTTGTGCCGGCCTCAGTGAGCACGAGGGAGCCGTTGGGAAAATCGAAAGCTGCCAGGCTCTTGCGTCCCGCGAGCTTTGCTCCTCGCGGACGCCAGTGCAATCGCCCGGCGATCATCAAGTGCAGCACCAACCAGAGATCGCCTTGCACTCCAATCGCAATGCGCTTGCCGATTCGCCGCAGCTCGCGCACAAGACGGCCTTCCGCATCCGTAAGCGATGGTTGTACGGTGCGAAGTAGAAATGGACTCGACAACCGAATCCGCTCGATCGGCTGGCCTACGATCCGTGATTCGAGCGCGCTGATGTATGCGGCGATATCCGGCAGTTCCGGCATGTTTATTAGCTTGCCGTGTCGGAATGCGCTTTTGCAAGCGAGCTACTAAGATAGATCATGGCCAACGTTCGAGTGGACAAGTGGCTATGGGCTGCCAGATTTTTCAAGACGCGCAGTCTGGCTGCGCGAGCCTGTGAACTTGGCAGGATTCAATCCAATGGACAGCCTGCGAAGGCCGCACGCGAAGTGCGGGTTGGCGACATGTTGCACGTGACCAATGACGGCGGCGTTTTTCACGTGGAAGTCCTGGTCCTCAGCGAAATGCGTGGTCCCGCTTCAGTTGCGCAAACTCTTTATCGCGAGACCGAGGCTAGTCGCGAACTGCGCCTGAAAGTGGCGGCGGAGCGCAGGGCGATGAAGCAATTCGAACAATTGCCCGAAGGCCGGCCGTCAAAACGCGATCGCCGCAGAATCATTCAGTTCCGAGGGAGACTGACGGAAGATCGGTGACTGGCGATTAACGCTCGGCCAATCACCTTTTACGTTTATTCAGCTCGTCGAGAGTGCGCTTCAGCTCTTCAAGCTTTTGTCCCGCCTCACCTAGCTTACCTTCCGCCGTGAGGCGCTGGTAGTCGGCAAGATCTTTCGCAGCTTCCGCAATGAGTGCGTTGAGATCCTCTCCGGTCTGCGTTGACGCAGCAGAAGGCGGCGTATTTCGCGTCGCTTCGGCGGGAGCTGCCGCTCCGCTCGTCGACGCAGCAGTCAGCGACGAGGCCGCTCCGCCAAAAAGGGCCGCCATTGCCGACTCGAAGGTTGGTCCATACGCAAGCCGGTCCTGCACCGCGAGCACGACCAGCCGCAACTCCGGCATGGGACTGCGCTCAGCCTGCAAATAAATCGGCTCCGCGTACAATAGTGCCCGCCCAGTCGGAATTACCAACAGAGCCCCCCGCCGCACGTGCGAGCCTTGCTGGTTCCATAGCGTCAATTGTCCGGAAAGCTGCGCGTTTTGATCGATTCGCGCCTCGATTTGCAATGGTCCGTCAACCAGCTTCGTTTTCGGAAAGTTGTAGACCACCGACGTGCCGTAATGCGCGCCGTCGCTACGCCCCGCGATCCATCCAATCAGATTATTGCGGTTCGCCGGCGTGAATGGCAGAATCTCCACGAACTCCATGCCGGTTTCGTCGGGCAGTTTCATCAGTACGAAATTCGGCTCCATCGCCCGTGTCGTCTGCTCACCGCCCTCACTCATGCCGACTTCGGTGGCGACGGTCCACAAATCCTCGCGGTTGTAAAACGCTTCGGTATCCGTCATGTGATATAGGCCGTAAACTTCGGCTTGTCGCTTGAGCAGCAACTCCGGATAACGAACATGCTTGCGCAGGTCAGCAGGCATCGCCGCCGCATCCTTGAACAGGCTGGGAAAGATCCGGCGATAAGCTGCGATGATCGGGTCCTCAGGATCAAAGACATAAAACGTAGTTGTGCCATCGTAGGCGTCGATGACAACTTTGACGCTGTTTCGCATGTAGTTAATTGTGCTGCCGTCGAGAGGGTAGTGGGTCGAGTATGGATAGCTATCAGAAACCGTGAATCCATCCATAATCCACGACAGACGGCCGTCGTCGCCGAGCACGATGTATGGATCGGTTTCGAAGGTGAGAAACGGCGCTAACGTGGATACGCGTTCGCGGACATTGCGCCGCATCAGCAAGCGGCTATCCGGGTTCACGTCATCGCTGAAAGGCAATTTTGCGAGGTCGCCGCGGTCGAATGCGATAATGATGCGTCGCAGAAAACCGCCGAGAACGATTCCACCATTGCCCTCATAGGAATTCAGATTGTTGGTCTGACCTTGCGGATAGTTGAATTCCTTCTGCCGCGTTTTCACGTAGACGTCGGTATTCGTCAGCTCGCCGAAATAGACTTCAGGCCGCGTTACGTTCAACCCGCGCACGGTGCTTTGCACAGGCATGTTGTTCAGTATCAGGGTGGGCAACCCTTCCGTTGTGAACCCATTGACCGGGTTCATGGTGATGCCGTAACCGTGGGTATAAATCAGCTTTTCGTTGATCCAGTTGCGGCTGCTCTCCGGCAGTTTGTCGACGTTCAACTCGCGCGTGGCCAGCATGACTTCGCGAGTCGTGCCCTCGATTTCGTAGCGATCAATGTCGATGTCGGGAAAATCGTAGTAGGTGCGGATTTCCTGGATTTGACGCAGCGTGTCCTGCAGCGCGCGCCAGTCCCACAACCGGATGTTCTGAAGCGTCGCCTGATTGTTCGCTGGATCCGCTGCCTCGACGGTGGTCTCAGCGGGAAACTCACGCTGCAAAACCCGGTCCAACCCGTAGGCCTGCCGCGTAGAATCGATGTTGTGCGCGATGTATGGCTGTTCGCGAACCAGTTCGTTTGGTTTCACGATAAAGCTGCTGACGTACCAGCCTACAATCTGAACCCCGAAATAACACACAACCGCGGGAACAATGGCAGCTATCAGCCAGCGCCCACGTTGCATCGACACAGCATTGACTGCCGCGATCCCCGCGCCGACGAGGAGCGCTACGCACACGATCAGCATTCCAGTCAGCGTGACGTGCGCGTCAGTATAAGTAACGCCTCCGAAGATCGTGTGATCCTCAAACAGGCGTTCGAACCGGCCGAGATACGCCAGAATCGCGAGGACCAGCAACAAGAATGCGAATGTGATGGAGAATCCGCGCCAAGGCAACGTGACTAAGCTGCGGCGGCGGGCCAGCACATTGCTTCCCCCCGACGCGAAGATGAACAAAATTGCGAGTGCACTGGTAATGAGGGCCAGTGTGAGCAGCCAACCGGAAATGAGCTGCCAGGCTGGCAGCGTGAATAGATAGAAGTTTAGCGGCTTGCCGAAAATTGGGTCCACCACGCCAGCCGCGCCGGGTGCGTACCAAAAGAGTGCGAGCGTCGGCCACTCCACCATCATGCCGGCGCCGGTTGCGGCCGCAATGACGAGTGAAATGCCGAGCGCGATAAGGCGCAGTACGGGCTCAACCGGCAGCCTCACCGGCTGTTGGCCGATGAAAATCGTGTGGCCGCTCGGCAGGTCTGGGAGATGCGCCCGCTTCAAAGCAGCGAACGACCCGTACAAAACGAGAAACGTCACCGCGGCAAACGCCGCGAAGATTCCCCACTGAAGGCTGAGTGTTTTCCAAAACACGCCGCCGTAGCCGAGCGAATCGAACCAGAGCACGTCGACGTAATACGACAGGGTGGTCCGAGCAGCGAAAAAAATCGCGGCAAGTACGGCCAGAATGATAAGGAAACTGCGGCGGCCTCGCGGCGGATACGCCCGCGGCCAGTCAATCGACTCAGGCATAGCCCATCCCCGTGCACAGCTTTCGCATGGTCTGGATTATACGTCCAGGCCGCGAAGGGGATAGGAAAGATCGCGGCGATTACATCTCCGAGCCGGTCGTTCCTCTCGCGGCGTCACCTGAGAGGCCGACCGGCTTTGGGTT
>Ga0209530_1001423_pt1 | contig 10761 bp, 9 predicted proteins | sample BlaSpr_A8_Ref_O1_FD_187987 | JGI IMG/M metagenome (GOLD analysis project Ga0209530, IMG submission 187987) | Forest soil microbial communities from Thunder Bay, Ontario, Canada - Black Spruce, Ontario site 2_A8_Ref_O1 (SPAdes) (version 2) | ecosystem: Environmental > Terrestrial > Soil > Boreal...
CGGCCGTGGGCCTGGCGCGAGATTCTTGAGCAAATTTGGTTTGTCGCCCGGGTGTCGATTTTCCCGACGATCATGCTGTCGATTCCTTACACGGTGCTCATCGTGTTCGTCCTCAACATCTTGCTCGTCGAGATCGGCGCAGGCGATCTTTCAGGTGCCGGTGCGGCGCTGGCGTCGGTGACCCAGGTCGGGCCGGTCGTCACGGCGATGGCTGTTGCCGGCGCCGGCTCGACCGCAATGTGCGCCGACCTGGGCGCCCGCACCATCCGCGAAGAAATAGACGCGATGAAGGTGATCGGCATCAATCCGGTTCAGGCCCTAGTGGTTCCGCGCATAATCGCCGCCACCTTCGTCGCGTTGCTGCTTTATTCGGTGGTCGCTGTCACCGGATTGGCCGGCAGCTACATCTTCGTGGTCTTCGTTCAGCACGTCACACCCGGCGCCTTCATCGCCGGGATGACACTGCTCACGGGGCTACCGCAGGTAGTGATCTCACTCATCAAGGCGACCCTGTTCGGGTTATCCGCCGGCCTGATCGCGTGCTACAAAGGCCTGTCCGTGGGCAACGGCCCCACCGGTGTCGGGAACGCGGTGAACGAGACCGTGGTGTTCTCGTTCATGGCGTTGTTCTGCATCAACATCGTGATCACCGCGCTCGGAATAAAGGTGACTGCGAAATGACCGAAGCCGCGCGCGAGCCGTCGTGGTTCGTCACTGTTGGACCCAGGCTGGTTGCTGGCACCCGCAAGCTGGGTGAACAGACCGCGTTCTATGGGCAATCTTTAGCCTCAACCGTTGATGCGGTGCGGCGCTATCCGGGAGAACTGCTGCGGATTATCGCCGAGATGGGTTTGGGCACAGGTGCGCTGGCGGTGGTAGGGGGCACCGTGGGCATCATTGGCTTCCTCACTTTGACCACCGGTGCCCTTGTCGCAGTGCAGGGCTACGACACCTTGTCCAACATCGGAGTCGAGGCGCTGACCGGCTTTCTGTCGGCATTCTTCAACGTCCGGATGATCGCGCCGTGCACGGCCGGGGTGGCATTGGCCGCAACGATCGGTGCGGGCACGACGGCGCAGCTGGGCGCGATGCGCATCAACGAGGAGATCGACGCGCTCGAAGTCATGGGTATCCGCTCGGTCACCTATCTGGCGTCGACGCGAATCATCGCCGGCGTCCTGGTCGTCATCCCGCTCTACGCCGTCGCGATACTGATGTCGTTCTACGCGGCCAAGTTCGGCACGCTTTATATCTACGGCCAGTCACGTGGCGTATACGAGCATTACTTCTCCACGTTTTTGCGTCCCACCGACTTGTTGTGGTCTTTCGCGGCGGTGCTGGCAATGGCGACGGGTGTGATGGTCGTGCACACCTACTACGGTTTCACCGCGACAGGTGGTCCTGCCGGTGTAGGGGAAGCTGTCGGTCGTTCGGTGCGGTCATCGATGATCGTCACGGCCTTTGTGTGCCTGATGATTTCGCTATCCGTCTACGGGCAGTCCGGCAACTTCAACCTGTCGGGGTGACCGCGTGAGCAACCACAGCAGCAGCGGACCCCGCAGGATCAACAGGGTCCGCTCGAGCAAGATCGACCCGATCTGGTGGGCGCCGACGTTGTTCATCCTGGTCGCGGGTCTTGTCGCGCTGACCGCTGCGTCGTTCTCGGGCACATTCCATGCATTCATACCGCTCACGCTGGTGTCGGACAGGGCGGGACTGGTAATGGAACCCGGCGCGAAGGTGAAGTTGCGCGGCGTGCAAGTCGGCCAGGTCGCTTCGATCGGCACCGACGTGAAGGCGGCTCAGCTGCAGCTGAAGATGGACCCGGGCCCATTCAAATATCTGCCGAGCAACCTCGAGGCCGAGATCAAATCGACCACGGCGTTCGGGTCCAAGTACGTCGACCTGATCGTGCCCGACCAGCCCAGCTCGACCGCGCTGAAGCCCGGCGCGGTGCTGCACTCCCGCAATGTCACCGTCGAAGTCAACACGGTTTTCGAGAATCTGCAGTCGGTGGTCGCAGCCCTTGACCCGGCGAAGCTGAACGCGATCTTGTCGGCCTTCGCACAATCGTTGCGCGGCAAGGGCGATCGGCTGGGACAGGCGATCACCAGTGCGAACAATGTGTTGCTGACCGTCAACCCCCGGATGGGAACGATTGACAAGGACTGGCGGTTGTTCGGCAAGACCACCGCCGCCTATTCCGATGCGGCGCAGAATATCCTGTCGATACTTGACTCGGCAGCGACCAGCAGCGCCACCCTCACCGAAAACCAGCGTTCGCTCGACACGCTGCTGTTGTCGGCAGTGGGCTTCAGCCAGACTGGCATTGGCGTCATCGGCAACAACGAATCCAACATCGTGCGGTCATTCAACCTGCTCGATCCGACCACAGCGCTGCTGCAGAAATACTCCCCGACCTTCACCTGCTTGTTCCAGGGTGCGCAATGGTACGTGGATCACGGCGGCCGAGACGCGTTGGGCGGCAACGGCTACTCTGTGATCCTCGACGCCGCCCTGCTTTTCGGTGACGACCCGTACCGATACCCGAAACACCTCCCCAAGGTCAATGCCACGGGCGGCCCAGGGGGCCGGCCCAGCTGTGGTTCGCTGCCGGACCCGAGCGCGAACTTCCCAGTGCGTCAACTGGTCACCGACACCGGCTGGGGCACCGCTCCGGATGAGATCCGCACCAGTCCGTGGGTCGGCAATCCATGGTGGGCCAACTACTTCCCGACCACCAAGAACCCTCCGGAAGCGCCGCACTACTGGTACCGCGGGGGGCAGCCGCCGCCATGAGAATAGGAGACAGGCCCGGCTCGAGGGGCACCGTAATTCGTGTGGCGCTGTTCACGGCGGTCTGCCTGTTATTCACGTTTACGCTGATCGCGGTGTTTGGTCAGCTTCGGTTCGAAGACCGGACCGGCTATCAAGCGGTTTTCACGAACATATCCGGTCTCAAGTCCGGCAACTTTGTCCGCATCGCCGGGGTGGAGGCCGGCAAGGTCGGCGACCTCACCCTGCATCGTGACGGCACCGTCACCGTCGGCTTCGCAGTAAACAAAGGGGTGCGGCTCACCGAGGGCACCAAAGCCGTCGTGCGCTATGAAAACTTGATCGGTGACCGTTATCTCGCGCTCGAAGAGGGCCCCGGCTCCCCGCGCCGGCTGCCGCCGGGCACCACGATTCCGCTGTCGCGAACGTCGCCGGCGCTGGACATCGATGCGCTGGTCGGGGGCTTCCGCCCGTTGTTCCGCGCGCTGGATCCCGATCAGGTCAACGCCCTGTCCGGTCAGTTGCTGCAAATCTTCCAGGGGCAAGGCGGCACCCTCGCCTCGGTGCTGGCGCAGACCTCGGTGCTGACCTCGACCCTGGCCGGGCGCAGCGAGCTGATCGGCGAGCTGATCACCAACTTGAACACCGTGCTGCACACTTTCGCCGCGCGCGACCACGAGTTCTCTGACGGCTTGGACAAGCTGTCCCAGTTCGTGGACGGCTTGGCGCAGCGTAAGACAGACATCTCCACCGGGCTGGCCTACATCAACGCAGCCGCCGGGTCGGTAACCGATCTGCTCGTCCAGTCACGCCAGCCGATCAAGGACGTGGTGCGCGAGACCGACCGCATGTCTGGGCAGGTGCTGTCCGACCGCGAATATTTCGACAAACTGCTCAAGGACCTTCCCGACGTCTATCAGGTCTTGGCCCGGCAGGGTATGAATGGCGACTATTTCGGTTTCTACTTCTGCGAAGTGTTGCTCAAGGTCAACGGCAAAGGCGGCAACCCGATCTTCGTCAAACTGTTGGGCCAGGCCAGCGGGCGGTGCACGCCGCAATGAAGCTACCCAAGATCAAACCGCTCGGCCGGCGCAGCCCCGTATTGATAGGAGTGATGGGTACCGCGATCGTGACCTGCGTGGTCATCGCCGCCTTCGAGTACAACAAGCTGCCATTCGTCAAGAACACGAATGACTATTCCGCTTATTTTTCCGAGGCCGGTGGCATCAAACCCGGGAGTACGGTTCGGGTTTCCGGCATGGGTGTCGGTAGGGTTTCAGACATCCGGCTCGAGGGCACGAAAGTCCGGGTTGGGTTCACCGTCCGTAACAGCATCGAGCTGGGCGACCGCACGGAAGCGGCGATCAAGACAGAGACGATTCTGGGCGCCAAGATGCTCGAGCTCACGTCGCGTGGGGACGGAAAGCTGACGGGCACCATTCCGCTGGAACGTACGACCTCGCCGTATGACCTTCCCGACGCGCTGGGCGATTTGACAACCACGATCAGTGGCCTGGACACCGCCCAACTATCCTCAGCATTAACGACATTGGCTAACACCTTCAAGGAAACACCGCCGAATCTCAAACCCGCGCTGCAGGGCGTGTCCCGGTTCTCGGACACCCTCAACAACCGCGACGCGCAGCTGCGCAGCCTGTTGGCGAATGCCAACAAGGTCTCAGGGGTACTGGGCCGGCGCAGCCAACAGATCGCCAGCCTGGTAACAGACTCCAACGCACTGCTGGCAGCGCTGCTGGACGAAAGAGATTCAATCGACGCACTGATGAACAACCTCACTGCGGTTTCGCATCAGATTTCGGGGCTCGTCGATGACAATCGAACTCAACTCAAGCCGGCCCTCGACAAGCTCAACGGGGTGCTAGAGGTCCTCGACAACCGCAAAGAAGATATCCAGAGAACCCTGCCCAAGTTCAAACGATATGCAGTGTCGTTTGGCGAATGTCTAGGCTCGGGACCCTTTTTCAAAGCCTACGTGGCCAACCTGATTCCCGGCCAGATCGGCGGGACGGTCCTCGACGCCGATATGTACGACCGGTTCTTGGACCCCAACCAAAAGCTGCCATCCGAGGCGATGGACCCACCAACCGGGACTCCACCCGTACCGCCGGAGAACGCGCCGGTCCCACTGTGGTCCCAACCGCCCTCACCGCCGCCCTCGACGCCACCTATCCGGACCATTCCTCCGCCGAACCCTCACGACTTCGACGGGCCGTGAACATGAGTCGAGACACCCTTCGAAAAGCGACCGCCATCAGCCTGGTCGTGACGCTTGCCGTGGCTTCGTTCCTCGTCGGCAAAAAGTTATGGAAAGATGTCGAAAAGAACACCTATTCAGCGTATTTCGTCGACGCAAACGGCCTGTTCATAGGCGACGAGATTCGGATCCTCGGCGTCGCCGTCGGCATGGTGGATAAGATCGAGCCGCAGCCCACCAGCTCCAAGGTCACCTTCTCCGTCGACAAGCAGTATTCGGTCCCGGCCGATGCTCGCGCTGCAATCCTGTCGCCGTCGCTGGTGACTTCTCGGGCAATCCAACTCGTCCCGGTGTACTCCGGCGGTCCCAAATTGAGCCCCGGCGCATCGATCCCACTGAACCGCACCGCGGTGCCCGTCGAGTGGGACGACTTCCGCAAGCAGCTGGAAAAGCTGACCGACGCCCTGCAGCCCACCAGTCCCGGCGGCGTGAACTCGGTCGGCGAATTCATCGACTCGGCCGCGGACAACCTGCGTGGCCAGGGAGACACCGCTCGCGAGACCGTAATCAAACTGTCCCAAACGATTTCAGCGCTCGGTGATCACGCCGACGACATCTTCAGCACGGTGCGCAATCTGCAGCTGCTGGTGTCGGCGCTGTACTCCAGCAGCGAGCTGCTGGCCTCGTTCAACCAAAACCTCGCCAGCGTGACGACGGTGCTGTCGAACACACCCAATGAGGTCGCCAATGCGGTGCAGGGCCTTGATGGGGCGCTGGCGGATGTGCGCAGCTTTCTGGCGGAGAACCGGGAATCAATTGGTGTCACGTTCGACCGGCTGAGTTCCATCACGACCGCGCTGAATGACAGCCGTGGTGATATCAAACAGATTCTGCACATCGCCCCGACGGTGTTCCAGAACTTTCTGAACATCTACCAGCCGGCGCAGAGCGCGATGACCGGCATCTTGGCGTTGAACAACTTCGCCGACATCCCTTCGTTTATCTGCAGTGCAATCGAGGCGGCCTCCCGGGCGCGCTTAAACCGAGTGTCCAAGCTGTGCCTGCAGTACCTCAATCCGGTCATCAAAAACCGCATCTACAACTACATTCCGGTAGGGATCAACCCGTTCGTCGGGACGCAGGCCCGGCCGAGCGAAATCACCTACAGCGAGGACTGGCTTCGGCCTGGCTACACGCCGCCGCCTGACGCGACCCCACCACCACCGGATGCGGCGCCGCCCGCCGAGCAGCCACCGCCGGCCGAGCCACCGCCGCCACCGCCCGGGCCACCGCCGCCGCCCGCCAACACGATCGACTCAACCCAAGTGCTACAGAATCTGATGCTCCCGACGGGCACATCATGAGACGCGCGATAGCCACGGCACTCTGCGTTGGGTGCATCGCCGCGATTCCAGCGTGCGGGTGGCGGGGGCTGAATACCTTTACCATGCCAGGCACCGCCGGTGGGGGACCGGGCTCCTACACGATCCAGGCCCAAATGCCTGATGTCGTAACCATTCAGGAAAACACGCGTGTTCGGGTTGACGACGTCAACATCGGCAACGTCACCAAGATCGAGATCCAAGACTGGCACGCGCTGGTCACCATGCGCATCAACGGCGATGTCCACCTGCCGGCCAATTCGACCGCCAAACTCGGCCAGACCAGCCTGCTCGGCTCGCAGCACATCGAACTCGCGCCGCCCAAAGATGAGCCGCCGGTCGGCCAACTGAAAAACGGGTCGGTCATCCCGTTGTCGCACGCGAGCATGTATCCGACCACCGAGCAAACTCTGGCCTCGGTGTCAATCCTGCTCAACGGCGGCGGAATTGCTCAGCTGCAGGAAATCAATCAGGCGATCGCCAAAGCATTCGCCGGCCGCGAAAACGACATGCGCAGTCTGCTGCACCAGCTGGACGAATTCATCGCCGGTACCAACGACCAGACCGACGACATCATTGCTGCAGCCGAGAATCTCAACGGGCTGGCTGGCCAGTTCGCCGACAAGGATCCGGTCGTCGACAGGGCGTTGACGACCGTGCCCAAGGCGCTGGCGGTGCTGGCTGAAGAGCGTACCAAGATCGCCGATGCGATCGACCAGCTCGGCAAGTTCAGCGCGATCGTGGCCGATACCATCCACCAGAGCAAGGAATCTCTGGTGAACAACCTGCGCAACATCGCGCCGGTGCTGCGGTCACTCGCCGATGCCGGGCCGTCGCTCACCAAGGGCCTGGACGGCTTAGTGGCCTACCCCTGGCCGGCGTCCACCGCCAGGAATTGGTTCCGCGGCGACTACGCCAACCTCACCTTGGTTGTCGATTTGACGTTGAGCCGCATCGACCAAGGGATCTTCACCGGTACGCGGTGGGAAGGTAACCTCACGCAACTCGAACTGCTGTGGGGACGCACAATCGGCATGCAGCCGAGCCCGGCAACGGGGGGTAACCCGCTGACCTTTCCGTACCACAACGGGGGGTACTGAATGCTGCGCCTGGGCCGTCGGACGTGGATCCAATTGTCGATCCTGACTCTGGTGACGGTAGTTTCTTGTGGCGCAATGGCATTCAACTTCATGAAGCTGCCCGAGACGCTGTTCGGGATCGGGGACTACACCGTTACTGTCGACCTGCCCCAGTCGGGTGGGCTCTACCAGACCTCGGTCGTCACCTATCGGGGCACCGACGTGGGTCAGGTCAAGTCCGTCGATGTCACCGCCACCGGGGTGCGTGCGGTGCTCGCGATGAGATCCGGCATCAAGGTGCCCCTCGACGTCCAGGCGTCGGTGCACAGCCGCTCGGCGATCGGCGAGCAGTACATCGAACTGACTCCGCAGCCTGGGAAGGACGGAGAACATTCCCGGGCGCTACGTGCCGGCGACGTCATTCCCGTAGGCCGTGTCGATGTTCCCGTCGACATCGCGCACCTGCTCGACCTGACCAACCGTGCGCTGCAGGCGATTCCTCGTGACAACTTGCATACGGTGATCGACGAGACCAACCGGGCGGTCGGTGGACTTGGACCCGAGTTGTCTCGGATCGTCGACGGGTCGACGGCACTGGCCATTGCGGGAGGCCGGACCGTCGACCCGCTTGCCGCCCTGATCGACCAGTCTCCTGCGGTACTCAACTCCCAGGTGCAGACATCGGACGCGATCGCGACCTGGGCTGATCGAACCGCAGCCATCACGGCGCAGTTCAAGGCGCAGGATGCGGCGCTGCGAGACCTGCTGACGCAGGGCAGTTCCGGTCTGGAGGAGGGTCGCGCGCTGTTCGATCGGGTAGCGCCCGCGGTGCCAGTGCTGTTCGCCAACCTCGTGAGCCTCGGTGACATCGCCGTCGTCTACCGCCACGACATCGAACAACTGCTGGTGCTGTTTCCGCAAGGGATCGCAGCCATGGCGGCGATCGTCGTCCCGAGCTCTAATACCAAACAGGAGTACCGGGGCGCCCAGTTGGACTTCAACCTGAACATCAACCTACCGCCGCCGTGCACGACCGGGTACCTGCCGCCGACGCAGCGCCGCTCACCGGCCAGCGTCGACGCTCCCGATCGCCCGGCGGCAGACATGTATTGCCGTGTGCCGCAGGACTCGGAATTCAATGTCCGTGGAGTACGCAATATTCCGTGCGAGACCAAGCCGTGGAAGCGCGCCCCCACAGTCGAGCTGTGCGAAAGCGACGAGGAGTATGTGCCGCTCAACGAGGGCTACAACTGGAAGGGCGACCCTAACGCCACCACCAGCGGTCAGGGTGTGCCGGAATATCCGCCGGGACAAGATCCGCGACTACCACCGCCGCGGGGCACCGCGCCACCGCCCGCTCCGGTAGCGGTCGCGACCTACGACCCGGCCAACGGTGACTACATAGGGCCCGACGGGCATCGCTACACCGAGTCCGACTTGGCGCACCCGCGTGCCAAGGACTGGCAGTCACTTCTGGTGCCGCCACCTTAAGCCCGCGAACCTGCGTCCGATGTGTAAGGAGCAATATGGCCATCGAGCCTGATAACCCTGATGCAAGTGAAAAGCTCGCCGAATCAACTGATATCGACCGCGACGATAACCGCGATGAGGTCGGTGAGGTCGACGAAAACGAAAGTCAACCCGCGGGTTGGCTTTCGCGCTGGCGGAACTGGGCAACCGGTCGGCGGCTTTCACACGTCGGACGGGCGCTGGTAGCCAGTGGTGTCATCGTGGCGACGTTGACCGGATTGGCTGGTTGGCTTGGATACCGCGCCTACGAAAAGCATGAGGCCCAGGCCCAGCGCGATCTATTCGTTCAGGTTGCTCGCCAGGGCGCAGTGAACCTCACGTCGATCAACTACACCGAAGTCGATGCCGACGTGCAACGGATCCTGGATACAGCCACCGGAGCTTTCCGCGACGATTTCGAGCAACGGTCCAAGCCGTTCATCGAGGTCGTCAAGGCGGCGCAGTCGAAATCAGAAGGCACGGTCACCGATGCCGGGCTGGAATCCCAGCGGGGCGACTCGGCTCAGGTGCTGGTGGCGGTCGCGGTAAAGTCGCGCACTGCCGGCGGCGAGGAGGCACCGCGGGAATGGCGGATGCGAATTGAGGTTCAGTCGGTCGGCGACGAACCCAAGGTGTCCAGCGTGGTGTTCGTGCCATGACGACGCTCAGCGACAACACCGAAAGCGCCTCAAAAGCTGATGCCGCCAGGCGCGATGAGGAGATAATCAATGCTGACGCAAAAGATTCGGCTGAGGCGATGTCGCAAGAGATAGAGCCGACAGAGTCCGATGAAGAGCCGGTAACCGAGGACGACGCATTACTCGCCGATGAGCCCGATGATCCCGACGCCCCACGCGAAAAACGCTCAATCGCCTGGTCGCGCGTGGTCGCTTATGGCGTGCTGCCCGGATTAGCCTTGCTCCTGGCATTGGCGGCAGGCTACTTCAAATGGGTTGACGATTCCGGGAATGACGTTGCGCGGGCCCGCACCGAATCGGTGCGCGTCGCCAGCGAAGACGCGGTCGCCTTGTTGTCGTACAAGCCGGACACGGTAGACAGAGATCTCGGTGCCGCGCGTGAACGGCTGACCGGCGAATTCAAGGATGCCTACACCGCGCTGACCCGCGAGGTCGTCATTCCGGGCGCAAAAGAAAAGCACATCTCGGCTGCGGCCAAAGTAAATGCGGCAGCATCGGTTTCGACAACCGCCAACCACGCTGTCGTCCTGTTGTTCGTCAACCAAACCGTGACCATTGACCAAGGTGTGCCCACGGATACCCAGCCCGTCATTCGGGTGACACTGGACAAGGTCAATGGCCGATGGCTCGTCTCGCGTTTCGACCCGACGTGATTCGAGGGGTCACATGATCGCGTCGATACGCCTTTGGATACGCCTTAGCGCTCACGCGCTGCCCGTTGTCGTGATTCTTTCGGCAACAGGAGCGTTGGCGGCCCCTACCGCACATGCCGACAATAAGCGGCTCAACAGCGCTGTCGTCTCCGCCGTCTACACCCTCCAGCACCAGGCAGGCTGCACGAATGACGTCATCAGGAACAACGCGCTAACGCTGGCCGCCGAATGGCATGCAGAAGACATGATCAACAACCGGAACATCAACGATGACACCGGATCCGACGGATCAACGCCGCAGGACCGCGCCAACGCCGCCGGCTTCCGCGGCAAAGCCGCCGAGACGGTGGCGATCAACCCGGCCGTGGCCATCAGCAGCCTAGAACTGGTCAATCAGTGGTACTACAACCCCGACGACATGGCGATCATCCGCGACTGTGCCAACACCAA
>Ga0209530_1001424_pt1 | contig 10757 bp, 10 predicted proteins | sample BlaSpr_A8_Ref_O1_FD_187987 | JGI IMG/M metagenome (GOLD analysis project Ga0209530, IMG submission 187987) | Forest soil microbial communities from Thunder Bay, Ontario, Canada - Black Spruce, Ontario site 2_A8_Ref_O1 (SPAdes) (version 2) | ecosystem: Environmental > Terrestrial > Soil > Boreal...
CAGCGGCCCTTCGAGGTCTTCCCCAATCGATGGCCCAGAGAGCACTTCGTCCATCAATTTCTTGATGGCGGGCATCAGTGGCAACTGGCCGCTCATGGCGCGCTTCAGCAGAAAGCCAGTGATGATGAGACGATTGATTTCATTCGTGCCTTCAAAAATGCGGTTGATGCGCGCATCGCGATACGCTCGTTCGGCGGGATACTCCTCGACGAAGCCGTAGCCTGCATAGATCTGCATGGTCTCATCGACAATGTAATCCACCATCTCCGAGCCCCACACCTTGATGATGGAGCACTCGACTGCATATTCCTCGATGGCTTTACGGGTTTCTTTCATCGCTTCGGCGCCCGATTTATCCACTTCGCCGAGCGCGACGTCCATCATCCCCACGGTGCGGTACACCAGCGCCTCGCCCACGTAGAGCAAAGTCGCCATGTTGGCGATCTTTTCGCGGATCAGCCCGAATTCGGAAATCGATTTCCCGAAAGCCTTACGCTGTTTGGCATAACTGACGGCGCTCTCCAGCGATACGCGCCCACCACCCAGGCACATCGCGCCGAGTTTGAAGCGCCCAATGTTCAGGATGTTAAAAGCAATGACTTGCCCTTTATCGATCTCCCCGAGCAGATTTTCCGCTGGGACTTTGCAATCGTTCAAAATGATGGGACAAGTAGACGACCCGCGGATTCCCATCTTGTGTTCTTCCGCGCCTACGGAGAATCCAGGGAAGGTTCTCTCGACCAGGAATGTGCTCAGCTTGTCGTGGCCCTCAACCTTGGCGAAAACGGTGAACAAGTCAGCAAAGCCGGCATTGGTGATCCACATTTTTTCGCCGTTCAGAATGTAGTGCTTGCCGTCGGCGGAAAGGCTGGCGCGGGTGCGGCAGTTCATGGCATCGGAGCCGGAGGTCGATTCCGATAATGCATAGGCTCCGACGATCTCGCCCGCAGCAAGACGCGGCAGATACTTTTTCTTTTGCTCCTCGGTGCCGAAATAAACGATGGGCAGCGTCCCAATTCCTGTGTGCCCGCCCCATGTGGTAGCGAAGCCGGCATATTTCGCGATGTGATCGGCAATGACGGCGGCGGTAACTTTGTCCATCTCCAGGCCGCCGTAGGCTTCGGGAATCTCGACCGAACTCAATCCCAATTCGCCGGCTTTCTTCAGCAAATCGCGGGTGATGGAGAAATCCTTATGCTCGATCTTCTCCGCATTGGGCAGGATCTCCTTGACTGCAAATTCTTCTGCCGTCTGGCCGATCAGCCGATGCTGCTCGGTGAAATCTTCCGGGGTGAAGACTTCACTGGGTTGACGGGTTTCGAGAAGAAAGCTGCCGCCGGCGATTTTGGTGGTGGGAAGCGCAGTTATCGTTGCCATAGAAAACCTTTCAACCACAAAGGGCCTTCAGATGAGCCACACTGAAGTTTATAAGCAACCCCAGTGATTTACCACTCAGCTTCAGGTACGAAAGGAGTTGGGCTTGGTGCACCGGCGCTAAGGACTTCCACGGACTTGCCTTAGGAAAGTTTACGGCGTGACGATATGCGCAGGCCTTTCGATCTTATATGTCTGAAAGCGCGTCGTAGGCACACAAGTGGAATAGCCAACCTGGTGGGTGGAATCCGACTGCGGATTATCGCGAGCCATCTTGTAGCTTCGCATCTTTAGGCAAAGGCCGATGCCATGTGAGGACTCGTCTCCGTAAAACAATGGAACATGTGTCGCCGGGTCGTTGGCGACAGACTGGCTCGAGTCCGCGGAGCTCGAAGGAATTTTTGATACCACAGTCTGCTCGGGCGAAGACTGCGCTGCTAATGACGCGGCGACTGCGATGATCAGCACGGCAATCATTAGCGAAGACTGCAAGAGGCGGAAGAATGACATGGGGCTTCCTCCTGAGACGAATTGTAGCTCCATTCCACAGAAATGCGCGAAAGATTTCGGGAGGTTAACAGAATCTCCTCATAAGCCTTGTTGCCCGCGCCCTTTACAAACTAAGATTCTCAAAAATTCCCGCCGCGCCCATTCCGCCGCCCACGCACATCGTCACCATGCCGTAACGTCCATTGCGCCGTTTAAGTTCTCGGATCACGGTTGCGGTCAGCTTGGCGCCGGTGCACCCCAGAGGATGACCTAAAGCAATGGCCCCGCCGTTGGGATTTACTTTCTCCGGATCGAGTCCCGCCTCTTTGATGACCGCCAGCGACTGCGCGGCGAAGGCTTCATTCAACTCGATCACATCGATATCTGAAAGCTTCAATCCAGCCATCTTCAGCGCCTTCGGAATCGCGAACACCGGACCAAGTCCCATTTCTTCGGGCTTGTATCCAGCTGTGGCGAATGAAACGTAGCGAGCCAGCGGTTTGATGCCAAGAGCTCGCGCGCGCTCCGCCGACATCACCACTGCGGCGGCCGCGCCATCCGACATCTGCGAAGAATTTCCTGCAGTCACCGTGCCTTTTACGTGAAACGCCGGCTTCAACGCGAGCAGCGCTTCTAGCGATGTATCGGCGCGGGGGCCTTCGTCCATCTTGAAAACAATATCCTGCCGCTTGGGCTTCGATCCATTGGGAGTGGTGAAACTCACCGGCACCGGCACAACTTCCTCGTCGAACCTTCCCGTCTGAATCGCCGCCAGCGCTTTCTGGTGACTGCGAAGAGAAAATTCGTCCGCTGCCTCGCGGGTGATGCCGAAGCGCTGTCCCACGCGCTCCGCAGTGAGGCCCATATTCAAATAAGCGTCGGGATAATGGTCCACCAGCCAGGGATTTGGTGAAACCTTATGCCCGCCCATGGGGATCATCGACATGGATTCCGTTCCGCCCGCGACAATCGCTTCCGCTCCGCCGCTCATAATGCGCTCGGCGGCCATGGCTATGGCTTGCAAGCCTGAGGAGCAGAAACGGTTGATGGTGAGCGCCGAAGTCTCAACCGGCAGCCCAGCCCGCAGCGATGCGATACGTGCCACGTTCATGCCCTGCTCAGCCTCCGGCATGGCGCAGCCCAGAATGACGTCTTCTATCTCTTTCGCATCGAGTTGCGGCACCCGCTCAAGCGCACCTTTGATGGCGATTGCGGCCAGTTCATCCGGGCGAGTGGCGCGCAACGTGCCTTTGAAGGCGCGCCCTACCGGCGTTCTTACCGAGGAGACGATGACAACTTCACGCATGATGCAGACCTCTGCTGAAAATATTGATTAATTGATTCAAGGATATTGTTCAATGTTACGGGAGGAATGTCCACTAACCCGCGAGGGCAAACCTGCAGAAGTAAAGCTTTAGAACGAGCATTCGGCCAGGACCTTCTTCGAAAGATCGTCATTAAAAGACTGACTTTCGAAGAAATCCTGGCCGATTTGCTTTTGCATCAATTCGTTCGCCAAATTAAGTTGCGCTGGCCAGAACTGTGTTTCAGTCCGCCGGCATTGTCGCCGTGCGGGCCATTGCGGGAAGGCCCTTCGACGGAACCGGGACGACCGTCTGAACTTCCAGCCACCTGCGGACCTCGGGCAAAGCCTGCCGCATGGCTACTTCTCCCGCCCGAATGAGCTCGCCGCACCTTTTGAAATCGTCATACGCGAAGCCGGCTACGTCGGGCTCAACCACCAGGTCCGCCGCGCCGCGCCAGAGATGGCTCATCTTGTCCTGCGCGATGGCAAAGGATTGTCCGATCACGTCGAATAGATGACGGGGCGCGCCATCCTTCGACCATTGACCCTTTAAATGCACGGCCAGCACTCGATCCGCGCCCATGTCGCGCAACGGACACGTGGGCACGGGGTGCGATAGCATGCCGTCGACCAGCCAACGTTCACGAATATTTACTGGCAGGAACATTCCCGGATAAGCGCAACTGGCGCGCACCGGATCGATAATCGAACCGGAATGAAAGACCACGCCTTCGCCGGTATTGAAATCGGTCGCGGTTACTCCCAGAGGAATGCTTAGGTCTTCGAATGTTTTCACTTTTAAGGTGGAGTTCAAAAAAGAAACCATCCGGTCGTTCGAAGCAAAGCCGTAGCGCGAAACCGTCCAGCGGGCGAAGGTGGTAAAGCGGCACGATCGCGCGACCTGCTCAAGCTCCTCGACGGAAACTCCACTGCAGTACACCGCGCCGATCAGAGCGCCTACGCTGGTACCGGCGACCGTGCGCACGGGAATGCCTTCTTCTTCGAGAACTTTCAGAACGCCGATGTGAGCCATGCCCCGGGCGAAGCCGCCGCCCAGTGCGATACCGATGGCGGGAGTTCGCGGCTCAAAAGTTCCGGTCTTGCGCGAGAGTTCCCGCCCAAAGGCCTGCACGGACCGGACGATATTGCCGAAGCTTTTCACTGCAACCTCATTGCCCGTTGCATCGGGCACCACGTTAAAGCTTTACTTCATCCCATCATTAAGATGCCATAGAAGCCATTTATGCTGTAGAGCCCGATGGTGCCATCTTTCCATTACTTTCGGCGGCGCAGGACTGTAGAGATTGCCTGCCATTTTGCCGAACGCAAAAGCGGGCGAATGTGACTAACTCATGTGGCTCTGCTAAGTTACAAGTATGGTGCGGGAGATTTCTGCGGGTGGGATTGTAGTGCGGAAGCGCGAAGAAGAGTGGTGGATCGCTGCGATTGAACCCGCTGGGGCCGCGAATGACGATGCAAAATCGAGCAAGAGTGCCGCGCAAAAGTCCGTGTTGGCGTTGCCCAAGGGACTGGTCGATCCAGGGGAGAAGGCACTCGACACGGCTGTCCGCGAGGTTTATGAAGAAACGGGAGTAACCGCGGAAGTGATTACCAAGCTCGGCGACATCAAGTATGTCTACACCCGGAGCTGGGGCGATAAACAGCGCGTTTTCAAAATCGTCAGCTTCTATCTCATGCGGTATCTCTCCGGCCGTATCAATCAGATCGCGGAGGAAATGCGCATTGAAGTTGAGCGGGCGCGATGGGTGCGGCTGGAGGAATCGCCGAAATTGCTGGCTTATAAAGGTGAAAAGCAAATGGCACAGCGGGCGCTCGAATATGTGAATGCGCATCCCGAACTGTGAAACGGCGCTTCATTTTTCTTTTGCTCCTTGCGCGGCGTCTTCCCGCATAATGCTTGCATGTTTTGTCGACAGATTCTGCGACTGGCGATCCTTCCGGTGGTGCTGTTTTTGTGCGTCCCGGCTTTATTCTCGCGTTCTGAAGTCCGTAACCAGAGCGTTCTCAATTCCAACTACGTTCCGGCCCTCGCCGCAGCCGATCACTTCCTTCAGTTCTGGCAGGCCGGCGATAAGGAGAATGGGATTGCTCTGTTAAGCAGCCACGCCAAAACAAAAGTCACGGCGGACGGACTCGATCAATTCTTTTCCAACCCTGTATCGGCCTACGAGATTGGCCGCGGCACATTGATGAAGGATGGGCGCTATGAGTTTGCCGTGGCGCTGGTCGAGGCCGCGGCAAACCGGCGCGCGCGCCGCCGCTTTTCCAGCATCATCGTTGTGAACACTGGCAACAACGACTGGGCGGTGGATAAACTGCCATAGATACTTCGAACGGCGAGTCCTAGATACTGCGAACGATCGGTTCTTCTGTGCTTGAAATTGCATAAGGATTGAAGGTAGGGAAGATTAAAAATCATGAAACGTATTCATAAAGTTGCTGTACTCGGCGCGGGAACCATGGGCGCTCGCATCGCCGCGCACTTCGCCAATGCCGGCATCCCAAGCTTTTTATTCGATATTGTTCCGACCGATGTTGCGGCGGGAGCAGAGCCGGCGGCGAGAAATAAAATTGCCGCCGCCGGACTTGAGGGTGCGAAGAAATCCAAGCCCGCCGCTTTCATGGATTCTTCTCTCTCGCGCTTCGTTACGGTCGGCAACTTTGAAGATGACTTGAAAAAACTCGCTGCAGTGGATTGGATCATCGAAGCAGTGGTCGAGAATCTGGAACTCAAACGTGCGCTGCTGCGCAAAGTGGAAGCAATTCGCAAGCCGGGCACCATCATCACAACCAATACCAGCGGCCTTCCGGTGGGGAAAATTGCGGAGGGTTTCTCCGACGATTTCCGCCGCTGCTGGTTTGGTACGCACTTTTTTAATCCTCCGCGCTACATGCGGTTGCTGGAGCTTATTCCCACGCCGGAAGCCGATCGCGGCCTGATCGATACAATCTCCCACTTCTGCGATGTGCGCTTGGGCAAAGGCGTGGTGATGGCGAAAGACACTCCAAACTTTATTGGCAATCGCATCGGAACTTTTTCGGTTTTGAATGTAATGCGATTGATGCAGGAGATGGACCTCAGCATCGAAGATATCGATGCGCTGACGGGGCAAGCCGTCGGCTGGCCGAAATCAGCGACCTTCCGCACCATCGATCTGGTTGGGCTGGACATTTTGGGACACGTCGTCGGCAATATGACCGCGAACGTTCACGACGAACGCAACGAATTGAAGTTGCCGAGCTTCTTCACCCAGATGCTGGAGCGCAAATGGCTGGGGGATAAGACGAAGGGTGGTTTTTACAAGAAAGTAAAAGGCGGAGACAGTAAAGAAGATGAGCGCATGGGGCTCGACTGGAAGACGCTCGAATACCGGCCGCGGCAGAAGCCGAAGTTTGCCGCGCTCGACATGGCGAAGAACATTGAAGATACCGGGGCGCGCTTGCGCATGCTGCTCGGTCTTGAAGGCGCTGGACCGCAGAAAGGCGATAAGGCGGGGGCATTCCTCTGGTCAGCGTTGTCCGATCTGTGGACCTATTGTGCGAACCGTGTGCCTGAGATTTCCGATTCGATTGTCGAGATCGATCGCGCGATGCGGCTCGGATTCAACTGGGAACTTGGACCGTTCGAGCTTTGGGATGTGGCAGGGGTGGAAGCAACCGTCAGCCGCATGAAAAAAGAAGGCAAGCTGATGGCGGCGAACGTGGAAAAGCTGCTCGCCGCGGGGAAGAAATCGTGGTACGAGGACGATGCGAAGTCGGCGTCCGGGCGTGAGTATTGGGATCTGAAAACTGAGAACTGGCAGCCGGTGCAGGTTCCGGCGGGCGTATGGTCGGTTACGGTTGCAAAAAAATCCAACGGGGTAGTGAAGAAAAACTCCGGAGCATCGCTGGTCGATCTTGGCGACGGGGTGGGCTGCATCGAGTTCCATAGCAAGATGAACACGCTGGGCGCTGATATTCTTGGCCTGATTCTGCAAACTTTGAAGCTCGGGGGTCCGGGCGACAACTTCGACGCCTTTGTCATTAGCAACGATGCCACTAATTTTTCCGTCGGTGCGAATCTGATGTTGCTGCTGATGAGCGTGCAGGAAGAAGAGTGGGATGACGTTGATCTGATGATCCGGCAGTTTCAGGGTATGACGCAGGCGATCAAATTCTCACCCAAGCCAGTCGTTTCTGCGCCTTTCGGATTGTGCCTGGGAGGCGGAACGGAAATCTCGCTGCATGCCGCGGCGCGCCAGCCCCATGCGGAGCTTTATACCGGCCTGGTGGAAGTAGGGGTCGGCCTGTTGCCCGGTGGCGGAGGCTGCAAAGAGATGTTGCTGCGCGCCGTAGAGAGTGCCGGCACAGCTAAGGGCGGCAAAGTTTCCGGGGAAGCGCTCGCGGGATCGATCGAGATGCTCGAAGCGATGAAGCGGGCATTCGAAACCATCGCGACGGCCAAAGTCGCGACTTCGGCACACGAAGCGCGCGGTCTTGGCTTTCTCAATGACAATGATCGCATCACCATGAACCGCGAGCGCGTACTCTCCGACGCGAAAGCGCGCGCGCTGGAACTTTCCGCGTCTGGATACGAACCTCCGATGCCGCGAAGTGATATCCCTGCGCCCGGAGAAACTCTTCTGGGCACGCTGAAGATGGGAGTGCACCTGATGCGGCAGGGAGATTACATTACCGATTACGAAGTGAAATTAGGCGGCAAGATCGCCGAAGTATTATGTGGCGGCAACGTAACGCCGGGTACGCCGGTGAGCGAGCAATACATCCTTGACCTGGAACGCGAGGGCTTCAAATCCCTGTGTGGCGAGAGGAAAACGCAGGAAAGAATTCAGTACACGCTGAAGACGGGAAAGACATTGAGAAATTGATAATTTCCGAGAGGACAAAAAAATGAACATGAACTCCAAAAAACTGTGGCTTGCGTTCGTAGTTCTTTTTGCGTTGCCCCTGGCTCACGCCGACGAAATACGGAATGGGCAGGACGTCCTGCGGGCCATGCACGATCGCTATGCGAATTCGTGGTATGGGACGTTGACGTTCGAACAAAAGAGCACGACGTTCAATCCGGACGGAACCACCAAGGTAGAGGCCTGGCATGAGGCGCTGTCAGTACCCGGGAAACTTCGCATCGACATCGGAGCGCCCAGCGATGGAAATGGATACCTCCTAGTCGATGGAACCGTCACCATATTTCATGGTGGCAAGGAAACGGGTACCCGGCCGCTGGTAAATATGCTTCTGGTCCTCGGGTTTGATGTATACCGGCAAACTCCCGACGCTACCAGCAAAGTCGTTCAAGGCGAAGGTTACGACCTCACGAAATTTCACGAGGAAACCTGGAACGGGCAAACGTTTTACGTTGTGGGTGCGGACAAAGGCGATTTGAAGTCGAAACAATTCTGGGTGGAGAAGAACCGTCTGCTGTTCGTCCGGCTGTTTGAACCGACGAAGGACGATCCCGCGAAGTTTCACCAGATACTTTTTGAAGACTACCGTCAGATGTCCGGTGGCTGGGTGGCCGCGCTCGTCGAAGTGAAGGTCGACGACAAGAAAGTTTTCAGCGAAGAATACTCAGACATGAAAACGAACGTTAAACTCGCCCCCGGAACGTTCGATCCCAAGCAATTCAACACAACCCACTGGGAGAAGCCGTAGGGGATTGACGTAATTCTGTCAGAATCCGCACTGCGATGACTCCTGAGTCTTCAGAGCAATCCAATCGATCCCGAAGTGCGTACCTTCTGTGAAGCGGTCAAAACGAAAGGAAATTTCACATGAAGAATCGCAACGTTGCAATTCTGCTTGCATGGTTCGCAATGACTTTTGCAAGCTTGGGTTCCGCTCAGAATCCAATGGTCGGCGGCCACGATATGTCGCCGCAACAAAACATCATTCAGAACGCGCTGAACTCGAACGACCACACGACTCTGGTGGCTGCGGTCAAGGCGGCCGGGCTGGTCGACACGCTGGAGGGTGCAGGACCTTTCACGGTTTTTGCACCCACTAACGAAGCCTTTGCCAAGCTGCCGGCGGGTACGGTGGATAATTTGCTGAAGCCAGAGAATAAAGATCAACTGGTCAAAATTCTCACCTATCACGTAGTGCCTGGCACGCTGACCACGAACGGTATCAGGAAAATGATTGGTGAAGGCCACGGCACTGCCGAACTAACTACGGTGGAAGGTGGCAAACTTGAAGCCATGATGCAAGGCGGCAAGATTGTTCTGAAGGATGAGAAAGGCGGCACCGCGACCGTGACCATTCCGAATGTAATGCAGTCGAATGGAGCGATCCAGGTGATCGATGCCGTCCTGATGCCGTGAATTCGTTGAAGGAGTTCGCTAAACTGGATATTGGCAAAGGGCGCTCGTGAGAGCGCCTTTTCTTTTTGTGAACGAAGTTATGCGCAACCAGAGCTAGAATGTTTTATATGCGAAAACCTGGTAAATATCTCGCCGGAGTATTGCCGATCATTCTTTTCCTGCTGGTCGCTATTGTGGAACCTTCTTGGTTGAATGCTCAATCAGCCGCGCCGAATGAGCCAGCGCCTGACGTCCCGGATGCGATTCAAGTGCCGGCGGGGCAACAGGTCGTTCTATATACGCACGCGACTGGATCTCAGATCTACACCTGCCAGGCAGCTGCGGGCGGCCAGTTCAATTGGACGCTCAAAGGTCCCGACGCAGAATTACATGACCGCAAAGATAAAATGATTGGGCATCATTTTGCGGGCCCTACGTGGAAGTTGACCGATGGAAGCGAAGTAACCGGAAAGGCGGCGGCGCACGTGGACTCGCTCGATCCGGGATCGATCCCGTGGCTCCTGGTGAATGTGGTGAGCCATGCCGGAAGCGGGCAGCTGAGCAATGTAACCACGATCCAGCGGGTTCGCACTCACGGCGGCCAGCCTCCGGCGCAGGGCTGCGATGCGGCACATGTCAATACTGAAACCAAGAGCAGCTACAACGCGGACTATTACTTTTATGCTCCGGCTAAATGAAGGAACGTCGGAGACGTAGTTGAGTTTTTGGAAAACGTCAGCGGGGTTGGCTCGAATCAGACTCAGCCTTGGTAGTAGCAACATGCTTCGAAGCCGAAGCCCCATCTTCATCTTCTGCCTCGTCTTTCGCTGACGGCTTTTCTGAATGGTTCGCCGTTTCACGCGCAGTAGGCTCTTCCGACTTGGCGCCTTCTTGAGGCTTGGTGTTCTCTTCCGGTTTGGAAGCCGTAGAAAACAAATAGTCGATCCTCACGCGGGTGCCCAGCCATCGCACGCCGCTGGCGTTTCCCGCCCGCTCCAGATAGAGCTTCCTCAGTCGCAATGCCTTTGTCCTTCAAGAATTGCGAAATGGCCGAGCTACGCGTGTCCAATGCCTCGAGAGAGGAGATGAATTCGTGAAATATTTCCTGCAAAGCTTTTTCATCCATGCCCGGCCTCCTTTTGAGTCTTAGCTTGGATGCAGAAATACAACGGATGAAATGGTTAACCTCAAATGAGAACAAACTTATGAGGCGTCGCTGCCTATGGCTTGATCAATTCGTCCGAGAGCAAGCGTGCTTTCATGGC
>Ga0209530_1001425_pt1 | contig 10756 bp, 23 predicted proteins | sample BlaSpr_A8_Ref_O1_FD_187987 | JGI IMG/M metagenome (GOLD analysis project Ga0209530, IMG submission 187987) | Forest soil microbial communities from Thunder Bay, Ontario, Canada - Black Spruce, Ontario site 2_A8_Ref_O1 (SPAdes) (version 2) | ecosystem: Environmental > Terrestrial > Soil > Boreal...
CCATAGTTTTATGGCACGGAAAGTGACACTCACGGTTTGCATTAACGGCAAAGTGCTGCGGGATATTTGAGCCAAGCCATCCCTTCGGAGCTATACGGCGGAAAGGACATTCATTGCATGGTTTGGTATGCTGCTTTGGCATTGCTGTTCCTCCAGTTCTCCCCTCGATCTGAGGACTTCAATCTTGTGCTCATCGTGCCAATTACGGGACCACGCCCGAAACGATTCTCGCACTGAAAATTGATTACACCATGCGCCGCAGGAACATACCGCTCGCGTAGGATGATACAAACCCGGCATCAGGTCTTTGACTATCTTTTGGTCGATCAGGGAGTGACCCGATACTATGAAACGTGCTTTCACTTGGTCTCCTATCAAACGGTTTAGGACACGTCACAATACTTCATAGCCAGTTGCAGGACTTCATCGTAGCTTCCGGCATTGAAAGCCTTGTTCTTAAACTCAGTGGCCTTGTCAGGCTGCTTGGCCCGCTTGAGAGCTTTGCTCACGCGCCCGATGATTGAGAACACGTTGCCGTCTTCGCCAGTTAGTTGTACGCAAGGTTTCTCTGTTGTTTCGTTTTCCATTGTCTTAGCCCTCCCAGGCTTCCCATATAACGCTATGGGTGCGGTTATGCTTGCACAGTGACTATTACGGTGTTGACGTTGGTTCCTGATTCGGCAAATGTACTCTCAGGCAAAGGCTCAATAGAGACTGCATCGGCACGTACCGCCCTGTTCAGCGCATCCGACCGAAAGGTGACGCTTGATGGCATGACCGATACAAGGCGTCCATGCGGCTTTAACAAGGTGCAAGCATGGAGTACATGATTTGGAGCCGCGTTCTTTCCAAAGGGCGGATTCATCACAATCCTGTCGAACATTCCTGTATCGTGGCTCACGCTCCGCAAGTCGAGAAAATCTCCGTAGAACATCCGTGTAGCCATTGCCTGTAGCTCTGTGCGGCTTGCATCGATCTCGACGGCTGTAATGCTATTGAGCGGAAACCTTTGCCGCAGGACTCTGAGAATGGCCCCATTGCCCGCGCTAGGCTCTAGGATGCTGTCTCCGTTGCTGATCTCTGCCAGTTCAATCAACCGCCCGACTACAGCCGGTGGAGTAGGAAAGAATCCGAGTTCTGATTTCTTGTTAAGCACTTTGCCTGTGAGAATGATTTGGTCCATGATCTCGGCTGCATCGCCCTCAAAGATGTGTGCCTGTGCTTTCCTGTTCCACTTTCCGCCTGCGGCCTCAAGGACTTTGTTGGTTGCCACATAGACGGCGCGATTAAGCTGGCCTGAGAGTTTCAGGGAGTTGCCGTCCATTGTGGCGTTGCTCAGAACGTCCAGAACTGTGCTGTCGATGTTCATGCTAAAACCATCCGCTCATGTGCTTTTCCAGCGGTTCCCATCGATCCCGATATAGAGCATCGTTGATCAGTAACTCAAACTCGGCAAGATGCTTTGTATGCGTTTCGACGGATGCCTTTCCTTTGCGCTTCCCTGAAACGAATTCCTCTAAGACGCGCAGATAACTTCTTGCCTTGTTCGCTGTATGAGCATGTGCGCCAGTAGCAAACCGTTCGAGTTGGACTCGCAGCACTTCGCTCATCGCAAACACCCCATAGACCGTGCGTAACTCTCGGCCTTCTCTTGTGCTTCGGTTACGGTTGAGGCTTGCTCTTCCCAGATAGGAGTGAAGCCGCTAGGACCAAGCGCCCAGACTTCTACGAAAGAGCCGTAGTCAGTTAGGGTGATCTGCCGGATTCCGCGAATCAGCCCGTTAAGGTGCTGGACGCCGTAGTATGGTTTGGTCCAACTCATAGCGTTGTCTCAGCAATGTGGAACGGGTTAATTCCATTGGCCGTGTACATAACTGGTTTAGGGAAGATAACGCCTCTTCCGTCTTCAAGTTAAATATGCGTTGTGCCGTCGCCTTGGAAAACATCTTGACGATCTTCTGACCAATCCATGCGTCCCAAGGGTATTCGTAGTCTGGCATTTTGATCTCCTATCAAGCTGCAATTTGTTCTTGTGTCTCTTCATCTTCCGGTGGAGTGAGCGCCCGGATATTCAGCCGTGCCTCTTTCAGTTCTTGCGCCTCAGCCTTGCGGTCGTACTGATCTTCGCCGCGCCAGTAACCATCCACTCGGTAGGCTAGTTCCTTTGACCGTTTGGCAATCCAATTCTCAGCCCAGTATCCGCCGTTCCCGATGTACTCGTTTGCTATCCAGAGAGGCGGATAAAGAATCTTAAACTGCTTTTCCAGAGAAGCAATCTCCCGCATCGCCAAAAGCATTTTAGGAATGTCTTTCTGCCTACGGGCATATGTTTTCTTTGGTCCTCTACGCTCGCCTTTCTGGACGGTAATCTTTTCGAGTTCGGCCTTGAGGTTTTTGATTCTCCAGCGGATGACAGAGCCGCGTTTCCTAACGCCCTGCTGCTCCCTGTACGCCCGGTGATCCGCAAGGATGGTTTCACGCGCACTGTCTGATACCGGCGTTGTAGCGGGGTTGCTGTGCTTTCTGGCAGCGGCCATGATTAGCTGCTCATCTTTTCGTGCTTGCTGGAGAACCTTATCGGCCTCAGCTTCGATCTTCGCTTTCTTGAGTTCACGTTGGGCTTGAGCCGACAAGACGCCTTGATTGATTACCTTGACACGTTTTTTACGTTCTTTCTCACTCCAATCACTTAATAGGCGTAGAGCCTGATAGCGATCCATCGGCGCAAAGGTGCATGAGGTTCTAACGCAAGGATGAAGCCCTCCGCGTAAGTCACGGCCCGTAACCTTGAGCCAACCATTTTCGAGCAACACAACAGAATCGATTGTGACGCCTTTAAGAGCGCCCTTGAGGAGCTTTGCCTTAATACACACAGGCACACGCCCCTCAACAGGTATGGCAAGTACCGGAGCGGAGCCTTTCAGCGCCGCCCGGATAGCATTCAGATACTCCATCGGTGCCCCTTTCAGAACGCTGCCGCTTCGGGCTTGAGTCCTACCAGTTTCATCTCTTCCGGGGCCAAGACAAATGCAAGCAAGTTGCGGAGCTTTGATGCCTTGATGACCACCACGGCATCAGGACTTTCATCGAGCGCATCTTCGCCAGCGACACCATCCATGAGCGCCAGAATAGCTTTGGTGACGCTGGACGGGGGAATTGCAGCCTTGGGAGCCGCAGCCGGTGCGCTGGTAGCGGCCTTGGAAGCATTTGCTGGAGCCTTGGAACGCTTTGCAGGGCCTTTCTTGCCGCTGGACTGTACGGCTTTTGCAGCGGCCTGTAGGGTCTGGACTGCCGCCGCGCCGTTCGCCCTGAGTTCGGCAAGAGCAAGAGACGGGGTGACGGCCTGAGACGAGAGAAGCTGTTTAATCTCTTCCGGCGCATCGGCCAGTTCCATGCCTTCACGGATAAACCGCTCTTCGTATCCTGTCTTTGTGGCGATCTTCTTTTCGTCCCATCCGAATTTATAGAGACGCTGGAAAGCCGTTCCCAGTTCCCACTTGGAAAGTGGTTTTCCTGTGTTGGCAGTGATTGCCGTCAAAAGCCGGTCAGATTCATTACCGCCCGGAACTTGGATGGTCGGAACGGTGTCGATCTCCACGCCCTCAGCAATCAATTCGAGCGTGGCCATAAGTCTGCATTGGCCGTCCACAATCACGGCAGCTTTCCGCGCCGCATCGTAGCGTACAAGCAAAGGAATCAGGACGCCGTTCTCGCGGATAGAACGTTTCAATTCGTCCAAGTGCGCCCGATTCTCGGCAAGTGCATATTCTCGCGGGTTGTGTCCTTCGTCTACCACAATGATGCGCGGGTCGATCATCAACTGATCCCGTGCGCTGGTTTTCAGGTCGCGAAGCCGGGTGACAACCTTTGTGGATTCAGTTGGTTCGGTTGAGGCGAAGGATGCGGATTCAAGAATCTCATCCACCATCGATACTGGCATGGCAGACGCCGCGCCATTGGAATACGTTGCTTGAGTCTCCATTTTTTAGCCTCTCCCAAGGCTGAAATAAACTTACTCGAAACATCAATCACTTGTCAATAGGAAAAGCGTGTACAAATAGTTTTTGTTTCAAAAGGCGCAGAATACGTGACACAGAATTTAAAGCAGTGTCACCCTTTTGAGCGCCCAGTGAACCGCTAGGACAATAACCACCGCGCCCAGAACGAAACCACAGGAAAAGCATTGTAGTTGTGTCATTGGCGTTCTCCGATAGGAGCATCCATGTTGATCTTGCCTCTTCCGTGGCAATCAGGGCATTCAATAGGAGCGGTTTGACCGCACTCGCACTCGGTAACGGCATCTGCGCAATTGTCACAAATCTTCCCAGTACCGGCGCATTCGTAACAGGTTTCCCATCCGACGTTAGGCATTTTGATCCTCGCTTTCATTTGCGGCCCGATCTTTACCGCATGGTTGATAGTCTGGTACGGCCCCTTTGGTGTTGCAGAACTTGCAGGGACGGGTTACGGTCACTTGCTTGCCGGGAACGCCGGGGTGAGGCTTTAGACGCCTACGCCAGCCCGTCCCGTCGCACGCAAGGCATAGAGTCATAGTGCCTTCTTCCACACAGCCGGTACCCCAGCATAAAGATAGTTCGGCTCACAGATAAAGTTTTCTTTGACTACCGATCCCGCCGCGATTACGCATCCGTTCCCAATAACCGCGCCAGGAAGAATAATTGCTCCAGTCCCAATCCAGCACCCATTTCCTACCACAATAGGTTTAGCTGTGCAGTGTCCTGCCCGTCTCGACGGTGGACCCAGAGTATGGGTAGAAGTCACAAAGCGTACCCCTTCAGCCACAAAGACATCTCTTCCAATACTTATCTGTGCGCTGGTATCGAATCGGCAACCATAATTGATGAAACTGTCTTCGCCGATGGACAATTGTCTTCCCCCGATCTGGCAGGAATGGCTCACTCGGATGGTTTGAATGTCAGCGCCCCACAACCTGTAAAGCCATTTACGGATGTGGCGCGGGGTTAGGAATGAAGCCGCAAGGACGTTCAAATACAGGTGAGCTATGACTGTACGCGGGTAGTAAGGCCGGTGGAATGTCATCGCTATTCATCTCCCTCGTAGTGCTTTCTAAGCGCCTGTACAGCATCCTTAACGCCTTTGGTGGAGTGGCAGGAGAACACTTCCATATCCTCAATCACCATCATCGGGTCATCTGTGAATCGCGTTTCTAGCTTTACCAGAGCCTTCACAATGGCTTTGGCAATGGCTTGCGCCTGTCTCTCAGCGGCGGTCATTGGATTACGAAACAGTCAACATCTGCCCGGTCTGAGGACTTCTGAGGGACCGCAAAGCCCCATTGAAAATCCCTAACAACAGACGCCGTGACAGACTCGCCGGGTTTCAATGTTGGCCCGCGTGGAACCTGTAAATCACTTTGGGTACGATTTGAGATGCAGAGCGGTCCTGATCCTTGGCCCGCGTCTGGCAGGTAGACAGTTATGGTTTTGGTTGGATGCCAATTCACGACATTGACAAAGCCAGAAAATACAGCGAGTGCAACGATGATCGTCGTCAGTTTCATCGAATTGATCTCCTATCAATTGATTTATGAGTGTTTCTTACTTAACGCTTAGGTAGTGGGTCAGTTTGGATTTCCACAGGCTAGATTTGGCATTGCGATTCGTGAAACTATGGATACATGACCATCGGCAAGGGCAAACGTCCGCTCGCTTCACTACATGCACTACAACTATTGCCGGGTGCATCAGACTTTGCGTGTGACTCCGGCGATGGAAGCGGGTTTGGCCGATCACGTTTGGACGGTGGATGAATTGATTGCCCTGCTTCCCCCGCCAGTGGTATCGAAATCGAAAATCGACAATGAATTGTTTCGGAGGGCGTTAGGGGAAATCGCCTAGCTACGCTCACCAATTAAACCAAACAGAAGTATGGTGTTTCCTCACTTTCTCTGTGAGTTCCTTTAGTTCGGAATCCAATGTCTTCTGCGACCATCGATCATTCCCTGAATGAATAAAATTGCGATGGAATTTCCAAAGGTGGTTCGCAATTCCATCGACGAACTTAAACGATATATCTCCAGTGGGAGCAGGTCCGGTAACTGTCCCATCGTTGGCGATGGTTAATATCTCTGGAGTTCCACCGCAAGCCTCGTCGTATTCGATGGCGCTCCCGACAGCAAACTCAGCCATTAGTTCAGCATCTTTGTAATCCCATTGCCCACCGTTGGCTTTCAGATATTGCCTAATTAAATACTTGGCAAGGTACGCAGCGCCCCCGATGCATTCGTATTCTTCTACGCGCCGAAAAAGGGTCTCATATGACACGTACAGACGTGTCTCGTCGCGCACCCAGATTCCGACGAGGAACTGAAGATACGGAGAATTGGGTTGTCGGTCGGGATGAGGATAAATGTAGTTTTCGTAGAAGGAAGCCAAAGACTGCTCTACTGCTTCGACAACTTCATCAATCTGCGCTACAGCGAAATCGACTTCCCGTTGGACATGCGCCCAGCATTTATCGACCGCTGATTTTGGGAAATTCAGGTCCACCGCAGACATTGCGAAGGCGATCCGACAGTATCCGTTATTGCTGGTGCGAACGTCTATTTTGCTTTGATTTTCCTTGATTGCTCCCGATACCTTGGTATCCGCGCACAATAACAAACCGCCGTCGTAGGCGAATCCGACACCAATCGTCATGGATTTTCTCCGATGCCGATATGCCGGATGGTTTTTATCCAGTACAAGCAACTTTCCAGTCAGTTGCGGAGCAGCGTCTTTCGGCGGTAATTTCGGCTTAGGCGAAATCATAGCTCACCCCCGCCCATGCTTGCTAATGCTTGCGTTTTCTGTGGAAATCCAAACTGACCCACTACCAACGCTTACCACAGCGCCGTCAAACCACTCGATAAGACGTTGCTGCATGAAGTCGGTAAACTCTCCCTTGTCGCCTCCGGGGTCGCCTGAGTCCACTGAGACCGTTACGGTGTCGCTGTAGCCCCTGATACCGCCGCCTAGCTCGCCAGGATGGTACACGTCGAAGGCCACGGTCATTGGTTCGTTGCGGAGTGTGCGCGTGAATCCTTGCGGCCTCACTGGACGGTCACACCTTTCGCACCATGGAGTGTCGCATACACACAAATCACCGTTGGCGTCGTGCGGATTAGCTTTGCAAGTCGGACAGATTGCCATGGGTCACCGTCCTACCACTGCGCGTAGGAAAGCCTCTTGCTTGACTTCCCTGATGACGATGAGAGTTTGGAGTTCGCTGTAGTATTCGGCCCGTGCAATCTTGTCACCGTCCGTGTAGAAAATGTCGTCTACAACGTTTTTCAGGTAATTGGCCAGCGCGTGTGTAGCGTCGTCCCATTCCTGGTGTGCGATCTGAACTCTCGACTGGCCTTCCGGTGTGGAGCATCCTACCGGAGTTATGTCGATGAATTGGTGAGAGTTCTTGGCTACGCTATGGATGGGAGCCTCAAATTCGCCGCCGCACTTTGCACATTCCCGCTCGGCCACGTCCTGTTGGTCAAGTCGGTATTCCTGCTTTTGCTCTTCGCTCATTCGTCGTTCGGTTACATCCTCGCAGGCAACGTCTTGGCTGTGCTGTTCTCCGCATTCGTCGCAGGTTGGGTAGTTGCCGATTCGTGTACGCTCGTCGGCTTGCGCGTTAGGATTCTTGCCAGCGCAAATGTCAGCGACTCCAACCTTATGGGCTAGCGGCCAATGTCTCGGACACGCTAAGACACGTTGGGGTCTGGTTATGCAAACCATGATTTTGAGTTGCTGCTCATGGCTCAGTGTGTTGAATAGTGCTAAAGATTCCTTTGGTCCTAATGCCGTCAACATTTCATTCTCCAATCTGTTTTAGGATGTTTGAATCCACTGATAATTTGTTTTCACACGATACCTGCCCGGTGTGATCTCTTGGGATCGGACGAAATACCCTACAAACCAGCGTGCATTGGCGATAAGCGCCTGTAGTTCGTCGCGGTCCATGAAGTAGATGAACATGGTTACCCTTCATCTTCTATGGCAAAGGCCGCGTCAAAAACTTTCTCGGCTTCTTTGTAAGTCTTCATTGCGGCCAGGAATTCATCGTCTCCGATGGTCCCGGCGCGATAGGCTTTGCTGGCTTCGTTGTACTTCGCTGTCGCCTTGCGTATCGCTGTCATTGCGAGTTCGTATTCAGCGGTCATTGGACGCCAGCCCATTCCCGAACAAGGTTAGTTGCCTGTTGAAAAGACGCGCAGCGAGTTGCCGCAATGGTAGCCGCTGAAAATAAGGTGTGCTCATGGTTGACGGCTGGATGGTTTGCTGGTAACCCAGCCTTGAATGCGGAGGACGCGGCCTGTATCTGTTGTTTGATCGAAGGCGCGTTGCACCCGTAGGCAACGTCGAGGGTCGTAAAGATTAACCTGCGCTTGCTGTCTCTCATTTGCTTACATCCTCCCAGATGCTTGCGTTCATGCTTGCTAAATACTGCGCTTTTGCCTATCACTTGTCAAGCGGAAAACAAAACAAGTGGCAATTATTTTAGACCGCTATCAATACCTATTCCGTTCGTCCATCGGCATCCAAGCCCAGAGAGCGGTCAGGCAAGTGCGCGGCACAGGTAACGGTCAAGGCGTCTACTTCGTCGCGCTCTGGAATGTCTACGGTTCGTTTGTAGGAGTCCGGGCAGGACGGCACAGGAACGTGTTCGAGTTTCCATCCTGATTTGGTTTGGGTGTAGCTAGGATGCGGAGCTACGGTGTAAAAGCATCCGATGGTCAATAGGACGCCAGCGAGAAATGACAAGATTGGTTTCATGGTTTTCCCTCTCCCTAAAACTGGTTGTGGTGCGTTGAATGTAGGCCGCTATCAAGCGAACCTATCCCATGCTTTAGCCGCGACAGGCTGATAAACAGGTTTATGCATGGCAATGTATTCGTCTCGCGTGGTCTTGGATTTGACGGCATCTTGAACGTCCTGCCGCCAGATATAGGCGTCTAGTTCGGCGTCTGTCATCCCTTCAGTGTTCGGCATACCATCTCCCATAAAGCGATTGTTAGGTGTTATCCGTTGGCGAGCATTGCCCGATGTGCTCCGCCGTCCTTGTACCGTTCGGCTTTCTCCCGGCAGGATGCGGCATAGGCTAGACAGGACTCGCGTGTAATGCCCCGTTCCGGCCAGAATGGGCCTTCTACAGCTTGCCGTTCGGAGTGCTCGGCGTCATTGATCCAATCGGCCAGGGCGAAGGCGTCTAGCTCGGCAGGAGTGTAGTGCATCCGCGCGGTCATTCTTCATCCCCCCTCGTTACTTGCTCGAAGTCGAGATACGCAACTTTCTTGCATCCGAAACTAACTGGTCCTTCGCAATCAACTACAGACCATTGTGCGCCTGTCTTGAGTTGTGTGACCCACCATTGACCGTGCTCGAAGTCGGCCTGATACTTTCCTCTCCCTAGCCGAAATCTGGCTGCGCGTAGGACTCTGAGCCTCATTGGTTCGGTGTTTGTTTCCGTCATGAGTTGCGGCATTTTCGTTTCCTCCGTTTTCAGTTTTGGTCTGCTATCAAATTGGTTCCCTATCAACCGTTGCCCTTAAGCCACTTGGCCGCGTCTCTCACGGTATAGGCCACGGCACTGCCGTTGTAGGAGTCGATCAGGCATCCGCGCATGGACAGATTCCAGCGCATGACCCGATAAGGTAAAGAGTGTTTCTCGCAGAATGCTTGCACGTCTCCCCAAGTCTTCATGGTCTCCCCCTATGCGTCAAGAATTGTACCCCATGCTTGCTATGCTTGCGAAAATACCGTGATTCCTGCCCCTGTAATGCCCCTACAGGCGATTGCAGAGGGAGCGGGGACCCGTAGAGAGTCCCCGTAAGGATTCATTGCGTTATCGGTACCGTTTCTCCAAAGGGAGCAACTAGGCTAGAAGTGCAGAGCCACAATACCGGGTAGTTTGGCGAGAATTCTGGCAGAGTACCATCCAAGTCAGTAATACAGACTGCACAGCACGGGGACCCGTCTAGCTCTATCGCGTCAAGGCACGGGATAAAGTTAGTTCCCCCGCCACCCTTCGGAGTCCATGTAAGCGGGTCACCCTTTTCTAGCCGTTCGATGTGTTTAACTTCAGCATCAGCAAAGTAGAGAGTCACTCCAGCCGGGTCACACTCATCGATTACGCTTTGCAGAATTCCGCGTGCATAGTTGAGGCTAACCTGATCGATGGACCCGCTTGTGTCTACCATGACGGCAATCTCCCCTAGTGACTTGGATTCCAGCGCTGGCAGATAAATTCCTTGCGCGATGTACCGGCTGTTTGGCCGTTGCCAAGAGTAATCCCCAGTTGAGCGCTCGGAAAAGAATCGAAGCAATAGTGACCTAACATCAATCTGGGGTTTGAGCGCATCCTGTACTAGCCGTGCCATTCCACCCGGCATCTTTCCCATAGCCTTAGCAGTTTGGGCAGCTTGTGAGGCTTTCTGTTTCCAATCTTGCTCACTTGGGGGACCGTCCCCGTCCGCGTCTGTATCTTGAGGTGCATCCCTGCATTCGCCTAACGGGTCCCCTTGCGCGTCTGAATCCCCTTGACCGTCCCCGTCCCCATTGCCGTTAGGCTCATCCTGTTGTGACTGTTGCGCTTGCAAGTGGGAGTAGTACCATTCCGCACTCTTTCCCTCATCCAATCCGAATTGAGCGGGGAATAGGACTCCATCGGGCAACTTGAAGCCGGAATCCCTAAGGTGGGGATTGATACTCAAATCGGCAGCTTGATTCCACGTCTTAGG
>Ga0209530_1001426_pt1 | contig 10754 bp, 11 predicted proteins | sample BlaSpr_A8_Ref_O1_FD_187987 | JGI IMG/M metagenome (GOLD analysis project Ga0209530, IMG submission 187987) | Forest soil microbial communities from Thunder Bay, Ontario, Canada - Black Spruce, Ontario site 2_A8_Ref_O1 (SPAdes) (version 2) | ecosystem: Environmental > Terrestrial > Soil > Boreal...
CGGGCCCGTCACCAGCTTCGCGATCGACACGTCGTGGACGGCTCCGTTCGGGATGGCGACGCCTGCCTCGTTAATGGCGCAGAGCGCGCGCCGCTACATGCACCAGTACGGCGCAACCTCCGAGGACTTCGGCCGTCAGGCCGTTATCCAGCGCAACTACGCGAACAAGAACCCCAACGCCTACTTCCACGACCGCGCCCTGACGCTCGATGACCACCAGGCGTCGCGCATGATCGCCGATCCCCTGCGGCTGTTCGACTGCTGCCAGGAGAGCGACGGGGCGGTCGCCCTCGTCCTGACCGGAACCGACCGCGCGGGACACCTCCGCCAGCCGCCCGTCGCGGTCCTCGGCGCCGCGATGGGCATCGGCCCTCAGCAGCACGGGATGGCGACCGTTTACCGGGAGAACATCGCCTCCGCCGAGGAGACAAGGGTCACCGGAGACCAGTTGTGGGCGCAATCCGGCCTGCGGCCGGCCGACATGGACCTCGCCATCCTTTACGACCACTTCTGCCCTGCGGTGCTGATGCAGCTGGAGGCGCTCGGCTTCTGCGGGCTCGGCGAGGCACCTGGCCTCATCAAGGACGGCGGCACGGAGATCGGCGGCGTCATTCCCACCAATACCAACGGGGGCCAGCTCTCCGAGGGCTATATCCACGGGTTCAACGGGCTGGCCGAGGCCGTGCGCCAGCTGCGGGGCACCGCCGTCAATCAGGTTCCCGGCTCGGCGCATGCCGTGGTGACCGGAGGATCGCACGTGCCGACGAGCGGCGTCGTGCTCGGGCGGGCCGCATGAAAGGCCAGGAGGAACCGACCATGACCACCCAGGCGCCCACTAGCGGGCGGGTCCGCCCCGCAATGAACCCCGACACCCAGTTCTTCTGGGATACGGCCGCAGAGGACAGGCTTGCCATCCAGCGGTGCTCGGCGTGCGGGCTGCTCCGCCATCCTCCGGGCCCCGCGTGCCCGTCCTGCCACTCGCTGGACTGGGCGGCCAGCGACGTCAGTGGCAACGGCACGCTCTACAGCTACACGGTGGTGCACCACCCGCCTGCACCGGGCTTCAGCAGCCCGGCGATCGTCGCGGTGGCGCAGCTAGGCGAGGGAGTGCGGCTAATCTCCAACATCACTGGAGTCGACCCGTCGACGCTAACCATAGGCGAGCCCCTCGAGGTTTACTTCCTCCCCCAGCAGGAGGGCTGGACCGCACCGCAGTTCCGCCGCCCCGGGTCCGCCGGGGGGGCGGCCCATGCCTCCACCTCCTAGCGCTGAGGGCATGCAAGCAGTCAACATCGCGGCACTGCTGATTCGCCTGATCGTCGGCATCACCATGATCGCGCACGGCTGGAACCACGCTTTCGGCGGCGGCCGGATCGCAGGCACCGCGCGGTGGTTCGCCTCGATCGGCGTCCGGCCTGCCATGCTCAACGCGCTGGCGGCCACTGCCACCGAACTCGGGGCGGGGACCCTCCTGGTGCTGGGGCTGGTCAGGCCACTGGCAGCGGCGGCCGTGATCGGCACCATGCTCGTAGCGCTCGTCACCAATCATCTCAGGAACGGGTTCTTTATCTTCCGCCCCGGTGAAGGCTACGAGTACGTGCTCATGATCATCGTGGTCTCGTGCGCCGCGGGCGCGCTGGGCGGCGGCCAGTGGTCGGTTGACCACCTGATCGGCATCGACAGCCAGATCGGCGGCATCCAGCTGTCCGGATGGGTCGGGCTGGTAGTTGCCGCCGGCCTCGGCCTCATCACCGGAACGGGAACCGTAGCGGCATGCTGGCGCCCCGGGCCGCCAGCCCGGGGCAGCACCCCGGTACCCGAAACACACGCCGCGGCCGCCGCCGACAACGCAGCCGACTAAGCGGGCCTCTTTCACCGAATCTCAACGTCAGGAGGAAGCACGGGCATGACCAGAGAAAACTCATTCAACACCGGTAGTTTTCTTAACGGTATACGCGTCATTGAAATCGCAGACGAGCTCGGCGAGTACTGCGGGAAGCTGCTGGCCGGGCTGGGCGCCGACGTGATGAAGGTCGAGCCTCCCGGCGGGGAGCGGACCAGGCTAATAGGCCCTTTCGCGAAAGACGAGCCGAACCCGAACCGAAGCCTGCACTTCTGGCACTACAACTTCGGAAAGCGCGGCATCGTCATCGACCTCGAGACGCCCGACGGCCGCGAGCAGTTTTCCCGGCTGGCGCTGACCGCCGATGTCGTCCTCGACACCCGCCCTCGCGGTTACCTGGCCAGTCGGCGCCTCGGCTACGAGGAACTACGCCGCGCCAACCCCGGGCTGGTCTACGCGCGGATCAGCCCGTTCGGCGACGACGGCCCCTGGGCCGACTACCTGGGCAGCGACCTGGTCCACCTGGCACTCGGCGGCGTGGTCATGAACTGCGGCTATGACCCCGACCCAGCCGGGAGGTACGACACGCCTCCCGTGGCGCCGCAGATGTGGCACGCCTACCACGTCACCGGCGAGGTGATGGCCATGCAGGTCATGGCAGCGCTGAACTACCGGGCCGAATCAGGGACCGGGCAGCTGCTGGCCGCGGCCGTCCACGACGCGGTCTCCAAGAACACCGAGACCGACCTGCCCGACTGGATCTACGGCAGGCTGCCGCACCGCCGGCTCACCTGCCGGCATTCCTTCGGCCAGCGCGAGGAGTCCCTCGACGGCTCCGCGGGCGCCACGACGCCGGGCATCTCCCGCACCAAGGACGGCCGCTGGATCCTCCCTTACCGGACCTACCTAGCAGGATTCGGCTCCCCAGTATCGGCGGTCGCCAAGGTCCTGTCGCCCTACGGAATGGAAGGCGACCTGAACGACGACAAGTACGCCGACCCCGCCGTGATCGCCAAGCTGGAGACGATCCGGCACATTGGCGCCGCCATCGAGCGACTCGTCGGCAGCTTTACCTTCGATAAGGACCTATGGGTAGAAGGCCAGGCCGCGGGCATGGCCTGGGCTCCGGTCCGGCGGCCGGAGGACAATCTCGCCGACGAGCACTGGGCCGCCCGGGAAACCTTCACCGACGTCGAGCACCCCGAGATCGCCAGGACCGTCGCCGAGATCGGCGCCAAGTGGTACAGCCCGGGCCTGCCGTGGCGGTCGGGACCGCGGGCTCCGATGCTCGACGAGCACACCGCCGAAGTGCTCGCAGAACTGGAATCTAAAGGCCCGCGAAGGCCGGCCGAGGCTGGGACGGCACCCGGGGGCAGGACAGTGCTCAGCCGGCACAAGAAGCCTTTCGCGCTCGCGGGCGTGCGCGTGATCGACCTGAGCTGGTTTCTTGCCAGCGCGGGGGCGGGCCGGTTCTTTGCCGCGCACGGCGCTGAGGTCATCAAGGTCGAGCACATGTCACGGCTGGACGGCATGCGGTTCGGCCTGGGCCCCGTGCCCGACGGAGGCCGTGAGGAACGTGACCGCGTTACGGGCCCGATCACGCCGACTTCGACGTCAAGTGTGAACCGCAGCGGCTCGTTCATGGAGATTAACGCGGGGAAGCGGGGTATTAGCCTCAACCTCAAGCATCCCCGCGGAATCCAGATCCTGCGCGACCTGATCAAGAACGCCGACATGGTCACCGAAGGCTTCTCGCCGGGGACCATGGACAAGATGGGCCTGGGCTACGAAGAGTTGCGCAAGCTCAACCCTGCCATCATCTACGTCCAGCAAAGCGGTATGGGCCAGCACGGCGTCTACCAGCGGCTGCGCGCCTACGGCCCGACAGCCCAGGCTATGTCAGGGCTCTCCGACATGTCCGGGCTGCCAGAACCCTATGGGCCGGCCGGGATCGGCTATTCCTACCTGGACTGGTTCGGTGCCTACCAGATGGCCACAGCGATGATGGCCGCCCTGTACCGCAGGCGGATCACCGGCCAAGGCTGCTGGATCGACTCCTCCCAGGTCGAGGCGGGCCTGTACCTGACCGGCACCGCCGTGCTCGACTACACCGTCAACGGACGATCATGGTCCCGCTACGGCAACAGGTCGCCGTACCTGCCCGCCGCGCCGCACGGCGTGTACCGGGCGGCCGGAGACGACCGCTGGATCGCGGTCGCGGCCTTCACCCGGGACCAGTGGCTCGCCCTCGCCAGAGTCCTCGGCACCCAGCACTGGACCAGCGATCCCAGGCTCCTCACGCTCAACGACCGGCTCGCGAACCAGGACTACCTCGACCGGCTGGTCAACAGCGCGACGGCCGGGCGGGAGCCGTTCGCGCTGATGGAAGAGCTGCAGGCAGCGGGAGTACCAGCCGGGGTCTGCCAGACGGCCCAGGACCGCTACGAGCGGGACCCGCAGCTGGCGCACCTGCAATGGCTGACCGAAGTGGACCAGGCCGAGATCGGCCGCTGGCCCATCAAGGAGATCCCGGTGCGCTTCAGCGAGACGCCCGCCTATATCGGCGGGCCGCTCGACCGCAGCGGCCCCAACTACGGCCAGGACAACGACTACGTCTACGGCGAACTGCTCGGACTCTCCGCAGGCGAAATCGCCGAACTCGCGCGGGAAGGAGTCATCTGACGCCAGCCGGCGGAACGCACGCCGCTATCAACGACTACGCACCGGGCAGCAGAAAACAGAAAGGCACCCACGTCATGACCGTCTCCGTGAACATCAACACCGACAAGCCGCTGGACCGCGACGACCCGCTCCTCGCGCCGATCAAGGGCATCAAAGTGATCGATGTCGACACCCACCTCACCGAGCCGGGCGACCTGTGGACCTCCCGCGCCCCGGAGAAGTACAAGGACCTCGTGCCGCGGGTGATCTTCCGGAAGAACTCCGAGCTCCACGGCCTTCCCGGGTGGCGGCGAGACCGCCCCGACGACGAGGAGTCGCCCACGTGGATCGTCGGCGAGGACACCCCCCTCGGGTTCGCCGGCGGCGCGAGCGTCGTCAACAAGTCCAACCAGAAAGTCAGGGGCCACGACTTCATCCACTGGCCGCTGACCGAGGTCTCGCCCGCGGCAAGCCTCGTTGGGCCACGCCTGACCCTGATGGACGAGGTCGGCATCTGGGGGCAGGTCATGTACCCGAACGCCATCGGGTTCGGCGGGCATGCCATGGCCAGCGTCCAGGACCCGCAGCTCCGGCTGCTTATCCTGCAGATCTGGAACGACGCCATGGCCGAAATGCAGGAGCAGTCCGGCGGACGGATCATGGGCATGGCCCTGATCCCCTGGTGGGACGTCAACGCCGCGGTCAGGGAAGTCGAGCGGATCCACCGGCTGGGCCTGCACGGGGTGAACACCAACGCGGACCCGCAGAACCAGGGACTGCCGGATCTGTCGGATGAGTGCTACCGGCCGATGTGGGAAGCCATCGAGGGCCACAACCTCCCGGTGAACTTCCACATCGGCGCCAGCGTCTCACAAATCAGCTACTCCACGGGCTCCTGGCCGTCCCTCGACGGAGATACCCAGCTCGCCCTGGGGTCGTCGATGCTTTACATCGGCAACGCCCGGGTCATCGCCAACTTCATCTACTCGGGCCTGCTCGACCGGCACCCGAACCTGAAAGTCGTCTCCGTCGAAAGCGGCGTCGGCTGGATCCCGTTCATCCTCGACGCGCTCGACTACCAGGCCGTGGAGAACAACATCAACCACCTGTCGATGAAGCCCTCGGACTACTTCCACCGGCAGATCTACGCCTGCTTCTGGTTCGAGTCCCAGCGCGAGTTCCTCCACGACGTGGAGCGCCTCGGCCTGGACAACTGCATGTTCGAAACCGACTTCCCCCATCCGACCTGCCTGTACCCGCAGCCCCTCAAAGACATCGCCCAGTCCTTCGGCCGTAACGATGTGCCCTGGGAAGCGAGGGTCAAGCTACTCGGCGGCACCGCCGCCAGGGTCTACAACATCGACCTGCCCGCCGACTGACCCGGCGCCGCGGCCGGTCCGCAGGCCGGCGGACCGGCCGCGCCCCAGAAGTGTGCACGGTGTCCGTGAACACGCGTGGGTTGAACAACAAAGGAGTTACGCATGACAACGCCAACAGCGGTAGACCCGGCGAGCAGGGTCTACCGGACCGTCAACCCGGCGACCGGACAGGTCGTCAGGGAGTTCGTGCCGCTCAGCGGCGACGAGGCCGAGGCCCTGCTCGCCCGCGCGCACGCGGCCTACCTGACGTGGCGGCAGACGCCCGTCGCGGAACGGGCGAAGCTGTTCCTGCGGTTCGCCGAGCTCGTGGAGGCCAGCGCCGATGAACTTGCCCGGCTTGTGACGCTTGAGATGGGCAAGCCGCTGGCCCAGTCGAAGGGCGAGGCGAGCATCGCCGTGGCGATGTTCCGCTACTACGCGCAGCACGGCGAGGAGCTGCTCGCCGACGAGGAGACAGTGCTGCCTGGCTTCACCAAGGCGATCACCCGCCGCGAGCCGGTCGGCGTGGTGCTCGGCATCGAGCCGTGGAACGCCCCGCTGTACCAGGCCATGCGCGCGACGGCGCCGAACCTCATGCTCGGCAACACCGTGCTGCTCAAGCCGTCCGAGGTGTCGGCCGGATCGACGCTGTTCTTCGACCACCTGTTCGCCGAGGCCGGATTCCCTGCCGACGTGTACCAGACGGCGCTGGTCTCGACGGCGCAGGTGTCGGCCTACATCGCGGACCCGCGGGTGCGCGGCGTCACGATGACCGGCTCCGACCGCGCCGGCTCCGCGGTCGGCGAGCAGGCGGGCCGCAACATCAAGCCGGTCGTGCTCGAGCTCGGCGGGTCCGACGCGTTCGTCGTCCTCGACTCAGCCGACGTGGACAAGGCCGCGGCCACGGCCTCCTCCTGCCGCCTCGCCCTCGGCGGGCAGGTCTGCGTCTCGCCCAAGCGCGTCATCGTGACCGAGGCCGTCGCCGACGAGTTCATCGCGAAGTACACCGAGACGTTCGCCGGCGTGAAGGTCGGGGACCCGTTCGACCCGGAGACGACGGTCGGGCCGCTGTCCAGCGCCACGGCGGCCGACACCCTCCAGGAGCAGTACAAGGACGCTTTGGACAAGGGCGCCACGGTGCTCGTTCCCGGCGGCCGCGTCGACGGCCCCGGGGCGTTCTTCACCCCGGCCGTCATCGCCGGTATCACGCCTGACATGCGGATCTACACCGAGGAGGCGTTCGGGCCACTCGGGATGATCTACCGGGTGCCCGACGCGGACGCGGCGGTCACGCTCGCGAACAGTACGAAGTACGGCCTCGGCGGCACCGTGTACGGCGAGGACCTCGACGAGGCCCGCCGGGTAGCCAGCCAGCTCGACACCGGCGCCGTCGGCATCAACAACTACTTCGGCGCGCCCATCGAGATCCCGTTCGGCGGCACCAAGAGCTCCGGCGTCGGCCGCGAGCTCGGCAAGTCGGGCATGGACCAGTTCGCCAACATCAAGACCTACGGCATCGCCTGACCGGTCAGCGGCACAGTGGACATGGCTGTTGTACGGTTCTGCCGCGTCCTGTGTTACGAGTCATAACTCGACCTCAACGGTGCAGGACATCTCGCCAAATTTTCAGAAGAGGGTCACATTCATCTAACGCAGTAAATTTGCGTTAGATGTCGAAGGCGCCTTTCGGGTGCAGAGCTATGGAGGAACTGACATGGCATCGTTGGCCAACAAAGTCGCCATCGTGACCGGAGGCGGGACAGGCATCGGCAGGGCGACCGCGCTGGCGATGGCCAGTGCCGGTGCCTTGCTTGTCATCGGCAACCGTGACGCCAGGCTCGGCGAAGAAGTCGTGCGGAGCATCGAGCAGGCCGGCGGGCGTGCGGTTTTTCAGGTGACCGACGTGAGCAAACCCGACGATGTGAAGGCCCTCGTGGAGCGAGCCGTCAAGGAATTCGGACGGCTGGACCTGGCCTTTAACAACGCCGGGACGGGCGGCTAGCAGGCGCCCCTGCACGAGCAGGACATCGACAAGGCGTCGTTGCTGTTCGACGTGAACATCAAGGGCGTCTTCTACTGCATGAAGTACGAGATCGAGGAGATGCTCAGGACCGGCGGCGGCTCCATCGTGAACACGTCCTCGACGGTCGGGCTCAAAGGCTACCCGGCCTTCTCGTTGTATTCGGGCACGAAGCACGCGATCACCGGCATGACTAAGTCGGCGGCCCTCGACTACGTCAAACGGGGTATCCGCGTGAACGCGGTCGCCCCGGGCCCGATCGAGACGCCCATGCTGGCAAAGGATTCGAAGACGACCCGAACGCCGCCCCCCTTGTCCCGATGGGGCGGACTGGCCAGCCCGAAGAGATCGCTGACCCTGTCGTCTGGCTGCTTTCCGATGAGGCCCGTTACGTCACCGGACACACGTTCCCGGTCGATGGGGGCGCTTGTGCGCAGTGAGATGAGACAGGATCCCCGACCCGTACGCCGCAAATGCCGCGGCCACCAGCGAGGAAGTAATCGTGATTGATTTTGCAGCGTTACCGCCGGAAATCAACTCCGGCCGGATGTACGCGGGGCGGGGTCCGGGGCGCCGGCGATGATTATCAGAAGACCAAGCAGCAGAGTATGTTTCGGCCCGATGTGACTGGACACCACACCGGTGATCAGCATCGTCACGCCATTACCGCCATGCAGCTGGTGAACAGCAGAGCCACCTGCGACGGCGACGCGTTGAGGTTGTCGGCAATCGGCTTGAGGATCGGATCCACCAGGCCGAGGCCCATGAACGCGACGACGGATGCGAAGGCAACGGCCCAGACGGCCTTGGGTTGGCGCCACATGGGGCGGGGTTCTCCTCTTCAGTTGACGTTGACGTTGACGTTGACGTTGACGTTGACGGGCGGAATCAGCGGTGCCGCTGCGCGTCGTCGAGCAGACTGCGCATGATCCGTACCGCCTCGGCGAGGGTTTGACGATCAGCGTCATCAAGCCGCGCCAGGTGTTGATCGATCGCGGCCCCGCGTTCGGCACCGACCTGAGCCAACACCGAACGGCCCTCGGCTGTGATGTGGATCCGGACGGACCTCGCGTCGGCGGAATCGGTCGTCCGTGACACCAGACCTGCGTCCTCGAGCCGGCGAACCTGCGTGGTCATGACCGGCTGTGAGCAGTAATCGAGTGCGGCGAGATCAGATATCCGCGCCGGGCCGTGCTCCTCGATCGCCGAGAGCAGGCGGGCGCGGGCGTAGGGCAGTAGCGTCCTTACCCGCTGGGTGGCCAGCCGGTGGATTCTGGCGACCACGGCCAGCAGATCCGCCGCGAGTGCGGTGTCGGCCGCGAAGCGGTGACTCACCCGTCCCACACGGACTGGACATCCGGCGGGTATTCGGCGCAGTTATCGGTCTCTTTTGCAGCGACACCCTTGCTGTTGAAGAAGACCTTCGCCCAGTTGGGACACACCAGCGTCATCTGATCGGCGAAATTCGTAGCCATTTGCTCGGGGTAGGCTCTGCGATCCGCGGGAGTCAACGAGTAGAAATGATCATCCGGCGCGGGATCGGTAATCATCCGTGGCATTGGCGGCTGCCGCGCCAGTGAACGCCGTGGCCGCGATACCGCCGGCGAGAACGGCGATCCCGGCTCGCAGAACCGAATGCGCACGAACTGTTTGCGCGCGCCCTTGGTGTGTGCATGGGTATCTCCTGTCTTCTCAACGGCGCGGCGGTTTGGCGTCGCAGCCTGAGTGCACCGCCATTAGCGCGGCCGCGCAGCCGACGTCAGGACCGGCGTCTGGTCGGGGCAGTACCTGCCGATCGCGACGGCGAGGATTGCCATCTTGCCCAGCCACGCGTGGTAGTCACGGGGGCCGCAGATGCCGTAGCCGTGAAGCTGGTCGGCGATATCGGTGTCGACGTCGGCGTGCGCCGACGCAGCGAACGCGAACGCGGCCGCCGTGATCGACGCCAGCCCTGATAGTTTCGCCGATCTCATCGTTGTCCGTCATAACTAGTCGTGCCCAACACGAGTGGCTGAGTCGTCACCGCGTCCCTGTCCGTCGCTGAACCCTGAACGCCCGCAGCGTGCGCAACCGGCGGTCGCACCGCGTGGGTGCGCACTCGTAGCGGCCACCAGAACCACCGTCCCAGGAGGGTGGCGATCGACGGCATCAGCAGCGTGCGCACGATCAGTGTGTCGAGCAGTAGGCCGACGGCGATGGTGGAACCAAACTGAGCGACAGTGATCAGACTGCTTCCGAGCATGGAGGCCATGGTGACGGCGAACACCAGGCCCGCAGAGGTCACCACCTCACCGGTGCCGCCCATGGACCGGATCATTCCGGTCTTGAGTCCGGCGTGGATCTCGTCGCGGATCCGGGAGACCAGCAGCAGGTTGTAGTCCGATCCAACCGCCAACAGGATGATGACCGAGAACATCATCACCAGCCAGTGGATTTTCATGCCGAAAAGGTCCTGCCAGATGAGTACCGAGAGCCCAAAGGATGCCGCAATGGAGCTGGCCGCGGTGCCGACGATGACGGCCGCGGCGACCAGGGCTCGGGTGAGGATCAGCATGATCACGAAGATCAGGGTGAGCGAGGACACCACTACGATCATGAGGTCATATTTGGCGCCGTCGGCCATGTCTTTGAAGGTGGCGGCCGTTCCACCCAGATAGATTTTGGCGTTGGACAGGGAGGACATTTTCAGCGCGTCCTGGGCGGCTTTTCGCTCCGCGTCGACATGCGCGATTCCCTGCGGGGTCATCGGATCTTCCTGGTGGGTGATGAAGGCGCGAGCGGACTTGCCGTCGGGTGAGAGGAACATTTTCAAGCCCCGCACGAACTCCGGGTTTTGGAACGCTTCGGGTGGCAGGTAGAAGAGGTCACCGTT
>Ga0209530_1001428_pt1 | contig 10744 bp, 7 predicted proteins | sample BlaSpr_A8_Ref_O1_FD_187987 | JGI IMG/M metagenome (GOLD analysis project Ga0209530, IMG submission 187987) | Forest soil microbial communities from Thunder Bay, Ontario, Canada - Black Spruce, Ontario site 2_A8_Ref_O1 (SPAdes) (version 2) | ecosystem: Environmental > Terrestrial > Soil > Boreal...
CGGTTCACCTGTGGAAAACATTCCGCTCCAAGCCGAACACCATTCCGGTAGACGAGCAAAACTGTTCGCCTTCCCACCGGAACGGTGTTCGCCTTCAGAACGGAATGCTGTTCGGATTCACAACGGAATGGTGTTCGCCTTCAGACCGGAATCGCGTTCGCCTTCGACCGGATTCCCCAGGAAAACCCGCGCAGCCGGCTGTCGCCTTGATAGCGCTCAACGCAACGGCGAAACTCTCGATCGGGAAGGAAGCTGATTAACTGCGAGAAGACAGCGCGCCCTTGATTCATGAGCCATTGTCCGCTGTCCGGACTGCCCAAACCTGCCTCGCCGCCGTCAAATCGCGGCAAGCCAAAAATAGCCTCAACTCCTTACCGATCCATCACTTGCCTACCTCACTTGGCGCGTTAGCCGGACAGCAGTGATGCGGGCTAGGGTGGTTTAAGGCTCCCTTTGTTATTGGAGTAGTTCCGAAAACGATAATGCTTTTGGCAATTATCTGGGGAGGGATGTCTTATGTAGGCTGGCGAGCGTGGTCAGCGATATCAGTGGAACCGGTAGATCGCGCTAATTTGCATGTGTTTGGAGTTCACTTTAGAAGCGCAGAACCAAGCGCTGGCATACTAGCATTGCCTCCTGATACTTTTGCGCTCGTACAGGTGAAGATTCCAAGGCCCGAAGCGTTTATTGATATGGGGAATATCGGTAAGTGCAAAGTGACTTGCTACAACGTTCGGACTGCCATCATTCTTAGCCGACCTTTAGGACCACTAGAATGAAGATCAGCTTTTCACACAGCGTCCCGAGTGGCAGACTGGTGGGGAGATTTTCACGGGAAACATTTGGTATCCGGGCCACGAAAACGACAAGGTAATTCATACGAGTTGGCAACAGGAATTTGAACCAGCCGATTGGCCAGATTTGATTGCCGGTGCCAAAGAATTTTACGTTGTTACCAGGTCAACGTTTCAAGACTACCAAGGCGATTTGCCGCCTGCCGATTCCTGTAGATGGTGGTCGTTTAAAGATCACAAAGACTCCAGCGGATTGTGCTGGGGGCACAATACTTAGGCCGATTCGTCAACCCCTACTGATTTACTAGACTTGGGGCAACTTTGGGAGCAACTCGGTCCGAATTTTCGGGCAGCGGGGTTGGTGAGTGTAACGGCGATATTGCAACAGTTACAGGGTGGAACTAGAATGTCGGCGTTATGCCATCTCGAAAATGGCGGCTGCTTGTATTCGTTTTGGCCTTCACCTGTGTGATGCCGCACCGATGCGTTGCGGGACCGATATCGCGTTTCTGCGTAGCAACGCGGTCGTCCGTTCCGTCCCTCCCATCCGTTCCGCAACCAAATCCATTCTCGAATTTCCTCCCTCGATCCGTCGCATTCCCACGACTGCCGACAACTTTGTTCCAGTTGGGCGGAGTCCATCTGATGCATGTCACTTCTCCGCCTGAATTTCGGGCACATTTCGACGGGTCTGCATGGTGGATGCGACGGGCTAGTTCGCAGGATGAGCCCCGTCTCTTTCGCCTCCGCCTTGGGTGCCCACTGTGGCTACCCATCTGACAGATCCCCGTCCTTTTAGCGAAACTCAACTGTTCTTAACAGATCGCGTAAATTGAGAATTCTCGGTTCGGCTCCTCTGTACGGGTAAATTGTGAGGCAACTCCCGGCGAGCCCGTCTGAATTGGATCGTGTTGGACCGTAAACGGCTGCCAAAAACACGCCAAATTTAGGTTTTTTGGTTGAGCGCATCGTTCTCAACGATGAGGTCGCGAAGACGACGGTTGGGAAATGAAGATCCTGGGACCGAACGGGTGCGAGGGGTAGCGCTGGCGAGGAGAGGCCACCGCAACCCGAAACCCAAATCCCGAGCTCAGTTCAACGAACATCTCGACAGTTGCCACCCGTCCCCCTATGCCAATTTGCAAAAGTGGTTTGCAAGAGTTTGCAAAAGTGGTATTGACAGCCGAAGTGATCAGGCGGAAACCGTGAGAGTTGATTCACCGTTTCGCGCAGGCGCGTTGGGGTTCACTCACTTCGGCACCCAATCGCTTCAGGCTCCCTTAAAGCTGCTTGCGCCCATAATACGATCCCTCCGCTTAAGGCTTTGAACGCGGGATTCGAGGCGAGTTTCCCTTCGCGCAATCAACATCCCAAAACAATTTGAGTCAGTGTGCGCCCGTGGCCTACCCGTGGGCGTTTGGAGATCGCTGTGGCAACAATCTACGAAAAGTCAAAAGACACCAAGGCCGTGCGGGTGTGGGTGCGGAGCGTCCATCATCAAATCAAGGTCGGCGACCTGGTGGAGATCACGCTGTATGAAGATCCTGTGAGGCAACGAGGCCAGCGTCCGATCCGGCAGTCGCGTGACAAACCCGTGACGAAGCCGACGTTGCACACGTTTGAAGTCGTCGAAGCGCCGCGCTTCGAGCACGACGTTTCGCAGCAGAGGCGAGCCACGATCGTCCTGGTGGAAGCAAAAAACTTGGGGGCTATATGAAACGACGCACAAAAGAAGGCGCACGGTCGAGGGTCGGACAGATTGCCGCTGCCGCTGGTTTAGACAAGTCTGAACGAAAAGTCTTGCTGGATTCTTACCAGGATGCACGGGCGTTTTTCGGCGGAGATCGGGTGATTACGAGGAGCAAATTGAAAGAAGAAGTTTTGGGATTTCTGGGATTGCCAGCAAAAGCACGAAATGAGGATGTCGTGCAGGCGCTACGGCAGCGTGGGTTCTCCTCCGGGAATCAGCACAAAAGCTGGCGGCATCTGGCCAGGATGTTGGGTATCCACACTCTCAGTGAACTTTTAAAAACAAAAGGTGGCGGTGCCGCGTGAAAAAGAAGAAGCAAGTGACCTGCCACATAGACCAACCGTGCAAAACTGTGGCACGAAAAGCAGAGGTTAAATTATGATCCATGTCGCACTGAAGCAGATCCCCACCAGTTTCGCTCACCAGCACCAAGTCGATGAAGATCGGGTCCAAACCATAATGAAGGTGCTTTCACGTGATGGCTTGAATAGCGAACGCGTCGATTGGTGCCTTCCCCCTCTTCTTGTTCTGGAGGATGAGGGCCATGGGTTTACACTGTTCGACGGACATCACCGAGCTGCAGCAGCCCTTCGGCTTAAACTAGAAACGGTGCCTGCTTACATAATCCGAATCTCGGACCTGTATCGAGTTGTTATCGGTCACTTCAATGGCTTCACGCCGAATCGGATTTCAGACCTCGATAAATACATTGTTTTACCCGACGGCCGAATCTATGCGGACGCAGAAGTGCGATAGGCGAGCTTGACTTGAAAAGCTGTGTAACCCGAGTCCCCGGGATTCTTATGGAGGAGCATCCGGTAGCCGTTCTCGCCGAAATTAGAATAGCGGAAATGTCTGTGCCGCTCGAACTGTATAACATGGTGACCCTGGCGTCGGGAATGAAGCCCGGGCTCTAGTGGAACACGCCCTGAGTGACAAGCCGGGAGACTGGCGAGTGTCGATCGTCGGTTCTCGCGAAAACGACAGTTGGGAAACGAAGATCCTGGGGCCTAACGGATTTGAGCGGTCCATACACATTGGTGGGAAGTGCGGGAGAGCACCAGCCTTCGGTGATCACTAATGTGCTGCTGAGACTGCTGCCGGTGGGGGTGAGGCGAGGGTGCGCCATCTGCGCGAACACGCCGACGATCAACGCATGCTTTTCGGAGGTTGATTCACGCATCAAGGTCTATGAAGTCGCCAGAGAAGTGAGTGGCATATCCCGCACAGTTTCTTAGATGCCCGCACTGGGCAAGTACGACAAAAGTGCGACAAAAGACGCGACGGTCGGAGGCGGATGAAGAAAACAATCGCGTTAGTGGTGCTACCTCAAGGTCTGCAAAACCTTTATACGTGAGTTCGATTCTCACCCGCGCCTCCAACTCATTGTAAAAGGCCTTTTGGCACTGGCTCTGGATAGATCCTCAATGAGTTCAGCGGCCGGGGTGCAAAGAGTCTCGAAGCCATTCTGGATGGCGCGATAACCAATCGCCACGGCGAGGCGAAGAAGGGATTCCGCGTCGGCACAGGAACTTCTCGCCGAGTAAGTAAACAGGTATGCATGATGAGTCCGAACTTTGCTAGCTGCTTCAGGAAACGCAACCTTGTAGAATGTGGCTGACGCAGCGCCGTTTCCTAAGATGTCCGAAACCTCTACCCGACGGCCGCCCGGTCCCAAGCCGCATTTCCTGATCGGCAACCTGCCCCTCGCGAGCCCTGAACCGCTTGCAGTGTTTGCCAAGTGGGCCCGTGAATTTGGAGATATCTTTTACTACCGGGCTGCCTGGATTCGCGTTTTCTTTATCAATCGCCCGGATTTGATCGAGTCTGTCCTGGTCACCAACTATCAGAGCTTTCATAAAGACCGCGTTCTCCGCAATAGTCGGTGGTTTTTTGGCGACGGCTTGTTGACCAGCGAGGGCGCCTACTGGCTGCGGCAAAGGCGTCTGATACAGCCGGCTTTCCATCGTGATCGCATCGCTTCCTATGCGCGGACCATGACGGACAAAGCTCGGGAAATGCTTAATAGCTGGAAGGATGGAGAGGTCCGTGACGTTCATCAGGACATGATGCATCTGACGATGCGAATTGTCTCCAGCGTACTCTTCAACACAGCAATCGCGGAGGAGGAGACCGTCGCCGTGGCCCTCAACGTGTTGATGGCGCAACTGCGAGGTGGGCGCATGCTCCTCCCGGGATTTGTCCGGCACATTCCGCTGCCCACGGTTTTGAGGGCTCGAAAGGCTGTTCGGCAGTTGGACAAGGTCGTTTACGGCATCATCCAGCAGGGACGGGCGCGAAATCACGACAGCGGCGACTTTCTCTCGCTGCTTCTGGCCGCACAACAGGAAGACGGAACTCGCATGACGGACCGGCAACTTCGCGACGAGGTCATGGCATTTCTAGTGGCCGGGCATGAAACCACGGCGCTCGCCTTAACGTGGACGTTCTACCTTCTGAGCCAGCATCCGGAGGTGGAGCGAAAGCTGCACCAGGAACTGGATACGACTCTTCAAGAGCGCGCTCCCCAGCCGGAAGATCTGCCACGACTCGCGTATACCGAGAAGGTGATCAAGGAAGCGATGCGGCTTTATCCGCCGGCGTGGGGGTTGGGCCGGACTGCGATCAAGCCATGCGAAGTCGGCGGATACCAAGTACCAGCAAGCGCCAGCGTCGTCATGAGCCAGTGGGTCATGCACCGCAACCCGCTGTTTTTCCCCGATCCTGAACGGTTTAGTCCTGACCGCTGGACGTCCGAGCGCGTTGCCTCTCTGCCAAAGTTCGCCTATTTCCCATTTGGCGGCGGACCTCGTTCCTGCGTGGGCGCTTCTTTTGCAATGATGGAAGCGGTTTTGCTGCTGGCGGTCATTGCCCAGAACGCCCAACTCCGCTTGACCACCGACCGCTCCGTCGCTGGCCTGCCGGGCATGACTTTGCGCCCGAAGGAAGAAATCAGAATGATGATTTCCAGAAGTTGAACGCTTTCCCTATTGCGGTCTGCTTGAAGAACTATTAACTCTTGCCGCGCCTCGTCTGCGTAAGGCTCCGTCGTTGCTTTATTGAAGCTTGAACTATAATGGCCCCGACGGATGGCGCTCACCTCTGGAACAAAACTAGGTCCCTACGAAATCATTGCTCCGCTCGGTGCTGGCGGGATGGGCGAGGTCTATCGCGCCCGGGACACGCGCTTGGGACGCGATGTCGCCCTGAAGATTCTTCCAGAATCTTTCGCCCCCGATACCGACCGACTGCGTCGCTTTGAGCAGGAGGCGCGGGCCGTAGCTGCGCTGAACCATCCCAACATTCTCGCCATTCACGATATTGGCAAACAGAACGGTGCACCGTTTCTGGTCTCCGAACTTCTGGAGGGAGAAAGCATGCGCGGCGCTCTCGACCGCGGCGCTCTGCCTCAGCGTAAGACAATTGAATATGGAGTGCAGATCGCGTATGGCCTCGCGGCGGCGCACGACAAAGGAATCGTCCACCGCGATCTAAAGCCCGAAAATATTTTCGTCACGAAAGACGGGCGCATCAAAATTCTCGATTTTGGCTTGGCGAAGCTGGCCCAGAGGGCTGGTATAAATCCAGACGAAGCTACGCTTACCGCCTCGCAGACGACAGCGGGCATGGTTATGGGCACGGCGAGTTATATGGCGCCGGAGCAGGTGCGCGGCGAGGGAGCCGATCCTCGCACCGACATCTTTGCCTTCGGAGCCGTGCTCTACGAAATGCTTTCTGGGGTGCGCGCTTTTCGCCGCGATACGCCGGCTGAAACCATGACCGCAGTTTTGAAGGACGATCCCCCGGAGTTGTCCGATGGAACCCGTCTGGTCTCCCCGTCGCTCGAGCGCATCGTGCGCCGCTGCCTGGAGAAAAATCCGGAACAGCGTTTCCAGTCGGCGCGTGATCTGTCTTTCGCTCTGAGCGCGCTCTCCGGAACCGAAACCAGCAATATTGCGCGTGCCGCAGCCGCGGCTCCTCGCCGTCTGCCGCTCCGGCTCTGGACTTCCATAGCATTGGCGCTGGTCGCCGTCGCTGTTGTGACATGGTTCGTCGCACGGCGTCCCACGCCGACCGTGCTCATGCAGTTTGCTATTCCCGTTCCCGAAGAGATGAGTGTGAGCCACATGGCGCTCTCGCGCGACGGTTCGATGCTGGCGTTTGTGTCGCCGGACGAGAATACCGGTTTGCCAATGCTCTACGTGCAACGCGTCGGATCTCAGAACGTGACGCCTCTGCCCGGCACTCAGGGCGCAACTTATCCCTTCTGGTCGCCGGATGGAGCCTACGTCGCGTTTTTCGCCAGCGGCAAATTGCTGAAGATGTCAATTTCGAGTGGTACGCCTCAGGCTGTGGCCAATGTTTTGGCGGCGCGAGGGGGGAGTTGGGGAAGCCGTGATGTCATCGTTTATGCTCCCGGCCCGAGCAGCGGCATATGGCGCGTCAATCCTGACGGCAGCGGCGCCGCTCCGCTCACTCGAGAGCTTTTGGCAAAATCTCAAGATCAACAGACGCACCGCTGGCCGATGTTTCTTCCCGATGGAAAACATTTTTTATTCTGGGCGGGTAATTTCGCTAATCCCAAAGATGATCACACCAGCGGCATTTATCTCGGCTCCACGGATGACAAGGAACAGAAACTTGTTCTCTTTTGTCGTTCGAGCGTGGGCTACGACTCCCGGCATTTGTTTTACGCGGATGACAATCGGCAGCTTGTCAGTGTTCCTTTTGATACCTCCACCGCCAAGATTTTGGGCGGCCCGACCGCGATTGCAAATGTTGTCGGCTTTCAACCGTCGACTTACTGGGCGGCGTTTTCGGTTGCCTCGAATGGAACGGTGGTCTACAACACGGGCGCCGGCGCATCGCTCTCCGCTCTCACCTGGATGGATCGATCAGGCAAAGAACTGGGCCGCATCGGCGATGTAGGCGTCATTGCCAACCCTAATCTTTCACCCGACGACAGCCGCGTTGCCGTGGACATCACCGATGTAAAGGCAAATAACGTCGATATCTGGCTGGAGAGCACAGGCGTTTTTGGTGCCGCGGAGCGCTTCACATTCGACCCGGAGGAAGAAGTATCCGCAGTGTGGTCGCGGGACGGCAGCGTGTTGGCCTATCGCTCAAGCCTGGGGAGTGGCGCGTCGATATTTCTCAAGCGGGCGAGCGGACTGGAGCGCGAAAAGTCAATTGGTCGGGGCCCGGCAGTGGGGGATTCGGTTCCGAATGCCTGGACCCCTGACGGCCAGCAGATTCTCTGTACCGCTTTTGCTCCAGTCGATATGCATTTAGAGTTGTGGCCGACGGGAGGCGGATTGCCGACTCGATTCCTGTCCACCAAATCCAATCAGTCGAACGGACAGATTTCCCGTGACGGAAAATGGCTGGCCTATGCGTCCGATGAATCGGGCATCTGGGAAATTTATGTCACCTCGTTCCCCGGCGCCGCGGGAAAGTGGCAGGTATCGCGTGGCGGCGGCACCGAACCGCGCTGGCGCGGTGACGGCAAAGAAATGTTCTACGTTGGACCGACCGGCATCCTGATGGCGGTACCCGTCAACGGCGAAAACGGCTTCTCGACTGGCACACCCGCGCCTCTTTTCCAGCTCGGCGGCCGGACGCCGATCTCCAGCACCGATATCTTTACCTATGACGTGTCCCTGGATGGAAAGCGCATCCTGGTAAACCACTTCGTCAAGCCCGAGCACGTTCCGCCGCTGACTGTCCTGCTGAACACAGCTTCCGGCAGTCCATCTTTCTAGGTCCCTTAGTTTAGCCCTGCAATATCCCCGGCTCCGGGCGCTGCTGGCTCGCTTTGATAATCTCGATGGTGTAGATAGACATACTGCATTACAATGAAGCCGGCATAGGCGGGTCAGAGAAGAGAGCCATTCTTCACGCCGATCGCTGGTCGATCGATCGCTGTCATGTCCCCCGCGTCTCACGATGGGCGCCCCCGGATCGATCTTTTCCACGGCACGATCCTTGCCCTGACTTGGAATGAGGCGCAACAGAAATCTTTGCCGGCAAGAGCGTCTTCGACGGGTTTATCCCCCGAAGGGTGAAAAGCAATGAAACTCAACTATTCCTGGGACAGCGGACAGAAGGACCTTCTCGCGGGAGTGACCGTCGCCGCCATTTCCTTACCTCAGGCGATGGCTTATGCGCTCATTGCGGGCATCGATCCACGCTTCGGTTTGTATTCCGCAATTGTGGTTACGCTGGTGGCGTCCATTTTCGGTTCTTCGTCTCACCTGATCAATGGGCCGACCAACGCAATCTCGCTGGTAGTTTTCAGCGCGCTCGCCTTTATCAGTCCCGATGCGCCGTTTGACGTCTATCAGGCCACTTTCTTGTTAGCGATCATGATCGGTACGATCCAGATCCTGATCGCGATCTTTAAACTCGGAGACCTGACTCGTTACATTTCCGAATCGGTCGTGATCGGCTTTATGGCCGGCGCGGGCGCGTTAGTTGGACTCAGCCAGCTCGGCAACCTGACCGGCCTGCGGGACCGCGGCACCGGAGAGCAGCACGTGCTCTACCGCATCTGGCTTACGCTCAGCGGTGGCCACGTGAACCCGCGCGCTCTCGGCATTGGTCTGGGGACGATCGTGCTTGTCGTGATCCTCAGAAAACTGGCGCGAAAATATCACCTGCCGCAAATCGACATGCTGGTGGCCTTGATAGCCGCAGCGCTTGTCGCCGCATGGTTCGGCTGGTCCAGGCCCGGGTTGGACGGCAAGACCCTCGTGTCAGTCGTAGGCAGCGTTCCGCGCAGTCTTCCTCTTCCGCATGTTCCGCAGATCAAATTCTGGTGGGTCAAGGAGTTGTCAGGCAGCGCGCTCGCAATCTCCTTTCTCGGACTGCTAGAGGCGCTGGCCATTGCGAAGTCCATCGCCTCCTACACCCGCCAACCGTTGGACTACAACCGTCAGTGCCTCGCCGAAGGCCTGGCCAATCTTACCGGCGGATTTTTCCAATGCTTGCCCGGCTCCGGTTCGCTCACGCGTTCCGCCATCAACTTTCAGTCAGGAGCGGTGAGCCGTTTCTCCGGCGTAATCTCTGCCGCAACGGTGGCTCTGGTTGTCGTCTTGTTCGCGCCCTCCGCGAGGTATGTTCCCAAGGCCGCGTTGGCCGGGTTGCTGCTGGTCACTGCTTCCCGGCTGATCGATTGGAGGCGGCTGAGCTATGCCGTACGTGCCTCTCGCTTCGATGCTGGGTTGGTTTTTGTGACTGCGTTCTCCGCTATTTTCATTAGCGTCGAATTCTCTATTCTCATTGGCGTAGCTCTTTCGTTCCTGCTATTTGTTCCGCGCGCCGCTGTGCTGCGATGGTCCGAAATGGTTGTCAGCGACGAGCGCGTGGTGCGCGAACGCCTGGATGAAGATCCTCCTTGTACCGTCATGTTGCTCTACGATTTGGAGGGCGAGCTCTTTTTTGGCGCCGGCCCGGAACTGGATCACTGTTTCGACGAACTCAAGCGCCGGACCGAAGACGAGAACATCCGTTTCATTGTGCTGCGCATCAAGCGCACTCGAAACCCCGACATGGTTGCCCTGGAACGAGTCGAACATTTTCTCCAGGACATGGAGAAACACGGAACGACTGTGCTGCTGTGCGGAGTTCGTCCCGACTTTGCGAAGGCAATGACCAATTTGCGTTTTCACAATTGGCTGGCCGCGGATCGCGTTTTTCGCGAAGAGGACGAGAAGTTTTCGTCGACCCTCAAAGCAGTCCGCCACGTGCACAAACTTTTGGGACGGAACACCTGTCCCCATTGTCAGAAAAATGGCACGGCTGCGGCTGACAGGACGGCACAGTATTATTTGGTGTAAAGGAAATCGGGGACTTTTCCGGATTGGAAAAACGGAGACCTGCAAATGAAAAGAAAATTCGTTGTGGCCGCGGTGTTGGCTGTGGTGGCCATGTCGTTGCAATCACTCGCTGCTGCGGCAGACAATCGAAGTTCAGAGACTAAGAGTGCCGACGAGCAAACCTCCAAAGACCAAAGTTCATGGCAGCGCGATCTGCTCACCTGGCGCGCTCAGCGCGCAACCAATCTCCAGGCTCCGGAGGGGTGGCTTTCATTGATTGCCCTAGGATGGCTCAAGGAGGGCGACAACAGCTTCGGTGCAGCAGGAGACAGCCGGGTTCAGATCACCGCCTTGGCTCCAGCGCATATCGCGGTCGTGCGCCT
>Ga0209530_1001429_pt1 | contig 10742 bp, 10 predicted proteins | sample BlaSpr_A8_Ref_O1_FD_187987 | JGI IMG/M metagenome (GOLD analysis project Ga0209530, IMG submission 187987) | Forest soil microbial communities from Thunder Bay, Ontario, Canada - Black Spruce, Ontario site 2_A8_Ref_O1 (SPAdes) (version 2) | ecosystem: Environmental > Terrestrial > Soil > Boreal...
CGAAGAAGTCTTGATCCGTACCTGCGTTGATTTCGCAATACCGGCAAAGCGAGTGCCAGGTTTGACGGGCGTTTGGACGACCGCTGGAAGCGACGATGCCCATGTAGGGACAGTTGCCTCGGCTGTCCCGCGAAGCGAAGCGAGCGCGCCCGTGGAAGGTCACGACTCCAATCGTGCCGAAAAAACTCAAGATGATGACTTGGCTTCAGTCGCTGATCTGCATTCATCCGAAGCCAAACTCGCCGCCATCGGCATCCATATCTCCCGCTCCGTCACTTCGCACGGCTTCGCCCTGAACGTGAACACCGACCTCACCTACTTCAATCTGATCGTCCCCTGTGGCATTACGACGAAGCCGGTCACGTCGATGCAGCAAGAAGTTGGCAAGCCGATCGATCTGAACGCCGTCGCCGAATCCATCTCCCGCAATTTTGGCTCAGTCTTCTCCAGTCAAATATTATGGCTCGACACAATCGACGCGTTGCTCGGTAACAGCGTCGGCGTGCCGCTTGAGCGCCCCGCCGAATTTCGCCAACTTCACAACGAAGACGAAACAGCCTGGGCCTAGCCCAATGCGGCGCTCTCGCGATAGCATAAGGTTTGCGCTCGGGCTAGGTTACACTCTATGGCAATCAAGAAAAAATCCACTTCAAAACAAGCCTCAAACGGTACCCATGCACGCAATGGGAAATCTGCGCCCAAGCCAAGCAATAAGGTGTCTGCTGTCGCGCACCTCCGTACTTACTCCATCCCCGACTCACGTCTCGAGCACCCCAATCTTTCCGTAAGCCAGCACATCGAAAAAGATAAAGACGGCACCGGCCACGTCCGCTACGAAGTCTCAGGCGACCTCAACGCGCCAGTCCCGCCGATCCGCGACTCCAAATATCTGAGCAAGCAGCAAGCTATCGAGATCTATCGTTTCATGCTGCTCAACCGCAAGATGGAAGTGGCGCTCGAAAATCTTTACAAGCAAGGTAAAGTCGTCGGAGGAGTTTATTTCGGACTCGGCCAGGAAGCGTGCTCCTGCGCCTCGGCCTACGCGCTCGATAAAGACGACTGGTTCGCGCCCATGATCCGCAATCAGGGAGCGCTGCTGGTCCGCGGATTTGCCGCGCGCGACACTATGATGCAGTACATGGCCAAGGCCGATTCGCCCACCCGAGGCCGCGACGGCACCAGCCACTTCGGCGACATCGAAAAGCGCAACATGGTCTCGCCCATCTCCATGCTCGGCGATTTAATCCCCGTGCTCTCCGGCGTTGCGCTCGGTGCGCGCCTGCAAGGCCGCAACGTCGCCGTCATGACCTACATCGGCGACGGAGGCCAGTCCACTGGCGTCACCTACGAAGGCATCAACTTCGCCGCCGTGCAAAATCTCGGCCTCGTGCTCTTCGTCGAAAGCAACGAGTGGGCCTATTCCACGCCCTCGGAAATGCAATACCGCTGCAAAGACCTCGCCGAACGCGCCATCGGATACGGCATCCCCGGCATCATCGTCGACGGCACCGACGCCTGCCAGGTCTATGACGCCGCCCGAGAAGCCGTCGAACGCGCCCGCCGCGGCGACGGCCCGACGCTGATCGAAGCTAAAATGATGCGTATGAAAGGCCACGCCATCCACGACGCTGCAACTTACGTTCCAAAAGAAATGGTCGACTTCTGGAAAAAGCGCGACCCAATCGCACGATTCGAAAATTATTTAGTGAAAGAAAAAAAGTGGCTGTCAGCGAAAGAAAACGCTGACTTGATTTCGGAAGTAGAGCGGGTAATAGAAGAAGAACGCGAAATCGCCGTAAACAGCCCGATGCCGACGCCCGAATCCGCCGAAGGCGGCGTCTACTGCGAACCCGGCTGCCACGAAATCAAACCGAAGTATGGAATGCCGAAAGTAAAAAAGGGAAGCGGTGGTTACAAAGTCACCGAAGCCGCCGTACATTTGAAGTAATCTGCGGATAGGCGAATCAACGTTAGCTATGTCAGACGAAGGCAGACAAAGCGTCGGTCAACGCAAAATAAAGAATCTCGCGTGGCGCCTTGCATTGATCGCAACCGGCGCCCTGACCGTCAGGCACGGACTGCAGCTCATGCACAGCGGCGTGTTCGTCGAGCAAAATACGTGGTTTCGTGGCACGAATTATTCCGCAGGAACATTGGCCGCAGGAGTTTTTCTTGGGCTGCTAGCGTTTCTTCCGCCAGCTTCATGGATAAGCCGCTTAATGAAAGAGAAAAAAGCTGATTCCCAGACTCATTTGACCTATCATCGCAGACGACACGGACCAAAGAAACACAACGTTTAAGACCGTAGTTTGTGCGGTCATCGAATCCGCGACCTCGGCTAAGAAGGCTGCATCACGACGGTGCCACCAAGTTGTAGAGGCCGCGTTAGATCTTGATTAGACTAAGGCAGAGCATGTCTGACCGCGATCAAACCGTCGACGAGATTTACTCCCTGATCCGCGGGGCAATCCTCGCGAAAGACATCCTGGCTGTGAATTACCGCGGCTCCGTGCGCGAAATGTGCCCGCATGTACTCGGCAAGACGAAGGGATCGTCCTACGCACTCATGTACCAATTTGCAGGCGAGACCAAAGGCAGCCTCAAGCGAGACGGATCGCCCGAAAACAGGCGCTGCCTGCGAATCGAGGAAATTTCTCACGTTGCCGTGCGTAAGTCAGCAGGCGAGTGGCACACAGCGTCGAACTATTCAGCAATGCAGAATTGCGTCAGGGAAATTGACGTAAGAGGCGAATCAAAAGCCGCCTAGCGGCAGATGTTATTAGGAAAGATCTAGCTTTATCCGTGTTGATCCGCGAAAATCCGCGGCGAAAGAATTTAACCCTATGCAACTCACCTACCTCGAAGCCATCCGCCAGGGAATCTGGGAAGAGATGGAACACGACCCAACCGTCTTCTGCCTCGGCGAAGACATCGGCATTTACGGCGGCGCCTTCAAAGTCACCGACGGATTCATTGACCGCTTCGGTCCCGAGCGCGTCATCGACACGCCCATCGCCGAGTCCGCCATCGTCGGCGCGGCCTTCGGAGCGTCGCTCACCGGCATGCGCCCGGTCGCCGAATTTCAGTTCATGGATTTCATCCCCTGCGCCATGAACCAGATCAGCAACATGGTCGCGAAGACGCACTACCTCTGGGGCGCGCCCGCTCCGCTTGTCCTCCGCGGCCCAAGCGGTGGATACGTTCACGGCGGTCCGTTCCACTCGCAAAATCCCGAGATGTGGTTCGTCCACAATCCAGGCCTGAAAGTAATCTGCCCGGCCACGCCCTACGACGCCAAGGGCCTGATCAAAGCCGCAATCCGCGATAATAACCCCTGCATATTTTTTGAGCACAAATATCTTTATCGGCGTATCAAGGGTGAAGTTCCCGCTGGGGACTACGTCGTTCCCATCGGCAAAGCGAACATTGTCCGCGAAGGCCGCGACCTCAGCGTGATCACCTACGCAGCGATGGTCCACTCCGCGCTCGAAGCTGTCGAGATTCTCGCAAGAGAAAATATCGACATCGAGATCCTCGACCTGCGTACCGTTTCCCCTCTCGACCGCGAAGCCATCGCTCAGACTGTAAAGAAAACAAACAAAGTGATTATCCTTCATGAGCACTCCCGCACCGGAGGGCTAGCCGGCGAGATCGCCGCTATCATTAACGAAGAAGCCTTCGACGATCTTGATGGTCCCATTGTCCGCATTGCAGGGTTGGATTCGGCGATTCCGTTTTCACCGCCGCAAGAGGAACACTACTTGCCGAAGGTGGCCGATGTTGTGCGTGAGGCGCGCCGGCTCAAGGCTTATTGATAGCCGCCAGGGAACCGGGTGCCGACGCTGAGCTAGCGCTTCACCCGTTCCATCTGCCACAATAGTTCGTTTGGAGGCTGCATGGCGAAATTTGCCTTTGGCGTCATTGTTACTCTTCTTATAATTTTGTTGGGCTGTGTAGGCTTCGCCGCGCTAGGCTTCTTTCCAACGCAGGCCAACGTCGCGCCGTCTCCTTTGGAAAGTCGCATCGCTATGGGAGCCATGGATGCCTCGATGGATCGTCACGCTCCTCATCTTGCCAATCCCGTTCCCCCGACCGATCAAAATCTGGAAGACGGGATGAAGCTGTACACCATGAACTGCTCTCTTTGTCACGGCACGCTAGATCGCAAGCCCGCCTCTCTCGGCAATTCCTTCTATCCGCCAGCTCCTAATCTCATTACCGATCCGCCAGACGATCCCGAGTGGCACGTTTTCTTCACCATCCGAACTGGCGTTCGCTACACAGGAATGCCGGCCTGGGACAAGACCCTCAGTCAGCAGGATATGTGGAAGATTGCCAGCCTCTTGTCACACCTGGAGAAATTGCCGCCCTCGGTTCAGGAATATTGGAAGGCTAACTTTGGCGTCGAAGCGCCTGCCGAAGAGCCCAAGGGAAGCCCGAACACTAAAGAGGGACCCGAACACTAACACCAAGGAGAGCGGCATCGGCCAGGATATTTTGTGTGTACTATGTCCGGAGTCCCTTAGAGTTGCTCTTCTCCGAACGATATAATTGAGACATCTTATCGGGGCACCGCAGACGGCGAGCCCTTGAAAGGAAATCATGCCAACTGACATCATCATGCCCCAGATGGGTGAATCCATTGTTGAGGGCACAATAACAAAATGGCTGAAGAAACAAGGCGATAAGGTTCAGCGCGACGAACCGCTGTTCGAAATCTCCACCGACAAGGTGGATGCGGAGATTCCTGCGCCTGCCTCCGGCGTGCTTCAGGAAATCAAAGTGATGGAAGGCGCGACCGTCGGTGTCAATACGATCGTCGGGACCATTGCAGCTGACGGTGAGTCTGCAGCAACCAAGCCGGCGCAATCCGCCCCTGCCAAGTCGACAGCTCCGGAACGGAAAGAAGAAGCAAGGTCTGCAACCGCCGACACTCCAGCTTCGAGCCAAGCTCCATCCCCCTCCCCATCCCAAGCTTCATCCGAAGACGAGGAAACGCGTTCCTCTCCGCTGGTCCGCAAGATCGCCCGTGAACATGGCGTCAATCTGGCCCAAGTTTCCGGCACAGGCCTTGGTGGAAGGATCACGAAGCAGGACATTCTTAGTTTCATAGACAACCAGTCATCTGCTCCAGGCGCAACATCTCCTTCCGTCCCTGTTGCGGCGAGTAGCCCAGTCGCTAGTTCAGCTTCTACTCCCGCTCCGCGTCCATCTGGTCCCGCCGCACCCGTTCAATATCCCGGCGATCTGGTCCCGATGACCAACATGCGCAAGATCATCGCGCAACGCATGATCGAGTCTCGCCGGACCAGTGCACATGTTCATTGCATGTACGAAGTGGACTTCACTCGAATCGTGAGCCTGCGTGCCAAACATAAGAACGGATTCGAGCAGCGCCACGGCGTCCGTCTTACCTTCATGCCATTTTTCGTGCGTGCCGCCATCATTGCCTTGCAGCAGTGGCCGGTCATCAACGCGTGGATCGAAGGCGACAACGTCCGGTACCACCGCAACATCAATGTAGGAATCGCTGTTGCCCTCGACTGGGGACTCATTGTGCCCGTCCTCAAGAATGCCGGCGATTTAAACTTCCTCGGGTTGCAACGCGGCATCACCGATCTCGGGGAACGCGCGCGCACCAAGAAGCTGAAGCCCGAGGATGTGGAAGGGTCCACTTTCACCGTCACCAATCCTGGGCAGTTTGGCGCCGTCTTTGGCCTGCCGATCATCAATCAGCCCAACTCAGCCATCATGGGCGTCGGCGGCATTACGAAACAGCCGCTCGTCGTCACCGATAAGGAAGGGAACGATTCGATTGCCATTCGCTCCGTTGTCCACCTGACGCTGGGCTACGATCATCGCCTGATCGATGGCGCGGTCGCAGACCAGTTCATGGCTTTGGTGAAGAAGACATTGGAGGGTTGGAACGAAGAGGTGGGGTAGCGTCCTTAGGCTTTAGCGATGGTCGAAGTCCGTGGCTTGCACCAGGTCGAGGCATTTAGGCACTGCTCAACCGCCGCATTCTCAATCGCGATCGTTCCCGGCGTCGCCATTGACGCCACATTCGCGCCGGTCTGGCTATAAGTGATAGAGGTTCCGGAAACCGCGACCGGCCCATGATTTCCCCAATACGCTGGGTTGTCGGTGAAATTGATATTGACTGTGTCGCCATTCTGAATCGTGCTGCAAGCCGAAGCCGTAGTAATCGTGACAACATTCGATTGGCGCTGTGCATTTGTGATCTGGCATCCGTCGGCTTCCACCGTTGAGGTAAAGTTCACCCCGCGCAAAGTCACTCCGCCATAGTGGTTCGAATTCACCAGATCACCCAGCACCATGCACCGGTCCCGTGTAGAACAAGAGAGCAAAGTTCCATTCCCCTCTATCAGCGCCCGGCTGCAGTGCGCGTAAATCGATCCATAGACCGGAATTGCATTCCCAAGTGTGCCCGTCGCTGGAAGAACCACTCTCGCATTCGCATCCACAGCGTCTCCCGACGCCGGGAGTCCGCAGGCATCATTGATCGCTTCCTGTATTCCGCTGCTCGCACTGCTGATCTTGTATCCCGCCGAATGCGAATTCCTCGGCGTGAACACAATCGTTCCCGAGGCCGCTCCCGGCGCGCACGTTCCTCCAGTCACCATCACCGGCTCGGGCGTACCCTGCAAGCTGATGTATGCGTAGTACATCGAATACCCGGACGTATCCACTCCCACCGGACAGGGCGACAAAGTGATCGTGGCCTGCGCCCCTCCCGCTAAACTCCCGCTCGGACTCACGCTCCAGTTGTCGCTTCCCGTCACATAGCGGATCCCGCTTATATTGTTCGCCGTGAACTGCGTTCCCAACGGCTGCGTAATGTTTTGGCTCGCCCCCGGCGTAACCGAAACACTGCTGACTCCGCCTGCGGGTGTAACCGGTGCATATTGTCCCGCCGCCGAAGAGTACGCGAGCACCTGTCCATTTGCTGGAGCCGCCGCAGCCACCGGTACGCTCTGAATCGCCGTCGCGTTCGCGCTCGATCCGCACGGCCCCCATGCTCCACTTCCCAGCAGGCAATTCAACGATGACGGCACTCCACTTCCCAGTTCATCCGTCGGAACCAACCCGCTTACCAGATCAGCCTTCACTGCTACGCTCGCATCCACATACGCCTTATCGCTCGCTTGCAGCGGTGCCGTCGGAGTTCCGCTCAAGCTCAACGGTCCAGTCATCGCTCCCCCAGCCGTCGGCAGGAAGTTTCCGGCGCCCACATTTGCCACTGAATTGTCCACGTAGCTTTTATTCGCAACGTCGCCAGTATTCACCGGAGTGGGCACATTCGGAGGCGTGGAAAAACTCTTTATCCCGGTAATCGTTTCCGTCTCCGCCAGATGTACGACCGCGTCGTCGTTGGCCTTCGCCGCCAGTTGCGTGTTCACGTATTGCAACGAGACCGGCTGCGTAGCCGTTCCCGACCCGGGTGTCGTAACTACCTGCGCTAAGGTCGCCGGAGAACTTGTCGGCACCACCCAATATTCCGTTTTCACCTCGCCTGGCCCAAGCTGGTACACCACACTGTAATAAGCTCCAGCCGGATTCGCCCCTGCATTTGGCACAAGCCCAACATTCAAAGCGCCGTTTGCCCCGAGCGTCGTGTCCAGCACGCCTGCCGCTACCGCCGTCCCGCTTGCGGTCACAAACGCCGGCCACGATATAACCAGCACCCCTTGAGCTGCGGTTCCGTCCGCCGAGAACACGGTATCAACTACGCTTGTCAGTGCGGGTGGAGTTTGTGGAGCTGGCGAAGCCGTGAGCGGCGCTGATTCTGCCGCACCCGGCTTCGCCTTGGGGGAGGAAGTCGGTTCTTCTGTCGCCGCGGCTCCGCGCGCACCCAGCCGAATTCCCAACGTCACCGCCATCACCATCAGCACCAAATAAAAAAGCCGCCCTTTCGGACGGCGTGCGTCGAACATACTTCCTCCTCAATCTTTGAGAAAACCGCTCCCTCAGCCCACCAGGTAACCAACGGGAAAGGGACCTATAAGGACTCGTTTGTGCCTTCGCGCCCTTCGCGGCTGAGTTCTCTAGCTCAACCCGCTACCCACCCTTCGCTCTAGAAAGTCTTCCACGCTGCGCACGTAGACGTCGGCAAAGTCTGCCGCAGGTCGTCGCCCCTCAATCAGTTCCATGGCTTCATCTATCGACCAGCCCATCACGCTCAATAGCGCTAGCGTCATCATCGGTGCGCGATGTACCCCAGCCGCGCAATGAATCAAAATCTTCGCTTCTTGCATCTCCAAGGCAGCCAGAGCAAATTCCACTCCGAACTCGAAAACTTCAGCGGGTTTCGGCTCAAAATCGTCATCCACCGGATTCCAGCAAACCTCAATCCCATGCCGCCCCGCCAGCGGCGTGTCATCAAATTCCATCTGCATGTCGATGATGTGTGTAATTCCCGCGCGAGACACTGCTTCCATATTCTCGGCTGTCCAAATTCCACCGCCAACTGCGATGCGGTCCGTCACCCACGTCATGTCGATTCCCATCTTGTCCTTGGGTACTCCGGATCTGCCCGTTCAATTTCGGACTCGCCTGATCTCCGATCATTTTACGGCATTGTTCTGAGCAACAAGGTTGTTCCCAGTTCTACCCGGCGTTATTGGCCTTAACATCCTCGTTCGGAGTCCTGAGCGGCTCTTGTAAACTTTGCTGAAGCAATGCCAATCTCCTCTTCTTCACGCACCACCGGTTCTGTTGGTATCCCCAACCTCCGCAATAGAGTGAACGCGAGCGATTCATCCGGTTCCGGCAATGTCTCTAGCGTTGGCGGATACAGCCCCACGGCTTCGAACAAGTATTTCATCGGTGCCAGGTGTCCGTCTTTCGGTGCATTGATCAACTTCTGCACCATCGCTTCCGCGGAATTGCCAACCAGATTCGCAATGCTTTTTCTCACCTGCACGAAATTCGCCTCATTCCGAGGTCTCGTCGTCGGGTCCGTTCCCGCCAACTTTGTCGCGCCTGATTTACTCGCTCTCTTGGATTTTTTCATGCTCCCTCGCGCATCTCCAGGTCGCCCGTGAGCAGTTATAGCTATTTGCTACAAATAAAAAGTGCGCGCTATTGAGCGCGCACTCCTGAGTCTTTGTTGTATTGCTTTTTTCTTTACTCTATATATTCAGAATAGCATTTTGCAGAGGGTGATTGGGACATTTTCAGAGACTTATTTTGGTAAGAATATAGTTGACTAACCATGGTGAGTGTGCTACCTTAGCAACATGGAAAGCACACAGCCACAGACACTTCAAGCCGCGATCCGGCACTTTTCGGACGAGCAAGTCTGCATTGACACCGTAGCCGCTCTCCGCTGGCCCGCTGGCCCAGAATGCCCCGCTTGCGGCCACAAAGAGCATTACTATCTCAAGACTCAAAAGCGCTGGAAGTGCAAAGAGTGCCACAAGCAATTCTCCGTAAAGCTCGGCACCATCTTTGAGGATTCCCCAATCACTCTGGACAAGTGGCTCACCGCTTTGTGGATGCTGGTCAACTGCCGCAATGGAGTGAGCAGCTACGAAGTTGCACGCGATCTGGGTATCACCCAAAAGTCCGCGTGGTTTGTTCTTCATCGGCTGCGCTTCGCCCTGCAAACTGGCAGCCTCACCAAGCTCGGCGGTGGTGGCGCTCCTGTTGAAGTGGACGAAACATTTATCGGCGGTAAAGCTCGATTCATGCACCGCGCAAAACGGGAGCGCATGAGCAGCTTGGGTGGCATGCAAGGCGGACAAGGAAAGGCCGTTGTTATGGGACTGCTGGAGCGCGGCGGCAAAGTGAAAGCCGCTGTGATTCCTCACCGGAAAGAAAGCATCCCAGAACAGATCGTGCGCGAAATGGTTGAGCCGGGAGCGGAAGTTCATACCGATGAGTTCCCCGGCTACCATAATCTGAAAGACGGCTTTACTCACAAGGTCATCAACCATCTTGAGGGTTACGTAAAGGAGAGCGTCCACACTAACGGGATTGAGAATTTCTGGTCGTGCCTGAAGCGCGGCATCGGCGGAACCTACGTTGCAGTTGAGCCGTTTCATTTGTTTCGATACGTCGATGAGCAAGCGTTCCGATTCAACAATCGCAAAGATGCGAACAATCGGCCATTGAAAGATTTCGAGAGATTTCAGTTAGCTTTATCGCAGATCGCGGGGAAGCGGTTAACCTTTGCGGAGGTGACTGGCAAGGTGGGAGAAACGGCCTTCTAACCCTTTGCGCGGGAAGCGCGGACGGAAGCCCGTTTCGTCCCCCGTTTCCGCATCCGCTTCTCGCGGTCGAGTTGCGCCTTGAGCGCGGAGTGCGGAACAGACAAGACTTTTTTAAGAGCCGTTTCAAACGTAGCGTATTCACCCTGTTCATTCTTGGCCGAAGGTTTAGGGTGAGTCGCCAAAACTTGCTCCTAGAGAGTGAGTCTAGGCGACGTGCGTCACAGAAGTCAATCAGTAGATTTGGCAGTGTCATTGGTGCGGTCATTGTTTTGCGGACTGCCGAATCAGGAGCGTCGCATGGCAGCGTTTGTCTCCGCTTCAGACGAGAATACAGATGGTCGCGACTTCTTCTTTGGCGGACTACTCGCGCCTGAACAAGACTGGTCTCGATATTTTGTTCCGGCATGGCAAACCCGCGTGCTCGACGGTCCACCACTGATTCCATATCTACACATGACAGAGATTCGTAGTCGCGCCTTTCGCGATCAGTACGGGCTAACCAAATTG
>Ga0209530_1001431_pt1 | contig 10724 bp, 7 predicted proteins | sample BlaSpr_A8_Ref_O1_FD_187987 | JGI IMG/M metagenome (GOLD analysis project Ga0209530, IMG submission 187987) | Forest soil microbial communities from Thunder Bay, Ontario, Canada - Black Spruce, Ontario site 2_A8_Ref_O1 (SPAdes) (version 2) | ecosystem: Environmental > Terrestrial > Soil > Boreal...
CCTGAGGTCGGCCGGGGCTCAACGGCCGGCGGCTCAACCGCCCGGTGCTACTTCTTTTTCTCGGTCTGCCGGCGTACGGCATCCTGGGCCGCGGCAATCGCGGTGGGATCGCCGAGAAAGCGCCGCGAGAGCGGCCGCAACTCGCCGTCGAGTTCGTACAGCATCGGGATGCCGGTCGGGATGTTGAACTCCACGATTTCGCTCTCGGTCATGCCGTCGAGCATTTTCACCAGTGCGCGCAGCGAGTTTCCGTGCGCCACCACGAGCACCGTTCGGCCGGCGCGAAGCTCCGGCGCGATGCGCGATTCCCAGAACGGCAGGACCCGCGCCAGCGTATCTTTGAGCGACTCGGAAGCCGGCAGCAGGCTCGAGTCGAGATCTGCGTAGCGGACATCGAATCGCGGGTGCCGCGGATCGTCCGGCGAGAGCGGCGGCGGGGGAATGTCGTAGCTGCGGCGCCAGATCTTCACCTGGGCCTCGCCGTGCTCGGCCACGGTCTGAGCCTTGTCGAGGCCCTGCAGCGCTCCGTAGTGACGCTCGTTGAGCCGCCAGCTGCTCTCGACCGGCAACCACATTCGATCGGTCGTATCCAAGATCAGCCACAGCGTGCGTATCGCCCGCTTCAGCACCGATGTGAACGCGATTCGCGGCTCGAGATTCTCGCGTTGCAGCTCACGTCCCGCGAGCACGGCTTCCTGCCGCCCACGCTCGCTCAAATCCACGTCATGCCAGCCGGTGAATAGATTCTCGACATTCCACGTGCTCTGGCCATGACGGACCAGGATCAGCTTTCCGGACACAGCTTCTCTCCTATCGATGATGGGCCGGGAGCTCGAGCGGCAGGACGACGCGCCGCTACGAAGACACCGTCGAATCGGGCGGCGAGCGTCGGGCCGTCGTGAATTTCCACGTGCAGGTGGATGCGCCCGCGCCCGGAACGCGCCAGCATCTTGAGGAACTTCTCCAGCTGCTCGGGCGGCGGTGCCCTCAGAGTCCCGCGAAACTCGTGTTTCACGGGCTTAAGATAGCGGATGGTCGATTCCTGGATCACGGCATCGGCATTCAAGCCGCGCGACTCGATATAGCGGGTTGCCCACGCCCAGCCGGTGAGCACGGCAACGCAGAACAGGCTCCCACCGAACGCCGTTTCCTTGTGATTGGAGTTCGGCGCGAACGGCGCGCGCAGCAGGACGCCGCCATCGTCAGCGCAATCGACCGAAACGCCGATGTGGCGCGCGAGGGGAAACTCGCCGTCGATTCGATCTTGCAGATAGCCGACGCCGAATGCGTCATCCACTTCGTTGTCTCTCAGCTTGGAGTTGGGAACCTTCATTCTTGCGCAAGCCGCCTGACCGCCTGGAGTGCGACGGACAGCGTGGCGAAATCGGGCGGCGATCCGGTGCGCAGATCGACCACGATCCGCTTCAGGATGTCGACCGAGGCCGCCCGGCGCCTCATCCACTCATCGACCCGCGCGCCCGCGTCGCGGCCCTTGCACTCGAGTGCCGCGCCGGTGATCCTGCGCTGCAGGCCGTACAGATCGTCGCGCATGGTTCTGCGCGCGGCGGCCTGCCACTGTCCCTCGACCGCCAGACCGTCGATTTGTTCCTTGATCCAGGTAAGACCGATGCGCTCGCCGATCTCGAAATAGGTCTTCGCGGCGTAGCCGATCGCGACCTTTGCGGCCATGGCCACTTCCACCAGATCCAGGGCACAGTGCAGCGTCTCGAGCGATGCGATCCGCGTCGCCAGCCTTTCGGGCACGTTCTGTTCGATCAGCTTCGAGCGGTACGCCCCGAGGCGCGCCGAGGCCGTGGCCGAGAGCGCCGAGCCGAGCTCGCTCCAGAGCTCGTGCACGGGCGCGGCATAGCGGCGCACGGCGCGCTCGATGTCGAGACGCTCGCGTAGATTCTCGATCAGCCAGTAGCTCGCGTGGCGCAGCAGGCGCGTGGTTTGATACATCGCCGTGTACTGAACCGATGCCGGGATCTTGTTATCTAGGCTTTCTATCTGCGCCCAGATGTCGCGTACCGCGAACACCTCGCGGGCGGTGGTATAGGCGCGGGCGATGGCCGCGGGATCCGCGCCGGTGTCGTCCTGCGCGCGCACCGGGAAAACCGGTCCCATGCGGTTGATGAGGCTGTTGGTGATGGCGGTGGCGATGATCTCGCGGCGCAGCCGGTGACGCTTCAGGCGCGAGGCGAAGCGGCGCTGCACCGGGCCCGGAAAATAACGGATGAGCTCCCCGGACAGGTAAGGGTCCTCCGGCACGTTGGAATGGATCAGCGCCTTGTACAGCCAGATCTTGCCGTAGGAGAGGAGAATCGCGAGCTCGGGCCGGGTGAGACCCTCGCCGGCTTTGCGCCGCTCTGCGATTTCCTCATCCGACGGTAGGAACTCGAGCGCGCGGTTCAGATCGCCGGAGCGCTCCAGCACCCGGATCACCGAGGCGTTCTCGCTCAAGCGTTCCTTGGAATGGAACTCGCTGGTGCTGATCGCCTGGCCCTGCAGGTAATTGTTGCGCAATACCAGGCCGGCGACTTCGTCGGTCATCTGCACGAGCAGGCGATCGCGCGCGGCGCGGGTGATCTCGCCCGCGCGCACGGCGCCGTTCAGCAGGATCTTCAGGTTGACCTCGACGTCCGAGCAATTGACTCCCGCCGAGTTGTCGATGAAATCGGTGTTCAGCCGGCCGCCGCGGCGCGCGAATTCGACGCGCCCGAGCTGCGAGAAGCCGAGATTGCCGCCCTCGCCGATGACCTTGCAATTGAGCATGGTGGCGTCGATGCGCACGGCGTCGTTGGTGCGGTCGCCCACATCCGTGTTGGACTCGCTGGTTGCCTTGACATAGGTGCCGATGCCGCCGTTCCACAAGAGGTCGACGTGCGCCTTCAGGATCGCCTTGATGACTTCGTTGGGCGTGACCTGTACCGGAAGCTCGAGCAGCGCCTGCGCCTCGCGCGACAGGGTCAGGCTCTTCGCGCCGCGCGAGTACACGCCGCCGCCCTTGGAGATCGCCGCCTTCGAGTAGTCCTCCCACGAGGATCGCGGCAAGCGGAACAAACGCTCGCGTTCGCGGTAGGAGCGCGCCGCGTCCGGGTCCGGGTCGATGAAAATGTGCTGGTGATTGAAGGCCGCGACGAGCCGGAGGTGCCGGGACTGCAGCATGCCGTTGCCGAACACGTCGCCGGCCATGTCCCCGATGCCGGCCACCGTGAAGTCCTGGTTCTGAATGTCGACGCCGGTCTCGCGAAAGTGCCGCTTGACGCATTCCCAGGCCCCGCGCGCGGTGATGGCCATTTTCTTGTGGTCGTAGCCGGCCGATCCGCCCGAGGCGAAGGCGTCGCCCAGCCAGAATCCATATTCCTCGGAGATGGCGTTGGCGATATCCGAGAAAGTCGCCGTGCCCTTGTCCGCGGCGACCACGAGGTAGGCGTCGTCGCCGTCGAGACGCACCACGCGCGGCGGCGCGAGAATCTTTTCCTCCACGATGTTGTCGGTGAGATCGAGCATGCCGCGGATCAGCGTCTGGTAGCACGCGATCACCTCGGCGAGTTGCGCGTCGCGGTCGCCGGTCAGCGCGCGTCTCACCACGAAGCCGCCTTTGGCGCCCACGGGCACGATCACGGTGTTCTTGACCTGCTGCGCTTTCATGAGCCCGAGTACCTCGGTGCGGAAATCCTCGCGCCGGTCCGACCAGCGGATGCCGCCGCGAGCCACGTATCCCATGCGCAGGTGCACCCCTTCCATGCGGGTCGAGAACACGAAAATCTCGAACATGGGCTTCGGCAGCGGAAGCTCGCGAATCTTCTGGCTCTCGATCTTGAACGAAAGATAGTCCTTGAGCTGGCCGCTATGGGCCGGCTGGTAGGCATTGGTGCGCACCGTCGCCGACAGCGCGTTCCACAGGGCGCGCAGGATCCGGTCCTCGTCGGAGCGGGTCACCTCTTCGAGCTTGGACCGGATCTGCTGATCGAGGCGCGCGGTGCCGTTGCGGCGCGCGGTCTCGGACAGGTCGGGGTCGAAACGAGTGACGAAAAGATCCGCGAGATTGCGCGCCACCGCCGGATTATTGACCAGCACCTGGGCGATGTATCCCTGGCTGAAGGGCAGGCCGGTCTGCAAGAGATACCGGCAGTAGGCGCGCAGCACCACCACGAGGCGCCACGGCACGCCGGCGGTCAGCGTCAATTGGTTGAAGCTGTCCGAATCCATGAGGCCCGTCCACACGGCGGTGAACGCGCTCTTGATATCGTCCGCGAGCACGTCGAATTTCGTCACCGCGGAACCCTGGATGTTGAGCTCCAGGTCTTGAATCCACGCCCGCCGCCCGGCCGGGAACTCGAGCCCGTACGGCCGTTCGGCCATCACCTTGAGTCCCATGTTCTCGAGCATGGGCAGAAGGTCGGAGATCGGGATGGCATCTTGCTGGCTGCGGAAGATCTTGAGAAAGAATTTGTCCTTGCGGCGCGGCTCGGGACGGTACACGTCCAGATGCAGCCGGTCCGGCTCGCGCTCTGCGGCCTCGAGGAAGGTCACGTCGATGGCCGCGGCATCGCCGGAGAAATCCTCGGTGTAGGCGGCGGGGAACGCTTGCGCGTAGGTCGCGAACAGATGCAGGGCGTACGCTTCGTCGAAGCGCGCGAGCAGCGCCGCCTTGAAATCGTCGCCCCAGGAGCGCACGGCGACGGCGATCCGCCGTTCCAGCGCATCGGCGTCGATGCGTGCGCCTGCGCTCGGCAGCGTCCGTGCCACGATGTGAATGCGGGCGAGATTGGATTCGGCGATCTGTACCTGGGATTCCATGCCGGTGGCGGAGAGCGCCTCGCCGATGACGCGCTCGATGCGCTCGCGCACCTGCGTGTTGTATTTCTCGCGCGGTACGAAAACCAGGCACGAGTAGAAACGGCGGAAGGGATCGCGGCGGAGCAGAAGGCGTATCCGCGGCCGCTCCTGCAGCCCGAAGATACCCGTGACCAAGCGGATCAGATCGGGCACGCCCGCCTGGAAGAGCTCGTCGCGTGGGAAGGACTCCAGGATGTGCTGCAGCGCCTTGCCATCATGGCTGTCGGGCGCCAGCGCGAAGTGCTGCACGACTTGCGCGACCTTGTGGCGTACCAGGGGTATTTCGCGCGGCGTGGAGTTGTAGGCCGCCGAGGTCCAAAGTCCGAGGAATCTACGCTCGCCGACGAGCCGGCCGGAGGAGTCGAAGGACTTCACGCCGACGTAATCGAGGTAGCCCCCGCGATGCACCGAGGACTGCAGATTGGCCTTGGTGACGAGCACCAGGTCGCGTGAGCGGCTCTGGCGGCGGATGTCGCTCGCGAGGGTTCGGGTATTGCTGCGCGGACGCTTGTGGCCCGGGCGCAGAACGCCGAGCCCGGTCTCCTCCACCGGGTCGAGTGCGTCCTGACCCTTGCGGCTGCGCAGCCGATATTCCTTGTAGCCGAGGAAGGTGAAGTGCCGGTCCTCCATCCAGGAGAGCAGCGCCTGAGCCTCGCTCACGTCGCGCGCATCGAACCGCGCGCTCAGCGCGTTGAGATCATCGGACGCCTGGCTCGCGGCGGCGCGCATCTTGGCCCAGTCGGCGCAGGCGACGCGCACGTCGCGCATGCTTCTCTCGATATCCTCGCTCAGCGATTCGAGCAGGGCGGGATCGACGATGCGATCCACCTCGGCGTGCTGGAACGACTCCAGGCGGCGATGCTTCCCGGCGGCCGCGGCGCGCTCCTCGATGGTGCGCAGCGAGCCGGCGGCGTCGCGGGACACCGCGAAAATGGGATGCGCCAGAAAGTGCATGGTCAACGATCGCCGCGTCAACGCGAGGCCGATCGAATCGACCAGGAACGGCATATCGTCGTTTACCAGCTCGATGACCGTGTGGGGCGAGGTGTAGCCGTGCTCGCGGAGGGTCGGATTGAAGACCCGGACCAGCGCCCGGCCGCGCCGCTTGCGGGCGAACTCGAGATGCGACAGCGCCGCTCCCGCAAGGGCGGCGGGATCGCGCGCCGAAATGTCCTCGGCGTCGACGTTGCCGTAGTAGGTTTCCAGGAAGTGCTTGTAGTCGGGGCCGCGGCGGGACTTCGGCAAGCGCGCCGCCGCGGCGACTACGGCCGCCACGATCCTTCGATAATGCTCGGTGCTCGCTTGGTGCATATTTTCGTCCTAAAGGTCAGTCCGGTTTTTCGAGGTCGGCGATCACGGCGGCCAGAAAACGACACGCCTCGCCCCCGGTGATGCATCGGTGATCGAAGCTGAGCGACAACGGCATGCGCCGGTGCGCCGCCACGGTGCCGGCCACCGCCACGGCGTCCATGCGTACCTTGCCGGCGCCCAGAATGGCGACCGCCGGCGGCACCACGATGGGAATGCCGTAGCGGCCCGCAAGGGTGCCGAAGTTCGAGAGCATCAGGGTGAAATCGCGCAGATCCTCCGGCGGAACGCTGCGCTCGTGGGCGGCGTTCTTTTGAGCGGCAACCGCGGCCTTCAATTCCTCCGGCGTCTTGTTCTCGACATTCCTCACCACGGGCACGATCAACCCCTGGGCAGTATCGACCGCGACCGCGAGATCGATGTGACCCAGAAGAACACGCGCATTCGAGGCGGCGTCGTACCAGGCATTCAACGCGGGCTCGATGCGCCAGGCGGCGATGAGGGCGCGCATCAGGCGCGGCATGTAATCCCCGGGTTTGTGCCACGCGTTGAGGTCGGCGTCGTCGCATATGGTCGCGAGCGGCACCTCGGCTTGCGATGCGGACATGCTGCGCGCCATGGCGCGCCGCAGACCGCGCAACGGTTCCCAGGCCGCGCCGGGCGGCAAAGCCGGCGCCGGCCGGCCGCCGCGATCGGGGGCCGCCCTCGCCAGCACGTCGTCGAGGGTGATCACGCCGTCGCGTCCGCTGCCCGCGACGCTGTCGAGATCGAGGCCCAGATGGCGCGCCGCGGCGCGCGCCACCGGCAAGGCGCGAAGGCGGGCCTCGCCATTGCTGCGCGCGACTGCCGGGACCGCCGAGTCGACGAACTCCGTTTCCGCCGCGACCGGCATGCTCCCGACGACGGTGCCCGAATCGAAATCGATCAACGGTGCGCCGGTCGCGATGATGTCGCCGGCGGCGCCGTGCAGTTTCGTGACCGTTCCCGCGTAGGGAACGGGCACCTCGACCACCGATTTCGCCGTCTCCACGGAGATCATCGGCTGATCGGCGAGCACGTGGTCGCCGGGCTTCACGTGCCACACGAGAATCTCGGCCTCTGCCAGGCCTTCGCCCAAATCCGGAAGTCTGAATGTGCCCATGCGGATGCTCTAATCGGTCAAGGTGAGTCGCGCCGCATCGACGATGCGTTGCACGCCGGGAATGTAGTCGTGCTCGAGCTTGAACAGCGGCATCACGGTGTCGAAGCCCGCGACCCGCTGGATCGGAGCGGCGAGGTCGTACAGACCGTGCTCGGCCACGATGGCCGCGATCTCGGCGCCGACGCCGACGTTGCGCGCCGCCTCGTGCACGATCACCAGTCGGCCGGTCTTGGCGACCGACGCGAGGATGGCCTCGCTGTCGATGGGACTCAAGGTCGCCAGATCGATCACCTCGGCGCTGATCCCGCGCGCGTCGAGCTCGACCGCCGCGCGCAGCGTCTCGACCGTCATGGCGCCCCAGGTGACCAAAGTGACGTCACTGCCCTCGCGCAGGATGAAGCAGCGGTCGAGCGGCAGCGCACGCCCGTCGTCGGCGACCTCCTGGCGCATGGCGCGGTACAGCCGGGCCGGCTCCAGGAACATGACCGGGTCGGGATCGCGGATGGCGGCGAGCAGCAAGCCGTAGGCGCGTGCCGGAGAGGACGGGCACACCACGCGAATTCCGGGGATGTGGCAGAGCAGGGTCTCGGTGCTCTCGGAATGGTGCTCGGGAGCGTGAATCCCGCCGCCGTGCGGCGTGCGGATCACCACCGGACAGGTAAGCCGCCCGCGCGTGCGGTAACGCATGCGCGACATGTGATTCACGATCTGATCGAGCGCCGGATAGATGAACCCCATGAATTGAATCTCGGCCACGGGCTTCAGCCCGTGCGCCGCCATGCCCACCGACATGCCGGCGATCGTCGCCTCGGCGAGCGGCGTGTCCTGCACCCGATGTTTGCCGAAGCGCGCCTGCAGTCCGGCGGTCGCACGGAATACTCCGCCGTTCACACCGACGTCCTGACCGATCACGACGACGCGGTCGTCATGCTGCATTTCCCAGCCATGCGCCATCGCGATGGCCTCGACCATGGTTATTTTCGCCAACTCACTGCCCGCTGGATTGTCCGCTCGAGGTCCCGCCCGTCGTCGTAGCGTATTTACGCGCCACCTCGCGCTGTTCGACCAGGTGCCGCGGCATCTCGGCGAACAAGTGATCGAACATGGCGTCGGTCGAGGGCTTCGAGCCCTTCAAATAATCGTTCACCGCCGCGTCGATCTCGCGGGCGCATTCCTGCGCCCACGCCTGTTCCTCGGCAGCACTCCACGCCCCCGCCTTCACCAGGTATTCGCGCACGCGAATCAAGGGCTCGAGCGTCCAGGCTTCCCTGACCTCGTCGGGATTGCGGTAACGGCCGGAGTCGTCTGCCGTGGTGTGATCGCTCAGCCGATAGGTCAGCGTTTCGATCAGCGTCGGGCCGCCGCCGCGCCGCGCGGTGTCCAAGGCCGCGGCGACCGTGTCGCGCACGGCGAATACGTCGTTTCCGTCGACCTGAATGCCGGGGATTCCCGCGGCCACCGCTTTCTGCGCGAGGGTGCGTGTCGCGGTTTGCTCCGCCACCGGCACCGAGATGGCCCAACCGTTGTTGACGATCACGAAAACCACGGGCAACGCACGCGCACCGGCGAGGTTCAGCGCCTCGTAGAAGGCGCCTTCCGACGTGCCGCCGTCTCCGATGTAGGCGACCGCGCAGCGCGGCTCGTTCAGGATCTTGAAGGCCATCGCCGCTCCGGCAGCGTGCAAGGTCTGGGTCGCGATCGGCACGCACCAGGCGAAGTCATGCCGCGCATGGGCGAAGTCGTTGCCGCGCTCATCGCCGCCCCAATAGGTCAGGATTTCGGTCATGGTGACGCCGCGCCACATCTGCGTGCCGATTTCGCGGTAAACCGGAGCAAGCACGTCTTCGGGCCGCATGGCGGCTCCCACGCCGATGTGCGTCGCCTCGTGTCCGAGCGACGAAGCGTAGGTGCCGAGCTGGCCGGTGCGCTGCAAGTTGACGGCCTTGGCATCGAAGAGCCGCTCGCGCGTCATCGCTCGATACATGCCGCGCACCTCCTCGTAGTCCGTCGCGAAGGCGGGCGGCTTTGCGACGAGGGCACCCTTGAAGTCGAGAATGCGCTTGTATTCGATTTTGAATTCGGCCACCGTCGGCATCGGCGAATTATGCCAGGGCGGAGAGTGCGGCGCTTCAGGCATGGTGGTGCCCGGCAAGATATGCCTGCGTTTGCATCTCGACCAGGCGGCTGGCAGCGCGTTGAAATTCGAATCGCAGCCGCTCGCCGCGGTAAAGCTCCGCCGGCTGGGCGGCCGCCGACACCACGGTTTTGACGCCGCGATCATAGAGCTCGTCGATCAACATGACGAAACGCCGCGCGGCATCGTCGTGCGACGGCGTGAATACGGGGATGTTGGAGATGAACACGGTCCCGAAGAGCCGTGCGAGGTCGATATAGTCGTTCTGGCTGCGAGGACCTTCGCAGAGCTCGCCGAACTCGAACCAGGCGATGTCGGGGCCGGTTGCGAGCGCGCGAATCGGCCTGCCCTCGACGACGAGCGTGGCCGGCGCGACCGCGCTGCCTCCGGCGAGCGCCGTAAAGCGCTCCCTCATCGCCGCCGCCGTCTGCGGCAAGGCCGAATCCAAGTACGTCGGTGCCCGCTCGAGCTGGCGCAGGCGGTAATCGATTCCCGAATCCACCCGCAGCACGTCCACGTGAGCCTCGATGAGCGCGATGGCGGGCAGAAACCGCTGCCGCTGCAACCCGTCCTCGTAGAGATCCTGCGGAGCAACGTTCGAGGTGGCGACGAGCGTCACGCCGCGGCGGAACAAGCCGTCCAAGAGACCCGACAGGATCATCGCATCGGCGATGTCCCCGACGAAGAACTCATCCAGGCACAGCACGCGCACGCGCTTGGCGATGCGCCGCGCGACGAGATCGAGAGGACTCTCGCTGCCTTTCACGCGGCCGAGCTCCTCGTGCACGTTGCGCATGAAGCGATAGAAGTGCGAGCGCTCGCCCGTCACCGGCCCGAGCGAGGCGAAGAAGGCATCCATCAACAGGGTCTTGCCGCGGCCGACGCCGCCCCAGAGATACAGTCCGCGCGTTGTGCCAGGACGCATGCGCCATCGGTCGAGCCACCCGCGCCGCTCGCGGCGCAGCTCGGCGGCGATGTGGTCGAGCCGCGCGGCCGCCGTCTCCTGGACGGAGTCGAATTGCAGGCGGTGTGCGGCAACCTCCGCGCGCCACCTTGCCCCGACCGTCTGGGACTCGTCAGTCACAAAAGCTCGCGGCGGCAGCGGGTCGGAGCGGGGTCTCTATCGTGCTTCGCCGGCTAGAGGCTCTGGTAATTCGGGCCCGAACCGCCCTCGGGCGTGACCCAGGTGATTTGATCGGTATAGGGCTCCTTGATGTCGCACGCCTTGCAATGCACGCAATTCGATGCATTGATCTGCAATTTCCGGCCGCCTGCGCCGTCGTCGATCATTTCGTA